>Ga0068853_100005186_pt1 | contig 10193 bp, 8 predicted proteins | sample KBSCornC32_FD_65655 | JGI IMG/M metagenome (GOLD analysis project Ga0068853, IMG submission 65655) | Corn rhizosphere microbial communities from Kellogg Biological Station, Michigan, USA - KBS Corn C3-2 | ecosystem: Host-associated > Plants > Roots > Rhizosphere > Soil ... | reverse complement strand
CTGGAGGCGGCCGGCGGCTTCACCACCGACGTCCTTGCGCCGCTGAACCGCAAGGGCGACACCGAAGGCGCCCGCTATGAGAACGGGACGGTCACCGCCGCGCCCGGCTTCGCCGAGGCCTACCAGGCCTTCGTGGCCGGCGGCTGGAACTCGCTCAGCGCCCATCCGGAGCACGGCGGCCAAGGCCTGTCGAAGGCCATGGAACTGGCGGTGTTCGAGATGGTGCACGCCTCGAACATGGCCTTCGGCCTCTGCCCCATGCTCACCCAGGGCGCCATCGAGGCGCTGGACCTGCATGGCACCGAGCGCCAGAAGCGCCTCGTCCTGCCCAAGCTGGTCAGCGGCGAATGGACCGGAGCCATGGTGCTGACCGAGCCGCAGGCGGGTTCTGACCTTGCGGCGCTGACCACCCGCGCCGAGCCGGACGGGAACGGCGGCTACAGGCTCTACGGCCAGAAGATCTTCATCACCTGGGGCGACCACGACGCGGCAGAGAACATCTGCCACCTGGTCATCGCCCGCACCCCCGGCGCGCCGCCCGGCGTAAAGGGCATCAGCCTGTTCCTGACCTCGAAGTACCTGATCGACGAAGCGGGCAAGCTCGGATCGCGCAACGACTTCCGGCCGGGCTCCATCGAGCACAAACTGGGCATCCACGGCTCGCCGACCTGCGTCATGCTCTACGACGGCGCGCAAGCCGAACTGGTCGGCGAGCTGGGCCAGGGCCTGCCGCACATGTTCGTCATGATGAACGCCGCGCGCCTGCAGGTGGGCGTGCAGGGCGTGGCCATCGCCGAGCGGGCTTTCCAGCAGGCGCTGGCCTTCAGCCAGGAACGCCGCCAGGGCAAGGCGCTGTGGGCTGAGGGCTATCCGGCTGAGATCTACGGCCACCCCGACGTGCGCCGCATGCTGATGCTGATGAAGGCCAAGATCGAGGCCGCCAGGGCCATCTGCCTGACCACCGGGGTGCTCTCCGACATCGCCAAGCTGGCCGAGACGCCGGAGGAGCGCGCCGCCGCCAAGGCGCGGCAGGAACTGCTGACGCCGATCGCCAAGGCCTGGTCGACCGACGTCGGCGTCGAGGTCGCCTCGCTGGGCGTGCAGGTGCACGGCGGCATGGGCTTCATCGAGGAGACCGGCGCGGCCCAGCACTATCGCGACGCCCGCATCGCCCCGATCTACGAAGGCACCAACGGCATCCAGGCCATCGACCTCGTCGGCCGAAAGGTCGGCATGGAGGACGGCGGCGTCATGCGCGGCCTGTGCGCCGAACTGGCGCTGACCGCCGAGAGCCTCACCGAGGTTCCAGAACTGGCGTCGGTGGGGCGCCGTCTCGCCGCGGGGGTGGCGGCGCTGGAACGCGCCACCGATTGGCTGCTCGCCAACCGTGGCGCGCCGAGCCTGGCGGCCGCGACGCCCTATCTGAAACTCGCCGGCGACGTGATCGGCGCGGCGATGCTGGGCCGCCAGGCCCTAGTTGCGGCAAGTGGGGCGGCCGCCGGATCCGACGATCCGTGGCTCAAGGGCAAGGTCGCCCTTGCCCGGGTGTTCGCAGGCCAGGTGCTGGCCCAGGCGCCTGGTCTCGCCGACGGGTTGATGGACGGCGCCGAGGACCTGGAGGCGACCCCGGCCGCGGCTTTTGCGTCCTAGAGTTGCGGGATTCTCCGAAGCTTTACTTTTGAGGCCTATTCCCGACGACAGTTGGGGTGGGCATGAAGAAACCAGTTTGGGAATTTGCGCGGGTTCGCGCCGCCGCCCACGCGGCGGAGCGCGGACTCAGCACCTATGAACTGACCCTTACGGGCATGGGTCAGCCGCTCGCCTTCCATGCGGTGTTCAACGGCGTGGCCGCGATCGGCCTCGCGTTGCTGGGACACCCATGGATCGGCGCGATCGCCTTTGCCGCCTACTGCGCGATCGACGCGATCAACCAGGCCTGGGTGCGCCACTGGGTGGCGACCGCGCCCTCCACCGACGACCATCGCGGCTTCGGCCGGCTTGCGCTGATGTGCATGGCGCGCAGCGTGACCTACGTGGCGCCGACGACCTACGTGGCGTTGGGTGGCCGTGCGCCGGAGCTAATCTTCTTCACCCTGCAAGCGGTGACCCTGGTGGCGGTCGGCGTTTCGGCGGGCATGCTGTCGAGGCGCACCTTCTGGGGCTTCGTGGGCCCGGTCATCGCCGCAATCGCTGTGCTCGTCGCGAGCCTGCTGTCGCCCGCCGCGGCGACGGCCGCCATACTCAGCATGGTGAGCCTGGCGATCCTGCTGGCGCTGATGGTGGAGGGCACCAGCCGCACGATCAACGTGCTTCACGAAGCTTTCAACGACAAGGTCGGCCTGATCCCGCAGCTGCAGGCGGCCCGCGACCAGGCGGTCGCCGAGCGCGCCGCCGCCGACGAGGCCCGCGAAGAGGCCCGCCAGGCCGGTCGCGCGAAATCCAACTTCCTGGCGACCATGAGCCATGAGATCCGCACCCCGATGAATGGCGTGCTGGGGATGGCGCAACTTCTGCAGCGCGACGAGACCAATCCCGCCCAGAAGGCCCGGCTCGACGTCCTGATCGACAGCGGCGACTACCTGCTCTCGATCCTGAACGACATCCTGGACGTCTCCAAGATCGACGCCGGGCGCCTCGACATCGTGCCGGCGGCCGAGGACCTGCCGCAGTTCCTCGACCGCCTGATCGGCTTCTGGGGACCGCGCGCCGACGAAAAGGGCGTCAGCCTGGCGCTTGAGACCCGCACCGGCCTGCCGCGCTTCGCCCTGTTCGACGCCCTTCGCCTGCGCCAGGTGCTGTTCAACCTGGTCGGCAATGCGCTGAAGTTCACGGACCAGGGCTCGGTCGTGATCGAGGCCGAGGCCATGCCCAATGGCGAAGGCGCAGTGCTGCTGCACCTGGCGGTGCGCGATAGCGGCATCGGGATCGATGCGCAGCTGCTTCCCAGCCTCTTCACGCGCTTCACCCAGGCCGACGAGTCCGAGGTGCGCAAATTCGGCGGCGCGGGCCTCGGCCTGTCGATCGCCAAGCAGCTGGTGGAGCTGATGGGCGGCCGGATCTGGGCCGAGAGCGAGGCGGGCCGAGGCTCGACCTTCCACATCAAGCTGCCGCTGGCGCTGGCCGACGGACCGCAGGCCGCGAAGGACGAGTTGGTCCCCGCGGAAACCGCGCCAGTCCAGGGGCTGCAGATCCTCGCGGTCGACGACAACGCCGTGAACCTGATGGTGCTCGACCAGCTGCTGACCAGCTTCGGCCACACGATCTCCAAGGCCTCCAGCGGCGTCGAGGCCCTGGCCGCGATGACCGTCAGCCACTTCGATCTCATCCTGCTGGACATCCAGATGCCCGGGATGACCGGGATCGAGGTGCTGCAGCACCTGCGCGCGGGCGACGGGCCGAACCGCGCTGCACCGGTGATCGCGTTGACGGCCGACGTCACCTCCGGCGGGCGGCGGCGCTACCTCGAGGTCGGCTTCACCGAGCACAGCTCCAAGCCGATCCAGATCCAGGATCTGATGGAGGCCATCGCCCGCGCGCTGGCTGCCCCGCCCGCCCTGCGGGAGACCGTCCGTGCGGCCTAGGCCGCCCGCAGCTCCGGCAGGTCGTGCAGGGCCGGGTCCAGGCCCGCGCCCATCAGGTCGATGAAGTTGTCGCGATAGAAGCGACGCCGGGCGGTCTCCGAAACCCCCGCCAGGTTGTCGTTGAACCGCTTCAGCGGATTGCGCCCGCCTTCCACGTGGGGGAAGTCCGACGAGAACAGGCACATTTCCTCGCCGGTGTTCTCGATGATCCAGCGAGTATCCTCGTGCGGATAGGGCGTGGCCCGGAACTGGCGGCGCAGGATCTCGCTGGGCTTGGCCGACAGCTTCTGCAGCCGCTCCTCCTTGCCGAAGGCCGCGACGCCGGAATCAAGGAAATGCATCAGGCTGGGCAGCCAGGACGCGCCGAGCTCGATGGCGCCCCACTTCAGGCGCGGGAAGCGGTCGAACACGCCGTCGATCACCAGGGCCGAGAGCGTCTGCCAGAGGCTGAGCGGGATGGCCATGAAGGTGAGCGAGGTGAAGTTCTCGTCGCCGCCGTGGAAGTCCTTCACGAAGGGCAGGCCGTTGTCGATGTAGTCGTGGTGCATCTTCTCCTCGCCGCCGACGTGGAAGAGGATCGGGACGCCCGCCTCCTGCGCCACGGCCCACAGCGCATCGAGTTCCACGTGGCTGGGCGAGAAGCCCGGCGGGTGGCGCGACGGGATCACCAGAGCCTTGGCGCCCAACGCGATGGTTTCCCGCGCGATCTGCGGCGCACGCGCACGGTCGATCAGCGGGACGTAGCCGGTGGCCAGCAGCCGGCGGTCGACGCCGCAGAACTCGGTCATCATGCGGTTGTGGGCGCGGGCCGTCTCGACGGCGAGCTCGACCTCGCCCATCTGCTCCAGGCCGAAGTTCGAGAGGCAGGCGGTGGTGAAGACGAGCTGGCTTGCGAATCCCAGGTAATCGAGGGTCTTCGGCCGGTCCGAGGCCTTGAAGGCGCCCAGGGCCTCATAGTTCTTGCGCAGCAGGATGTTGGCCTCGGCGCCCGCCAGGAACTCCGGGTTCTCCATCTGGGCCGCGGCCTTGGCGAACCATTCCGGCAGCACGTCCTTGCGGCCGGTCTTGGCGACGAAGTCCTCGCGGAATTTCGGGTCGATGTAGCGGTTGATCGTGCCGGGCAACTCCATGATGTGGGAGTCGGCGTCGTGGATGGTTTGGCCCTCGACGTACGGCATGCGAAATCCTCCGGTATGGTTGCCCCTATTTCGCGCCGCGAGGCTGCGCGCCGTCAAGCCGAGCTGTTCACTGCGCCCAGCCACGAGGCGGCGCGGATGATGATCGGCTGGACGCTGACTATGAACGGCGTGGGCGGCCGGATCGTGGAGACCGAGGCCTATCACTTCGAGGATCCGGCTTCGCACAGCTTCTCCGGCCCGACGCCGCGCAACGCGGTGATGTTCGGCCCGCCGGGCGTGGTCTACGTCTACCGCTCCTACGGCATCCACTGGTGCATGAACCTGGTCTGCGGCCCGACGCCCGGAAGCGCGGTGCTGCTGCGCGCGATCGAGCCGACGCAGGGCCTCGACCTGATGATCGCGCGGCGTGGCCTGGAGACGCCGCGGCTGCTCTGCGCGGGCCCTGGGCGGCTCTGCCAGGCGCTGGCGGTGACCCGTGAGCAGAACGGCCTGCGCGTCGACGAGGCGCCGTTTTCCCTGGAGCCGGGGGCGAACGCCGGCGTCGTCGTGGGCCCGCGCATCGGCATCACCAAGGCGGTCGACGTGCCCTGGCGCTTCGGCGAAGCGGGTTCGCGCTACGTGAGCAAGCCGTTCCCGAGGGCCTAACGCCACCTCAGCAGGCGCGAGCCCGCCGTCGCGCCCACGGCGGCCACCAGCGCCATGCCCAGCGTGTACCAGATAGCCAGGAACGGGGCGGAGGTCTCGTTGCAGGCGAAGGCGTAGATCGCCGCGCCGAGCGCGCCCGCGCAGCCGCCGGCGACCAGGCCCGCGGGCAACAGGCGGGTCGGCGCAAGGCCCCTCACCGCCCACACCGCCCCGACCAGCGGCGGCAGGCCGATCACCAGAATCCGCCAGGGGCAGAGGCTCGAAGAATGCCCCATGAGCAGCGCGTGCTGCAGCTGCGGCGGCGCATTGGCCAGCCGCACCACAGCCATCGTCGCGACCGCGAGGAGCGGCGCGCCTGCGACCAGGGCCAGGAGGCCCGGACGCACGGCGGGTCTCGCCAGGCGCGTGAGCACCCCCGCCAGGAACACGCCGGTCAGCGCGGCGTAACCGAACTTCATCCAGAACATCGGCGTCTCGAGCGCCTGCGCCAGGTCCGCACGCAGGCCGAGCCAGCCCAGCATCACCGCAGTGGACGCCAGCGCGCCGAGGCCGAGGCCGGTGGCGATCCGGCGCGCGACCGCGCCCGGCGCGACGGGCGCCAGATTGCCGCTCAGGCTGTGGATCAGCTCGTCAGTCTCCACGGCCGGCCGCGCCTCCGTACTTGCCGCCCAGCGACTTCAGGCCCCGATGCACCGCCACCTTCACGGCCGACTCGCTCATGCCGTGCTTGTCCGCCGCCTCGCGGGTCGAGAGACCGGTGACCTTCACGTCGCGGATCAGGTCGCGGGTGCGCGCGGGCAGCTCGGCCATCACCCGCTCCAGGTCGCGGCGGGCCATGGCGGCGTCGGCGCCGGCGGGCGCGAACAGGGCGTCGGCCTCTTCCGCAGGCGCACGCAGGTGGGCGCGGCCTCGGCGAAGCGCGTCGATCAGCTTGTAACGGGCGATCGCATAGGCCCAGGCGGTGAACGGCTGGCCCGTGTCGTAGGTGGCCCGGCGCGTATGAACGGCGATCAGCGTTTCCTGCACCAGGTCCTCGGCGTCCACGCCCGGCGGGCAGCGGCGGCGATAATAGGCGCGCAGCAATCCGCTGAGTTCGTCCAGCAGCCGGCGATAGGGCCCGGCCTCCCCGGCGAGGCCGGCGAGCATCAAGCCTCGCAGTCTGGGTTCGATGTCGTCCAACGCCGCCTTCGAGGAAGTTCGCGACACTCGGCGAAAGGTTACATGCCGTGGGCTTGGTAACCGAACCGCGCGGCCTTGCGAACCAGGGATCGAGCTTTGCCGGAGATGAGCATGACCCGATCGACCGCAGTGGGCCTGGCCGCGGCCGCCATGACCCTGGCGGCGCCGGCCGTCGCGCAGCCGACCCCGACGGCGGTGCAGGTCGTGGAGCTGTTCACCAGCCAGGGCTGCTCGTCTTGCCCGCCGGCCGACCGCGCAGTGGCGGCGATCGCCGCACGGCCCGGCATTCTGGCGCTGTCGTTCGGGGTCACCTATTGGGACAGCCTCGGCTGGAAGGACACCTTCGCACAGAAGATGTTCACCGATCGCCAGTGGGACTACGCCCGCGGCCTTGGCCATGCCAACGTCGGCACGCCGCAGGTGGTGGTGAACGGGCGCCTGGACACCGTCGGTCAGAACGTCGCCGATATCGACCAGGCGCTGCGGCGCGCGCGGCTGGCCGCTGGCGGCCCCGCCGTGACCCTGCAAACCACCCGCGTCTCCATCGCCGGCGCAGCGCCGAGACGCACAGCCCAGGTCTGGCTGGTCCGCTATGACCCGAACGTGCTGCAGGTGCCCGTCAAGCGCGGCGAGAACACCGGCAAGACCCTTCCGATCAAGAATGTCGTGCGCGAGCTGAGCCGCCTCGGCGACTGGAACGGCGGCCCGAAAAGCTATGCTGTGCCCGCCGGACCCGCGAGGCTGAAGACAGCCGTCCTCATCCAGGCCGGGCGCGGAGGCCCGATCCTGGCCGCCGCCAAGGGCTAAAGCTGGGCCAGAAGGTAGTCGGCCGCCGAGACGCGGAATTCACCGCCGTCTTCGACATTCAGCTCTTTCACGACGCCATCGTCGACGATCATCGAGTAGCGCTGCGATCGCTTGCCCATACCGAAGCGCGAGGCGTCGAACGCCAGGCCCACCGCATCGGTAAAGGCCGCGCCGCCGTCCGCCAGCATGACGATGTCGTCGCCCACCGCCTGGTCCTCGGCCCAGGCGCGCATCACGAAGGCGTCGTTGACCGACAGGCAGGCGATGACATCGACGCCCTTGGCCTTGATGTCGCCGGCCAGTTGCTTGAAACCCGGCAGGTGCTTGGCCGAGCAGGTCGGCGTAAACGCGCCCGGAAGCGCGAACAGCGCCACCTTCTTGCCGGCGAAGAACTCGTCGGTGGTCACGGGCTTGGGACCTTCGGCGGTCGCCTGGGTGAGCGTGACGCTGGGCAGCTTGTCGCCGACTTTGATGGTCATGGGTCCGTTCCTCTGACGTTTCGCCTCTGACGGTGGGCCTCTGGCGTTGGGCTTTGCAGATAGCGGCATCTGCGCGCACTGCAAGCCGTACGGGCCCAGGCCCCTTGAAAGCGTCACGTTCGAAGGCAAATGTCGAGGCGATGGTAGGCGGTTTCTTCTCCGGCCAGTTGCTGATCGCGATGCCGGGCATCTCCGACCCGCGCTTCGAGCGCGCGCTGATCCTAGTCTGCGCCCATGACCGCGAGCACGCCATGGGCCTGGCGCTGAACCGGCCGATCGAAGGCCTCACCGTGGCCGACCTGCTGGACAAGCTGGAGATCAAGTCGACCATCGAGCTTCCGCCGGACCTGGTGCTGCTGGGCGGCCCCGTCGAGCGCGAGCGCGGCTTCGTGCTGCACACCGCCGACTACCAGGGCGAACATACGCTGGACGTCAGCGATGACGTGGCGCTGACCGCCACCCGCGAGGTGCTGGAGGCTATGGCCGGCCACGCCGCCGCGCCGAGCCGCAGCCTGCTGGCGCTCGGTTACGCCGGCTGGGGCGCCGGCCAGCTCGAGGAGGAGATCAAGCAGAACGTCTGGCTCACCTGCGAGGCCGACCCCCAGCTGATCTTCGACCACGACCATGCCCGCAAATGGGGCCGCGCGCTCGCCAAGCTGGGCGTGGATCCGGAACGGCTGAGCGCGACGGCGGGGCAGGCCTAGCCGCGGCTGCCCTTGGCCTTTACCGGGGCCGCGCCGTCGACATAGCTTTCGTTGAGGTAGACCTCGGCCTCCTGCGGCGACAGGGCGGGCGCATAGCCGAAGCCCTGGCCGTAGTCGCAACCCAGCGCCAGCAGCTGGCGCGCCATGCCAGCGTTCTCCACACCCTCGGCGACCACCTCGAGCGAGAGGTCCTGGCCGAGCTTCACCACCGAGGAGACGATCTTCAACGAGCCCTCGTTGGTGGCCATGGTGCGCACGAAATAGCGGTCGATCTTCAGCGTGTCGAACGGCAGGCGCGTCAGGTAGGAGAGGGAGGAGAAGCCGGTGCCGAAGTCGTCGAGCGCCAGGGCCGCCCCGGCCGCCCGCAGCTCGCTCAGCACCACGGCCGCCCGCTCAGGGTCGCGCATGACGTCGCCTTCGGTGACCTCCAGCTTCAGCGCGCCCGGCGGCAGGCCGGTCTCGCGGCGGATGGCGGCGACGTCGGCCACCAGGCCAGGCCGGTCGATCTCGCCGGTCGAGAGGTTGACCGCCACGCTGAGCTCGCCGGCCGCGCGGTGCTTGGTCCGCCAGGCGGAAAGCTGCTTGGCGGCGTCGCGCATCATCATCGCGCCCAGCTCCTCCATCATGCCCATCTCTTCGCAGAGGGCCAGGAAGGTGTCGGGCATCAGCAGGCCGCGACGCGGATGGCGCCAGCGCACCAGGGCCTCGAAGCCGGACAGCGCGCCGGTCGAAAGACGCACGATCGGCTGGTAGAAAGGCGTCAGCTCGCCACGGCCGAGCGCACCTTTCAGGTCGCCCTCCAGGGCCAGGCGCGAGAGGCCGTCGCTCTCCAGGCCGCGCCCGTAGGCGGCCGCGCCGCCGCGCCCATGGCTCTTGGCGGATTCCACCGCCAGCTCGGCGCGGCGCAGAAGTTCTGCGGCTTCCGGGGCGTCGACGCCGCCGTGAGCCTCGACCGCGCCGATGGAAAGCGTCGGATGGATGTCGAAGCCGGCAACCCGCAACGGCTGTTCCAGCGCCCGGCGCAGCAGCTCCGCGCCCGGCGAGGCGCCGGCCGGAGCCATGGCGGCGAACTCGTCCTCGCCGATCCGCGCCAGGATCGCCTCGCTCGGGAAGGCTGCGGCCAGGCGCGAGCCAAGCGCGGCCAGCACCAGGTCGGCGCGCTCGTGCCCGAGGGCTTCGTTCAGGCGGCGCAAACGGTCGAGGTCGGCCACGACGACCTCGTAGCGCCCGGGGACCTGTAGTTGTTCACGCGCCCGGGTGATGAAGCTGCGGCGGTCGAGCAGGCCGGTCAGCAGGTCCTGGTCGGAGGCGGCGAAACGGGTTTCGGGCGCGACGACGCCGGCGGCCCGACAGCCCTCCTCCAGCCACACGCCCCGCCAGATGGAGATGCCGGCTCCGCGCATGCGCAGGCGCACGGCGACTTCCGAGCCCGGCTCCTGCACGCGCAGGATGTCCTCCGCGTAGGCGCGGTCCTGCGGCAGGGCCAGCGCGCGCAGCGCCGCGGACGAGCAGTCGGGGGCCAGCGGGCCCAGGCCCAGCGCGCGGGTGGCGCCGGTCAGCCGCAGGCGGTCGCGCTCCGGCTCCCAGACCCACAGCGCAACGTCGGCCGCGCCCAACGCTTCCAGCGTCGAGGTGGCGTCCCACATCCAACGGTCGTTC
>Ga0068853_100005179_pt1 | contig 10198 bp, 10 predicted proteins | sample KBSCornC32_FD_65655 | JGI IMG/M metagenome (GOLD analysis project Ga0068853, IMG submission 65655) | Corn rhizosphere microbial communities from Kellogg Biological Station, Michigan, USA - KBS Corn C3-2 | ecosystem: Host-associated > Plants > Roots > Rhizosphere > Soil ... | reverse complement strand
GGCCCGAGCACGTCCAAGAGCGCTGACGGCCGCGGTTCTCGCCGTTAACGCCTGCGGCAAAGGATTTAGCCAAAAGTGATATTTTTGTAGTATGAGCCTTGGCCCAGCCTGAATTCGGATGTCGTCATACCTCATGGGCGGATTGCGCCTGATTGCCGCCGCCGCGGCGCTGATCGTCTCCACGATGCCCCATCCGGCGGCAGCGGGTGACCTTTACGCCCACGGCGATATGACGCTCCGGCGCGGTCCCGGCGACAATTTCTCCGTTCTCAGCACGGTTTCGGCTGGCAGCAAGGTCAGCGTTCTCTGGTGCAATGCAGATGGCGACTGGTGCCTCATCGATGACGGCCTGCTGCAGGGCTGGGCGCCGATCGGCGACATCAAGGCACGCGGCGACGGCACCGGCGGGATCGATCCCGCCGAGGCGGCACGCGCCATCGAGGCGGGCGGCAGGGACGCCGACACCGGACCTGGGATCAGCGGCGGCCTGACGACTCCAGGCGGCGGCGTTTCTCTGCCTTCCACCAGCGTCTCGGTCGCGACGCCGGCGGCCGGCGTCAGCACCAAAGTGCAATAGCGCGCAACCCCTGCCCGGCCGCGAGCCTCCGACTCTTTATCCGTAAAATGTGCCCGCTAAACCGCGCACAGACGCGCGGGCTTTGGCGCTTGCTTAACGAAGTGCCCTTATTTAGTAACGCGTTCGAGAGGCCACGTGGCGGAGTGGTTACGCAGCGGATTGCAAATCCGTGTATTCCGGTTCGATTCCGGACGTGGCCTCCAGTCTCCTCAAGATCAGTCGAGGCCGTGCTCAGTCGGCAGCCGCCAGCGGGGCGATTCTCTTGACATTGGCCGGGCCCGCGCCACTTTCTGGCCCAGGAGGACAAGATGGCGCTTTCGGTTCAGGAGCAGATGCTGGTCGAGCAGCGGGTCACCAACGACTCGAAATCGATCGTCGTGGCCTATCTCCTCTGGCTCTTCCTCGGCTGGATCTCGGCGCACCGGTTTTACCTCGGCCGCCCGGGTTCGGCGATTTTGCAGATCATCACCCTGCTGCTCGTCGTCGGCGTGATCTGGTGGATCATCGACCTCTTCCTCATCCCCGGCATGATCGAAGAGGACAAGGATCGGCTGCGGCGCGAGTGGGCGGGACGGATCGCCAGCGGCCAGCCGGCCTAGGCCTTCGGCTCCACGTCATGGGCGATCTCGTCGAACATGGCGCGCGTCGCGATCAGCATCTCTGCGACGAAGAAGCCGAGCGACGCCAACAGCGATAGCAATGCCACACCGAACTCGAGAAAGAGCAGCACCGAGGTGAGCTCGGCGCCAAGGCTGCCAAGAAAGATCGTCAGCGTCGCCGCGCAGGTGAAGGCGCCCGCCGCGCCGCAGAACAGCACCGCGCCCTGGAGCGCGAGAGTCCGCCGGCGGAGCGAGGCGACGTCAGCCGATAAGCCTTGCGGCGGCAGCTTCTGGCCATCATGGCGGGCCCGCACCAGCGCGTTGACCCGATCGGCAACGCGCGCCAGGCGGCCGGTGAAGACATTTAAGAAGCCGGCGATGGCGGTGAGCAGGAAGACCGGCGTCAGGGCGAGCTGGATGAGGTGCGCCGACCCCTCGATGGCATTGCCCGAAATGGCCCCGAGCGTGCTGGTGAGCATCCTCGCCTCCGTTTGGCGAGACTTAGCGGATTCGCGCGGCGCTTGCCATTTACCGCAAGGGGCCGGCCCTCTACCCTCCACGTATGGTTGAGCCAGTCCGGGACTCTTTTGGTGCGTCGCGCGTCGCGGCGGTGATTCTGGCCGGCGGCGAGGGGCAGCGGCTCGGCGGGATCATCAAGGCCAATGTCGAGGTCGGCGGCCGCCGGCTGCTCGATCGTGTCGCCGAGTCATTGCGTGGCAGGGCCGCGCCGATCCTCGTCGCACGCGGGCGCATCGATCCGGCAGCGCTAGCCCTTCCGCAGGACCTGACGGCGGTGCCGGATTTGACCGACGCGCAGCGCGGACCGCTGGTCGGCGTAGCTTCAGCCGTCGGCTGGTTGCTTGCCGAGAGACCGGACATCGAGTTTCTCGCCTCTGCTGCGGTGGACACGCCGTTCTTCCCTGAGGATTTTATCGGGCGCGCCCTCGACGCGATCGCGGACAGCGGTAGCGACGCCGTTCTCGCCAGCTATGCTGGGCAGGCCTATCCAACCAACGCGCTGTGGCGGCTGAGCGCCGTTGATGGCCTGCCGCAGGCGGTGCTGAATGGCGTCGGGCCGCGCAGCCTCAAGCGTCTCGCGGAAGGGCTCAGGACGCTCGACCTCGACTGGCCCGAGTCGGCGGCGGGCGACCCGTTTGCGAACGTCAACACGCCCGCGGACCTTGCGGCCCTGGAGGCTCGGGCTGCAGGCGGCGCGGCCGAATGAGCGGCTCCCCGGCAGCCGCTCGACGGCCCTTTCGGCCCGGCTGCCGCGCGGCTGATGCATAGCTGCCCGGGGCCAAAATTACGCACTTGGCAAAGCAGATCAAACCCGTTAGAGGGACGCAACCTTCTCGAAGGCCGTCAGGTCTTCCGCGATAGCTCAGTTGGTAGAGCAAGCGGCTGTTAACCGCTGGGTCGTAGGTTCGAGTCCTACTCGCGGAGCCAATTTTTCCTCAATCGTCCGATTATCCGTGGTATCGCCCGTGATGGCGACACCGATCTCTTGTCGTCAAACGACGTTGTTCCCTGCGAACCGCGAAATCGCGCGTACCGGGGCCCTCAGCTGTCGTAGCCGAAGTGCTTCACCCACTTGTCGAGGACCGCGGTTTCCTTGGTGTGCCAGAGGAAGTCGTAGTTCTTCCACGACGACTGCACCCCGATTTTGATGCCGCTTCGGACTTTTTGGTACGACGGCGTCTTCGCAAAACGCCGCTCCGCATTCTCGGCGAACCCCAGGATCGAATCGTCCCAGTCCGCCCCAATGAACTTCAGCACGCGTTCGATGGTCGGGCGGAAGTCATTCACCAGCTCCTCGTAGCGCACGTAGCAGACGGTGGGGTCATCGAGGGTGTGGACGCTGAACCATTGCGACATGGTGAAGTCGTAGAGCGCAGCCCCCTCGGCGATGGTACGGAAATTCTCCATAGCCGCATTGGGCACAAAAGTCTGGCGGAAGCAGCTGAGGAGAACGTCGTACGGGTGCCGGATCGAGAATATGTACCGCCTCTCCGGGAAGATGTTCTTGAGAAACACGGCATCGGCAGAGTTGATTGGCAGTTTGTCGACGCGCCAGGTTGCGTCGGGCTTCTTCGACTGCCGCTGGATCTCGTCGTAATAGGCGTCCCTGCCGCGTTGAGCGATCTCGGCCGTCACCGGCCCGTCCTTTGGGGCAAACCTGTTCATGAACCGGGTTAGGCGAGCAAAGGCGGGGATTTCCTCGAACGCTTCGATATCCGGATGCGCCTCGAGGACATTCTCTAGCAGCGTGGTGGCGGACCGCGGAAACCCTGTGAGCGTCACAACCGTCTTGCCCGGCTCGTCTGGCGGCAAAGGCTCGAACGTGAGACTGGCGCGTCGCAGAACCTCCGGCGGATAGCTCTTGGGGTCGCCGCGGGTCGCTGACGTTGATATCTCGTTCATCGCCTGAAATGCTGCATGGGCACCCCGATAGTCACCAATCCTGTTGAGCGCCTCTGCCTTCAGTTGCCGCACCAACTGCGTTAGGTGATCGTTGGGAAATTTATCTGGCATCCGTTTGAGCCAGTTGGCGGCCCGCTGGTTCTCTTTGGCGTCCAGCAGCATCGCCGCGCGAAAGACGGCCGTCTCGGCCTGGAATATTTTCGAGTCCGTAAAGCTGTCACACACTTTGGCGAGGAGCTGCTGCTGGTTTGCATCGCGGAGTCGATTCATCAGCATAAGCGCCGCCGAAGGCTCCAACGGTCGCGCCAGAAGCGCCGTAACTGAGATCGGGACGCCCGCGCGCCAACCGCCAGCCATCTCGCCATTGTTCTCAGCATCCCACAGGTAGTCGGGGGTTCCATGGGCAAGGAACAGCTGGAGATCGAGATCGACGATGCGCGGATAGTCGAGCGAGAGTTCGGCCTTCATCCGTGCTGTGAGCAGCGCGTCGACATCCTCTGACGGAGTTTCGGCGACGCGCTTGGCCAACTCATACTCGTGCACGTCGATGAAGAATGGATAAGCGCGCCGCTTGACTGCGCCGTACCGGGCATGCGCGACTACCAACTCGGCCTGGTCCGACCAGACGGCGCGCAGTTCCAGCAGCGCGACCAGCGCCGCGACTCGCAGGACCACGTCTTCTTCATGCAGCAGTTGCTGATAATAGGGAGGCAGACCTCGCCGGAAGGCCGCGAGCAGCCGAAGCTTATCGAGCAGTCGTGAGTCAAACTGGCTCTCGGAGTCGATCGCGACCTCGTTCATCAGCCTTCTCCTGGTAAACACGGACAACTATAGCGCGGCGGCGGCGCACACGAAAAAAATCGGGCCCCGACGGGGCCCGATCTATGACGAGGTCGCTGAGGCGCGGAACTAGAAGTGGTAGTTCAGACCCGCACGCACCGTACTCTCCGTCAGGTGTACGCTGTCGCTGAAAGCAGGGACGGCGACATAGGTCTGCGTACCGTAGTCCGAGTAGCGATACTCGACGTTGGCGGAGAGGTGATCGGCAAGCATGAACTCGACGCCCGCACCGACCGTCCAACCAGTGTGGAGCTTGCTGGCAGAGCCCGAGCTAATGCCGGTAGTTGCCAAGGTTGAGTTCGCGAAGGCCACGCCCGCCTCGACATAAGGAAGGAACTGGCCGGCGTCGACGCCGAGCCGTGCCCGCACCGACCCTTCCCAGTTGGTGGTCTGAGTCCAATTGGGGGCAGGATTATAGGCACCCGTCTCGTTCAGCCAGTCGAGGTCGCCTTCCACACCGGCCACGATGTTGTCCGAGAGATGGAAGTTATAGCCGATCTGGCCACCGACCAGCCAGCCCTTGAGGTTCGCCGTGCTCGTGCCAGTACTGTTGCCAGTGTAGCTGTCATTGGCGTGACCCCAGCCGTAGCCGATGCTGGCGCCGATATAGGGGCCATCCCAACTGCTCGGCGCGGGGGCCGCAGCAACGGGCGCCGCCGGAGCAGCAAGGTCGGCGGCCATTGCCGAGCCACCAAGCACCAGGAAAAGAGCGGTGCCAAGAAGTAGAGAAGTCTTCAGCTTCATCAGAATCTCCCAAGCCAGTTGACCATTGGTTATTCCCGCTTGAGGCGAAGGCAAAGCGGAAAAGCGGCCGGACGGCTAAAATTGGTCCGAATTTGGGACACTCTGACGCATTCCTGCCACACCCTGGAACGCCTGCAGCGAAAAAGCCCCCGCTCATAGAGCGAGGGCCGTGAGATCGTATCGCGTGCGGCCGTGGGCCGCGGGGCGACTAGAAGTGGTAGTTCAGGCCAACGCGGATGCTGTTGTCCGTGAGGCGCGAACCCGAGCCCGCACCGTAATCGGTGTAACGGTACTCGATGTTGCCCGACAGGTGATCGGCGAGCATGACTTCCACGCCGGCACCAGCCGTCCAGCCCGTACGGACTTCCGGCGAGGTGGTGGCGGAGTAGTCGCTGACGTTGGCGAAGGCCACACCAGCTTCGATGTACGGCAGCCACTGGCCCATATCGACGCCGAGGCGGGCGCGGAGCGAACCGTCCCAATCGACGCTGTAGTTGGCCGGGGCGGTGCCGCCGGCATAGTTGACCCAGTCGAGGTTACCCTCGATGCCGCCAACGATCTGGTCGCTGAGGTGAGCGTAGTAACCAACCTGGCCACCGACGCTCCAGCCATTGCCGGTGAGCGAGCCGGGGGCGTCAAGGGTCTGCCAGCCGTAACCGACGCTGGCGCCGATGTAGGGGCCGTCCCAGGAGCTGGCAACCGGTGCCGCAACTGGCGCCGCTGCCGGCGGAACATAGAGGTCAGCAGCGAAAGCCGAACCGGTGAAGAGAGCAACAGCCGTCGCGGCCGCTGCGATTGCAACAAACTTCATAATCATGCCTCCTTAGACAGTGGCCATGCGTTACGCCGATGACTGGCCAGGCGCCAGCACCAAAACGCCACGTCGCCGCCATAAGAGCAAGTTTCCGCCCCACTTGCTGCGCCGACGCAACACTCGGGCCAAGCTTCGGAGAACATTGCCACTTTTTGGCCAAAATCTCCTTCGCCTCGCGGCCCATTTTGATGCCGGCAACGCGCTCCAACGATTCGGAGAACGTGCCAATCGCCGAGACGGCGACATGCCACTCGGGTAGGTCCTGCCTACCCCCAGAGGCTCGTGGTTACTAGCGCTACCTCCCCGTATGCCTACGAAAGTGCAAATTTAAACAAATGCGAACGATGGCGCGAAAAAAGCCGGCTCCCAGGGGGAGCCGGCCGCGACGATCCGTCTAGAAGTGGTAGTTGAGACCGGCCTTGAAGATGTTGTCGGTCAGATGGATGGTCGGCGGGATGCCGCCCGTGTCGTAAACAGCCGAACCGTAGTCGGCGTAGTTGTACGAAACGAACGCCGACAGGTGGTCGGCCAGCATCACCTCGACGCCCGCGCCGACAGTCCAGCCGGTCTGGGTATTGGTGGTGCTCACCGGGCCGCCGTTAGCGCGGGTCGCATTGGCGAAGGCCACGCCCGCGTCGACGTAAGGCATGAAGTTGCCCATATCGACCCCGAGCCGGCCAACCAGCATGCCATCGTAGTTGATGGTGTGGGTGGTTGTACCAAAGGCCGGGATCGACCCAGTCTCGTTGCTCCAGTCGGCCGAGCCTTCGATGCCGAGGACAATATTGTCGCTGACATGGAAGTTGTAGCCGAGCTGGGCGCCAATCATGAAGCCCGACAGCGTGATGTCGTTAGTACCGGGTCCGGACGTGTGGTCCGCCTTGCCCCAGCTATAACCGATGTTGGCGCCAATGTAGGGACCATCCCAATTGCTCGCTGCGGGCGCCATGATCGGGGCCGACGGCGGTGGCACGTAAAGATCGGCCGCTGCGGCAGTCCCCGCGCCGGCTGCCAAAGCAACCGTAGCGAGGAGCATTTTCGAAAGTACTCGCATAAATTTTCTCCTAGGCAGAGTACTTTCAAAATCCGGCCCCAGACTTTCAGAATCCAGCAGCAATGCTGACCTAAGCCGCCTAAGTGACTCGATATGGCCGCAATTGTGCCAATTTTGTCGCAATTGGCCGAGAGGCAAAAGAAAAGGGCCGACCCGAAGGCCGGCCCTTTGTATGCCGGGCGTTTGGCCCGAGATCAGAAGTGGTAGTTGACGCCGACGCGCACGCTGTTGTCGGTCAACCCAACGGTGTCCCCGTTGTAGGTCTGGCTGCCGTAGTTGGTGTAGCGGTACTCGACATTGACCGAGAGCGGGTCGGCGACCTTGAACTCGACGCCGGCGCCGGCCACCCAGCCGGTGTGCGTGCCCGAGTAGCTGGTGCCGCCGATCGTGTCGGTTGCGTTGGCGAAGGCCACGCCGGCTTCGGCGTAGGGCAGGATGCCGTCGAGATCGACGCCCAGGCGCCCACGGATCGACCCGTCCCAGTTGATGGCGAAGTTGTCGGGCGCAGCTGTGCCGGTAAAGGTGCCGGACTCGTTGGTCCAGTTGATGTCGCCTTCAACGCCCGCGACCAGGTTGTCGGTCAGGTGGAAGTTGTAACCGACCTGCCCGCCGACGAGCCAGCCGGTGAGGCCGGTCGAGTCGGTCAAGGTCGAGTCCGTCGCCGTGCCCCAGCCATAGCCGACGCTCGCGCCGATATACGGGCCATCCCAATCGGTCTGGGCAGGCGCCTGGGCCGCGGGCGCAGGCTGCGCCGGCGGCACGTAAAGATCCGCCGCCATAGCGGTACCCGAAAAACCCGCCACCGCCGCTGCGGCCAGCAAGAGCTTGCCTGTCATGTTCATCTCAAAAACCTCCTAGATGGATGACGCCGGTGTAAATGCCCCACCGACCTGTTTGGTCCAAGGCAACGACGGCAAAAAGCGTAAGCGGGGCGTGGTTTTGGGAGGTGCGTTGCACATCTGCACCGGTTTGTTTCAAAGGCTACACAACGGCCCGAAAGGCGCCATCCGAGGGCCATATTTGCGCCCGCCCGAGGCCCTGTTCGTTGACGGATTCTTGCCGTCGCAGAGGCGCTAGAGAATCGAGGTCACGGCGATCAGGCGCCGCCCCGGCCATACCCCGATCGCGTGGAGCATGCCCGCGCTGGATCACCGATGTCGTGAGGGGCGGACGGCGCTTGGCCGTCCGCGTGCACTCAGATCGAGTAGTTGCCGTCCTGCTCGAAGAGGAAGCGGTAGAGATCGTCGGCGAGCGCCGCCGGCTCCTTCTCAGCGCCGTGCAGCACCACATCCGGGCTCTCGGGTGCCTCGAACGGGCTGTCGATGCCGGTGAAGTTCTTGATCTCGCCGCGGCGGGCGCGGGCATAGAGCCCCTTGGGGTCGCGCGCCTCGCACACCTCGAGGGGCGTGTCGACGTAGACTTCGGTGAAGCGGACGTCGCCGGCGATCTCGCGCGCCAGTCGCCGTTCGTTGCGGAAGGGCGAGATAAAGGAGACGAGGACGATGAGCCCGGCGTCGGCCATGAGGCGCGCCACTTCGCTGACCCTGCGGATGTTTTCCACCCGGTCGGCCTCGGTGAAGCCGAGGTCCTTATTGAGGCCGTGGCGGACGTTGTCGCCATCGAGGATGTATGCGTGCCGCCCTTCGACGGTGAGGCGCTTCTCGATGAGGTTGGCGACGCTCGATTTGCCCGAGCCCGACAGCCCGGTGAACCAGATGATCTGGGGCAGTTGCCCCTTGAGGTCGGCGCGGACCTGCCGGTTCACGTCGAAGCTCTGGTAGGAGAGGTTCTGCGCGCGGCGCAGGCCGAATTCGATGACCCCTGCCCCCACCGTCGCATTGCTCAGCCGGTCGATCAGGATGAAGGCGCCGGTTTGGCCGCCGGTAACGAAGGAATCGAAGGCGATCGGCTTGTCGGTCGCGATCGTGACGGTGCCCACCTCGTTGAGCTCGAGGCTCTTGGCCGGGCTCTTTTCCAGCGTGTTGACGTTGGTGCGGAACTTCAGGTCGGTGATCGACGCCGGCACCTGCTGGGTGCCGAGCTTGAGCAGATAGGAGCGCCCCGGAAAGGCGGATTCCTCGTGCATCCAGACCAGCTTGGCCTGGAATTGATTTGAGTATTCAGGCGTTTGGCCGGGATGAACGAGCACGTCGCCGCGCGATATATCGACCTCGCGATCGATCACCAGCGTCACCGCCTGCCCGGCCACGGCTTCCTCGAGGTCGCCGTCCATGGTGACGATGCGGGCGACCTTGGCTGGTTTGCGCGATGCCGCAACCAGCAGGTCGTCACCGCGCTTCACCGCGCCCGAGGCGACGGTGCCGGAGAAGCCGCGGAAATCGAGATTGGGCCGATTGACCCACTGCACGGGAAAGCGCAGCAGGCGGTCGGAGCGGTCTTCGTCGACGTCGATCGTCTCGAGATAGGGAACGAGCTGCGCTCCCTGATACCAGGGCGTGTTGGCGCTCGGACGAAGGATATTGTCGCCGCGCAGCGCCGAGACCGGAATCGCTTCCAGCGTCTTGAAGCCGAGCGGCTCGCAGAAGGCGCGGTAGGCCTCGGAAATCTGGGCGAAGACCTCTTCGCTGTAGTCGACGAGGTCGATCTTGTTGACTACCAGCACTACGTGCTTCACGCCGATCAGCGAGAGAATGAAACTGTGCCGGCGGGTCTGTGTCAGCAGGCCCTTGCGCGCATCGACCAGCACCAGCGCGAGGTCGGCGTTCGAGGCGCCGGTCGCCATGTTGCGGGTGTACTGCTCATGGCCCGGCGTATCGGCGACGATGAACTTGCGCTTGTCGGTCGAGAAGAACCGGTAGGCGACGTCGATGGTGATGCCCTGCTCCCGCTCGGCAGTAAGGCCGTCGACCAGCAGCGAAAAATCGATGCCCTCTTCGCCGACCATGCGGTTGCGGCTCTCGTTGCGAAGGCTCGCGAGCTGATCATCGAGGATGAGCTGGCTGTCATAGAGGAGACGGCCGATCAGGGTCGACTTGCCGTCATCGACCGAGCCGCAGGTCATGAAGCGCAGCAGGCCCTTGCTCGTCTGTTGGTCGAGCCAGAGATTGAGGTCGGTGTCGGGGGTGGCGAGTGCTGAGGCGGCGCTGCTCACTCAGAAATACCCTTCCTGCTTCTTCTTCTCCATCGAT
>Ga0068853_100005178_pt1 | contig 10198 bp, 11 predicted proteins | sample KBSCornC32_FD_65655 | JGI IMG/M metagenome (GOLD analysis project Ga0068853, IMG submission 65655) | Corn rhizosphere microbial communities from Kellogg Biological Station, Michigan, USA - KBS Corn C3-2 | ecosystem: Host-associated > Plants > Roots > Rhizosphere > Soil ... | reverse complement strand
ATAAAAGGAAAAAATGTAAAAGGAATGGTGGTTGGTCCAGTAGCGCGGCACCCCCTCTTTTTGAAATATTGGAATGATATCAAGGTCCCATCTGCGCTTACTAAATATAAGGCAGATGTTCTTGTGTCGTGTGATGGGATCTGCTCATTAAGAACAAAAATTCCGCAATGCCTGGTAGTCCAAGATCTTGGCTTCCTGGAGCACCCTTCTTTTATTAAGAGATCACATGTCCGTTATTATAAAAAGAATATACCCAAATCTTTAGGGAAGGCTGTTGCCGTTGCTACCGTATCTGAATTTTTAAAGAATGGTATTATTGGTCAATATAAAACAGCGGCAGGTAAGATCGATGTAATATATAATGGTGTGAATGAGGTTTTTCAGCCATCCGGACCTGAAGAGAAGGCGAATACCAAAAATAAGTACACAGAAGGAAGGGAATACTTTGTTTTTACAGGTGGTATTGATCCGGGAAAAAACCTGATGAACCTGCTGAAGGCTTTTTCTGTTTTTAAGAAAAGACAAAAGACCAACATGAAATTGGTATTAGCCGGCAAATTAGCGGAGAACTATGGATCATTTGCAGAAAGTCTGCGTTCATACAAGTACCGGGAAGATGTAGTGATGACAGGCGATGTGGAAGAAAGTGAATTAGTTAAAATAACAGCCGCTGCATATGGAATGGTCTATCCCTCTTTATTGGACGGGTTTGCTGTTCCGGTAGTAGAAGCAATGAAATGCAATGTGCCTGTTATTACAGCTGCCGATTCTTCCGGGCAGGAAATAGCGAAAGACGCAGCTTTGTACAGCGATGCAAATGATATTGGCTCTATTGCAGACAAAATGATGTTGCTTTATAAAGATGAGAATTTGAGAAATGAATTGATCACCAAAGGATTTGCTGTTGCCAGGGAATACAGCTGGGGTAGAACAGCAGATCTTTTATGGCAAAGTATCCTTAAAGCCGTCAACTGATTTGGTGTTACCTTTGCCTCCTTTAATTTTAATTATGAATAAATCAACGATAACAATTGATGTAATGACCGATGAGAATAAAGTACCTGATTCCATTGTGTGGAATGCCACGGATACATCGGCAGAAAATGGCCAGAAAGCAAAAGCCATGATGATCTCTTTTTGGGATGGCGCGGAAAAAGCAGCATTACGGATCGATCTTTGGACAAAAGATATGATGGTGGATGAAATGGCCGATTTCTTTTATCAAACAATGATGACAATGGCAGATACCTATGGCCGTGCTACCAAATATGCTGAACAAGTGGAGGAGATGAAAAAATTTGCGCATGATTTTTATGATAAATTCAGGGCAAAGCAGTTGAAAGAAAATAAAGCGGACTAAGTACGGTAATGTAAGTTTACTACGATCCCCGAACGCACAATAAAACTAAAACAATAAACTTTTCTATATGAGCCTGGAACAAAAAGTAATGACTGATCTTAAAACAGCGATGCTTGCAAAAGATGAAGCAGGATTAAGAAGTCTTCGTGCCATTAAAGCAGCGATCATTGTTGCTAAAACTGCTGAGGGTGCCAAAGGGGAGATCTCAGAAGAAGACGAAACAAAATTGTTACAGAAACTGGTGAAGAGCAGAAAAGATTCATTGGAAATATTTCAACAACAGAACAGACCTGAGTTGGCAAAAAAAGAAGAAGAAGAAATAGCGGTGATCGAAAAGTTTTTGCCAAAGCAAATGTCGGCCGATGAAGTGAAAGCTGAATTAGCAGTTATCATTGCACAGGTTGGTGCATCCTCTCCTGCTGATATGGGTAAAGTGATGGGGGTTGCTACCAGGCAACTGGCTGGCAAAGCTGATGGGAAAATGATCTCTACGCTGGTAAAGGAATTGTTATCAAAAAGTTGAATGTTTAAAGTTTAAGGTATAATGTTCCTTCGTGGGGAAATAACCTTCAGCTTCAAACGTTAGACCTTAAATATATAAATGGTTCTCGACCTCATCTTTGCAGTTGTACTTGTTTTTGCAATAATAAAAGGCTTTCAGCGTGGCCTTATTGTAGGTTTCTTTTCATTAATAGCAGTGATCATCGGTCTTGCAGCTGCTATGAAATTGTCAACTGTTGTAGCGGGTTATATCGGCAGCGCAGTAAAAGTATCAGACCAATGGCTACCTGTTATTTCTTTCGCCGTTGTTTTTCTTATTGTTGTTTTACTGATACGATTAGGAGCTAAGGCTATTGAGAAGGCAGTACAGGTGGCGATGCTTGGCTGGGTCAATAGAATTGGTGGAATAATTTTCTTTGTTGCCTTATATACAGTGGTATTCAGTGTTTTATTGTTCTATGCTGAACAGGTAAGATTGATAGAGCCAGCAACAATTCAAAAATCTGTTACTTATTCATATGTACAGCCCTGGGGTCCAAAGGCTATAAACGGTTTCGGGTCTATCATCCCAATCTTCAAAGACATGTTTGGTGACCTGCAGGAATTCTTTGGTGGTGTGGCGAAGGACATACCAGCTCATCCGTTATAACATTTCCATAAGACTTTAATTTTTTTTCATCCGTTTTAGTGTAGCGACAGATAATGTAGCCGCAATGGTTATATTTGTCCAATAAAGTCTACTAAAATAGTAGACTTAAATGATCTACTATGCAATTAAACCTCCTGGCATTTGCCGTTCCGCTGTTCCTGTTCTTTATGGGATTGGAATATTTGTATTCAAAAAAGAAAGGGAAAAATTTCTTTCAATATGCAGAGTCGGTGGCTAATATTAATGTCGGTATTGCAGAACGGCTGATGGATGTTTTTATGACAGGTGTTTTCTTTTTTGTATTTGATTACGTGCAAAAGCATTTTGGCATTTTTACTATCAGGGCTGGTTTCTTTACCTGGTTAGCACTTTTCTTATTAACTGATCTTGTCTGGTATTGGTATCACCGGTTGGCGCATGAGATCAATGCGTTTTGGGCCGTACATGTAGTGCATCATCAAAGCGAAGATTTTAACTATACAGTATCTGCCCGCATCACTGTTTTCCAGGCAGTGGTAAGATGTATGTTCTGGTGCGTATTGCCATTGCTTGGTTTCCCTGCAATAATGGTTTCTGTTTTTTTATTGATACATGGTCTTTACCCTTTTTTCATTCATACGCAGGCGTTAGGGAAATGGGGTTGGTTCGAAAAATTCATGGTCACCCCGACACACCATGGTATTCATCATGCATCTAATCCTGAATACCTGGATAAGAATTATGGTGATGTACTCATCATCTGGGATAAAATATTTGGCACATTTGAAGCAGAAAAAAAAGAGGTGGTAATTGAATACGGATTGACAAAGCAATTAAAGAGTCATAGTTTTCTCTGGCAACATTTTCATTTTCCCCTGGAAGTGTATATGAATTTCAAATATGCAAGAGGATTTAAATCAAGATGGAAAGTGTTGTTTGGGAAACCTGATGACCTTGATCCGCGATACAGAACGGTACTGGAAAGAAAGCTATCCAATGTGCAGCCGCACCGGGTGCCAACTGCCGCCATGCGTCAATACGTTACCGCACAAACTATTTTTTCTTTATCCATTCTATTTCTGACAGCTCTTTTTGAACATTATCTTTCTGGTATACATCTATTCCTGTTAGCTGCATTTATCATCATTAGCGTGATCAATAGCGGCGCAATTCTCGATCAGCGTCGCTGGAATTTTTTCCTGGAATTCTTACGGGCATTGATCGTAATGATAGCCATTGGAGTGGTTTATAAAAATAACTGGACATTGGGATGTTTGATCGCAACACTTCTAATAATGATATGGTATTTCCGTCCAATGCAGCGACGATACATACAGCTTTTATATCATAAGTAAATAAAAGCAGGCCAGTTAATAAAAACATCTTTTCAAAACAAGTCGGTTGCCCCTATATTTGCCCATATCGGTTCTCTTTTAAAGGGGAAAACGCTGATTTTTTGCGCCAAATCGATTATTTTAGCAACCAGAGAACGACAGAATTGACTGCCCATGGATTACGAAATCAAACAACAGGATAAGTTCAAATTCATTGAAGAAGGAAGCGGGGAGCCGCTTGTGCTCCTGCATGGGCTTTTTGGAGCTCTTAGCAACTTCCGCCCCCTTATAGAATATTTTCGCCAATACAACAAAGTAATTGTGCCGATGCTGCCGTTACTGGAGATGGATCTGCTACACACCTCAGTTGGTGGACTTGCAAAATTTGTCCATAAATTTTTAGAAGCAAGAAAATTGGAGAATGTGCATTTACTTGGCAACTCACTGGGTGGCCATGTAGGACTTGTACATATTTTAAAACATCCAGAAAGGATAAAATCATTGATTCTTACCGGGAGTTCCGGTCTTTTTGAGAACGGAATGGGGGATAGTTATCCAAAAAGAGGTGATAGAGAATATATTAGGAAAAAGACAGAGTTGACCTTCTATGATCCCAAAATGGCTACCGAAGAGTTGGTAGATGAAGTATATGGTATTACAAATAATCGCCTGAAAGTCATAAAGATCATAGCATTGGCAAAGAGTGCCATCAGAAATAATTTAGGGGAAGAACTCAATCAAATCAAATTACCTACGTTATTAGTATGGGGAAATAATGATACCATTACTCCACCATTTGTTGCACAGGAATTTAATAAGCTGATACCGAACAGTGAATTGCATTTTATAGACAAGTGTGGTCATGCGCCGATGATGGAAGTGCCCGATGAATTCAATGCAATTCTGCATAAATTTTTGAAAAAGCTGAATGAGCCTGCAACAGTTGCCTGATCGCTGTTGTCTCATTTAAAACAAGCCGCTATCCATGTTAACCCGAGAACTTCAATCACAAACTCTCCCGAGTCTGCACCTGCACGACAAGGTATATCATGCATTGCAACTAATGAATGATAACCAGGTTACCCATCTGCCCATAGTAGAAGGGGATAAATACATTGGTCTTGTTGGGGAAGATGATCTGTTACAGGCCGATAACGAATCCGATGAATTGGAAACATTACAGCAATCATTTTCAAATATTTCGGTAAGCGATCAGGAACACTTTTTGAAAGTATTGCAGGTGGCTGCTGAAAACGGATTGAGTGTTGTGCCGGTGATCAATAGCGAGAATGAATTGGTAAGTACAGTTGTTTATAATGACTTACTGAAATACGCTTCTGAATTCATGAGCCTTAATGAGCAAGGAGGGCTGATCGTACTGGAAATGGAGAACAATCAGTATTCTTTTAATGAGATCAGCAAACTGGTTGAAACAAATGATGCACAGATCACACAATTAAATACAACTACTGATCCTGAAACTGGCATCGTTCTGGTTACAATTCGTATTAATAAGCCGGAAGTTTCTGATATCGTTGCTACCTTTCAACGATATGAGTATAATGTAAAATATTTCTTTGGTGAAGAATTGTACACTAACGAATTGAAGAGCAACTATGATAATCTCATGAATTATCTGAAGATCTGATCTCATTTGCCCGTATTTTACAGGAATAAAATCATCGAAATATTAAATTGCCTTTTGCTTTGCCTGGGTAATGCGGGAAAAAAAATACCATATAGCACTTATTATTGCCTTGTTCTGTTTCCAGCAATTGAAAGCCCAGCCCCCCATTATTGAAAAGAGCCCGGTAGCTGATACAATCGCTCCACCAAATACTTCTTTTATTATTGGTAATATTATCATTACCGGGAACAGAAAAACAAAGGATAAAGTAATCTTACGGGAACTGCCCTTTCGTATCGGAGAACAATATGAACTGAAAGAGCTTGTAGAAAAATTTGAAATAGCCAGGCGTCAATTGGTAAATATTTCCCTTTTTAACCGTGTAATTGTAGCGGCCAGGAATTTTGACGGGAACAAAGTTGATATCACCGTTGAGGTAAAAGAACGATGGTATCTTTTTCCCGTTCCAATTTTTGAACCGGTGGATAGAAATCTTAACCAGTGGCTCGTTGAGCAAAAAGGAAGTTTGAGCAGGGTCAACTACGGGGGCAAACTATTTTACAGCAATGCTACCGGCTGGAATGATAAACTACGGGCAGGATTCATCGCCGGTTACACTAAACAGTTTTCTTTTAACTACATGCGGCCCTATATCGATAAAAAATTAAAGTGGGGAGTGAATGTCGGATTATCCATTGGCAAAAACAAAGAAGTAACTTATAATACGATCAACGACAAACAGGTCTTTGTCAAGGATGAGAATAATTTTCTGCGCCGTTATGTCAATACCAATCTTGAATTATCATACAGAAAAGCAATTAAGACACGTCATCGGTTTGGAATAAGTTATACGATAGAAGATCTGAAAGACACTGTTATAAAATTGAATCCTTCGTACTTTAAGTTCAATCAAAATAAGTTGCAATACGCAGGTCTTTATTATATCATGACGTATTACGATCTTGATTATATGCCGTATCCTACAAAAGGACTTGCAGCGGAGATACAGGTAACTAAAAATGGGTTTAATAAGAACCTTGATATGTGGGGTCTTTCTGTTAAAAGTTCGAGGTACTGGCAACTTTCTTCAAAAACCTATTTCAACCTGAATTTATATGGGGCTATCAAATTACCATTCAAACAACCGTATTATAATAAACGGTTTTTGGGTTATGGTGATGCATACCTTCAGGGGTACGAATATTATGTAGCCGATGGAGTAGCCGGTGGATTTGTAAAAACAAGTTTGGCCCGGCAGTTCCTCAAGTTTGATGTGAGGTTGCCTTCGAAGAAAGGAGGAGAATCCTATCGTATACCATTTCGCATTTTTGCAAAAACGTATGGCAATGCCGGTTATGTTCATGACCCTGAACCGGGGAAAAACCGTCTTTCCAACAAAATGCTCTATTCAGGAGGATTTGGAATAGACGTCGTTACTTTTTATGATATTACACTTAAGCTGGAATACAGCTTTAACCAGTTAGGACAAAACGGGCTATTTTTACACAGCAACAGTATTTTCTAAAAAATGAAGGCAGCTATCTATAGCAGGATAATGGAAGAAGGGCAACAAAAAGACCTTCAGATATTTTTTGATGAATTAGTTCAGCAAAAAATTGAGCCCGTTGTGTTTCAACCTTTTTTTGAACAGATAAAGGATAAAGTTTACATACTTCCCGGCACAAAAACATTTACGCTTTCAGAGGATCTTACCAGTGAGATAGAGTTCATCATCAGCCTTGGCGGCGATGGAACATTACTTGATACAGTGGCACTTGTCAGAAATAAGCCGATAGCTATTATGGGTGTCAACTTTGGCCGTCTTGGTTTTTTAGCCAGCATTGGTCGTGAAGAAGTGAAAACAGCCGTAAAGGCCATGGCACAACGGACCTATGTTGTTGATAAAAGGACCATGATCCACCTGGACGCCAGCATACCAATATTCGGCAATGTGCAATTTGCGTTGAATGAATTTTCATTGCACAAAAGAGATGTAGCATCCATGATCAAAATTCATACATATGTAAATGGTGAATTCCTGAATACCTATTGGGCAGACGGATTGATAGTTGCCACACCAACAGGGTCAACGGGTTATTCTTTAAGTTGTAATGGACCGGTTGTATTCCCGGATTCAGGCAGTTTTGTTATTACCCCCGTTGCGCCACATAACCTGAATGTCCGGCCAATTATAGTTCCCGATGACAATATTATCTCCTTTGAGATAGAAAGCAGGTCAGATCAGATCATTTGTGCGTTGGATTCCCGGAGAGAGATCGTCAGCAAAAACGTTCAATTAGCGGTCAAAAAGGAGAACTTTGACATTAGCCTGGTCCGCTTAAGCGAAAACAACTTCCTGCAAACCCTCCGCAACAAATTAACCTGGGGTCTGGACAAAAGGAACTAAATATGCCCTCCAGACAAAAGAAAATACTATTTTTAGCGTTCTATTAGTCCCGAACCGTAATTAGTTATGATGAAAAAGAAAGTTGCAGCTGTTGCGTTCTCAATTATTGCCCTTTTTTCCGGCAATCGTATTCTGGCACAGGAACAGTCTGTTGTGCAGGAAGGTGAATTTGGTATTGGTATAGGCGCTGGTCATTATTTTGGCGATTTGAATACCCGTGCCCACCTTAACAGACCCAAAATTGCAGGAACGATCTTCTTCCGCAAAAATCTCGGTAATTATATTGCTTTAAGAGTTGGTGCAAGCTTTGCACAATTAGGCTATTCTGATAAATACAATTCTTATAACAAATTCAATTTTCAAAGAAACCTTAGTTTCAATACAAAAGTCTGGGAACTTACATTACAGGGCGATTTTAATTTCTTCCGTTTTATGCCCGGGGAACCGGCATATAGTTTTACTCCCTATATAACATTTGGTGCCGGTGTATTTAGTTATGATCCTTATGCCTATCTGCGCGGAGAAAAGATACAGTTACGGCAATTAAATACAGAAGGACAGGGAAGCACATTGTATCCTGACAGAAAACCGTATGGCTCAATGGCTATATGTATACCATTCGGCGGCGGATTTAAGTACGCTTTGAATGAGAGAATAAATATTGGGTTTGAGATATTACACCGGTTTACCAATACAGATTACCTGGATGATGTAAGTAAGACTTACGTTGATCCTGCTGTATTTCCTCCGAATCCTGATGGTAGCACTTCCACCGCTTTATTAATGAGTGACAGGTCCTATGAACTTGGTACTCCTATTGGTATCCCCGGCCGGGCAAGAGGATTTAGCGGGCAAAAAGATCAGTTCATCACAGCGATGTTCCATGTCACATTTAATCTTCAATCTTATAAGTGCCCTAAGGCAAACTAGGCTTTAGCAGTTAAGTTGGGTGTGTGCTATTGTTCTTTTTTAATAGCACAATTAAACTATGAAAGGTAGATCCGTGTCTATCACATCAGATTAATTAACCAAACACTTATACCATGCGTAGTACAAAAATTCTGTTCAGCATAATCATTGTCGCTGCTCTTGGCCTGACCACCGCTTTTATACCAGCTAAGAATGATACCGGTGCCTGGTACTTCCTGGGAGATAAAACTGTTGGCTTTGGAATAGATCATGACGTTATTCATTTTGGTAATTGGAAGGATGATGTTCGCCAGATCAAAATAAAAATAACCGACGGGCCTTTAAAGATGTTCTCGATGAAAATTCATTTTGATAATGGAGGTACCCAGGATATTGAATTAAGGAACCGGTTCACGCAAGGAAGTGAAAGCCGTGTAATTGACCTGGATGGTGGATTGCGGCATCTTTCCAGGATCGATTTCTGGTATGAAACAAAAGGGTTCTTGCGGGGTAAATCAAGAGTTGCTGTCTGGGGAAAGAATTGATCAATTTATCCAGGATATTATTTAGCACCCGGAACAGCAATGTTCCGGGTATTTTATTTTACGGATCACTTTAATGTCTTATTCTGTGATACCTTTGTCGGCCTTTACCAGCTTTTACTATGTCTCAATTATTGGAAAAAATAGATAAACAAAGACTTCCCCGCCATATTGCTATTATCATGGATGGAAATGGAAGATGGGCCAAAGAAAAAGGAGAAGATCGTCTTTTTGGTCACTACCATGGTGTTGAGAGTGTCCGCAATATTGTGGAAGGAGCTGCAGAACTGGGTATCGGTTACCTGACATTATATGCTTTTTCTACTGAGAATTGGGACCGTCCTGAATATGAAGTAGTGGGACTAATGGAGTTGCTTGTTAGTACGATCAGGAAAGAAGTAGAAAGCCTTGATAAGAATAATATCCGTTTGCATGTGATCGGTGATATGAATATGTTGCCGGTGTATGCCAAAAAGGAAATGGATGAAGCGCTCGAAATTACCAAGGACAATACGGGCCTCAATCTTATCATGGCACTCAGTTATAGTGGTCGTTGGGAATTGCTGAATGCTGTGAAGAATATTGCTCATGAAGTAAAAGAAGGAAAGATAAATGTTGAGAGCATTGACCAGAACACACTGCAACGTTTCCTGAGCACCAGCGAATTTCCGGATCCCGAATTGATGATCAGAACAAGTGGTGAATTCAGGATCAGCAATTTTTTGCTTTACCAGCTGGCCTATGCTGAATTATACTTTACCAATGTTCGCTGGCCCGATTTCCGGAAAGAAAATCTTTATGAAGCTATTTTGGATTATCAAAGCCGGGAAAGGCGTTTTGGTAAAACAAGCGACCAACTGGAAGAAAATCAACCACTTTGATAGCGGGGA
>Ga0068853_100005177_pt1 | contig 10198 bp, 6 predicted proteins | sample KBSCornC32_FD_65655 | JGI IMG/M metagenome (GOLD analysis project Ga0068853, IMG submission 65655) | Corn rhizosphere microbial communities from Kellogg Biological Station, Michigan, USA - KBS Corn C3-2 | ecosystem: Host-associated > Plants > Roots > Rhizosphere > Soil ... | reverse complement strand
TTCGATATTTTCTCTTCCAGATATACCGGATACAAAAGAGAAGTATCCTCTCCCGTCAGCGTGTCCGGATGGTCGAAAAGGTAACTGTAGGGCCTGAGGAGCTTTCTGTTCATCTTCTTTTTGTCGATATCGCGAAGACTGATCTCTACCTTGTCATACTCCTCATACGAAACATTGTCAAAAGACTCAGGCCGGTTGTTCTCCTTCTCCGCAATGACCTTCCTGATCAGTTCGACCGCAGGATTATCCTTATTCCTGTACTTCCCCCTTTTATTGGTAACAACGACGGCATCCAGCCGCTTCGCATCAGGAACAAGCTCTATCGTACTGACCGAACCGGAACCAACGGTCTTCGGCGCGTACCCGATCATAGAAACTACCAGCGTAAATTTCCCCTCGCCAACCGGCAGGCGAAACCTTCCCAGTGAATCTGTCCTGACACCCTTATTTTCCGGCTTGCTGGTGACGCTGGCATTTCGCAGCGGTTCGTGAGTAGTGGCGTCGGTTATAGTGCCCGACAACCAGCGGGTCTGTCCCGGAACTTGAAGTGAACAAAAGGTTATTCCCAGGAATAGGAGGATTTTCATCGGGTGCAAAATTCTACACCATTTTCGGTCTGTCAAAGTCGTAAGGGGGGAAATAACGAATTGTTGACATAACTCGCCGTCGCCTTACCTGTTCCTGAACCCGATCCTTTCCCGGTCTTCCCATTTACGCTGCGCAGCCTTCTCGTCGAGCAGGTTCTCCATCGCATCATAAATATGGTTCAATTGAGTGTCATGTTCGCCCAACCTCGCCTTTATCTCCCTCAATTGCTCCTTCAGGTCACTCTGCTGAAGCACGATCCTCCTTATTTCCACAAAGGCCCGCATGATCGCAATATTCATATTGATCGCCTTGTCCGAGTTCAGGATACCGCTGAGCATCGCAACCCCCTGTTCTGTAAAGGCATAAGGCATATATTTCGTGTGCCGCCCCCTGCCTCCTTTTAAGGTTTCATTTTGCAACCTTAGAGACTCCCCCTTTTTTAAGGTTTCAGATTGCAACCTTAAACCATCCTTTTCCAGCGTTTCGACCTGAGATCTTATTTCCTCAAATTCCCCCTTTGTCAGCTGAAACATAAAATCCGCGGGAAAACGCTTGATATTTCGCTTCACAGCGAGGTTAAGTGCCTTAGTTTCAGTCTCATAGAGTGCTGCCAGGTCCCTGTCCAGCATCACCCTTTCTCCCCTGATCTCGTAGATCCTGTTTTGGATGCTTCTTATGATTTCCATCTGCACAAGATAAATTTTTTCCTGGTCCGTCCCCGGACTTTTTCCTATTCGGTCCTCAGGCTTTTTACAGGCGAAGCAACCGCTGCCTTTATAGCCTGATAACAAATGGTGAGAAAGGCGATGAGCAGCGCTGCCATACCCGACTCCAGAAAGATCCACCATGAAATATTGATCCGGTAGGCAAAATCCCGCAGCCATCTGTCCATCAGATACCAGGCCAGCGGGACGGCAATCACAAATGCGATAAGCACCAGACGCAGAAAGTCCGTAGACAACAGCCGGACGATGCCGCTGATGCTTGCGCCCATTACCCGGCGGACGCCAACTTCCTTCGTACGCTGTACAGTACTGTAGGAAGAAAGCCCCAGCAAACCCAGACAGGATATAAAAATGGCGAGTACGGCAAAATTGATAAAGAGATTTCCAAACTTCGCCTCCGACTTATATTGTTCGTTAAAGGCCTCGTCGAGGAAGAAATAGTCCAGCGGCAAAGGCGTTCCCAGCAGGTCCCATTTTTTCTTCAGTGCGGCGATGGTCCCGGGCAGACGCTTCCCCGCTACCTTTAAGGAGAGATAGCTGCAGTCGCTGAAATCCAGACAAATGCTCAGCGGCGTGATCTCCTGCTGAAGGCCGTTAAAATTATAGTCCCTGATAACCCCCACGATCTGTCCTTTTTTGCCCCACTGGCTAAACCTGCGGCCAACCGCCGCGGCAGGGGAAGCATAGCCAAAAAGCTTCGCGGCCTTCTCGTTGAGGATCATCGCCTGCATAGTATCCGTAGGAATATCGCGGCGGAAGAAACGGCCCGCCAGCAGTTTCATCTGATACTGCTCCAGATAGCCGAAATCGACATAGGTCAGATCGAGATTGGCGATCTGCATCTCCCCGTGGCTGTTCTCGACCTGGCTATAGGCGCTCCACGTACCCTCGCCGGGAACACTGCCCGAGAACGAGGCGGACTCCACCCCGGACAGACCCGAAACATCCTGCGCGAACACCAGCTTGTGCGGATCGTTATGGGTATCTACCACCAGTAGCCGATCTTTGTCGAACCCAAGGTCGCGGCTGCGCATATAGCCGAGCTCTGTGTACACGACAACAGTGCCGATGATCAGGCTGATGGAGATGGTGAACTGAACGATAACCAGCCCTTTCCGGAGGACAAGCCCCTTCCTGCTGGTTGTAAAACGCCCTTTCAGCGAGGCGATTGGCTTAAAGGAAGAAAGGACAAGCGCCGGATAGACGCCGGCCAGCAACCCGATGACAAGCGCAATACCCAGCAGGGTCAGCATATCCATGGGCTTGCTGTAGATGCCTGCACTGATGATCTTGCCGGCCAGTTGATTGAACAGCGGCAGCGCCAGACCACAAAGTCCGATCGACACGATAAAGGCGATACAGCAGAGCACTACAGACTCGCCGAGAAACTGACCCGCCAGCTGGAACCGCTCCGCGCCGATCACCTTCCGGATACCGACCTCCTTCGCACGCTCCGCAGCCCTGGCTGTCGTAAGGTTGACAAAATTGATACAGGCGATCAGGAGTATGAACAACCCGATGACCGAAAAGATATAGACATTGTTCCTGCTGCCGGAAATAAACCCTCCCCGCGACGACCAGTAGACGTCCTTCAGTTTTTCGAGGAACAGGGCATAGTTCTGTTTTTGCTCCTTTAACTTTTCACCGATATGTCTTTGAATAAAAGGCCGAAGCCTGGCCTGCAGGGCATCCGGATTCGCGCCCGGCCGGAGCAGCACAAAAGAGATCACGCCAAAACTACCCCAGTGGTAGTCCAGACTGTCCCGAAACCTTTTCCGCGTCGACATCGACACGAACAGGTCCGCTCTTACCGAAGAGTTCTCCGGAAGGTCTTTCATGACACCCGTAACAGTGGCGCTAAACCCGCTGTCCGAGAACAGAAGGGTCTTCCCCATCGGGTCGCTGCCTCCAAAATATTTCCTTGCCGTAGACTGCGACAGCACAACGCTGAAAGGAGCCTTCAACGCCGTCCCGGGATTGCCGTCAACCAGCGGAATATCGAAGATCGAGAACAACGACGAGTCGGCAAACACAGTGGCCTGCTCCTGGAATCGAACGTCGCCCCTTCTTATAAGCGTGCCATGCCGGTTCAGCCGGACCACATCCTCTACCTCGGGATAGTCGGCCTTCAGATTGATGGCCATCGGCATGGAAGTGCTGGCGCTGTGCTGGGTCGCGGCCGTCGACTCAAGATCGGTCACCAACCGGTAGATACGGGCCGACTTCGAATGAAAATTGTCATAGCTCGTTTCAAACCGGACGTACTGGCAGATCAGAAAAAATGCCGACATGCCGACGGCAAGCCCGGCAATATTGAGCAGCGAAAAACCCCTGTGCCTCCAAAGATTGCGGACGGCGATCTTAAAGTAATTCTTTAGCATAAGCCCGTTTTAGTCAAAACTAATGGATTAGGAGCACAGGGCATGCCAATCAGTTATCCCGCTAAGAACCAATGATTTCATCAGGGATCGACACCCACAACTGTCCGATTTCGAAACAGGCGTTGACCGGCAACGCACACCGCCGCCCGAAGGCATAATAATTGAGTTCAACCTGTCGTCATGGAAAAGGAATCCTTTCTTACAAAATACGTCTTCAGCACCGATCACAAAATAATTGCCAAACAGTTTCTCATCACTGGTATTTTATGGGCACTGGCAGGAGGTTTTTTCTCGGTCCTGATGCGATTGCAGCTGGGTTTCCCCAACTCCTCCCACACCATCCTGAAAGAACTGGCCGGCCACCTTTTTGTCGGCGGCAAGATCCAGCCGGAGACCTACTACCAGCTGATGACAATGCACGGTACGATCATGATCTTCTTCGTCCTCACGGCCGGACTCAGCGGAACATTTGCCAATTTCCTCATCCCCCTCCAGATTGGAGCCAGAGACATGGCCTCTCCCTTCGTCAACATGCTGTCTTACTGGGCCTTCTTCGTGGCGAGCGTCCTTATGATCGCCTCCTTCTTTGTACACGGCGGCCCCTCGGGAGTCGGATGGACCGCCTACGCCCCCCTCAGCGCGCTGAAAGACGCGGACTCGGGCTCAGGCATCGGCCTCGACCTATGGATTACAAGCCTCGCCTTCTTTATCGTCTCGACACTGATGGGCGGGATTAACTATATTTCCACGGTACTCAATATGCGTACAAAAGGGATGTCCATGACCCGGCTCCCGCTGAGCGTCTGGGGACTGCTGTTCACTGCCATCATGGGCCTGCTGTCCTTCCCCGTATTGCTTGCTGCCTTTATACTGCTGCTGTTCGACCGCAACGCAGGGACCAGTTTTTATCTCTCGGATATTTTCATGACCTCGACCGCCCGCGCCCTGCCCTACGAAGGCGGAAGCGCCATCCTCTATCAGCACCTCTTCTGGTTCCTCGGCCACCCAGAAGTCTATATCGTCATCTTCCCGGCATTCGGGATCGTCTCTGAAGTCATGAGCGTCAATTCCCGGAAACCAATCTTCGGCTATACGGCCATGGTATATTCGATGTTCGCCATCCTGACCCTTTCCTTTATGGTCTGGGCCCACCATATGTTCGTGTCCGGACTGAACCCCTTTCTCGGCTCTGTCTTCGTATTGTTCACGCTGCTGATCGCCGTTCCATCCGCCGTAAAGGTCTTCAACTGGCTGGCGACGCTCTGGCGGGGCAATATCCGGTTTACCCCCGCCATGCTTTTTGCTATCGGGTTTGTCAGCACGTTCATCTCCGGAGGACTGACAGGTATCTTCCTCGGCAATTCCACCCTCGACATCCAACTGCACGATACCTATTTTGTGATTGCCCATTTCCACCTGGTCATGGGCGTCTCCGCCGTTTTCGGCATGTTCGCGGGCATCTATCACTGGTTTCCGAAAATGTTCGGCCGCTTCATGGACCCCGTGGTCGGCTATATCCATTTCTGGGTGACGCTGTGTGCCGTCTACTTTATCTTCTGGCCGATGTACTACGAAGGACTCGCAGGGATGCCGCGACGCTATTTCGACTTCGCCGGATGGGTATCCTTCAACCAGTTCGAACGACTGAATATCTTCATTTCCTCCATGGCTTTCTTAGGGTTTTTTGCACAGCTGATATTCGTTTTCAATTTCTTCCACTCGATCTTCAGAGGACAAAGGCTAAAAGAGATGAATCCCTGGCGGGCCAATACCCTCGAATGGACGACGCCGGTAAGACCGGGCCACGGCAACTGGCCAGGCGAGATACCCCAGGTGTTCAGAGGCCCCTACGAATATTCAAAAGATGGAAGAGAATTCATCCCGCAGGACGAGGAGCCGGGATCGGCTAATAGTGACATTTCTGACATTCCGTCCCGCCGATATTCTCAACAGTGACGGAGTCCATCCTGCCATTGGCCAGATCACGCGAAAATTTCCGGTAGATACTATAGAACCGGTTGCCCTTTCCGGTGCTGTCCGGGAAATCGACCTTCGAGGTCCGGTGACAGTTGATACACCACCCCATGCTCAAAGGAGCGAACTGCCGGACCTCATCCATCTCCTGAACAGGCCCGTGACAGGTCTGACACTGTACCTTACCGGCATGCACGTGCTGCGCATGGCTGAAAAAGACATGATCCGGAAGATTGTGGATCTTCACCCACTCGATCGGATGCCCTTCCCGCGTATATTTCCCCTTATCCGGGTCATAACCGGAATAGCTGTACAGCTTCCTGATCTCGTCATCGGGGCTGACCCTGCTGCCATCCTCCCGCTGCAGCCGCTCGCCATGATAGTCATTGATAGCCGCATGACAGTTCATACATATATTGGGAGACGGGACGCTCGCCTGCTTGCTGTCCCAGGCATTGCCATGACAAAACAGACAGCTGATCTGATTCAGACCGGCGTGTACCCGGTGGGAAAAAAAGATCGGTTGCTGCGGCTGATAGCCCTGCGATCTTCCCAGACCGATCCCCAGCTGTGTCACCCAATATCCAAGCGCCCCGAACAGCAAAATGCCGGCCAGAGTAATATATAGCTTGTTCCTGTAGACGGGTACAGGCGGGGACGGAACGATCCCCTGCCGTTCCTCGGCGAGCTTCTTCAGATTGAGGTTGTGCAGGTAAAGACCGATAACAAAAAGACCGAGTATACAGCTGACGATACCATAAAGAAGGGAATGATCCTCCTCCGGAGGACTGGGCAGGATGGACGTATTGGTCTTCGCTGCCGGTTCCGCATAGTTGTCGACATAGGTGAGAATGGCGTCTATCTCCGCGTCGGTGAGGCCCGGAAAGGTATTCATCGGCGCACGGCCATACTGGTTATAAAGGTTGGTGAAATAGACATTCCCCGAAGCCAGCACCTTTATATTATTATGTATCCAGTCGTGCAGCAGCCGGCGGTCGGTGACCCGGTCGGTAACGCCTTTCAGTGCGGGCCCCGTAATGACCTTCACGGGATTGTGACACTGGGCGCAATTGGTCTGAAATAAGATCCTGCCGTCCTGGGAATTAGCCCGGATGGAAGAGAAGAAAAGAAGGATGATCAAAGAAAGCCGCGCCATGTCGTGGCATTTTCAAAAAAAACCATGCCACGACACAGTGGGCAAAAGGACGGACAAGCCTATAGCAGGTTGCTGGTCATGGGATCGATAACCGCCTTTACCTCCGAAACGGTATTGATGGGGAAACCGCCCAGACGCGCATGCTCCCGGACCAGCTCTTCGCTTTCGGCAATGTGGATGCAGTAGATCTTGTCTTCCGTGACAAAAGATTGTATCCAGTGATAGGGCTTGCCCAGCTGACAAACGACTTCGCAGGACGCCCTTGCGATCTCCTGCAGCTCTTCCGGCGAGAGATTTCCTGCGCCGGGAAGTATTCTTTCGATGACAAACTTCTTCATACGGGTGAGTTTTTATGATTGATACATACAAAATTGGTCATTATCTCTCTCAATATTGTCGGAGGTCTTCCCTATTTAATGGCGCCCGGTTCCCCATATTAGCACCCATTTTAGACCCTCTCAGGACTTATTTTAGGATCCCAAGGCGCACCGCCTCCTGTACTGCCTTGGTCCGCGAATTGACGTCGAGTTTAAAAAGTAGGGAAGAGATATGGTGGTCTACCGTCTTGGCGGAAATAAAAAGCCTCGCCCCTATCTCCTTATTCTGCAAACCTTCTTTCAACAGTTCGAGCACCCCCAGTTCGCGGTCGGTAAGAAGGGCCGGGTTGGCAAGGGTCGTTTTCCGGAGCCCCCGGGGAATGCTTTTAATACCGGAAGTCCTCATATCCATCTTCATCTTCTCACAGACTGCATTTGCCCCCAGCTGACTGATGATCGTCAGCGCCTTCTTCTTATCCTCCTCACTGCCTTCGAAAAGGGCCAGCGCCTGCTCGTAAGGACAGCCCAGACGCTCCCACAAAGCCCCGGCCCGGACCGCCCTGTCCGGGGTATCCACGCGATAGCCTTCATAGGTCTCCCGGAGCGGAACCTCCTGTTTTCGGGTCCTCAGCAGCCAAAAGTCAAATTCACCGTACTCATACAGACTGGCAGTCTGCCCGATGAGCCCGATGGCGTATTCGATCGCTTCCATTTCCAGCAGCACCCTGCCCGCAAGCCATTCATACTCCAGCAGGGCTACCAGCGCCGGAAGTATCCGCTGCAACTCCATGGCCTCAAATGCCATCGTCTTTGCCTGCAGCAAAAGAGGAAGCGCGTCCTCCCCTCCTCTTCTCATCTTTATCGTCCCGATCACCACCAGCGCGCCCATCCGGACGATGGGGGCCTGATCCTCATTCTTCAAAAGCTCTTCCGAAATGGCGCACGCTTCCTTCCAGCACCCCGTCTCGAGCATCATCCTGGCTTTCCCCGACAGCATATACGTCCTCCACGAATCCAGTTCCCTCTCCTCACAGTATTGAATGCCCTGTTTTAGTATCTCGTCCGCAAAAGCATAGTCCTTGATCTTTATAGCGCCATTGCTGAGGCTGGTATACGCCTGTGCCGCAAGTTCATGATACGCATGCTTCAACGCCAGTTCGAGGCTTCGCTGCAGCAGCTGGATGCCCCTTTGCCTGTAGGCCGGTACCCTCATCTGTACGGCCCCTACACTGTTGAGCGCTTGTGAAAGGATCTCGTCGTCTCCCAGCTCGTTGGCAATGACTATCGCGTTCTCCCCCCAGTGAATACACTCCACGATATGATCGGAGAGCATTTTTAGCTGCGACATATTGCTGTACGCCATGGCCTTGGCCCGCGAAGAAGGCTGAGCGCCCAGAACCTCGATCGCCTGCTGCCCATAGCTTTCGGCCTGCTTGCGGTTGCCGTCGAACCACCAGAGGCGGGACAGAAACCACATGGAATCGCCGATCTTTTCCACCTCCTGCTGCTCCTTCCAAATAGCAAGCGCCTTCCCCTGATAGATAATGGCCTCCTTTATCCGGTTGGTCAGATAACACTCATAGGCATAGGACGCATAAAGCCGAACCAACACATCCCTGTCCTTTCCCTGATAGTATTCGATTGCCGTATGATACAGCTTGGAAGCTTCTATATGCGCGCCTACCCCGGCCGCGGCAGCGGCGGCGAGAGGCGCATAGTGAACGACCTGGTCATACTCATTGGCATTCTTGGCGTGATGAACGATCCGCTCTATCTCCCGGTGCTCCTCGAAACTCGCCCGGAACAGCTCCAGTATCTTTCTGTTCAGCGCGATTCGCACGAAGGGGGATAGCGAGTTCTCGATCGTCCTCCGGTATAGTTCGTGCTTGAAGAAAATAAGCCCGTCCCTCACGAACAGGATCTTCGCCTCCAGACAATTCGCCAGCGCCGACGCGTACATCGGCTCTACCGTTTCCAGATACTTAACTTCGAAACCAGTCGGCAGGACAGAGAGCAGGTCCCACACCTGTTTAGTCTTTTCGTCCAGCCGGTGGTATACTGAAAGGATCGAGTCCTTGATATTGTCGGGCACGCCCAGGCTATAGCTAGCCAGTATCTCGTTGACATAAAAAGGGTTGCCGCCCGAGATGCTGTAGACGTCCTCCCCGCTGTATCCTTTCTCCCGCGCCAGCCTCTCGACCGCCGGCCGCGACAACGGAGCCAGATGCATACGGGTGAAAGAGTCCGGCGGCAGCTGCCCAAGGACATTCCGCAACGGATGGAGAGAATGGATCTCATCGTCCCGATAGGTTAGAACGAAGAGACAGTGAAGACGGGTAATACGCCTGGCCAGGAACTTGACGAAGTCCAGCGTGGCCTCGTCAGCCCAGTGAATATCCTCGAATATGATGACCGAAGGACCTTTCCCGCTGCCGATCTCATGGAAGAACCGGTTGAACAGCGCGACCCGGTCTACGTTCCCGTTGCCATTATCCCAGCCCTCACCGTGTATCTGCCAGATGATGTCGTACAGAGGCGCCAGCGGACGCGGCGTAAACAAAGCATCACAGGTGCCCTGGTAGACGCTGGCAGCCAGCCCCATTTCCCTGCAAAAAGCCCTTATCAGGGACGTCTTACCAATGCCGGACTCCCCACTGAGTAGAATACAATGTCCCTCCCCGTCCGCAATGTCTCTAAGTCGTGATTGCAGAGTGGCTAAGAAACCGGCTCTTTCGATCAATTCCATAATAGTTATTTAGAGCGGACCTGTGGTCCGCTGTCCGAAGGCGTAAATTCACATAAAATGGGGGGACAGTGATGGTAAAATAGGGAAAAATCCTTACACCCTATAGCCGAATTGAAGGTTCCTTTGTGATGGAAATTTCATTAATCAAAACTTCAATTCAAAGCCACTCTACCATGAAAGTCTTTTTTATCAACACAGCGCTGGCAGCAATGAGCCTGCTTCCATTTCGAATATTGGCCCAGTCGGATATGGCGGTAACCGATCCAAAAAATGGCGAACATCTGTATTTGGACGTTCATCACCTCGGTCCA
>Ga0068853_100005174_pt1 | contig 10199 bp, 9 predicted proteins | sample KBSCornC32_FD_65655 | JGI IMG/M metagenome (GOLD analysis project Ga0068853, IMG submission 65655) | Corn rhizosphere microbial communities from Kellogg Biological Station, Michigan, USA - KBS Corn C3-2 | ecosystem: Host-associated > Plants > Roots > Rhizosphere > Soil ... | reverse complement strand
GGCGCCTTCCTGATGGCGCATGCCGGCGCGCGGGACCTGGTCGCGGCCGACGGCGACGGCCGTTTCCTCGTCTTCAACCCCGATTGCGACGCGAACCTGTTGGAAGCGTATGCGCTGAACCTGCGCGATCGCGTCGCGCGCGAGAACTTCGCCACGGCAGCGCGCGGCCACGTCGTCTTCGATGTCGGCGTCTGTCCCTTCGTCGCCGGCGCGAGCCAGGTGGAGCGCATGCGCGAGACCGCGCTCGAAGCGATCGCGACCGCGCGCGCGGCCGGTCGCCGCGGCGTATTCATGGTGCGCGACGTCGCCGCGACGGCGAACCACGAACTGGTCGAGCGCATTCGCAGCGCGCTCGACGGCGACGGTTTCCAGCTGGTGTTCCAGCCGATCGTTTCGCTGCACGGCGAGGAAGAGGAACAGTTCCAGGCGCTGCTGCGCCTGCACGGCGGCGACGGGCGCGTGCACACAGCGGCGGAAGTGATTCCCGCTGCCGAACACGCCGGACTGATCGGCGCCGTCGACCGCTGGGTGCTGCAGCAATGCATCACGCTGATCGCCGCGCGTGTGCCCGGCGGCCGCGCGCCACGCCTGTTCGCCAGCGTGTCGTTCGACAGCGTGCACGACGCCGACAGCGTGCCGTGGCTCGGCCATCTGCTCGAAGACGGCAAAGTCTCCGCCGAGGCGCTTTCGCTCGAGCTGCGACTCGGCGAAGACGCGGCCGACGACGACGCCATCGAGCGCTGGGCCGGCGCGGTCCATGCGCTCGGGGCCAGCGTCACGCTCGCCGGCGTCGGGTCCGGGCCTCGCGGCGACCGCTTCGCGCAGATGCCGTCGGTCGGCTATCTCAAGATTGCCGCGCGCTACCTGCGCTTCGACGACGAACGAATCCGCACCGAACTGCGCGCGCTGGTGACCCTCGCGCACGACAACGGCAAGCGCGTGATCGCGCCACGCGTGGAAGATGCGCGCGGCGCGGCAGCGCTGTGGACGGCCGGCGTCGATTTCATCCAGGGCAATTTCGTGCAGCAGGCAGGCCAAGAGCTGGTCTTCGATTTCCACGCCTCGGCGCTGTAGGAGCGAACGGGCATGGTCCTCGGCCCGCGTCACCGCATCGCGCTCGGCGCGCTAGGAATCGCTCTGGCGGCGGCCGTCGCCATTGCCGCACCGTGGCTCGTGCAACCCGGTTACGTCTTTCTCGCCTCGGCCGCTCTGCTCGGCGCGGCGGCGGCATGGCTGTTCGTCCTGACGGCACGCACCCCCGCGCCCGCCGACACCACCGAGGAACGGCCCGCGCAAGTGCTGGCGCCGCAAGTACGCGCACCGATCGACGACGATCTGCGCGCTCAGCTGGAAACCTTGCGCCGCACGCAAGGCGAGCTGATCGTCGCCAGGCAGGCCAGCGAGGCGGCGATGCTCGCGAAGGACGAGTTCCTCGCGACGATGAGCCACGAAATCCGCACGCCCTTGAACGGCGTGCTGCCGCTGATCGAGCTGGTACTGTCGACGCGGCTGTCGGATGAGCAGCGCGACCATCTCGGCACGGCCTATCGCTCCGCGCAGGAAATGCTGCGCATCGTCGACGACATCCTCGACTATTCGAAACTCGACGTCGGCAAGCTCGAGATCGAGCACATCGCGCTGAACCTGCGCGAGCTCGTCGACGGCGTCGTGCAGCTGATGCGGCGCAGCGCCGAAGCAAAGGGGTTGCGCTTGGGCGTCAGCATCGATCCGAACGTGCGGCTGGCCGTGCGCGGCGACCCGGTGCGCCTGCGCCAGATCCTGATGAACCTGGTCAGCAACGCGATCAAGTTCACCGCGCGCGGCAGCGTGACCGTGCTGGTCAGCCGTCGCGGCGAAACGCCGACCGCGCACGAGGTCGCCTTCGCCGTGCGCGATACCGGCATCGGCATGACGGCGGAAACCACGGCGAAGCTGTTCCGGCCGTTCGCGCAAGGCGACGCTTCGATCACGCGCGCGTTCGGCGGCACCGGCCTCGGCCTGGTCATCTGCAAGCGCCTGGTCGATCTGATGGGCGGGCGCATCGCGGTGCAGTCCGAGCCCGGCAAAGGCTCGCTGTTCTGGTTCAGCGTGCCGCTGCTCAAGGTCATCGGCGATCTACCGACACAGCGCGACCTGCGCGGTGTACGTGCATTGCTCGTGGGCAGCGACGAGACCGTGCTGCATCGCCTGCAATCGGCATTGTCGAACCTGCAGGTGCAGACCACCGCAGCGGCAGGCACGACCGATGCGCTGTCCAAGTTGCGCGCCGCCGCTGCGCAAGGCACGCGCTGGCAGTACGACCTCGTCGTGGTCGACGCGACGGAACCCCCACCGCGCATCGCCGCGTTCGCGCGCAGCGTGCTCGGCGACACGGCCCTGGCAGGTGCGCGCCTGGTGCTGCTGACGCATCCGGATACCGAAGCGGCCGCCATCGCAGCATCGCCGCGCACGGCCTCGTTGCCGCGCGCGTTCGTCCCCCCGCAACTGCGCGCCGTGCTGGACGACGTGTTCGACGCCGGTGCCGCACAGGCCCGCGCCGAAGCCCACCGCAGTGCGATCGCCGACGACGACGCGGCGCTGCCGCGAGCCGGCGAGGCCGCACCGCGCCCGTTGCGCGGCCGCGTGCTGCTGGTGGAAGACAACGCCGTGAACCTGCAGGTCGCGCGGCGGCTGCTCGCCCTGCACGGTCTCGTGGTCGACAGCGCCGGCGACGGCGAGGAAGCCTTGTCGCGGCTGGCGGTCGCCGACTACGACCTCGTGCTGATGGACTGCCAGATGCCGCGCATGGACGGCTATACGGCCACGCAGCGCTGGCGCGCATCGGAAGGCGAACGCGGCGCGCGAGCGGTCCCGATCGTCGCGATGACCGCCAACGCGATGGCAGGCGATCGCGAAAAATGCCTGGCGGCCGGCATGAACGACTACCTGTCCAAGCCGCTCAGCCGACCGCGCCTGGAACAGACCTTGCTGCGCTGGCTCGTCGCCGAGGATGCCGCGCCGGCCGCACCGGCGCCGGCCGACGAAAGCACCGGCGAGATCGCCGGAGACCGCGCGGCCGAAATGCCGGCGCAAGCACCCGCGGCAGCGGATCGGGAAACGGCAGCCTCCCCGGCGTTGGACAAGAACGTCCTGCGCGAGATGCTCGACATCATGGGCGGCGACTTCGGACTGCTCGTGCGCGTCTATCTGGAAGAAACGCCGGGCCGCGTCGCCGAGCTCGAGAGCGCCGCCGGCAGCGGGGACGGCGCGACGATGATCGCCATCGCGCACACGCTCAAATCCAGCAGCGCCAACCTCGGAGCGCTCACGCTGGCCGCGCTCGCGCGCGGCATCGAGGAAGATCTACGCGCCTCGCCGACGGCGCCCGTGGCCGAGCGCGTGCATCAGGTTCGCCTGGAATACGAACGCGTCGCCGCCGAGTTCGCGACGCTCGAAGCAGATAGCCTTTGACGGGCCTCGCCCCGGCCGATCAGCTCTCGATCTTGGTCTGCAGATACGGTACTTCGCCGAGCCGGTCGACCAGGCCGAGCTGGGTTTCGAGCCAGTCGATGTGCTCTTCCTCCGATTCGAGGATGCTTTCGAACAGCTCGCGGCTGACGTAGTCGGCCAGTTGCTCGCAATCGGCGATGGCGGCTTTCAGATCCGGCACCGCCAGCATCTCCAGGCGGAGGTCGCTCGCCAGCACTTCCTTCGGCGATTCGCCGATCAGAAGCTTGCCGAGCGTCTGCAGGTTCGGCAGGCCGTCGAGGAACAGGATGCGCTCGATCAGGCGATCGGCGTGCTTCATCTCGTCGATCGATTCCTTGTATTCGTGTTCGGCGAGTTCCTTGTAGCCCCAGTTCCTGTACATCCTGGCGTGCAGGAAGTACTGGTTGATCGCGGTGAGTTCGTTGTACAGCACCTTGTTGAGGTGCTCGATGACCTTCGGATGGCCTTTCATCGCGATGCTCCCTTCTTCATGGATGCGCGCCACCGCAAGCCGGGCGCGCGAAAACGAGCGCGACTATAGCGCTCGCGTCAGACTCATGAAGAAACGAAAATCGCACGCATTTGCGCGTGCGCATGCAGCAGCCGGATGGCTACGCGGCAGCCGACAGCACCGGCAGATCGAGAACGCGCGGACGACGCGATTCTTCGAGGATTTCGCTGGCCAATTCTTCGCAGCTTCCACAGCAGTCGCCGCAGCCCGTGCGCTCGCGCAATTCGGCGAACGTGCGCACGCCTTCGCGGGCAGCGGCGCGGATCGAATGATCGGTGACGGCGTTGCAGATGCAGATATACATGCGGGCGTCCTGAGAAGACGCCGCTATTCAATTGCAAATGCGAATGATTGTCAACTAGGTGCGCGATTCCGTTCAGGTCGGCACGGCCTCAGGTCGACACCGTCAGTTCGACCGACCACTGCTGCTGGCGCAGGGAAACGCAGCAGCTGCCCTCGGCCAGCACCACGAGGTGACGCAGGGCCTGTTCGTAGACACGGCGCTTGAAATTGACGACATGCGCGGCCGGGTACCAGAAATCGACCCATCGCCAGATGTCGAATTCGGGCTTTTCGTTCGCATCGAGGCGGAAATCCGACTCCTCCCCGACCATGCGCAGCAGGAACCAGACCTGTTTCTGGCCGATGCAGATCGGGCGTTCGTGCCGCCGCACCAGCCGCGGCGGCAGCCGGTAGCGCAGCCAGCCCGGCGTCGCGCCGAGCACCTCGACGTGGTGCGGCTGCAGGCCGGTTTCTTCCTCCAGTTCGCGATACATGGCCTCGATCGGTGTTTCGTCGCTGCGCATGCCGCCTTGCGGAAACTGCCAGCCGTCGCGGCCGACTCGGCGCGCCCAGAACACATGTCCGCGCGCGTTCAGCAGGATTATTCCGACATTGGGTCGGTAGCCATCGGGATCGATCACGGCGTAATTCCTCCGTTTGGACCGATTCTTCCACAGCGCTTGCCGCTGCGGCAAGGCGAAAGGGCCATGTCGCGTGACGTCCTCCCCTTGACACCCGGGCGCAGCCAACTAGAATCGCACGCCCTCTCGCGCATGCGTGCGGGCGCCCCTGTGGCTATGTAGCTCAGCCGGTTAGAGCGTGGCACTCATAATGCCAAGGTCGGTGGTTCGAGCCCACCCATAGCCACCATCTCCGATCACATGGATCGACCAGCAGGCCGCGACGGCGCGTACTTTCGCGCCAGCAACTCGCCCAGCCGCGCCAGCGGCAGCGGGCTGCTCAAGTAGTAGCCCTGCACCTCTTTCACGCCGAGCTCGCGCAAGGTGTCGAGTTCGTCGGCGCTTTCGACGCCCTCCGCGACGATCGTGCTGCCGGTATGCCTCGCGAATTCGAGCATGGCGCCGGCCAGCGCGCGCCGGCGGCGGTCGCGGTGGATGTTGCGCGTGAGGCTGATGTCGAGCTTGATGATGTCGGGATCGATCGCCAGGATGTGGCGCATGCTCGCGTAGCCTGCGCCGGTGTCGTCGATCGCGATGCGCACGCCGGCCGCCCGCAAGGGCACCAGCGCCTGCCGCAACTGCGCGTAGTTTTCCACGCTGCTGTGCTCGGTGATTTCCAGCACGATGCGCTGCGCATTGACGCCGTGCAGCGCCGCCGGCAGCTGGCCGTCGACGATGGCCTGCGGCGAGCAATTGATCGCGATCACGAAGTCGCCGGCGAGCGATTGGAGTTCGCGCAAGGCGCACCGGTAGGCGGCCGATTCCAGCAAGACGCCCATGCCGACCGCGGCGGCCTCGTCGAACCACTCGTTCGGCGGACGGCGCGGCTCGAGTTCGAAGCGCGCCAGGCATTCCACGCCCTCGACGCCGCCGTCCTCGATGCGGAAAATCGGCTGATAGACCATCATCGGCTGGCCCTGATCGAGCGCGCGCCGCACGCGGGCAGCGGCGTCCTCTCGATTGCGCTCGGACTCGAGTTCTTCGTCGAGCTGTTGGGCGACCAGGTTCGCGAGCGTGCGCATCATGCCGAGGTCGCGCTCGTTGAGCGACGCGTCCGGCCTGAAGCTGAAGCAGCAGAACGTGCCGTAGACGCGACCGCTCGCCAGCCGGATCGGCACGCTGAGGTGCGAGCCGATCGGAATCGCGTGCGTCTCCGGCAGCGCCATCGCGGCAGGCACCTTCGACGTGTCGGCGATGAGTTCGGGCAATACGCCTTCGATGACGCGGCGGCAATAGCCTGCGGCGAGGGGGGAAATATCGCCCGGCTGCAGCGGCGAGCGGCCGGCAACGGCGTCGACGTGGCGGAATACGCGGACTTTTTCCTGGAATTCGGATATGAACGCGACATCCATGCCGAGGTGCGAGCGTGCCGCATGAAGAATCGTCGCGACGCCGCGGCGTGCGCTTTCGAGTGGCCCCATCACGTCGGCCAGCGGATCGTCCAGAAACGGCGTCATCATGCGTCGTCAGCGCCCCGTTCATCCGAATTTCCAGATCCTGAGTATACAAAGACACAATTTTCAACTGCAGCATCGATCGGCGCGCGGATGGTTCGCCGGCCATCCTCGACGAAACCTGCCGGAGGACGACGAAAAAGCACCATGACGGCCCCTCACATTCCTGCCAGCGAAACCGAGCGACAGCGTGAACTCGACAGCTATCGCATCCTCGACACCGTGCCGGAGCAAGCCTACGACGACCTCGTCAAGATCGCCTCGGCGATCTGCGGCACGCCGATGGGCACGGTCAGCCTGATCGATCGCGAGCGCCAATGGTTCAAGGCGCGCCACGGCGTGGACGCCGAGGAGACCCCGCGCGACGTGTCGTTCTGTGCGCATGCGATCAATCACCCGGACAACCTGTTCATCGTGCACGACGCGCTCGCCGACGAGCGCTTCTTCGACAACCCGATGGTGACCGGCGACCCCAACGTGCGCTTCTACGCCGGCGCGCCGCTGGTGACGCCGACCGGCCACGCGGTAGGCACCCTGTGCGTGATCGACCAGCAACCGCGCACGCTCGAACCCTTTCAGATCGATGCGATGCGCGGCCTGTCGCGCCAGGTCGTCGCGCTGATGGAGTTGCGGCGCGCCTACGACCAGTTGCGCCATCACATGAGCGAGCGCGACTGGTACGAGCTGCAGCTCAAGCAGTATCAGCAGGAACTGGAGCAGGAGAACCTGCAGCTGTCGCGGCAGAGCGGCACCGACGCGCTCACCGGCCTGGTCAATCGGCGCGGACTGAATGCGGCGCTCGACTGGCGCATCGAGCGCGCGCGCGAAGGCGAGAGTCTGCATCTTGCGATCATCGACATCGACCACTTCAAGACGATCAACGATCTGCACGGCCACCAGGCCGGCGACGAAACCCTCGCGGCCGTCGCCGCCGTGCTGAAAGCGCACGGCGGCAGCCAGGGCACCGCCGCGCGCGCGGGCGGCGAGGAGTTCATCGTTCTGTTGGCGGGAATGGATGCGACTGCCGCGCTGCGCGAATGCGAGCACCTGCGCGAAGCCGTGGCGATCATGAGCGGCGGCATTCCGGTCACCGTCAGCGTCGGGCTGGCGCGCTATCGCGAAGGCGATGGCGCGAATGATCTCTACGTGCGCGCCGACAAGGCGCTGTATGCGGCGAAGACGGGAGGCCGCAACCGGGTCGTGGTCGGCGACGGGTGAACGGAGCGTCGCGCGCCGGGCAGGCGACGCCGCGAGAGCGCCGCCCGGTGCAATCTTGCGCGACGGGCCGACGGTGTCCTCGTACGGTAACCCTCGGTCGTCGCCGTCAGAGCAGAGACTTCGACAAGCGGTCGATCTGGCGGTCGATCAGCGCGATCGCACAGGCCACGCACCCGCAACGCCCCGCACACGGATTCGGACACCGCGGCGTGCACTGGCACGGACACTTGTCGGCGTCGCGTTCGTCCTTGCGATAGTACCCGTCGGTGGCCGGATAACGACGCAGGCCCTCTTCGGTGGGTCTTGGCTTGTGCGCCACAATCAGCTCCGCGCTTTACCAGAGCATGCACCGGAGGCGCAGGCCGTGTCACTTCCCCATGCGCTCGCGCGCCCCGAACCACGAATGGCTTCGTCAAACCAGGCCATCCGCTGTTTCAGCCCCTGCTGCAGCGCCGACGAAGCGGCCGTCATCGTGGATTTAACCACGCCTCGCGACCGCTCGACAGGCCGCCGCCCGGGTCCGTTGGCGCATTCTCTGCATGTCTGTCGCGGGCTCCGGCGATCGGGAATCGAGCGATGGAAGGTCTGGGACTGTTCCCCCACAACTGCGGCCGCTGCGGCTTCTGGACCGCCACGGAGCTGCAGCGCAAGTCGAAAGGCTGGACGCTCCTTTGCACCCACTGCGGCACCGTGCAGCAGGTCCAGGGCGACACGCGCAGGTTCCGGCTGTTCGTCGCCAGCGTCGAGCGCTTCGTGACGCACGCGTCGACGCAATGCCCCGAGCTGGCTCGGCTGACGGTGCGCGGGGCATACGCGGCGTATCGACCGACGATGCAGGCGAAGGACGATGTCGCTTCGGCGCCCAAATGACCCGAAGCTTCGTCTTTGTTCCAACTGTCGGCAAAAACGAAGTGCCCAAAGAGCATTGGTTTACTCGGACAGCGTATCTGCCGACTTCGCAGCCCTCGTCGACACCGGGTCGGCTGCTGATTCAGCGGGAACGCAGCACACCCTTGCAGTACACGCGTATTCGCACGTGGTTCCGGCTCCCATCAACTTTCGAGCCGCTTCGCTATGTCCGAGGCTGGCACAAACAGAAAAGACTTGCCATTTTGCCTTTTGCTGAGGAAACCAAGCTCGGCGAGTCCAAGCAGGTCAGCACGTGCGGTCGGATACGAAACGCGATGAGCCGCCTGGTGTCCGGCAATTTCATACAGGCTGTCGGAATGTCTGATCGCGTGCAGAAGCAATGCCCTCTGACGGTGGTTCAGTTGCGCGCCAAGCGGAGAGCCGGGGCGCAGGAGACGCTCTGCTTGCCTGCGCTCTTTCTCTTTGCGCGCAAGATACGCGCGGAGACTGTTGACGGACTCTTCGATCACGCAGAGCTGATGCGCAACGAAGTAGCTCATGTCGGCACCATCGCTCTCCGTGTACAGGTATGAGGTCACATACTTCGAAGGCGCTTTCTTGAGAACGCTCGAAATCGACAGGTACTCCGTCAGCCAGTACCCAGACTTCAACATGGACAGATAGAAAAGGGCCCTGGCCGTGCGTCCGTTGCCATCGCAAAACGGGTGGTCGTAGCCAATCTGGAAATGTATTGCGATCGCCCGAACGATCGGATGAAGGAAATCGTCGTCGCTTTGGTCGTTTGCGAAGTCGCAAAGCGCCTGAATTCTGGCGGGCAATTCCTCCGCCGGCGGCGGGATGTGCAGAATGATCGTGGGATCGCCCCTGTCTTGAACCACGACGTTGTCGTCGGCACGCCGAAACCTGCCGGCTTGGTCCGGCTCATCCATAGCATCCCTCATCAGCATACGATGCATTTGAAAGATTGCGTCGATCGTAAGAGGCTTGTCCCTGAGGGGACGCAGGGATTGCATCATGGCGTAGTTGTTGTAGATCATTTGCTCGCTGCGATCGCGCGGCGCACGCCCCGTGCTGAGCATTTCTTTGGCGATCTGGCGCGTGGTGGATGCGCCCTCGAGCTGCGAGGACGTCATCGCTTCTTCGATCAGCGACCGGATCAGGTATTTTTTGCGTGTCGACTCGTCATCGACCATGTCGGCACCGACGATGGCGCCCGCGGCCTCTTTGTCGAGGAAATGCAACCGTCGTTGCATCGTGCTTGTGATCGAGACGGAGAAGTTCTGCCCGTTCTTGTCCTGCAAAGGCAGCACTTTGGCCATGGAGAGTCTGGCCATCTTTATGGCCGCCCACCATGCCAGCGAGCTGAGGCCCTTCGGAGGTTTCAGGTGCCTCAGGTGGTCCCAATGGTCGTAGATACCCTCCACTTCTGGCCGAACGGGATGGCCGAAGATATCTTCCAGTTGCAGGTCGCCGACCAAATCCTTCATTTGTGGCGCAGGGACGGGGAGCTTCATGAGGCACTATCAATTTGCTATAAATTCCTAAGAGATTTATAGCAAAGTTTCCATGAACGCAACTGTCCGAGCGCCACCGCGGCCTGCCCAGGCAAAGAAAAAGGGCCTAGCCTTTCGGCTAAGCCCTTGATCTTGTTGGCTGGGGGACTAGGATTCGAACCTAGATAAACGGAGTCAGAGTCCGTTGTCCTACCATTAGACG
>Ga0068853_100005171_pt1 | contig 10201 bp, 6 predicted proteins | sample KBSCornC32_FD_65655 | JGI IMG/M metagenome (GOLD analysis project Ga0068853, IMG submission 65655) | Corn rhizosphere microbial communities from Kellogg Biological Station, Michigan, USA - KBS Corn C3-2 | ecosystem: Host-associated > Plants > Roots > Rhizosphere > Soil ... | reverse complement strand
GTTTTTGCCAGTTGCCGCAATCGCGCCATATCATCTACATTTTGCAGCACATATATCGTCCCTGCCGCATCAACCCAATAATTCAAGCTGAACTGGCGGCATACTTTTCCAAGTACCTCATCAAGCGATTCATTAAAGAAACGTTCTACCACATCAAAACGATGCAGGGAGTCGCGCTCGAATACAATCTTCAATCCGTAATTGATGGAGAGTGTATCCAGCAAGTCATCTAAAGGGCGGGCTACAAACTTATTGAGGGTATCTTTTTTGAGTGCGTCCCTTTTATTCTGGGCGTGTGCTATGTAAGCAAAACTGGAGATCAATAAAAAAAGTAACAATTTCTTCATCCGCGCTGGCTGTTAAACAGCCGCAATTTGCGCGACGCGCCACTCATCAGAAAATAAATGAGACCATCCGCCTGAATGTGCAGACCAAAGCCTGATTTCCGCGCTAATCCATCACCCTGCCCGTCATACGATGGATCATATCACGATAGGAATCACTTAAAGGGATCTCAGAATTGACTGTTTTTACCCTTCCACGCCTGATCCGTGTTACATGATCGACATTAATAATGTACGACTTATGCACCCTGTAAAACTGTTCATTGGGCAATTGTTGTTCCAGTGATTTGATGCTCATGCGAGAAAGCAGTGGCTTGTCGCCGCCTGTTAAATGGATCTTCACATAATCTTTCAAACCTTCAATATATTCTATCTGGTCGAGGCTGATCTTTACTAAATTATAATCCGAATAAACAAACAGGTATTTCCTGCCGGGATTTGCCTGCATGCCATAGGCCCGTTTCATTTCCATAGCCAGGTATGCTTTCTGACAGGCCCGGTGAAACCGCTCCATCGGCACAGGCTTGATAAGATAATCCAGCACATCCAGTTCAAAACCCTGAAGGGCAAAATGTTCATACGCCGTTACAAATATCACCATGGGTTTGTAGGGCATGTTTTGGACCAGTTGTAAACCATTCAGTCCCGGCATCTGGATATCACAGAAGATCAGGTCGACAGGATCGTCGCGCAGCACCCGCAGGGCGTCGGCAGCATTGCGGCATTTGGCAGCAACATGGATATAACCCACCTGGCGCAGGTTGTCTTCCATCAGGTCGAGCGCAAGGGGCTCATCATCAACAATCAGGCATCGTATCATTTAGTGAAATTGTAATTGAAGGTGTACATGGTAAGTATCAGAATCGGGCATGACCGATAGTCGATGTTTGCCCGGATATAAAAGTTCCAGTCGTCGTTTCACATTGGCAAGTCCTATGCCGTGGTGCTCGTCATTATTTTCATCTCCGGGTTTGTAATTATTGCTTACTCTAAAATCAAGCGTCTTCTCATCAGCAACCAATGAGACTTGTATAGCAGGTCGCTCAATATCGCCTGTACCATGCTTAAAGGCATTTTCTACAAATGGGATAAGCAGCATGGGCTCCAGTGTTTTTTCCGGGCAACCAATGTGTGTCAGGTAATCAATGTCGACGTTAGCTCCGAAACGAAGTTTTTGCAGTTGAATATAGCTGTCCAGGTATTCGGCTTTTTTGCCCATGCTTATCCTTTCCTCATCAGAGATATACAGCATGTAGCGGAGCAACTGTGATAATTGTATCAAAGTAGGTTCAACAGCAGCAGGCTTTAGTCTCGATAAAGCCACCACACTGTTGATGACATTGAACATAAAATGCGGACTGATCTGCGAACGCAAAAAGGCCAGTTCAGATGTAAGGGCGGCATTACGTATATCGTTGCGCTTACGTGCCTGACGGAAATGATCTGTCAAATAACGGTAGGCAAAGCTGGCGGCAGTAATGGCTATCAATGGCAAAAAGAACCAGCGACCAGCAGGCGGCGGGCCAGGGAATTGAGGGTGTATTCTGTGAAAAAACTCAGGCTCAGGCCTGGTATATACTATGATGAACGAGGCGGCTGTAAATGAAAAAGTAAGCAGAAGGAAATACAATGCGGGTTGCTTTCCGTTATGCAGCACGAAAGGGATCAATACAAAAGCATTCAAATAAAACTGCACGGCCAGCAGTGTATTGATCAGTAAGATATGGCTTAAGGGGATAAACCGGTGCTGAGGTCCTGAAAAAAAAGGCAAAAAGGTGATAAATGCCCAGAAGAGCAGGTGGAGAAGGATCTCCAGTAAAACGGCAGGTTTAAATTGCTTCAATATCGATCAGTTTTGTGATATGATTCTGAAACGATACAGGCAGGTGGAAATTATGAAGCAACGGGGCTGAATACCCGCATTTAACATTATTTAACGAAACGATTTATGTACTATCTAAGGTCTGAACTTCGGACAGTACATAAATCGACGTTCGCCTTATCAAATTCGTCTATAAAGCAGAAACCAGGCTCTCAATGGCAGTAATGCTATTATCCAAATACTCTTGTTTCACTTGTACACGATGCCCCCCAATAGTTTGTTTGCCAGATTGAAGCCTGGAAAACGGCAATCCCTTAGCAAACGCAACAACTCCAGTAGTTTGAAAATCTCGAATATCAACAAAAGCATTATTCGTTGAAGCAAAAGTAAACAAAGTCGGATTAGAGATTGCTAAATCCGCTACATCTCGATCTATCGCTCTTAAAACAGCATAATAGGCTGAGGCAGGTCCCATATACTGGGTTAGACGATTTTTTACTATTAAATGAACTTTAGGTAAAGCCCGACCAGCTTGCGTCAGTTTTGTTGCAAACATGTAGCTTGCATAAATATCTGATGGAAGTTTCAATCCAAAAATAAGTGAAAATGCATTCTGAATAGCTCTACGCGAAGAGTCATCAGCCATAACCGGCAAGATAATTTTGTCAGTCGATGCCAATCCTATTTGCGTGTAAAGAGAGAAGCTAGGATTGCAATCAAAAAAAACCGTATCAAATGTACCGTTTAATTGATCAAGAAAGTCTTTTAGCCAGTCAATAACTGAAATCCAAGTGTTAACTCCTGGAATATTACCATTTGCTAATGTATTTACTGCATTAGCTTGTAATTCTAGCAACGGGTCGCCGCATACCAAGCTAATGTTAGATGGAATTCCAGAATTGTAATCTGTTGGCCTAGTTATGAAATCGGAGGCTCTAAAAACAGGTGGAGAATATGGCGCTGGTAAACGTAATTGAAAATAACCTCCTAGACTACAACGCGGAGTTAATCCTTGTCGTTCTAATAATCGTTCGCTACCCCTATTATTAAGTCCACCTAACATAAGCTCTGAAAGATTTGCTTGAGGACATAAGTCAATCGCTAATATTCTTTTATTGGGGTTTTGTCTAGCAAACTCACAGACGGTTTGGAAGGCTAAACTGGTCTTACCAGTCCCTCCTTTATTATTCCAAAATGCATATTTTTCCATTTTTATGTAATATATGGACAAATATACGTCCATTTTAGACATTTGCAAGTCCAAATAAGTCTTTTTTTTAAAAAAAGATTATTTTCAGCTTTTAGTAGAGATTGCTTATTACTTCAACTGAGCCAAACTAAACCTGATTGCCTCAATGGATTCTTTTTGTCGGGATATGATCACATACATATAGCCCTGGTATACCATAGTTACCGGGTAACCATATTGGCCGCCTTTCCACAGGCCTTTCTTTTTTAAAATGTAAAGGTCATTGGCTATGATGTATTGCTTGTTGAAGTATTTACCGTCATCGGAAAGCGCGAGTACCAACGGGTTGCGGTCGTAATGGTGCAGTGTATCGGGGATGCCTGCGTAATAAAATCTTTTGTCGGGCAATCTGCCAAAATGGAATTTACTGTCGTTATCTGTAAAATTTGTTTCGATCGGGCGTGACCAGCTTTGGCCATTATCCTTGCTTTCTGTCAGCCACAATTTGCCTTTCCATCCTTTACCGGTTACGCGCAGCAGCATATGGACCACTTTATCATCTGTTTGGAAAAACGAGCCTTCGCATAAAGGTGGCAATCCCGTCTTTTCTGCCGGGCTGTAGAACGTCGCAGGATTATCTTGTTTGTATAGCGAATCCGGGTAAAAGCTGCTCATCTTCCAGCCTGAAAGCCCGGTATGGTCGTCGGTATAAGGAAAAGTAAAATTGCCGCTGATAATGAGCCTGCCGCCTTGTACTGTCGCCGGGCCATGGTTTGGATTGACAGGTACATGCATATCAATCGGTGCGCTCCAATGTAGTCCGTCTGTGCTGGTTTTGGCCCATAAATGTGTATTGGTGCGGTCTTTTTCGTACTCGCCGTAATAGGCTACGAGCGTATTATTGAATTGATAGAAACCTGCGGCAGTCAGCACATTCAACACGTCTTTGGAACCTTTTGAGGGAGATGCCAATTCCTGTGGGGCCGACCAATTTTTAAAGTCACTTGATACCGAAAAAACAACCCGCTGGCCCGGAGAATCTTCGTCTATCATCCCATCCGACCAGGTAGTTATCAATTTGCCCTTAAATGCTGCGATCGAAGGATGATGATTATAAAGCCATTCCTTTTCAGGTGAAAAGATCATGCTCCGCTCAATTTTCAGGTGCGGCAAGCCTGTTGTATCACGATAGTTATTTCTGATGTCAGCTTGTTGAGCCCTGACACTAAAAGAAATGAAAATCAGAAAAGAACAAATAATGATCTTATAGGTGTTTATCATGTGCATTATTCTATAACGTAAAACATCAAAAAAAACCGCTCCGGTTTCCCGGAACGGTTGCGATCAACTAATCAACGAATGTTGCACAACCAAATGCAATCATTGTTATCTTCTACCGCATAGCGGTTATTCCTTTAGTTCCTGAACCAGGCTGACGGTACATCCTTTGGTTCCGAACCGTTAAAGCTGTATTTCAATTTAAGTGTAAAGCCGCCCCCGCCTTCAATAAAATCAAGCGCGAAAGGCTGTAACCCTTTACCTAATGCTACCTGTCCTGTTTTCTCCTGGGCCGAGTGCAAGCCGTCGTTATCAACTGTCATTCTATCGGCGACCTTTAATGTACCGCCGTCGTCGCAGGTGAGATAGAAGGTGTAAATTCCCGGCTCCAGTATATCGATATAGCCCCGGTATTTTAGACCGAATGATGGCGCATTAACCGATTTCGGCACATCAATGCTCAATGCATTATAAGTGCTATCCGATTTTCCGTCAGGGATTTTGGTAGTTCCTTTAAAGAAGCCTTTATAATAATCCACTTTCAATCCTGGAGCGGTTTTATCAGGGGTTACACCCTTAGCCATGCTTTGTTGCTCATACTTTATCGCGTAAACATCGCCGCGTTTGCCTCTTGGCGTAAAAGCCGCAACCTTTACTGTTTCAGTATGGCTAACCAGTAGATTATTCAATACAGGCGATGTTGCTTGTGGCAGCGATCCATCAGTAGTATACCGAACAGTTAACGTTTTAAGCGGCGATGTCACATTCAAATGGTCATTATCCACAAATACTTTGCTATCGATGATGCCTTCCAGATCAGGCAGGCGATAATTGATATTTAAAGCATCCATGCGCGGGAATTGGGCAACTAGTCTTTTCTGGTATGATGCGTAATCTTCTTTATTGTTCGTCCACAACATTTCAGCTAAGGCGGTCATACGCGGCATAGTCATATAATCCGCACGCTTTTCTGAAGGTATATTTTCTGACCATACATTCGCCTGAGCGCCAATTACCAGCTTGGCCTGTTCAGGTGTCAATCCTGCCGGAATCGGGTTAAAATGATAAACGTTATAGATAGAATTCTTATCAGCGGGATAATCAAAATACAAAGGGCTGCCCGGCGTCATGATCACATGATTACCATTACGCGCTGCTTTTGCAGGTGCATCAGGAACCCAGGTGCGCCAGTACATAATATTTGCCGTCGGACTGATGCCGCCCTCCAATACCTCATCCCAACCGATCAATTTACGGCCTTTCGAGTTGAAGAATTTCTCCATCCTATTGATAAAATAGCTTTCTAATCCGGCAATATCTTTTATCCCTTCTTTCTTCATCAGGGCCTTGCAAACGTCAGATTTCGCCCAATCGCTGCGATCTACCTCGTCTCCGCCTATGTGAATATATTCCGATGGAAAAATGTCCATGATCTCGGTGAATACATTTTCAGCAAACTCAAAAGTAGTTTCATTACAAGGGCAAATCGGCTTGGTAAATAGCTCTCCCCAACTGTTCTCGCCATTGCAGGTTAGAAAAGGGTAAGAGCTGATAGCCGCCATCATATGTCCCGGCATATCAATTTCAGGAATGATATCTACATGCTTACGGGTGGCATATTTCACCAGATCCTTCATTTGTTGCTGGGTATAAAACCCGCCATAAAGTGTTTTGCCATTACGCTGGATGATGTGTTCTTTATCAATTGTAAAATCAGGATTTTCAGCCGCACGTTTCATGCAGGCCGTATCATTTTTATCAAATGTGCGCCATGCTCCGTTTTCTGTAAGTTTTGGATACTTCTTTATTTCTATACGCCAGCCCTGGTCGTCTGTCAGGTGCAGGTGCAGTTTGTTCATCTTATAAAGCGCCATCCTGTCGATGAACTTTCTTAGGTAAGAAATGGAAAAAAAATGCCGCGATACATCCAGGTGCATGCCGCGCCAGGTGTAATCAGGTTGATCACTGATCATTAATGCAGGCAAACTTAGTTTTGATACATCCTTTCTTTCTTCTATTAACACAGGCAACAACTGCCTGATAGTTTCGATCGCATAAAATGCTCCTGAGTTACTGCCCGAAACAATCGTTACTTTTGATGGCGTGATCTTCAACTTATATTCGCCGGATGATTTTATATCAGGATCATAAACTATATCAATAACGTTGGTCTGGCGAGTAGTTCCTGAAACTCTTAAGTTGATTTTTAAGGATTGGGCAAGTAGCTCATTCAATTGATTTATTTCGCTGCTAAACCTTGCCTGCGAAGCGGAGCTGATAACTGTTTGTTTGGTGATATAGAATTCTCCTTTACCTGGTTCCAAAGATTTTGGATAAGGTATAAGGGCATAATTTGCCTGTGCAAAAGTAGAGGAAGCAGTGAGTGATAAACTTACCAGCAGAATGGATAAGGCAGATATATATTTTCTAATCATCTTATTGATTGACAGCACTTTAAATAGAATAAAGCAATCCTACAATTATAGTCATCAATGCCGTTCAATTATTTTCAAAAATCTGCCTTTTCTTAAGCTATTTTGGCATCATGGAAATATAATTGCGTAAAAAACATGCTCAAAAAGGTGAATAAACGCCCTTTTCCAGGTAACATAGTTTTTATATTTTATCGAGCCTATTTTTTAGTTATGCTCAAAAGGCATAATACCTGCTTTTTTAATTTTCGATATCACATCATTCCCTACCGCTATCCCCTGGTTGTTGCCGTTGGTGATACTTTCCATATAGTGAATGCCGCCATAGAATCTTGAGAGAGAAGCTTCCGCAGCTGCCTGCCTGAATGATTTGAAATCACGCTGGCCGCTGCCAAATGGAATTTCAGTATTGTCATTATAAGCGAAATTATCGCCCAATAAATAAGTCAGCACTTCAGCCGCAGCATTTGAGATCACAGCATGACCGCTGGTATACTCCGGGAATGGCGGCGTTTGCAAAACAGGCTGCCATTTTAAATCCATATACCGGTTAATATAAGTTTCAGGGCGAATGCGGTTACTATCGTATTTCTCTTCCCAGCAACTAATAAATGCATCCATCAATGTAGTGCCCACCAAAGCAATTGCTACTACCGAATTATCAAAACTTAAATGCGCTTGCTGCGTAACCAAACCTGTAATATGCATCCAATGCCCTCCCGGACTAATCTTTTTATAGCCTATCATCATATGGCCCGATGTCGTTATAGCAAATGGGTTACAATCCCAAAATAATGCAATATTGATCTGCTCTGGCGTTAAGTGCCTGGAGGCATCATACACTTCTTTTACCCCTTTAAAAAACTTCGATGTCGTATCCTTACTGAATGGGATCAATGGTTTTGGTTTGAACTGGTTTGAAGAATCGATCACCATTGTTCTGATCGTTTTCCAGTTAGGTTCAACAGCCTCAAAATATCCCGGAGGTGTTGGATACCACTTGCCTTCTTCTTTCAGCGGAGTATATCTTTTAAGAGCACTCAGATGACCGTAATGATCTGTTTTTGAGAAATTGACAACATCATTTGCAGCAAGCACACCTACTTTTATCGAATTATCGATCGTCTTTTGCGACACATGCGTTCTTTGCAACAACTGAACAAAGCCATCCTCATCATCCTTCAGCATAAAGCCCGATGGCAGCATGAGTTTCGCGGTTTCGAGCATACTGTAATATGCCGCTATCTTGTAATCGTATGAATAATGAATGGTATCTAAAAACCCGCTTGTCTTGTAAGATTTTATAAAACTCCGTAAAGGCGGTATGTTTTTGTTATTTGCTGATACGACATTATAAGCGCCCAGCGTACAATAAGCGTAATACCGTGCAGCCACCGGCGGGCTAACTACATCGTGCACCATTACCATGGTGATGGCATTAACAGCATGATCGGGTTGCAAGTAATCCGGGTAAACCTCCTTACTTGTTTGCGCCAAACAAGGCGTGATAATCAATGAACAACCAAGGATTAGTAAATATCTAAAATAGCTTTTCATTCTTTGTAAAACTGTAACGGGCCATCGCTTAAACCGATAATCAAGTAGGGAACATTATTAATTTTTGTTTCGACAGCGGACTTCACGTCACCAATAACCGAAAGGCCGGAAATTGTTTGATCGACATATTTAAATCCGCCTTTTCCATCACCTTTTAACAGGCAGCCATAGTTGGCATCAAAACTACCCAGCTTAAGGCGATTGTCGGAGTGATTGCCTAATAACAATATATCTGTAAAGCCATCGTGATCAAAATCGCCTGTCAGAGTCTGGCTTACCATTGAAAATTGCGCCTGCAATGGCAAAGCAGCAGCTTTAAATTTTCCATGCTGATTGATGTAAAGCGTGGTTTTTGTTTCATTGACCGTTAACTTTTGAGCTTTTGTTAAGTCTGCCGGGCTAAAAATTTCAGCCATTGTTGCATCTGCATAAGCAGCGTATGAGCTGAACTTCCTGCGCATCGGGTATATCTGCTCGTTTAATTCATCACGGCTTATAAACGGATAGCTCTTACCCTGCACATAAAAGTTAAAGAATGGATCAATTGAGCCATTGTTATCGAAATCGGCAGCATACATTTCGGCCGGTTCTTTTGCGGATGCGTGTAATTGCGAATTCAGGCCTAAGTTGCCGACAATAAGGTCTGGTTCTCCATCACCATTTACATCTGCAAATGCCATTGAAGACCAAAAGCCGTTTTGCGGTGAATCGAAATAATCAGATGTCTTGTCTTTAAACCCTTCAGGCGTATTGATCAATACGGTTATCGGCATAAATTCGCCGCATATTACCAGATCTTTGCGCCCGTCTTTATTCAGATCGATCCACTGGGCATCGGTCACCATGCCTATTTTGCTGAACGGTATGTTGGCCTTGGTAAATTTCGCTTTCCCATCATTTACCAACAAATAACTTTCTGGCGTTACAGGGTATTGGCCAGGTATCACCCTCCCCCCTACAAAAAGATCTATATCGCCGTCACCATCAAAATCGCATGGGCGTACAACTGATTTACTATTTGCATTGAGCGTTGGTAATACATTGGACGAAAGCACAAAGTTGCCCTGTCCATTATTTAAATACAGTTCATCCTGCAGGTCAGGCGTGTTTGGTTCATATAAAGAATATCCGCCTTTAGCAATATACAAATCAGGCTGGCCATCGCCATTTGCATCAAAAAAGACCGCTGCCGAGGTAGTGCCAATATTGTCATTACTTTCTCTAAAAAGTTTCATAATAATATATTTTCCACCCGGCTGCTGTAAATATATCTTACCTGGACTATCCTGATTACCGCTGATAAACAAGTCTTCTAAACCATCATGATTTACATCGGCCCTGGCTATAACAGGTGCTGCTTTAGAGTACATAAACAGCATCAGCAACTGACGTTTAAAATCGTTAAGCGTTATTTCTTCAGGTTTAAAATCGATGACCGGATCAGTGTGCTTAAATACCGGCTTTACCGATAGAACAGTTGCAACGTATGGTTTTGAAGCTCCGGGATAATCAATGTTCAATAATTGATTTGCCTCAATTGAGGCTATTGATTTTGTAGTTTGATCGGGCCAGATAACAC
>Ga0068853_100005170_pt1 | contig 10202 bp, 9 predicted proteins | sample KBSCornC32_FD_65655 | JGI IMG/M metagenome (GOLD analysis project Ga0068853, IMG submission 65655) | Corn rhizosphere microbial communities from Kellogg Biological Station, Michigan, USA - KBS Corn C3-2 | ecosystem: Host-associated > Plants > Roots > Rhizosphere > Soil ... | reverse complement strand
GCTTGTTGCGACCTTGCATCAACCGTCTTGTCGCTTGCACCCTAGCGCCTTCGCGGGATAAGGAAAGGCTATATGACACCGTAGGACATAATCATGGAAAGAGGGCGGACGCAAAGGGCGGTGGATTGGGAGTCGTTGCCGTTCGGCGGCGATCTGTTCGGCGAGATGGAACTGGCGGAGCGCACCGCCAGCGACGGCGCTCTGCCGGCGCGGCCACCGATCTTCCCCGGCCTGGCCGCCTGCGCGGTCGCCTCGGCGGCGGCGGCGTGGCTGTCCGACCATTATGGCTTTCCCGTCATCCTGCTCGGCTTGCTGGTCGGCCTGTCGCTCAACTTCATCGCGGGCGATCCGCGCACGCATCGCGGCCTCGACATCGTCTCGCGCACCGGGTTGCGACTGGGCATCGTCGTGCTGGGGTTCCAGGTCACTTTCGCGCAGATCGGCGCGCTGGGCGCGATCCCCTTCGGGGCCTTGCTCGTGGTGATGGCGGCCGCCTTCCTCGCCGGCATGCTCGGCGCGCGATTGTCCGACCAGTCGCCCTATGCCGGGATATTGGCGGGTGGCGCGACGGCGATCTGCGGGGCGAGCGCCGCCCTCGCCCTTTATGGCATCATCGGGCGCGACCGGCTGAGCCAGGCGCAGTTCGCGCTCACGCTGGTGGTGATTTCGCTGGCGAGCGCGCTGGCCATGTCGATCTATCCGGTGCTGGCGAGCGAATTTGGCCTCGGTGACCGGCAGGCGGGTTTCCTGATCGGCGCATCGATCCATGACGTGGCGCAGGCCATTGGCGGCGGCTATGCCTTTTCCGATGAGGCCGGAGCCTATGCGACGATCGTGAAACTGGCGCGGGTCGCCCTGCTGGCGCCGATCGTGGCGCTGGTCAGCGTGGTGATCGGGTCGCCGGACGGGGGGCAGCGTTCCGCATGGTGGCGGCGGCTGGCGCTACCCTGGTTCATCATCGCCTTTCTCGCCGTGGTGACGCTCAACAGTCTGGTCGTGGTGCCGCCCGTGCTGGGGCATGGCGCGCTCACTGCATCCAAGGCGCTGCTGTTGCTGGCGGTCACCGCGACGGCGATGCGATCCCGGCTGGACCTGCTGATGGCGATGGGATGGCGCGCCACGGTGCCGGTGGTCGCGGCAACGGCGACGAGCTTTGTAGTGTCGCTGCTGTTTGTCCTGGCGGTGTTGTAGCAGATTGGCTTTCCGGTCGCGCTAGGGCTTCGGCGCGGCCTGCCCATAGAGGGTCGTCAAAATCCCGGCGATCTTCTCGCCATCGGCCGGCTCCACCGGCGCGCCATAGACCGTCACCATCTTGGTGACCGTGCCCTTCCAGAAGGCGGCGTCCTTACGCGGCTGTGTGGCGATATAGTCAAGGGAATGACAGGCGGCACAATTGACGCGCACCAGTTCGGCATTGTCGCCGGCCAGTCCCACCGGCACCGTCTCCTCAGGCGGGGTGAAGCTGAGCGACCAGGCGGCGCTCGTCAGGCAGAGCGCCGCCGCCCCCGCCGCCAGATAGCCGCGCCGCATCACAACGCCCTCACGGTGACGGTTTCGACGACATTGCGCATATAGCCCGCCGGTTGCCACAAAGGCTCCAGCGGTTGCGTTTCGCCATCGGTGGCGAAGGCGCGGACCTGTATCGCCCGATCGCCCTTGGGCAGCGTCAGCGGGACGCGCCATTCGCGAAAGCTGTAGCGGCCGATATCCGCGCCCAGCCGCGCCTCCGCCCAGGTCGCGCCGCCGTCGCCCGACACCATGACCCGCGCCAGCACAGCGCCGCCGGTGAAGGCGATGCCCTTGACCTCCGTCGCGCGACCCGCGCGTACCGTGTCGCCGCTCGCATGGCTGGTGACGAAGGACCGGATCGGAAAGCGGCCGATGGGCCTGGTCTTGTCCGGCTTGCCGCCGACCGGCACGCAGGCGCAGTCATTATCGGGAATGCGATAGGCGGTCTTCATCCAATAGCCGTCATAGACCGCGTCCACGACTGTGATCTCATGCAGATGCTTGACCCAATAGGTGCCGAAATGGCCGGGTACGACGAGCCGCAGCGGATAGCCGTTGAGGAAGGGAAGGTCCGCGCCGTTCATCGCCCAGGCGACCATCACCTCGCCGTCGCGGGCATGGTCGATGTCGAGCGCCTTGACGAAATCGGGCACGCTGTCGACCGGCGGCGTGTCGAGGCCGTTGAAGGTCACCTGCCGCGCGCCCGCGCTAACGCCCGCCTTGTCGAGCAGCGCCTTCAGCGACACGCCTCGCCAGCGCGCATTGCCCATCGCCCCGTTGCCGAGTTGCCCGCCGCCGACGCGCGGTTCGACGAACCCCCGGCTGTTGCCCGAGCATTGGTTGACCGCGACGATCTCCTGCACCGGAAAATCGCGCTTCAGATCGGCGAGGGACAGCGCGAGCGGCGCACCCACATGTCCACCGATCGACAGGCGATAGGTCGCCGGGTCGATCTCATAGGGCAGGCCGGACAGATGATAGCGCACGAAGAAGGCGTCGTTGGGCGTCAGCACGCCCTCGCGGAACACAGAAAAAGGGGTTTCCAACTGGGGCGGACGCTGGGTCAGGCCGATCATCGGCCGTTTCTGGGGATAGCGCACCAACGGCCGTTCGCCATTGTCGAAAGGCAAGCCGATGCCGCCCGTTCGTGCGAGAAGCGGAGCGGCGAGCAGGGCCGAAGCCGACTGGCCGAGAAAAATTCGCCGGGAAAGATGCGCCATGCCGCCATGGTAGCAGGATGGCGGCGGACGTTAATCCTCAAAATGCCGACTTATACGGCGTTTTGCTAGCGGAATAGCGGCGGATTTTCGTCAGGCGAAAGAGCAAATCGCTCCGCCAATAGGATTTCAACCCGGCGCATTCGCAATCGAAGTCATTGTCCTCCGCGTCACTTTTCGCGTACATCACGGCAATAAAGAGTCGGCGTCGGGTCGCGGATCATTCCGCTCTTGGCAGTCGCTACTCGGTCGGGACGCACGATAATCGCGGTATTTGGGATTTGCCCGTATATCTAGCCATGTATGTGTCCAGAGGGGGCCGGGATGACACGTCTATACAAGTTTCTCCTTGCGGGCGGGGGCGTGGCGCTCGCCGCGCCGCTGGCCTTCATGGCGGCGGAGCGGATGACGCCTGCCGCCGACCATCTCGATCCGCCCACGCGCACCGATCCCGCGCAGGATACGCGGCCCGACGTGCCGGCCGACATCGCGGACGTCTACGCCTGGTACACGCCGACCAAGGTCATCATCGCCTATACCTTCGCGGGGCCGCAACCGGGGACGATCCCGGCGGTCTATGACCGCGACGTCCTCTACGGCATCAACATTTCCAACACGAACAACAAGTCGGTGCCCAACATCACCATCCGTTTCCGCTTCGGCGTGGATACCAGCAGCGGATCGCCGCAATATGGCGTGCAGGTGTCGGGCCTTCCGGGCGTCACGGGCAATATCGTCGGCCCCGTCGAGCAGGATCTGACCAAGGACGGCGTGATCGTGCGGGCCGGGCTGTTCGACGATCCCTTCGTCTTCGATTTGCAAGGGTTCCGCACGACCACCGCGACGGGGACGCTCAGCTTCGACAACAAGCGCAATTTCTTCGCCCAGCAAAATGACACCGCGCTGGTCGTGGAGATACCCCGCGACCGTTTGCAGAACGGGACCAATCCGCTCGGTATCTATGTGACGAGCGCGCGTTTCGGGGGGAATATCTGATGGCCGGCAAGCACCGCCTCCTTGGCTGCGCGACCGCGCTTGCCCTCGCCTTCGGCCTGTCGGCCTGCAACAATAATGACGATCTCAACCGGCTCGTCTCGCCTAGCCCGACGCCGACTCCCACCCCGGCTCCCACACCGACCCCCACACCGACGCCGACCCCCACCAGCTATGACGTCACGCGCTGCATCAGCCAGATCGTGCCTGGCACGAACGGCAGGAAGGTCGTCGATCTGGTGGTTCCCGACGTGCTGACGCTGGATTTCGCTCTGCCATCGACCTTCCCCAACGGCCGGGCGCTGCCCGATCAGGTCATCGACATCACGCTCGCGGTACTGTTCCTCGACCTGACGCGGGTCGGTGCGGGGACGCTCGCCAACGTGCCGGTCAACCCGCCCAACGATACGGTCTTCCGAACCACCTTCCCCTATCTGGCGGCGCCGAACGGCAACCCGCCGCTGGGCAGCATCGGCGGGACCAATTTCAACTTCCGGACCGATGCGGAGAGCGCCTATACCCGCGTCGATCGCATGGGCATGCCCGCCGTGGCGACGGCCCTGATCGCCTCGTCGCGCAAGATCGCCTATAATGACGCCGATCCGGTCGCGGATCAGCGGGCGGACTTCACTGTGGACATCGCCAACCAGCTAACCACGCTGACCAATGCGCTGGCCGACGATTTCACCCGGCTTAACCTGCCGATCTGCGCGACACCGAAATAGGCCGGCGGCGCGGTGGAGGCTCCTGTTTCCGCCACGCCGTCCCCCGTCCCTATGACAAGCCTTTCCCTTCCGCTCGGCCGATCTGTCGTCCGACCCGCTATGTTGCTGCTGCTCGCCGGACTGGTAGTGGCGGCAATCGGTGTGGTGGTGGATCGCTGGCATGCCTCGCCGCCCGCGCCGCGCTACAGCTATGGCCCCCGGAATTTCGGCGATGCGCTGGAACTGGCGCAACATGATGTCCTGTCGGGCATGGATCGGGTCGCGCGCGCGCCGGGCGACTGGATCAACCAGGAAGTCTACGCCCGCGGGCTGATGGGCCGGGCTCGGCTGACCGGCTCCTTCGACGATCTGGCGACGGCACGCGCCGCGCTCGACCGGGGGATGCGCGATGCGCCTCGTGGCGCGGGGCCGGTGCTGCTCGATGCGGTGAACCTGATGAGCCTCCACCGCCAGAAGCCGGTGCCGCGCGACCTCGATCTGTTCGAGGGGCAGGCGGTGCCGCCCGGCCCGGCCGACCTTTCCGAATCCATCGCCATCCGGGGCGATGTCGCCTTCTACTCCGGTCGGTACGCGCAGGCGATGCAGGCCTATCGCGCGGCGGAAAAGCTGGACGCCGGGCCGGGCGCGCAGATGCGCATCGCCAATTGGGACCGCAAGATGGGCCGGTTCGACGCCGCCCTCGCTCGCCTCGACCGTGCGCTCGCCGGCCCTCGCCCGCCGACGCGCCAGTTCACCGCGACCGTCCTGCTGCAAAAGGGCCTGACCGAGCTGGGCCGGGGCCGCTGGGATGAGGCGGCCGCGCTGTTCGACGAGGCCGAGGCGATCTTTCCCGACCACTGGCTGACCGCCGCCTATCGCGCGCAGATGATCGCCGCGAAGGGCGACCTCCCCGGCGCGGAACGAGCCTATGCCGCCATCCTTAAACGCTCCACCCCCGCCATGCCGATGCCCGAGGTGATGGATGCGCTCGCCGCCCTCCTGCGGGCGCGGGGCGATGTGAAGGGAAGCCGGTCATGGGCCGCCCGCGCGGGCGCGATCTGGGACCGGCGGATGGCGCAACTGCCGGAGGCGGCGGTCGGTCATGCGGTGGAACATGAACTGGCGCTGGGCGCGCCCGCGCGCGCGCTGGCCCTCGCGCGGGCCAACTGGCGGGCGCGGCCCTATGGCGATTCCGCGCTACTGCTCGGCCTCGCGCTACGCGCCAATGGCGATCCGGCGGGCGCGGTGCGGTTGATGCAGGCACTGGAGCGCACGGGATGGCGGGGCGCGCCACAATATGTCTTGCTGAGCGAGGCGCTGGCCATGCTCGGCCGCGCGGAGGAGAGCGAGGCCGCGCGCGCCGACGCGACCGCCATCAACCCGCGCGCCTTCGATCCTTCCGCATCGCTGCTCTGGTTCGGCAATCACTGATGCGGTGGCTCTGCCTCCTCCTGTTGATGCTTTTCGGCAGCGCGGCGGAGGCCCACCTCACCCCCAACAGCGAGGTCCGGCTCGACCTTGGCCAGCATGAAGCCATTGCCGACATCATCATACCGCTGGGCGATTATGCCGCCGCGACCGGCAACCCGACCAACAATAGCGCTGCTGCATTGGCCCAGGCGCGTCGTTACCTGACCGATCATATCGCGTTTCGCGCGCCGGACGGCCGACCCTGGACCTTCGCCATCGACACGATCGCCTTCGCGCAGATTCAGGGGCCGCCGGACCTGCATGCCGTCGCGCGGCTGGTCCCGCCGCCCGGCGCGCCCGCCCGGCATCTCATCATCGACTGGCGCGCGATCATCGACGCGGTGCCGGGCCATTTCGCGCTGTTCGTGCTGGGCAGCGATTTCGGCGGGGGCAAGCTGGGCGAAGACCGCCATGTGCTGGGCGCGGTGCAGGGCGCTCGGCACCGACTCGTCGTGGATCGCGGCGACACCAGCCTGTTGCACGGTTTTGGCGCCGCCTTCCTGCTGGGCATGCGCCATATCGCGGAGGGGCATGACCATCTGCTGTTCCTCATCGCGCTGCTCCTGCCGGCGCCGTTGCTGGCGAGCGCCACGGATGGCCGCCGTCGCTGGACCGCGCTGCGGCCCTGGCGGTCGACCCTGTGGCATCTGGCCGGGATCGTGTCGGCTTTCACCATCGGGCACAGCCTGACGCTGATCGGCGCGGCGTCGTTCGACTGGAGCTTGCCGGCGCGGCCGGTGGAGATGCTGATCGCGCTCTCCATCCTGATCTCCGCCGTGCATGTGCTGCGCCCGATCTTTCCGGGGCGGGAGGCGGTGGTCGCGGGCGGCTTCGGGCTGGTCCACGGCCTCGCCTTCGCGACCATCGTCGGGCATTTCGGGCTGGGCGCGCAGGAGAAGGCGCTGACCATCCTCGGTTTCAACCTCGGCATCGAGACGGTGCAGTTGCTGGTGGTCGCGGCGGTGCTGCCCTCCTTCCTGCTGCTCGCTCCGACGCGCTGGTTCGGCGCGGTGCGCGTGGGCGGCGGGGTGCTGGCGATGGTCGCCGCGACGGCGTGGCTGGTCGAACGCTGGCTGGGTCAGGCCAATATCGTGGGTGCGCTGCTGGAGCGCGGTTTCGCCCAATCGCTCTGGCTGATCGCGGTGCTGACGGTCGTCGGCATTATCGCCCGCCGCCGCATGATCTCCAAGCCGGCAGCATGAAGGGTGCTGACCCGGAGCATCTTGGCGAACGGGACGTCGTGGCCGACGCTCGCTCAGCCCAACGCCGCGAAAATATGGTTTGCGTGCGCCCAGGTGAACCCCTTCATGAAACCATCGACATAGGCCGCTGCCTTGGCACCAAAATCCATGGCATAGGCATGCTCATACATGTCCAGAGCCAGCAGCGGGACGCCGCCCGCCAGGGTCATGCTGTGGTCGGTGGCCCACTGGTTGGTCAACACCTTGTCGCGGGGACTCCAGACGAGAAGCACCCATCCCGAACCGCCGCCCAACGCCTTGCCCATCGCCGCGAATTCGGCCGCCCAGCGCTCCTGTCCGCCGAAGCTGCGGTCGAGCGCCCCGCCAAGCGCGGGAGACACAGCCTCGCCCCTGCCCAGCCCCGCGAAATAGAGTTCGTGCAGGATCATCGAGTTCCACGCGATCAGTTCCTCGCGCTTCAGGCCATTGATCTGGAAAACCGGCGCGGTCGCAACGTCCAGCCTGGCAAATTCGCCTTTGATGGCGCCCAGCCGCTTCACCGCTCCCACATAATTATTGTCATGATGACTGATGATGATCTTCTCGGACAGCCAGCCGAGCGATGCGGGGACAAAGGGCAAGGGTTCGGGGGTGAAGGCGGGAGCGGAAGGCGGCACCGCAACCGTCGCCGCTACGGCGGAGGCCGTCATTCCACCCATGGCGGCGAGTGCCGCGCCGGCGGTCAGAATCTCGCGGCGGCTGGAATCGAAACTGGTCATGGGTTCGTCCTTTCGGTCAGGCGGAGAGAATGAGGGTGCGGGCGATCACGGCCGTCGCCCCGCAGAGGCACAGCGTCCCGAAAACTCCGATCCGGGTTCGGAACAACAGCAGCATGGCAAGGAGGCCGAGCGCGAAGGCCAGCGGGTCAAAGCTCTGCCAGTCCGGCGTCTGGAGCGTGATGACCCCGTGCCGTACGGCGTCGACCCGTGAAAAGATGACATGGAGGACAAACCAGATCGCGAGATTGGCGATTACCCCGACCACCGCCGCCGTCAGTGCCGCGAGGCCGCCCTGTAACCTCCGGGCATGCTCCAGACGCTCGATCCACGGGGCGAAGGTGAAGATGCCCAGAAAACTGGGTGCGAAGGTCGTCCATGTCGTGACTGTCGCGCCCAGCATGCCCGCCAGCATCGGGGAAAAAGGCGCGGGCGCGCGATACGCGCCGAGGAAGCCGACGAACTGCGTCACCATGACGAGCGGTCCCGGCGTCGTTTCGGCCAGCCCCAATCCATCCGCCATCTCACCCGCGCTCAGCCAGTGGTGCGCCTGTACGGCGTCCTGCGCCATGTAGCCGAGGACGGCATAGGCCCCGCCGAAGGTCACCACCCCGAGCTTGGAGAAGAAAGCGCCGATCTCGAACAGGATATGATCCGGCCCAAGGGTGAAGGCGATGGCGGCGAGCGGCAAGGCCCATATCGCGAGCCATATCAGAACCGTCTTGAGGGTCAGCGTAAGCAAGGAGCGCCCGGTTTCCCGATGCTCCGATACTGGCTCCGCTTTCAGCCGCAGCCAGTGCGGTGCGAACGCCGCAACGACCATCCCGATGGCGCCCGCTCCCAGCACGACGAGCGGGAACGGCAGATTGAAGAAGAAAAGCGCGACGAACGACAGTCCCGACAGCAGATATTTGAACGGGCTGTTCAGGGCACGCCGGCCGATCCGCAGCACGGCCTGGGCGACCAGCGCCAGCACCGCCGCCTTTATCCCCAGGAAAAGCGCCGCAAACCAGCCTAAATGGGCCGCGTGGACATAGAGGATGGACAGACCGAGCATGACCAGGGCGCCGGGGAGTACGAATAGGCCGCCCCCGACCAGTCCGCCCCGCACGCCATGCAGACGCCACCCGATATAGGTGGCCAGTTGCTGCGCCTCCGGTCCGGGAAGCAGGTGGCAGAAGTTCAGGGCCTGAAGAAACTGCGGCTCGCCGATCCAGTCCCGGTCTTCCACCAGTTCCTTGTGCATGAGGGCGATTTGCCCGGCGGGGCCTCCAAAGCTCAGGAAGCCGATGCGTCCAAAGACGCGGATCAATTCATGGAAAGTCGGTCTGGACATGGGCTCCCCACGACGCAAAGCGCCGCCTTTGACACAACGCTTGGGCGGGGAACGCCTGACCGGGAGGTTGCCTCATCCCGCTTTTGCCTTGCTGCCACAGGACGCACGCGCCCGCAAGCCATTGGGCGTAGGATGGATGACACCATCCTGAAGCGCGGGACGTGACTTTTGGGCGCGGACGCACTATGTGCGCGCCACTCATGGCAACGAAATTCCCCTCCCAGCCGAAAGTCGGCATGGTCTCGCTCGGCTGTCCCAAGGCATTGGTGGACAGCGAGCGCATCCTGACCAAGCTGCGCTCCGACGGCTATGCGCTGTCCCCCGACTATGCGGGCGCGGATGTCGTGTTGGTCAACACCTGCGGCTTTCTGGACAGCGCCAAGGAGGAAAGCCTCGACGCGATCGGCGAGGCGATGGCGGAGAATGGCCGTGTCATCGTGACCGGCTGCATGGGCAATGAGGCCGAGCTGATCCGCGCGCGCTTTCCGGATATTCTCGCCGTCACCGGGGCGCATCAATATGAGGCGGTCGTCAACGCCGTCCACGACGCCGCGCCGCCCGTGCCCAATGCCTTTGTCGATCTGGTGCCCGAGGGCGGGCTGAAGCTGACGCCGCGCCATTACAGCTACATCAAGATTTCGGAAGGCTGCAATCACCGCTGCGCCTTCTGCATCATCCCGTCGCTGCGCGGCGATCTGGTCAGTCGCCGCATCGACGCGGTGCTGCGCGAGGCGGAAAAGCTGGTGTCGGCGGGCACGCGGGAACTGCTGGTCATCAGTCAGGATACATCGGCCTATGGCGTCGACGTCCGCCACGAGCCGCGCCAGTGGAAGGGGCAGGAAATCCGCACCCATATGACCGACCTCGCGCGGGCATTGGGGGAGATGGGCCAGGGAAACGGGGGTGTCTGGACGCGCCTCCATTATGTCTATCCCTATCCGCATGTGGATCAGGTGATCCCGCTGATGGCCGAGGGGCTGGTGACGCCCTATCTCGACATCCCCTTCCAGCATGCG
>Ga0068853_100005169_pt1 | contig 10202 bp, 10 predicted proteins | sample KBSCornC32_FD_65655 | JGI IMG/M metagenome (GOLD analysis project Ga0068853, IMG submission 65655) | Corn rhizosphere microbial communities from Kellogg Biological Station, Michigan, USA - KBS Corn C3-2 | ecosystem: Host-associated > Plants > Roots > Rhizosphere > Soil ... | reverse complement strand
AGCTCGCTGGCCGAGACGCCGTCCGCGCGTTCGACCGCTGCTCGCAGGGTCGACTGGAGGGCGGCGTAGAGGCGGGCCGCGTCATCCGGACCCATATCGGCGGGCTTGAACGGCGACATCTTGGCTGCGTGCAGGATCTCGTCCGAGTAGGCGTTGCCGATCCCGGCGATGGTCGATTGATTGCGCAGCACGCCCTTGATCTGCGCGCGGCCCTGCGACCTCAGGATGCGCTCGAACACCTCGAGTGTGAAGGCCGGGTCGAGCGGCTCCGGCCCGAGCCGCGCGACGCCCCACACTTCCTGCGGGTCGCGCACCAGCGAGATCGACAGGCTCTTCTTGGTGCCGGCCTCGGTGATGTCGAGCCCGGATCCGTCGTCGAGCACCAGCCGGGCGGCCAGCGGACCCTTGCCCGGGCCGCGCGGCATCGGCGCCGGCGCGACGTTGCGCCAGCGCAACCAGCCCGCTCGTGCCAAGTGGATCAGCAGGTGCAGCTTCTGGTCGTCGATCGTGGTCAGATGCAGATCGAGGAACTTGCCGTGCCGGGTCACGTCGGTGACGGTCGCTCCGAGCAGCACCGAGAGCGGCGGGTCGTAGGTCTTGAGCGCCGGGAAGGCCAGGATGTCGAGCCGATCGAGCACACGCCCGCTCAGGCGCCGCGACAGATCGGTCGCCAGCGCCTGCACCTCGGGGAGTTCGGGCATGACATCGATTCTCGCCCAGTCCGGGGCTCAGGTCAGTGGTTCGGTGGGAGCGGATCCCTCCGGCTCGGCACCGGGCTCGAACGACGAGGCAGGCGGCAGCTGCTCATCGGCTCCCTGCGCCGCGACCATCTCGGTGGGCAGCTTCTTCATCCGCCACAGTTTCGAGAAGTACACCGGGATGCCGCTGAGCAGCGCGCCGGCCGCTCCGATGACGATGGTCGGCACCACGCCGATCCCGGTCGCCAGCAACCCGGCGATGAAGCCGCCGATCGGCAGGACGCCCCAGACGATGAAGCGGATGGATGCGTTCATCCGGCCCAGAAGCGCGGGCGGGCAGATGCGCTGCCGGAAGCTCACCTGCGCGATGTTGTAGACCAGCACCGAGAAGGTGAGCAGGAACTCGCCGCCGATCAGCAGCGGGATCGCCACTCCGGGAAGGAACGCCGCGAGCGCGGGGAGGAACAGCGAGGCTGCATAGATCAACTGGGACACCGGGATCACGTGTCCCTCGCCGATCAGCTTCTGGATGCGAGCGGACAGGCTCGCTCCGATCAGGCCGCCCACGGCGCCGGCCGAGCCGATGAGCCCGTAGATCGCCGGGCTCAGGCCGAGCTCGCGCAGCACGAGCAGGGGCATCATCGTGAAGGCGAGGGCGCTGAGGAGGTTGCCGATCCCGGTGCAGAGCACGATCCGCACCAGCAGCGGCTGGTGGAACACCCAGACCAGCCCTTCCTTGATCTCGACCACCAGAGGCCGGCGATCCTCGACCGGTTTGGCGACCTCGGTGTCTCGGATCGTGGTCAGCGCGAAGAACGACAGCAGGTAGGTCACCGCCGTCGCCGCGAGCAGCAACGGTGCCACCAGGATCGCCAGCAGGCCGCCGGCCACCGCTGGTCCGGCGATGCGGGCGATCTGACCCGTTGTCTCGAGCTTGGAGTTCGCGTCGCCGATCTGGTCGCCCCGCACCAGATTCGGGATGAAGCTCTGGTAGCTGACGTCGAAGAAGACCGAGCAGACCCCCACCGCGGTGCCGATGACCAGCAATTGCCAGAAGGCCAGCACGTGAGTGAGCCACAGGATCGGGATCGCAGCAAGAAGGACGGCCCGGATCAGGTCGGCGCGCAGCATCACTTTCCGCTTGATCCACCGGTCGATCCAGGCGCCGGCCGGCAGGCCGATCACCAGGAAGGCGAGGGTCTCGAAGCTGTTGAGCAGTCCCACCTGGAACGACGTGGCACTCAGCACCGAGACCGCGATCACCGGGATCGCCAGGTTGCCGAACTGCTCGCCGAACTGACTGGCCGTCTGTCCGGCCCAGAGCCGCAGGAAACCGCCGTGCCGCCAGAGGCTAGGGGCGGGCGACGGGGGAGGTGCGGCGTCTGCGGTCGTCATGCCGGCGATCCTTCCGGTTCGAACAGCACGGTGGATGTCGCGACATCCGCTTGCGCCAGCCTCACCTTCAGCGCGGTGCCGTTCGCCGTGTGCCCCGAGCATTCGGCGGTGACCGCGGGATCGAGCAGTTGCACGACGCTGCCGCTCTTGTTCTGCGCGATGACGACGCCGTCGAAACTCTCGCCGACTCGAGGTGCGAGCACGGCCGCCTCGACCGCGTCCAGTGAGCGGTGGTCGAGCTGCCCGGCCAGGTTGTTGCTGCGGGCCATCTCGATCGGCAGGTCGGGCAGGGCGGCTCGCGCCCAATCCGGCACCGCGGTGTTCGCGGCGAGCGCCTCGCAGATCACCAGGCCGAATCGGTCCACCAGCCGGCGCAGGGGCGCCGTCACGTGCGCATACGGAGCGCCGACCGCCGACTGCATGGTGTTCTCGGGCGGCTGGCCGTCGAACGGCGTGTACCCGGCGCCGCGAAACAGCGAGGCCGCGGCGTGCAGGATCGCCAGGTGCTTCGGGTTGCTTCCGTCGAGGGTGGCCAGGTAGTCGCCATAGGGCTGGCTGTCCGGCCACGGATGCCCGAGGGCCCTGGTCTGGTGACGGAACCGGTCGATCGACTCCGGGTCGGCATCCGGCATCGTGCGCAGGATGCCGACCTTGCCCCGGAGCATGATGGTCGCGGCTTCCATCCCGGTCAACAGCGAGAGCTCGGCATTCCAGTTCTCGACCGGGAGCTGAGTGCGACGGCTCGCGACGTAGCGGCCGTCGATCTTGTCGATCAGCACCTCGGGGATGTTCAGGCTGGCGCCCCCGCGAGCCCGTTCGAGCACCAGGCGGGCGAGTCCGACCTCTTTCAGCAACCGGAGCGTCTGGTCTGCGGTGCCGGCGTCGAGCTGCGCCTGCACGCCCTCGTAGTCCAGCCGTCGGCGGCTGCGCACGCGCCCGCGTGCGACGGTCGAACTGGTGACGTTGGCATTGGCGTCGAGCGCGAATTCCCAGACGAAGGCGCCGCGCAGCTGGCCCTCGAGCAGTGAGGCGGCCCCCTCGCTCAGCACCGTGGGATGCAGCGGGATGCGGCCGTCCGCCGCATAGAAGGTCTGGCCGCGCCGGAGGGCCTCGGCGTCGAGGGCGCCGCCCGGCGTCACGAACGCCGGAACGTCGGCGATCGCGTACCAGAAGCGGTAGCCGGCTCCCTCGCGGACGAGCTGGAGGGCCTGATCGAGATCGTTCGAGCCCGCCGGGTCGATCGTGACGAACTCGATGTCGGTGCGATCGGGCAGCGCTGATAGGAAGTCGGGAGCGCCCGCGGCCTTCGCGGCGGCGTCCGCCTCGGCCTGGGCGGCGGGCGGGAAGTCGCGCTCGATCTTCAGCTGCGCAGGCAGAGCGGCAAGGATGCGCGCGAGTTCGTCGTTCGCGGCATCCGGCCCGATGATGCGGGCGCTGGGTCGCAATGACGTCGTGGACACCGGATGAGCCTACGACTGCGCAGGCCCGGATCAGGACAGGGGCAGCAGGTAGCCCTCGACCGGGTCGCCGGCCACGAGTCCGTCGCGCAACAGCCCGGCGAGGGCCCGCGCGAGTTGCTCGGCGTCGGGCCAGAGCGCAGCCAGTGCCTCGGCGGGCACCGGCAGGTCGGAGCCACGCAGCTCGCGGAGGATCAGCCCCCGCACCTGGCGGTCGGAGCCCTCGTACCTCTTCTGCCGCGGCGCTTGTTCGCCCTCGTAGTCGGGATAGCCGGCTGCGCGCCAGGCGCAGAGCGCCGCGATCGGACACTCGGCGCAGCGCGGCGCCCGTGCCGTGCACACGGTCTGTCCCAGTTCCATGACGCCCGCGTTCGCGAGCCGGGCGCGCTCGGCATTCTGCGGCAGAACGACATCCATCGCGTCGAGGTCGCGCCGAGTCCTCGGCACGCCGGGTTCGGCCTGCCCGTTCAGCGCCCTCGCGAGCACCCTTCGCACGTTGGTGTCGACCACCGGGGTCCGCACCCCGTACGCGAAAGCGGCGACCGCACGCGCGGTGTACGGACCGACGCCCGGCAGCGCGAGCAGCTCATCGACGTCGGATGGCACCCGGTTGCCGTGCCGCTCGGCGATGGTGGTGGCCGCCGCGTGCAGGTTGAGGGCCCGACGCGGATAGCCGAGTCGGTCCCAGGCGCGCACCGCCTCGCCGGGCGGCACGGCGGCGAGAGCGGCGGGGGTCGGCCAGCGCTCCAACCATTCGGCGAGCCGCGGGATCACCCGCGTGACCGGGGTCTGCTGCAGCATGAACTCGCTCATCAGGATGCCCCAGGCGGGGTACTCCGGATGCCGCCACGGCAGCTCGCGATGTCCCGCCGCGTACCAGTCGGCCACCCGCTGCCCGACCCGGATCGCTGGGCTCGCCGTCACGTCTCAACAGTAGGCTGGCGTCATGGCCAGGTGGGCGCCGGAGCGCCGCGACACGATCCGCGCGCTCGCCGACGAGTTGCTGCAGAACTATTCGCACGGCCGCATCCTGGTCGGCATCGACGGCGCGGATGGCTCGGGCAAGACCGTGTTCGCCGACGACCTCGCGACCGAGCTGCGGTCGCGCGGGCACGAGGCGTTCCGCGCGAGCATGGACGACTTCCACCAGCCGCGCGCCCTCCGCGACGCCAAGGGTCGCGACTCGGCCGACGGGTTCTACGAGGACTCGTTCGACTACTCCGCGTTCCGGCGGGTGCTTCTCGGTCCCTTCCGGCTGGCGGGCTCGACCGGATTCCAGCTGCGGTTCTTCGATCTGAAGCGTGATGTCCCGTTCGACGCCGATTGGACGACCGGCCCGGCCGACGCCTTCCTGATCGTCGACGGGCTGTTCCTGCTGCGTCCCGAGCTCGCGGGCATCTGGAACTTCTCGGTCTGGCTCGACGCGCCCAGGGACGGGCTGGCCCAGGAGCGCTACCAGCGCGAGGTCTCGCCGCGCACCGCGGCATCCGCGATCATCGACAACACCGACTACGACCACCCCCGGAGGCTCTTCGCTGACAGCTGCTAGCTGGCCGCGACGGTCAGCGGCTCAGCCGCACCCGCGCGACGACCTCGGCAGGCGTCAGGAACGCGCCGGACTGCTCGACCTCGTGCACCAGGTTCACGATCTGCTCATTGACCGGCGCCGCCACGCCGCCCTGCTTCGCGGCGGCGACCACCGCGCCGTTGAGGAAGTCGATCTCAGTGAGCTGGCCCCGTCGGATGCTCTGCAGCGTCGATCCCGGATTCGGCACCGCGCCCATGCGCGACCCGAGCGTCCGCGGGAACCAGGCGCCGAACGCGAGGGGAGCCGATCCGATCGCCCCGAGGATGCGCCCGCTCACTCCCTGCACCCTGCCGAACCGCACCCCGAGCCGGCGCGCCACGCGGACGGTCTCGCGCATGCTCGCCGTCATGATCTTGCGCAGTCCCGGATTCGCGATTACCTCTTGCACACTGAGCCCGGTGATCGCGGGCAGGGCGTTCACGTGATTGATGAGCAGCTTGGTCCACTGGGCGCCGACAATGTCGTCGGTGACCTCGACCGGGATCGCCTGCTCGAGCACGGTCACGATCCGGTCGAGCACCTGGGGCGTCGTGTTCGGTCGGGCGCCGACGATCAGCGGCAGCGCGGCGGTCACCGTCACGCGGCCCGGCTCCAGGTACGACGCGGCGAAGAGGGCGAGGCCCCCGAGCAACGGGGACTCCGGCAGCACCGAGTGGGCGACCTCGAGGCCGCCCAGGCCGTTCTGCGCGACCAGCAAGGGGACCGTTCCGAGCACCTCACGGTTGGCGCGCAGGGCGGCCGCGGCATCCTGCGCCTTGGTCGCCAGGATGGCGAAGTCGGGCTCGGGTGCACCGATCCAGGCGAGGGTCTCGTGCGCCTCCACGCGCGCGACGTGCTCGCCCCAGCCGCCGTCGAGCCGGAGTCCGTTCTCCTTGATGGCCGCGAGGTTCGTGCCGCGCGCCGTCACTTCGACGTCGTGCCCGGCACGATCGAGGAGGGCGGCCAGGGTTCCCCCGACCGCCCCCGCTCCGATCACCGCGATGCGCATGCATCGAGCCTATTTCGGTGCGAACGAAACCCCGACTAGACGCCCACCGGCTCCGATTCGGCGGCGAGCTGCTCGTCGGTCTCCGCGGCGCGCTCGGCGGGCTTCGCCGTGCGCGGCAGCTTGCCCGCCGGCAGGAACAAGCCGACGACCGCGGTGGCGAGCACGACGACGGCGCCGACGAAGACCGCGGGGATCGCAGCATCCACGTAGCCGGTCGGGGTCAGCTGGCCGCCGGCGCCGGTGAACACCGCGGTCAGCACCGCGATGCCGAGGGCGACACCGATCTCGCGCACGGTCGAGTTCGTGCCGCTCGCCTTGGCGCTGTCCTCGGGGCGCATGTTGGCCAGCACCGCGGTCGACGAGGGCGCGAACACCAGGCCCATGCCGATCCCGGCCGAGATGAACGCGGGCAGCATGGTGGTGTACGGGACGGTCGCCGACATGCTGATCGCCAGCCAGAACAGCCCGGCCGACTGGAACAGCAGCCCCGCGACGATCAGGGTGCGCGTGCCGATCCGTCCGGCGAAGATGCCGGCCAGCGGCGCGACGACCATGGGCGCCATGGTCCACGGCGTGGTGAGCACGGCCGCCTCGAGCGCGGTGTGCCCCTGCACGATCTGCAGGAACTGGATCAGGATGAAGACCGCACCGAACATCCCGAAGCTGAAGCCGAACCCGACCAGGTTGGCGATCGAGAAGCTGCGGTCGCGGAACAGGCGAAGCGGCAGCAGGGGTGCGTCGTGCCGCAGCTCCCAGACGATGAACGCGGCCAGCAGCACGGCGCCGACGATCAGCGAGCCGACGACCTCGGCGCTGTCCCAGCCTGCCGGGTTGCCGCGGACGATGCCGAAGACCAGGCCGAGCACGCCGAGCCCGGCGAGCAGGACGCCGACGACATCGGCGCGGACCCGGGCCCCGAAGGCGTTGGGAAGCACGGCGAGGATGATCGGAATGGCGATCAGCCCGACCGGCACGTTGATCCAGAAGATGCCCTGCCAGTTCCAGCCGTTGATGACCGCTCCACCGATCAGCGGACCGGCCGCGACGCCTAGACCGGCGATCCCGCCCCAGATCCCGATGGCGAGCGGCCGGCGCTTTGGTTCGACCGAACCGGCCAGCAGCGACAGCGAGAGCGGCATGATGCCCGCGCCGCCCAGGCCCTGCACCGCCCGCGCGATGATCAGCTGCGTGGGATCGGTGGCGAAGGCCGCGGCCGCCGAGGCGAGCGTGAAGATCGCGATGCCCGCGACGAAGACGGTCCGACGTCCGAACCGATCACCCAGGGCGACCGCGAACAGGATCAGGCTGGCGAACACCAGGGTGTATGCGTTGACGAACCACTGGAGCTCTTCGACCGAGGCGTGCAACTGGGTGTGCAGCACCGGCAGCGCAGTGGTCATGACCAGGTTGTCGAGCGTGGCCATGAACATCGGGATGCCCGTGGCGAGCAGGGCCAGCGCGAATGGGATCCGGCGCGCGGCGGGGGCGGTGGCAGTCATGTGAGGGCTCCCTAAGAAGTTATCGGATGATTACATGTGCAGATTAGTAATCAGTTGATACCATGTCAAGCGTGAGTATCCAGGTATCCGACAAGGCCCCCGGCGAGACGGCGACCCGCATGCGGGCCGGCGACCGGCGCGAGCTGATCCTCGAGGCGGCCACTGCTGTGTTCGGGGAGCGCGGGTACTTCGGCGCCACCACGGATGCGGTCGCTCGGGCGGCCGGCGTCAGCCAGCCGTATGTGGTCCGCATGTTCGGCACCAAGGAGGTCCTCTTCCTCGAGGTGCTGCAGCGCGCTCTCGACAAGCTCCTCACCGCGTTCCGCGGCGCCCTGGCCGACGGCATCGCCGCCGGCGAGGTCGGCGAGGCGGTCGGCCACCGGATCGGCATGGCGTACGCCGACCTGCTGACCGACCGCGGGCTCCTGCTGAGCCTGATGCACGCGTTCATCCTGGGGTCGGACCCCGAGATCGGACAGGCCGCGCGCCGCGGATTCCTCGAGGTCTACAAGTTCCTGCGCTTCGAGGCCGGGTTCTCGCCCGCCGAGGCGGATATCTTCCTCGCGCACGGCATGATGATGAACACGATGGTCGGACTGCGCATGGCGGACGAGTACGCCAACGGCGACCCCTGCGCCATCGACCTGCTCGAGACGGCGATGCCGAGCAAGTTGGACGTGCTGCTCGACGCCTCCGCGAAGAGCAAGCCGGCGTGACGACCGGCATCCTGCTGGTCGACAAGCCCAGCGGCGTCACCAGTCACGACGTGGTGTCCCGTGCTCGTCGCGCGCTCGGCACCCGCAAGGTCGGGCACGCCGGCACCCTCGACCCGATGGCCACCGGGCTGCTGCTGCTCGGGGTCGACAGCTCGACACGCCTCCTGACCTACCTGGTGGGCCTGGGCAAGCGGTACACGGCCACGATCCGGCTGGGGCAGAGCTCGACGACCGACGATGCCGAGGGCGAACTCTCCGCGCCGGTGGATGCCACCGGCCTGACCCGCGCACAACTCGACACCGGCATCGCCGCCCTGACCGGCGAGATCGCCCAGGTGCCGTCGTCGTTCAGCGCGATCAAGGTGGATGGCCGCCGCTCGTACGACCGCGCCCGGTCAGGTGAGGATGTCGCGCTCGCGCCGCGCACCGTCACCGTCTCGCGGTTCGAGCTGCTCGGCGAACGCCGCGACGCGCCGTTCCTCGACCTCGACGTGGTGGTCGAGTGCTCATCGGGCACCTACATCCGGGCGCTGGCCCGCGATCTCGGCGCGGCGCTGGGAGTGGGCGGGCACCTGACGGCGCTGCGGCGCACCGACGTGGGTCCGTTCGCGGTGGAGGATGCGGTGCCGGCCGATGCGATCGCCCCGGAGGCGGTGCGCGATGCGGCGGGGGTGGCCGAGCAGCTGTTCCCCGCGGTCCGGCTGACGGACGAGCAGGTGACGGAGCTCACGCAGGGCAAGAAGGTGCCTGTCGAGGCGGCGGATGCCGGTGTTGTGGCGGTGCTCGCGGCATCCGGTCGGCTGGTCGGCCTGGTCTCGATCAAAGACGGAGTCGCCCGTGTGCTGGTCAATTTCCCGACCGCGGAGGTGCTCGCATGATCGCGGGATTCACGATCGCGCAGGTGGTGGTGGCCTGCGCGGCCGGGCTGCTCTGCCTGGTGGTCGGCCTGGCGGGCCGTCGCCCGAACGATCTGACCCTGGGCTCCGTCGTGCTCGTCGAGCTGCTGCTGCTCGCGCAACTGGTGATCGCGCTGATCGCGCCGGGGTTGGGCAATCATCCGGTCGGCAGCGTGCCGCTGTTCTACGTCTACCTGATCAGCGGGCTGCTGATCCCGCCCCTCGCGGTGTTCTGGGCGCTGATCGAGCGCACCCGGTGGAGCACTGTCGTACTCGGGGTCGCGGCCTTCGCGATCGCGGTCATGGTGGTCAGGATGGCCCAGATCTGGACCCAGCAGTCGGCCTGAACCAGCGGATAGTCTGGACGACGATGTCCGTTTCGCAGAACACCGAGACCTCCGGGGCTCCGGCGCCCGCGCGCCGCGCCGGAGCGGGAGTCGGGCGCGTCCTGGTCGCCGTCTACGCCGTGCTGGCGATCGCCGCGACCGGTCGATCGGTGTTCCAGATCATCGACCGCTTCCACGAGGCGCCGGTGGCCTTCGTGCTGTCGGCTGTCGCCGGGGTGATCTACATCGTGGCGACCATCGCGCTCGGGGCCCGGCTGCGCCGGGTGGCGCTGGTCACCATCAGCATCGAACTGATCGGCGTGCTGGTGGTCGGCACCCTCAGCCTGCTGGCGCCCGCGGTGCTCGGCCTGCACTCCCTCGACCCCTTCGGCCGGGACTCCACGGTGTGGAGCGCCTTCGGCGCCGGGTACCTGCTCGTTCCGCTGGTGCTGCCCGTGCTCGGCCTGCTCTACCTCCGCAGCCGCTCGTCGCGACGCGTGACGGGCTGACCGTGCAATTCTTCGACGGGCTCGGCGAGGTGCCGGCCGGATTCGGGCCGTCTGCGGTCACCATCGGCAAGTTCGACGGTCTGCACATCGGTCACCGCAGCGTGCTCCGGCAGCTGCGGGAGCTCGCGGA
>Ga0068853_100005164_pt1 | contig 10206 bp, 6 predicted proteins | sample KBSCornC32_FD_65655 | JGI IMG/M metagenome (GOLD analysis project Ga0068853, IMG submission 65655) | Corn rhizosphere microbial communities from Kellogg Biological Station, Michigan, USA - KBS Corn C3-2 | ecosystem: Host-associated > Plants > Roots > Rhizosphere > Soil ... | reverse complement strand
CTGCCAGGGCGTGTTCGGCATCGATCTCGACGGCTCCGGGCTCGGACCGCAGAACCCGAACCTGTTCGATTGCTCGAAATGGAATACGCCGGCCGCGCTGTCGCGTCCGACCGCCGACATGCGCATCGACACGACGCTGCTCGACGGGCGCGTCGTGCTGCAGCCGACGTCGGATCTTTCCGTGCGCGGCGGCCTGCGCTTCGACCGCGAGGACTACCGCAACACGTATCTCGCCTACAACCCGCTGACCGGGCAATACGGCTACGTCAACGAGAACGGCGCGCAGGGCAGCATCGTGCCGGGCGAATCCGGCATCTTCGATCCGGTGACGAATCCGTCGGCGTTCACGCAGATCATGAGCATTCCGCTCGACATGCAGACGATCGACGCGAACGTCGGCGCCGACTGGAAGATCGGCGCGCACGACACGATCGGCGCGACGTATGCGTTCAGGCGCTACGAGCCGAGCCACCGCGAGCGGAGCGAAGTCGACGACAACAGCATCAAGCTGACCTGGGTCGACCGTGCGCTCGACTGGCTGACGTTCCGCGCGAACTATACTTACCTCAGACAGACCGGCGATCGCTACAACTACGATCCCTATGCGTTCGCGTTCTCGCCGACGCTGCCGGGCTACGTCGCACCGCCGGGCGGGCAGTTGCCGTTCACGGTCGATGCGCTGCGCAAGTACGACCTTTCCGATCGCGACGAGAACAAGGTCGACCTGATGGCGACGTTCGCCGTGCGCGACGACATGACCTTCACGGCATCGGCGCGCGGCGACTGGAACGATTACGACGCCGTGCTCGGGCGGCAGGGCTACGACACGATCGGCGTCGCGCTGCAGTGGGAATGGCAGCCCTCGCCGCTGACGAACGCGAGCGTCTACTACGGCTACGATGAGTCGAAGCTGCGCATGGCGAACGTCAACGATCTCGAATCGGGCGACGATCCGACGCTCGGCGGCGCAACGTATCCGCTCAATGCAATGTGGTCGGCGACCGACAGGCAGAAGAACCACAACGCCGGCGCGACGCTGACGCAGCGGTTCGGCCGCGTGAAGCTCGATGCGTCGTGGAATTACATCTATTCGCACGGCGTCACGAGCTATGCGTTCGCATCGCCGGCCGCGCTCGCGTACTTCAGCGACGGGTTTCTCGACGCCAATGCGTTTCCGGCGATGAACTACCGCGTCAACGGACTCACGATCGGGCTGACGATCCCGATCGCGCGACGCGTTTCGCTGCGCGTGTTCGACTACTACGAGCGCGGTCACGTCGACGACTGGCACTACCTCGGCTTCGCCGCGGGGCAGGTCATCGACCATCGCGTCTACACCGACGGCGGGCCGCAGGGTTACAGCGCGAACCTCGTCGGCCTCTTCTTCAACATCGATCTGTAGCCGGGGCCCCGCGATGACATGCTTCCATCGCCCGATCGCAAGGCTCGCGTGCGCCGCGGCGCTGATCGTCTCGGCCGTGGCATCCGCGGCTGCCGCGGACTTCGTCGACCTTCGCCGCATCGGGCCGCTCGACGGCGACGCGAATGCCGGCAAGGCGAAGGCCGCGGTCTGCAGCGGATGCCACGGCGCGAACGGCGTTGCGCCGGCGGCGATGTTCCCGAATCTCGCGGGCCAGCGCGCGGAGTATCTCTACTGGCAGCTCGCCGAGCTCAAGCGCGAAGCGCGGCCGGAGTCGCCGATGACCTCGCAGATCGCGAATCTCGACGATGCGACGCTGCGCGATCTCGCCGCGTACTTCGCGTCGCTGCCGGCACCGGCGCCGGCACAAGCGGACGCGGTCGCTTCGAGCCGCGGCGCGTCGCTCTGGCGCGAAGGCGATCCTGCGAGCGGAACGCCGCCGTGCCAGGGCTGTCACGGCGCCGACGGCAGCGGACATCCGTGGGCCGAGCGCGATGCGGCGTATCAGCTCTATCCGAAGCTTCGCGCGCAGCACGCCGACTACGTCGCGCAGCGGCTGCGCGACTTCCGCGACGGGAAGCATCTCTCGTCGAGCAGCGACCGGATCATGACGCCGGTCGCGCAGACGCTCGACGACGAGGCGATCAAGGCGGTCGCCGCGTTCATCGAGTCGGGACCCTGATTGTCGAATCAACGGGACATGAGTTTTGTTCGACATGAGTACAAACGCGACGCCCGGATGGCCGTGGCCGGCCGTCGCGGATTGCAAGCGATTGTTTCGGCAGAGGAAGCGGCGTGCGAGGAAGCCGCGTCGCCACGGGGCGGACGAAGTCGCGCGCACGCGCGGCGATATCGGCCTTCAGCGACGCGTTAGACAACGGCTGCGTCTAATCCGACGCCTGCCGTGAACCATGCAGTTCCAACAATCGAGGGTAAGCGCCCTGCGGTGGGGAAGCCCGGGGCATCAATCGGAGTGATGGAGGAGTCATGAGTTCCAAGCTGTTGAGCAAGAGTGTCCGCGCCTGCGTCGTCGCAACGTTGTTCGCGATGCCTCTGATGGCGTGGTCGGCCGATCATGTCGTCAACGTCGGCCAAGGCGGAAATGTGTTCGTGCCGGACACGGTGAACGCGCGGGTCGGCGACACGATCACCTTCAACAACGTCGGCGCGTCGCCGGGCTTCCACAACGTGCGTTCCGACGGGCCGACCTTCACGTTTCGCTGCGCGAACGGTTGCGACGGCGCGGGCGGCAACGGCAGTCCGAGCTCGACGAACTGGACCGCAACGGTCACGGTGTCAGCCGTGGGGACCGGGATCTTCTATTGCGAGATCCACGGCGGACCCAACGGTGCCGGCATGGCCGGCACGCTCAACGTGACGCTGCCGGTCGAGCTGCAGTCGTTCGACGTCGAATGAGGCATCGGGCGGCATCGCGATTCCGCGATGCCGAGCGAGCGCCTGTTTGCACCGGATCCGGGTAGCGCGCCGAGCCGGCGCGCCGTGCGATTCGGCATCCGGGGCCCTTCCGGTTCCGCTTCGATTTGCGTCCTCCGCGCGCGACCTTCGCGCGCGCATGAGCGCGGCCGCACGGTCGAGCCCGCTATGCCAAGCCCGACGCATCGGCTCCGCTCGTGGTGTTCCGCCAATGGAACACTCGAAAAAAAACGTTGCGGCGCAGCAATCTGCAATCGCTTGATGCCCCTGATTTTTTCTTCTTAACGCCGATTTGGCACAAGCGCTGCAGTAGATAGAGGCGCATCGCAGACTGATCCCGCGCGTTCTTGGGGGACCGGCGCCTGTGCCATGCGCGGACGTTCGAAAACTTCGGCTTTGAGAAAAATCTCGCGAACCCATGGCCACGCAAGCGTAGGACTCATGGCTGATGACTGTTCGCCGGCTGCTTTTTTCGCGTTTTCGCGAAGCATCACCGACCCATGCAGGAGGAGAATCGAAAATGAGTTGGCTTACAGCGAAACATAGAGTCAAGGCGTACTGCATCGCCGCCACGCTGCTTGGCACGTGCAGCGTCGCGATGGCCTCGTCCGACACCGAGCAATACGCCCGGTTCAAGGACGCCAACCAGTGGGCCGCGCCGGCCGGCAACCTGATGCTGCAGCGCTACAGCGCGCTCAAGGGCATCAACGCCGACAACGTGAAGGACCTGCAGTTCGCCTGGTCGCAGTCGACCGGCGCGTTGCGCGGTCACGAGGGCCAGCCCCTCGTCATCAACGACATCGGCGGCAAGCCGATGATGATCTTCATCTCGGGCTGTCCCGAGATGTCGAAGTGCAACATCGTCCAGGCGCTCGACATTTCCGATCCGGATCATCCGACGCAGGTGTGGTCGTACCTGAAGACGAGCGGCCGCGACGAATCCGCGGTGCCGCGCGCCTGCTGCGACACCGTCAACCGCGGCGGCTCGTATGCGGACGGCAAGTTCGTGTTCGGCACGCTCGACGGCTACGTCATCGCGCTCGATGCGAAGACCGGCAAGGAAGTGTGGGTCGTCAAGCACGCGCATCCGGACAAGGGCGAGACGATCACGCCCGCGCCGATCATCGCGAACAACAAGGTGCTGATCGGCTTCGGCGGCGACGAGTTCGCCGCGCGCGGCCGCTTCACCGCGTACAACCTCGCCGACGGCAAGAAAGTGTGGGAATGCCAGTCAAACGGCACCGACAAGGACCTCTGCTTCACGGCGAACACCAACAAGAAGCATCCGGAATACGGCACGGCCGGCAAAGAGCTCGGCACGAAGACGTATCCGGGCGACGAGTGGCAGCGCGGCGGCGGTGCGGCGTGGGGCTGGTATTCCTACGATCCGGACCTGCACCTCGTCTACTACTCGACCGGCAACCCGGGCCTGTGGTCACCTTCGTTCCGCTGCGGCGCCAAGCCGCAGACGTTCGAGGCGTGCAACAACGGCCAGTGGGACAACAAGTGGTCGATGACGATCTTCGCGCGCAACGTCGATACCGGCGAAGCCGTGTGGGCGTATCAGATGACCCCGTTCGACCAGTGGGACTATGACGGCGTCAACGAGAACATCCTCGTCGACAACCTCGACGTCGACGGCAAGAAGCACAAGGCGCTGGTCCATTTCGACCGCAACGGCTTCGCCTATGTCCTCGACCGCACCGACGGCACGCTGCTGCGCGCCAACAAGTACGTGACGGTCAACTGGGCCGAGAAGGTCGACATGAAGACCGGCCGTCCGGTCAAGGTCGCCGAGCACTCGCCGCTGATGCCGCAGAACAACGTGCAGGCCTGCCCGTCCGCGATGGGCGGCAAGGACCAGCAGCCGGCGTCGGTCGATCCGAACGATCCCGCGAACTTCTACGTGCCGACCAACAACTGGTGCATGGAGCTGAATCCGCAGGAACGCTCGCACACGCAGCAGGGCACCGTGTACGTGTTCGCGAACGTCTACATGTATCCGGAAAAGCCGGGCATCACGGGCAAGATCAAGAAGTTCAATGTCGTGACCGGCAAGACCGAGTGGGAAGTTCCGGACCAGTATCCCAACTGGGGCGGCACGCTCACGACGGCCGGCGGCCTCGTGTTCTACGGCAGCCTCGGCGGTGACTTCCGCGCGGTCGACCGCAACAGCGGCAAGATCCTTTGGTCGCGCAAGCTCGGCTCCGGCATCATCGGCAACCCGATCCAGTGGTCGGTCGGCGGCAAGGAATACATCTCGGTGTTCGCCGGCATCGGCGGCTGGATCGGCCTCCCCGTCACGGCCGGCCTCGATCTCAACGACAAGTTCGGTGCGATCGGCGCGACCGCGATGACGAAGGCCGCGGGCCTCAATCACATCCCGCAGGGCGGCGAGCTCTACACGTTCCGCATCGGCGGCCCGAGCCCGAACAGCCCGCAGCAGGGTGTCGCTGGCGCCGGCATGTGATCGTTTGATGGATTGGCTGTTGTTGTCCGTTTGACCTGAAAACGCCCGGCGCCCTCGGCGCCGGGCATTTCTTCGCTCCGCCTAGCGTCGTCCGCGCGCGCCCTACGCAAGTAGAGCCGGCGCCGGAATTGCTCCCATGGTGCGCGGGCACGGAATCAAGCAGCATCCCCGCTGTCCAAGGAGTATCCGGAATGAGAGGCGCACCCATGAAGACGATGCTCCGTCACGCATTCGCAATACCGCTGGCCGCTGCCTTGCTGGGCACGCTTGCGGCGAACGCATTCGCGGCCGACACCGCACCGAAGCTCGGTGCGCTGCGCGTCTGCGCCGACCCCGGCAACATGCCGCTGTCGAACAACAAGCGCGAAGGTTTCCAGAACAAGATCGCCGAGGTGATGGCCGAATCGCTCGGCACGCAGGTCCAGTACTACTGGCGCCCGTCGTTCGAGCGCGCGCTGATGCGCACGACGATCGGCGAAGGCAACTGCGATCTCTGGATGGACATGACGAGCGACACCGACGGCGCCGAGATGACGACGTCGCTGTACCGCTCGACGTTCGTGCTCGTCTATCGCGACGATGCCGGCATCGTCATCAAGGACTTCGACGATCCGAAGCTCTCGCAGGTCAAGATCGGCGTCTATCAGGTCTCCGCGGTCCGCCAGGTGCTCGCGCAGCACGGCATCATGCAGAACACCGAGATCCAGTATCTCTCGCACGACGGCGATCTCGTGCCGGAGGACCAGCCGTCCTATCAGATCCAGAAAGTCATCGACAAGAAGCTCGACATCGCCGCGGTCTGGGGACCGATGGCCGGCTACTTCAAGTCGATCAGGAAGGCGCCGCTGGTGATCCAGCCGGTCAACCTCATGGAGGACACGATTCCGCTCGAGTTCGACATGGCGATGGCGACGCCGAAAGGCCGGCCCGAGATCAAGCCGCTGGTCGAAAAGGCGATGCGCGACTCGAAGGACAAGATCCGCGCGATCCTCGTCGAGTACGGCGTGCCGCTGGTCAAGTGCGCCGAATGCATCATCGACGGCGACCTGCCCTCGCACGGCCCGTACAAGCCCGCGCAGCCGGTCACCGAGACCGCCGCGAACGAGCCGAAGACGAGCCTCGAGGATCTCAAGAAATGGCTCGCGCAGGGCGCCGATCCGAACGCGGAGCTCGGCAACGCGGTCCTCGCGGCCGACCTCGAGCGCGTCACCTATCTCGTCGAGCACGGCGCCGACGCCGGCGCGCGCGACGGCGACGGCTACACCGCGCTCGGCAACGCCGTGCGCTTCGGCTACACGCCGATCGCGAAATACCTCATCGAGCACAAGGCCGACGTGAACGCGACCGACCTCTCGGGCTGGACGCCGATCATGTACGCGGCGTGGATCGACGATGCCGAGCTTGCGAAGCTCCTGATCGCGCACGGCGCGAAGGTCGACTTCACGAAGGAAGCGAGCGGGCTCACGGCGCTCGCCGTCGCGATGCAGAACGCGAAGCCGAAGGCGGGCGCCGTCCTCATCGAGGCCGGCGCCAACGTCAACCAGCCGGTCGGCCAGGGCAGCTATACGCCGCTGATGCTCGCGACGACGTCGGGTTCCACCGCGCTTGCCGAGCAGCTCGTCGGCCGGAAGGCCAACGTCAACGCGAAGAACGCGGGCGGCCTCACGGCGCTGATGATCGCGGCCGCCGGCAATCGCACCGACATCGCGACGCTGCTGATGAAGGCCGGCGCCGACCCGAACGCGACGGCAGAGGACGGCCGCACGGCGCTCAAGATCGCCGAGGCGAACAACAGCGACGATGTCGCCAGGCTGCTTCGCGCGAAGTCCGCGAAGCCCGGCGGCAAGTCCTGAGCGCATCGCACGCATAGCGCGCGAGCGGCCTCGGCGGCTTTGCGCGGAATTTACACCGCCGGTTATCGACTCTTAAGCCGCAGGGCCGAGAATCGTTTTCACGAATCGGTTCGATTTCGCCAGATTTTTCAGGTTATTTATTTCGAGCCTTTGATCAAAGGAGATGGGCTGTGCTGAAGAACGTTCTCTGTGGAAGCGCCGTCGCCGCATTCGCGCTCGCTGCCGCGCTGTGCGTCCAGGGAGCCGCGAATGCCGCGGACCCGCCGAAGGCCGATGCCGCGAAGAGCGGCGCCAACGTCGACTACACGAAGATCGCCCCGCCCGATCTCGTCAAGCAGACGCCGAAGGGACAGATCAAGAACCCGTACAAGGACAGCCAGGCCGACATCGTCGCGGACGGCGAGAAGAAGTTCCTTTCGTACAGCTGCAACGGCTGCCACGGCGGCGGCGGCGGCGGCGGCATGTGCCCGCCGCTGACCAACGACGTGTGGGTCTACGACGGCGACGACGACACGCTGTTCCGTCTCGTCACGCTCGGTTCCGATGAGCTTCAGAAGAGCGGCTATTCGCGCAAGGGAAGCGAGAACGTCGTCGGCCCGATGCCGCCGTTCGGCACGCTGATCAAGTCGAGCGACGATCTCTTCCGCATCCTGACGTTCGTGCGCTCGAAGTACAGCCCGAATGCGGACCAGGCCTACAAGTACGGCACGCCGGCCGAACAGAAATAAAGGGGCATCGCGCACCGCTTGCCAAGCAGCTGCTGCGCTTTCGGCAACGTCGCGACGTCGTGGATTCGGGGAAGATGCCGCCGGTGACGGCGGCGCGCCGCGCTGCGCCGCGGCATCTCGCCGTCACGTGAAATCATGGAGCCCAGCGTGTCGATGCCTTCGATCAGGAAACCTTCCCCGCCGCTCGCGGCGCTGCTTTGCGCGGTGCTTCTCGGCGCCGCGCTCCCCGCCGCCGCGTCGACATTCGCCTACGTGCCGAACCAGAAGAGCGGCACGATCTCGGTGATCGACACCGCGACCGATACCGTCACGAAGACGCTCTCGGGCGGCGGCGCGCTCGGCAAGCGGCTGCAGGCGATCGATTCGGACGTCAAGGGCGACATCCTTTACGTCGTCGACGCCGAGCACAACAAGCTCTTCGCGATCGACCCTGCGGACGATTCGGTCAAGCACAGCGTCGACATCGGCGAGGACGCCGAAGGCGTGCGGCTCTCGCCGTCGGGCGACATGCTCGCGGTCTGCGCCGAGGGCCAGGCCAAGGTGCTGCTCGTCGATGCGAAGACGTTCAAGATCACCGCGCGCATCCCGACGCAGGGCAGGAATCCGGAGCATTGCGAGTTCGCGCCGGACACGAAGCTCCTGCTGACGAGCAACGAGGGCTCCGACAACCTCGACGTCATCGACCTCGCGCAGAAGAAATCGGTCGGCACAATCGCGACGAGCGGCCACCCGCGCGGCGCCGCGTTCATCCCGGGCACGACGCACGTCTACGTCGCGCAGGAATCGGCGAACGCGGTCGACGTGATCGACCTGCCGTCGCGCAAGAAGATCGCGAGCATCGCGACGCCGCTCCGAACGGCCGGCATCACGGTCAGCCACGACGGCAAGCGCGTCTATGCGGCGGCCGGCGGGGCCGGCAGCGTCGCGGTCATCGACGTCGCGACCAACAAGGTCACCCACGAGATCAAGGTCGGCCAGCGCCCGTGGAACATGGCGCTGACGCCGGACGGCAAGAAGCTCTACGTCGCGAACGGACGCTCGAACAGCGTCAGTGTGATCGACACGGCTTCGCTCAAGGTAACGAAGGAAATACCGGTCGGCGAGCTGCCGTGGGGCGTCACGATTCCGCAGTGACCGATCCGCACCCGATCGATCCGCACTAATCGGCCCGGCTTGGCATCGGAACGCTCCGTCGCCATCTGGAACAGCTGTTCCATTTCCGTTTCACCGCTGCGCCGAAACGAGTGCGAAAAACTTCGTTGGGGCGCCGAGAATCCGATTGGAAACAGATATTTGCGCTTTGTTTTTGAATGGCATACAGATTGCCTCCGAATGAGGCATTCCAGCGCGCAACCGGCACCTCCCGCACGGCTGCGCGACCAACGCAAACGCAACGCCAGCGATGCCGTGCAACGAGACGGCCAGCGCCCGTCAGCGACAAATGGAAGTCCGAGGAGATCCTGAGCAATGAAAACCAGAGCAGCAGTCGCATGGGCGGCCGGCAAACCCCTCGAGATCGAGGAAGTCGACCTCGCCGCGCCGCGCGCCGGCGAAGTTCTCGTCAAGATCGTCGCGACCGGCGTCTGCCATACCGACGCGTTCACGCTGTCCGGCGCCGATCCCGAGGGCCTCTTCCCTGTCATCCTCGGCCATGAAGGCGGCGGCATCGTGCAGGAAGTCGGCCCCGGCGTGACGAGCGTCAAGCCCGGCGACCACGTGATCCCGCTCTACACGCCCGAATGCGGCGTCTGCAAGTTCTGCAAATCCGGCAAGACCAATCTCTGCCAGGCGATCCGCGTGACGCAGGGCAAGGGCCTCATGCCCGACGGCACCTCGCGCTTCTCGAAGGACGGCAAGCAGATCCTGCACTACATGGGCACCAGCACGTTCTCCGAATACACCGTGCTGCCCGAGATCGCGCTCGCGAAGATCAATCCGAAGGCGCCGCTCGACAAGGTATGCCTCCTCGGCTGCGGCATCACGACCGGCATCGGCGCCGTGCTCAACACGGCGAAGGTGACGCCGGGCTCGACGGTCGCGGTGTTCGGCCTCGGCGGCATCGGCCTCGCGGTCGTGCAGGGTGCGGTCATGGCGAAGGCCTCGCGCATCATCGCGGTCGATCTCAATGCGTCGAAATGGGAAATGGCCAAAGCGATGGGCGCGACCGATTTCGTCAATCCCGCCGACTTCAAGGACACGCCGGTCCAGCAGGTCATCATCGACATGACCGACGGCGGCGTCGACTATTCGTTCGAGTGCATCGGCAACGTCAAGGTCATGCGCTCGGCGCTCGAGTGCTGC
>Ga0068853_100005161_pt1 | contig 10207 bp, 6 predicted proteins | sample KBSCornC32_FD_65655 | JGI IMG/M metagenome (GOLD analysis project Ga0068853, IMG submission 65655) | Corn rhizosphere microbial communities from Kellogg Biological Station, Michigan, USA - KBS Corn C3-2 | ecosystem: Host-associated > Plants > Roots > Rhizosphere > Soil ... | reverse complement strand
GCTCTGGAAATGAGGTTGATCATGACCACATTAACGACCACATTGACCTGGCACGGACATTCGGCCTGGCAACTCGATACGGCCGGAAAATGCGTGCAGATTGATCCGTTCCTGACGGGCAACCCTGCGGCCACCGCCAAAGCAGCCGCGATTGCCGCCGATTTCATCCTGGTCAGCCACGGTCACGGCGATCATGTGGGAGATACGGTCGCCATCGCCCAGCGCACCGGCGCCACGGTCATCTCGAATTTCGAAATCTGCGAATGGCTTGGCACGCAGGGAGTCAAAAAAGTTCACGCGATGAATACGGGAGGGGCCCACTCGTTTCCGTTCGGCAACCTCAAGTTGACGATCGCCCAACACACGTCGATGCTCCCCGACGGGGCCAACGGCGGCAATCCCTGTGGGTTTTTGATCCGACTGGCGGACGGCCGCAAAATCTATCATGCCGCCGACACGGGATTATTTCTCGACATGCAATTGATCGGCGAAGAAGGAATCGACCTGGCGATCCTGCCTATCGGCGACAATTATACGATGGGGCCCGACGACGCTTTGCGGGCCTTGAAGCTCATTCGACCGAAGCGGGTGATCCCCACCCACTTTGGCACATGGGACCTCATCGCGCAGGATGCCAACGCCTGGGCCGCGCGGGTCAAGGCGGAAACCTCGGCCGCGGCGATCGTCTTGAAGCCGGGCGGGAAATACGAGCTTTGATGCCATGCGTTCGTCCGTTAAGTGTCGTCCATTTGCGAACGGAAGTGCAAACAGTTGGGTGGCCCGGCCGTCTCTTCAGAGCGGCCGGGTCGCGCAGCGACAAGAGGCCTCATCATCCGCGTCCAATTTCGTTGGGATAGTGACCCTTGCACAGTTTGAACTTCAAACCGTATTCGGAAAAACTCAATCTGCATGGCGCAGCCTCTTGTCGCTGCGCGACCCGGCCGGTACTTCGCACGCGGCCGGGCCACCCGAACTTTTCTTTGCCGATTGCGATTAATGGACACGCCTGTTTCATCGCCTGATGAGTCGCACGGCGCGAGCCAGGATCCCGCACCTCCGGCCGCAAACTCCTCTCCGTCAACCAGGACAATCGGCGACTGGTTTCAAAAGCAGGGACGCGAACTGGCTCACCGGTCCTGGAGCTTCGCGTTTGACGTGGCCCAGTATTATTGGGGCATCCGCCAGCCGCTCTGGGAATACATCTGCGGCTTCCTGCCCGATCTGGCTTCCGAATCGGTGCGGATGAGGACGGTGCGGCTGAATCCTGATGAATCGCACCGCTCGGCCGAGTTTGGCGCCGACGGTTGGAAAGTCCTGATTCCCGGCCGTTGCGTCGTGTGCGGCGAGCGAACGCAGAACCCAACGACCGACGAGACGAAACTGGTCGAGAATGTGGCTCGCGCCTTCTGGTTCCCCGCCGCGGCCGTGTTGTTCGGCATTTCAATTGGCTGGTTCCTGTTCGGCCGCTGGTTCGCCATTTTGTCGTTGCCGCTGGGATTTGTCGGCGGATACCTGATGCGCAACAAAGTTCCAGTCCTGTTGCGTCTGGTTCGCTGCACCGATCACGCGACACGCCTCAACATTCCACAGGTCCTGGCCTGGGGAAACACGCTGGTTTTGCGATTTGGCGACAAGACCGTCCGCAAGATTTTCCTGTACGGCGAACCGATGGACTTCGCTGTACCCCAGCCCGATGCCGCCAGCGCCGATCCCGCGCTGCCCGCCGCGCATTCTGAATACGAACCGATTCCCGAGTCGATCCCTCTGGCCGACAGCCCCGATCCCGCCGCGTCGCAAATCACGCACGACGCGCCACCCACGTTCGGGCCGGATGACGAAAAGCCTTCACCGCTGGTTCCGTGAAAGGCACGAATGGAAGCAACGAGGTTGAGCCGCGAATGAACGCGAATACACGCGAATAAAAGATTAAGCCAGCCACGGATTGAACACGGAAGAAACACGGAAGAAAATCGGCAAAAAGATCTAGTGGCAAAAAGATGGCCAACTGGCCTATGCAAACGATCGACGATTTTCTTGCCCTCCATTTTTTTTTTTTGCCATATCTTGTTTTCCAGCAGACATTGGACGGAAGGATTTTGAACAGGAGCAAACAGAGGCAACAGAGTTCCCGGCGTCAGTCCTTTTCTCTGTTTCCTCTGTTAACTCCTGTTCGCTTTAATTTTCGTTCCGCTGGTGGCCGGCCTGGATTTGATTCGCGTTCATTTGCGTTCATTCGCGGCCCAATCGCCGTTACAATGCTGTTTTGGCGAAATCCATCCATCCTGCTACAGAGGTCTGCCTCATGAAATTCCTAATGCGCTCGCTGATCTGCTGCCTGGCCGTGACCCTGACTTTGCTCTGCCGTGCGCAACCGGCGGCTGCCGACGAAAAAGACGGCCGGCTCGATATTTATTTCATCGATGTCGAAGGGGGAGCGGCGACGTTGCTCGTGACTCCGTCCGGCGAGTCGCTGCTCGTCGATTCGGGTTCCGCCGATGCCACGAATCGCGACCTCAATCGCATCCTGAAGGTGCTGCGGGACGTGGCCGGACGAAAACATCTCGACCATGCCGTCGTCTCGCACTGGCATTCCGATCATTACGGAAATCACGCGGCCCTGGCCGGCGAGATCTCGATCAAGAACTTCTGGGACCGGGGCATTCCCGAGATGCTCATTGAAGACAAGTCGTTTCCCGAACACGCGGCCGCCTATCGAGCCGCCAGCCAGAATAAATCCAAGACGCTCAAAGTCGGCGACAAGATCCCGTTACAGGCCGCCAGGACTCCGATTGAGTTGAAGACCGTCACGGCGAGCGGAAATGTGCTTCCCAACGCGGGCGAGAAAAACCCGTTCGCCGCCGACAACAAGCCCGAGGCCGAAGATCCGACCGACAACGCCCAGAGCGTGAGCCTGCTGTTGGCCTTCGGCCCGTTCCGCTACCTCACTTGCGGCGACCTGACATGGAACGTCGAGGCCAAACTCGTGACTCCCAACAACCCTGTCGGCAAGGTCGACCTGTTCATGGTCACGCATCATGGACTGGGGGCCGACAAACGGACTGGCGGCAAGATCAGCAACAATCCCGTCCTCGTGTGGGCCATCGACCCGCGCGTGACGGTCATGTGCAACGGCCCCGTCAAAGGCGGCGACCTCGAGACGCAGCAGACGCTGCGCGGCGTCAAATCGATCCAGGCACAGTTTCAGTTGCACCGCAACGTCAACTTGTCCGAGAAAGATCAGGCCCCACCCGAGTTCATCGCCAACGGCGGAACGACCGCCGACTGCCAAGGCGTTTACATCAAGGCTTCGGTCTCCCCCGACGGCAAAAGCTACACCGTCCAGATCGGCCCCGACGGCAAGAAGCACAACTTCGAAACGCGATCGTGACTGCCTCGTCCGTTTAGCCGCGAGGCGCAGCCGAGTGCAACTCAGAGTGGACGTCGCTTGTATGCAGTTCTTGACCGCAACTGGCGACTGAACTGGAAAAATGTCACATGACCGATCGCTGCTTCTCCGGAAAAACAGCTCTCGTCACCGGCGGATCTCGCGGAATCGGCCGCGCATGTTGCCTTCGCCTGGCACGGGCCGGGGCCAATGTGGCGGTCAACTACGTTTCCAACGAAACGGCCGCGCTGGAGACTGTTCGCCAACTGCGTGACGCGGGGGCTCGAGCAATGGCCGTGCAGGCCGACGTCTCGTCTTCCGAAGACGTCGACCGCATGATCGGCCAGGTGACGGCCGATCTGGGGCCGATTGACCTGCTGGTCAACAACGCCGGGGTCTTCGACTACGTGTCCCATCAGGAAACGACACAGGCCATCTGGCAGCGCACGCTCGACGTCAACCTGACGGGCGCATTTCTCGTGACCTGGGCCGTCAAAGACAACATGATCTCACGAGGTTACGGGCGCATCGTGAACATGTCGTCGATCTCAGCACTCGATCCCCGTCCCATGTCGATCGCCTATGCAGCGAGTAAGGCCGGACTGGTCGGTCTGACCAAGAGCACCGCGGCGGCATTCGCGGCCCACGGCATTCGGGTGAATGCCGTGGCTCCCGGATTGATCGAAACCGAGATCATCGACGGCGTCGAACAGGCCACTCTCGATCGATTGATCGACGCCACGCCATTGAAGCGCATCGGCACTCCGGAAGAAATTGCCGCCCTCGTGTTTTTTCTGCTGTCCGACGAATCGAGCTTTACAACCGGCCAGACAATCGTTTCCAGCGGCGGCCGCGTCATGCGACCGTAGCCGTACGTCAGGCTTTCCAGCCTGACAAGAGCGCAAGACGGCCTCGCATGCCAGAATGGACCGCCCTCGTCACCGAAATCCCTGTCCGTAGCTAGTTCCGTTTTCGCGCGCACGTGTCAGCCTGGAAAGACCGACGTACTGAGGATGCAAATACCAAAACATCATTTCCCGCGGCTTTTTTTGCAAGGGGCGCAAGTAATTTCATGAATGCGCGCGCTTCCGAGCCGGCGTTTCCGATCTTCGGCTCCCCATCCGAGCGACGTCGAGCGATTTTCTTCACTTCTCCGGCCGGTGGGTGCACACATATCGACGCAGCCGAGCCGTGGAGTAGGTTTTCAACCTGCCCGCGTCATATCAAGATCCGCGTATTGCGCATTATGCGCAACATTTTTTCACTATCCAAAATTGCTAGCAACGGCCGGCTCGCTGCTTCTCCTTGCTGCAAGACAATTTGCATCGCGCCCGGATGTTGCTTGAGCGACCGCGCCTGTCAATGGCCATTGGCCGGAAAACCGTCACAAACCACGATGTAGTTTGAGGATGGGTCCAAAACTGCCATCAGTTTGCGATTTGCGCATACGAGGTCTCAGTGAGCACATTCCTGTCACGATCTACGCGCAAGCAGATCAGATCGTGAGATTCCATGAGCAGATGAGGTATCGTGTAAACTGACCGTGCCCGGACCTTCACCCGCATCCTCCATCCTCGAACATCCGCATGCCACGCCAGCCCCTCGACGCGCACGGCCCCGCACCACCGTGCCGCCCAAAACGGCGGGTGAGCCTCGATTTGCCAAGATTGCCAAAGAACGAGCTTGCCCAGCCTCCATTATCCCGTGCAAATCGCGTCCCGCGAAGTCCAGTGTGCGCAGAAATAGAAAGAAGTTTTTAAAAAGTGCCAAGCTCCCCAAAGCCAGGGTTCGACACAACGGTTGATTTCAGCGCCGGCAGGCATTCCGGAGGCATGTGGACCGGGGAAGGGCGTCCAACCTGCGCCGGGACCGGACCGGTCCTACATCTCTCGCGGTCTCGATGCCCGCAGCTTGACCTGTGCATTGTTCGCGATTCAAATCGTTGAGGCACCATTTTTACATCCGCCGAGAACGCAAACGTCGTCATGAACAGCGATTCACAATATCTCAATCCCTTTCAGCCTTTCCCGGAGCGGTACAAAGCTGGGGAAGTGGGCGAAGAACGTCTTGGCACGGCGATCGAAGACAATCTGAGCCGATCGGTCTTTTCGGCGCTCAGGAATGCGAACAGCGCCAAGGTAGTCGCGACATTTTTGCGCAATCTCGGAAAGCACGGATCTACAGCACTTCAACAGAAGGTCACACACGTCGCCGCAGTGATCGAGGCCGCCGACCATGCGGAAATTAGATTTGGCCTCCAGACTTGGCCGGCCGCAGCATTACGAGATCGAACACCGCTCCCGGTCATTCTGGTCGGCATTTCGTCTTCGCATCAACGAGCGTGGACCCATGACTGTCGTTGTGCACCGGATGCACCGCGGCCCGATGCTTGGATATATCTACCCGGAAAGATGCTCCTGGTCTTCGAATGCAAGAACGACGAGAATCCCTTGGATGCGACTCAAATCAGCGCTTATGCGCACCACCTTGGAATTATCGCAGAATCCGAGAACGTTCCGAAGGCGGGCGCTGGGCTGACCTTGATCTCCGCGGCCGAAGCTGACGCTGTACGGCAGGCATGCGCAGACGTAGTTCTCGACGTGCCCTGGGCCACGGTTGTCGACGCACTCGTTCAGATCCATCAAGACCTGGGCACAAATGAGATTGGACGGTGGTTGTGCGGCCAGGCTGCCGAGTACATCCGCTGGCATGTCCGCCCGCCCTACCGCGGCGTCGACACAATTCTGGAGTGGCTCGCTGGCCCCGATACTTCGGATCGCCGTGACCACCTGCGGACATTGATCAGGAAAATGGCAGCGCAGCTAGCCAACTCGGCTGCCGGTACGCCGCACGCTATTACATTCGCGCTCGATGACGACCAGAAAGGAGATTTGGCCGTCGGTGCCGGATCGGCCGTGTATGTGAAGCTCAAGCGCGGCGGCGAGTTTCTGCAAGTGCCTTGGCTCGGGCGACCAGTGAACGCCGTATTGTGGTTCGATTTCGCCGAGGATGAAAACCAACGTGTCGGAATGGAATTTTATCTCCAGTCGCCTGGAAGCCATCCCGCTGGGAAGGGCGATCCCGAGTCGGATTGGAACCGCGCCAGCGACAGACACCTGGCGTCCGCGCAATCGTTTGAGAAAAATGTTGCTGAATGGGCCAGCAAAGCTCCGGCGCAAAGCCAGGTTGTTGTGTCGGCGGTTAGATTTAAAGGCAAAAAGAGGAACTGGCAAGGTGGCGGCACTGACGATTCGGACGCATTGAATTCCATTCGTACGAGCCCGGAAGGAGCGCTAGCGTTCCTTCAGACACACCGGGAAGAGCTCTGGCGATTTCCCCGCGTCGGCTTGGCAGGGACATTCCGTTCCATACCCGACGCCGCAGCACACGTCCGCAAGCCGGCGTTATCGTTGATCGTTCCGCTCCTGGTCGGAAATCTCAAAGCCTGCGGAGAGGACGATTATCAACTCCAAAATGTTCTTCAGGCGGCGCTGGCCGGTTCCTTTGTGACAAACAACTGAGTGCGAACCGGTTCGACTCGATCCACTTTGTTCCGCCGCCGGGACTCGCGGCGATTAACGCCGACCAGCGGATTACGGAGTTTCGATTCACCCCAGATTGAAAAACACCTTCGCGATCGAAAAGAAGATTGCGATTCCGGTCACGTTAACGAATTTGGCGACGAAGGGGCTCCGTTGGCTGCGCTCACTCCGTCCCTGCCTCCCCACTCATTGCTGTCAATGTGTTACCCATGTGTCCGAACGCCTGTTACCCTTGACGCCGGTCCAAACACCGTAAAGGGAGAGGGGAGTGACCGGATAGGCTCTTAGCCGAGCAGTCCTCTTGACTTCGAACTCGCGGCAGGGGATAGTCTTCCCAGACATTCCGTTTGAGTTACCCGATTCAAGGAGGGATTGGTCATGATACGGCAGCTTTGTGCAACTGGTTTGTGTGTGGTTCTCGTTGCCGCCGCGGTGGCCGCTGAGCCCGAGAAAAAGGAGCCGGCGAAAAGGTCGAAGAAATTGACCCCCGCGTTTGCGACCGCGGCAACTCCGGTTGCGATCCCTTCGGCTTCGGCCCGCAAGCAACTCGAAGCGCTGCTCGAGACCCCGGCCCGGCTTGATTTCAAAGACCGCCAGCGGGTGACGGTCGGCGATGTTCTCGAGCGGCTGCACGAACAGCATGACCTGTCGTTCCGGTTTGATGCACCGACGCTGGCATCGCTGCTGACGCCTACGCCGCACTCGACGTCAGTCGGATGTCCCCCCGCCATGACGGCTGGTTTGCCGATGCCGAACTTCAGGATCACGAGCGCCAGTTTGCGGGCGCCAAACTGTCGATCTTCTACTCCTACCTATGGTGGGGCGCCCGTGGACGCCTTCGGCCCGGACGAAAATCCGCCACGCGCCTACTATCAGGGCTCGGAACAGAACTTCCCCGCCGCGCCGGCCTACCGTGCCGTTGCCGTGTCGTCTTCTTCGCTGGCCGAACCCGAAGACCTCCCCGCGCCACGTGCAGCAACCCCTGCCGCTGCTGCTCCTGCGAAGGCAGCACCCGCCGCAGCGCCGTCAGCGGCGCCCACCGGGGCACCGGCGGCTGCCGCCACTGCGACGCCGCGAGGCGCGGTCCCGGCGCCGGTAGAGGCCCTTCCGAACGCAGCAACGCCGCGCGCGGCAGAGGGTGGCTTCCCGACTCCTGGGGGCGTTCCGGTGCCAGCCACCGATTCACCATTGCCAGCGTCTCCAGAAGGACCGCATTCGCCGGCGACTCCCCAGACATGTCCGGCGCCTGCGATGACTGTCCCGCAGCCCGCGAACTTTCAGGAAATCCTGGCCGAGTTGCTCAAAGCCGAAATCGACGTGCAGAACCTGGATTTGTCCCGCGCCAGCGTCGCAACGGTGCTGCGGCACGCGCTGGATGCCGCGCCCCTGACGGGCAATGAAGATTACACCGGCATGCCGATCCTGTTCAGCAACGCGATGCTGCTCGATTACCTGATCGAAGACCACGGCCTGTTGATCACGACGCGCATGCAGGCGCTGACGAAAAAGGAAACTCGCGTCTATTCCATCAAACACCTCGCGGACATTGCGCCGGATGAGCTATCGAAAACGATTCGCCATTCGATCCGCCCCTGGAGCTGGCGTTCCCAGATCAACGACCTGGGCGACCAGTTGAAAGGCTCGCCGCTGCCGGCCGACATGTTGACCTCGATCGTCAAGACAGGCGTGCAAATGGCAGGTTCCGACTTCGGCGTGAGCGTAACGCCGAATTCAGAGGCAGATGCGGCCGCGGCCGCGAAAAAATCGAGCGCCGAAGAAGCCCGGCAGATGGAGATGCTGGGGAACGCGATCGCCAACGGCCTCGTGACATTGGCCCAGGCCACGGTTTCGGCCCTGGAGATGGTGCACTATGCCGAACCACCCACCGGCACGATTCAGATTCTCGGAACCCGGCTGATCATCACCCAGTCACAAACCGCCCACCGCGAAATCGCCGAATTGCTGAAGCAATTGGAGGAGTGACGACGCACAAAGGACCGCCATGCAACGTCGAGACGCGATTAAACTGGGTGTGATCGCGGCGGCTGAGAGTCTGTGCGGGAATGACGCGCGATCGTTTCTGCCTGCCGCCGAACCCGGAAAGGCCGCCCGGCCGGTGAAACCCGTTGACGAACGCATCTGCCTGTTCACCGATCATCTGGATGATTTCGGGTACAGCTATGCCGACGTGGCCAAAATGCTCGCCCCTCTCAAAATCGCCGGTCCCGACCTCACCGTGCGCGGTGGCGGGTTGGTTCCACCCGATCGCGTCGTCGAGGAACTGCCCAAGGCCGCGACCCACTTCGCCGATCAGGGCATGACGATCCCCATGATCACCACCAGCCTGACGAAGCCAGGCGATCCCGCCGCACGCCCGACGCTGGCGACGATGAACAAGCTGGGCATCAGGTATTACAAGCTCGGATACTACCACTATCACGAGCTGGCCGACTGGAAGGCCGACCTGGCGGCGACGCGCGATGAGCTCGCAGGGTTGCTCGAACTGGGGAAGGAATTTGAAGTTTACGCCGGCTTTCACAATCACGCGGGGGCAGGGATCGGCGGCGCGCTGTGGGACGCCTGGGAACTGCTGGAGCCGCTGGACCGGAACGCCGTTGGTTTTTATTTCGATCCGGCCCACGCCTCAATCGAAGGGGCGAAGCACGCGTGGAAATTGAACCTGCAGCGCATCTCTTCGCGCCTGGCGATGGTGGCGATCAAGGATTACGTTTGGGAGAAAACCGCCAAAGGCTGGCAGACGCGGTGGTGCCCGCTCGGTGAGGGAATGGTCGACTGGCCCGAATTCTTTCGACAACTTTCGCGATTTCCGTTTCCAGGGCCGCTTTCGATTCACATCGAATACGACCCGGGCGGAGCGACCCGGACCGAGCGAATCGACAAAAGCCTCGCGGCAGCCCATCGCGACGTGGCCTTCGTGCGCAAGCATCTGGCCGGGGCCGCTGTGGAGAAATAGACACAGTGAAGCCGCGACACGCAGTACTACTTCAACCCGATGCAGTACAGATATTCATTGGAGCGCAGAAAGATCGCGCCGTCGCTGATCGCGGGCGTGCCGTCGAAACGGCTCTCGTCTCCCTCGAATTTGTTGCAGGCGAGTAACTTGAATTCAGAATCGGCAGCGAGGACGAAAACCCCGCTCGTGCGGCTGGGAATGTAAATCTTGTCATCTGCGGCGACGGCGGAGCCATAAAACGACAAGCCGCCCCCGCCAAAACCGCCTCCGCCCGGCTCACCGCGTCCCATTCCGCGCCGCCCCCGT
>Ga0068853_100005159_pt1 | contig 10210 bp, 8 predicted proteins | sample KBSCornC32_FD_65655 | JGI IMG/M metagenome (GOLD analysis project Ga0068853, IMG submission 65655) | Corn rhizosphere microbial communities from Kellogg Biological Station, Michigan, USA - KBS Corn C3-2 | ecosystem: Host-associated > Plants > Roots > Rhizosphere > Soil ... | reverse complement strand
GCGCGAGATCGACGAAGTCCGCGAGCCCCGCGCCTGGCTCACCACCATCGCACACGGCCTTGTGGTCGACCATGTGCGCCGCCGCACGCTGGAGCGCGCCTGCCTGGAAGCGATCGCCGCGCTGCCCGAGCCGCAGGCGCCCTCACCCGAGGCGCAGATGCTGCTGGTCGAATCGCTGGTGCGCATCGACGCGATGCTCGACGGGCTGCCGTCGAAGGCGCGCAGCGCCTTTTTGCTCTCGCGGCTCGACGGCCTCGGCTATGCCGAGATCGCGCAGCGCCTCGATGTGAGCCTGAGCTCCGTAGAAAAATACATGGCCACCGCCATCCGTCACTGCCTGGCGCTGAAATGATGAAACTCCCCCAGGCTTCGCGCGCTTCGTGTCGCTTCTCCTCCCCCATCACCGGGGGCAACACCGGCGGCCCGGCAAAGCCGGTTCCGCGGTGTTCCTGGCTTTGGCCGAGGCTATTTCGTGCGACCGGGATCACGGGAAGTGCGAAGAGCCATCCAGAATGAAAGCAGCATTTCCTTCCACCCCGCCAACCGGCGACGGCACGGCCACGGCCGCCGAGCTGCTCGACCAGGCCATCGCCTGGGCCGTGCGGCTGGGCTCCGGCAGCGCCGACGAGAAAACCCATGACGAATGCGGCGCATGGCGCGCCGCCCATCCCTCGCACGAACAGGCCTGGCAGCAGGTGCAGGCCGTGGAAGACACCTTCCGCCAGGTGCCGCGCATGGGCGAGGCCGGCGGTGCGCTGGCGCACGGCGCGCTGCAGGCGGCCACTCGCCTGCGGGCGCAGCAGGGCCGGCGCCGCGCGCTCGGGGTTCTCGGCGTGATGGGGCTGGCCGTCACGGGCGGCATGGTCGGCCTCTTCGTCTGGCGCGAGCAGCCATGGGAGAGCCGCACCGGCTACGCCACCGCCGTGGGCGAGCGCAAGCGCGTGACGCTGGCCGACGGCACCGAGCTGAACCTCAACACCGGCTCCCAGGTGCAGGTGATCTTCTCGCCGCGCAACCGGCGCATCGTGCTGCGGCGCGGCGAGCTCTTCGTGCGCACCGGCGCGGACGGCGGTTCGCTGCTCGGCCACCGCCCCTTCTGGGTCGAGACGCCGCATGCGCGCTTCGAGGCGCTGGGCACTCGCTTCGGCGTGCGCGAGCAGGACGACCAGACGCGGCTGTCGATGGCCGAGGGCCGCGTGGCCATCCACACCGCCGGCGACGCGCAGCAGCCGGTGGTTGCGCAGGCCGGCGAAGGCTACGTCGTGCGCCGCGGCAACGGCGGCACGGCACAACCGCCCCAGCGCATCGTGGACCGCAGCTTCGAGCCCGACGCCTGGACCGACGGCGCGCTGGTGGCCCGGCAGATGAGGCTCGATGCCTTCATCGCCGAGCTGGCGCGCTACCACGCCACACCGCTGCTCTGCGACGCGGATGCGGCATCGCTGCGCGTGTCGGGCGTCTTCCAGCTCAGCGGCCCCGATCCCGTCGGCCGCGCGCTCGAGGCGCTGGTACGCACACTGCCGGTCAGGCTCGACCGCGGCACTGGAGGCACATTGACTGTCGCGCGACGTTGAGACGCCTTTCTCCGGACCGCCATCCCGGGTTCTGGCGGTTCCGGCAGACCAGGCCCACCCTGCTTTCCGCGCTGCTGCTGGGCATCGCGGCGGGATGGGCTGCGCCCATGAATTCCGCGCGCGCGCAGGCGCAGCCGGCGGATGCCCCGGCGCGCGCCAGTTTCGACGTTCCGGCCGGCGCGCTCGAAGACGCGCTCAGCAGCTTCGCGCGCCAGGCCGGCATCACGCTCTCCTTCGATCCGGCTCTGGTGCGCGGCAAGAACGCCGCCGCCATCCAGGGCCAGCGCACCGTGGCCGAAGGCCTGGCCGAGCTGCTTTCCCCGCACCGGCTGGAGGCCGTGCCCGGCGCCAGCGGCGCCTACGCGGTGCGACAGGCCGCCGCTGTCACCGGTGCCAATGCCATCCTGCCCACGCTCACCGTCACCGCGCCGGGCGAGCGCGCCGACAGCCAGGTCGACGGCTATGTGGCGCAGCGCAGCGCCACCGCCACGCGCACCGACACGCCGCTGCTGGAAACCCCGCGCGCCGTCACCGTGGTCACGCGCGCGCAGATGGACGACCAGGCCGTGCACACCGTGGAACAGTCGCTGCGCTATTCGGCCGGCGTGCTCACCGAGGTCGCCGGCTACGACACGCGTTTTGCCTCGCTCACGGTGCGCGGCTTCGCGCCGGCCGAGTACCTCGACGGCTTCAAGCTGCCCACCAACAGCTTCGCCACGCGCTGGCTGGTGGAGCCGCAGGCGCTGGAGCGCGTCGAGCTGCTGAAGGGGCCGGGGGCGGTGTACGACCCGTCGGCGCCGGGCGGCGCCATCAACATGGTGTCCAAGCGGCCCTCGGCGGAAGCAGTGCGCGAGGTGAGCGTCTCGGTGGGCAATCGCAACCGCCGCCAGGGCAGCTTCGACATCGGCGGTGCGATGAACGCCGACGGCAGCCTGCTCTTCAGGCTCAACGGCGTGCTGCGCAACAGCGACGGCCAGACCGACTACTCGCGTGACGACCGCAGCTTCATCGCGCCATCGCTGACGTGGATGCCATCCGCGCGCACCAAGGTCACGCTGATGGCGGAGGTCACGCGCGACCGCACCACGCCCAAGAGCATCTGGCCTCAGGGCGCGCTCATCACGCCCAACCCCTGGGGCAGCATTCCGCGCGAGCGCTACATCGGCGAGCCCGGCTACGACCGCTACAACCGCGACGCGTTCTCGCTCACCTACCTGTTCGAACACCAGCTGAGCGACAACTGGACGCTGCGGCAGAACGCGCGCCACGCCAGGCTCGACATCCACTACCGGCAGGTCTACGGCACCGGCTTCCAGAGCGACCAGCGCACGCTCGACCGCATGGTGATGCGGGTCGACGAAAAAAATCGCACCAGCACGCTCGACACCCAGGTGGAAGGCCGCTTCAGCACAGGCTCCGTCTCGCACACGCTGCTGATGGGCATGGAATACCAGCGGCAGGCCAGCTGGCAGCAAGGCGGCATCGGCCCGGCGCCCTCCATCGACGCCTTCGCGCCGGTGTATGGCCAGCCGGTGTCCGGCCCGCCCGTGAACGGGCTGGGCGACAACAGCATCACGCAGCGCGGCTTCTACGTTCAGGACCAGATGCGCAAGGGGCCGTGGTCGCTGGGACTCACGGTGCGGCAGGACCGCGCGCGCAGCAGCGTCAGCCGGCTGGTGACCTCCTCCTTCGGCATCGACACCAACACCAAGACCACCTACAACGCGGGCCTGCTGTACCTGGCGCCGAACGGGCTGGCGCCCTACTTCAGCTACGCGACCTCGTTCACGCCGCTGCCGGGCGCCATCCCCAACGGCACCCCGCTGAAGCCAGAGCTCGGCCGCCAGTTCGAGGCGGGCCTGAAGTACCGGCCACCCGGCATCGACGCGCTCTTCACCGTATCGGTCTTCGACCTGCGCAAGAACAACTCGCCCACCTTCGACCCCTTCGTGATCGGCCCGGTCTCGCAGATCGGAGAGGTGCGCACGCGCGGCCCCGAATTCGAGGCGCGCGCCGCGCTCACGAAACAGCTCAAGCTGGTGGCCAGCTACACGCTGCTCGACGCCAAGGTCACCCAAAGCCTGAACCCGGCGGAGATAGGCAAGCAGCCGCTGAACACAGCGCGCCAGACCGCCTCGCTGTGGCTCGACTACCGCTTCGGCAGCCCCGCGCTGCAGGGCTGGAGCGTGGGCGGCGGCATACGCCACGTCGGCAAGGTGCCGGCCAGCACAGACAACAGCAGCTACAACCCGCCCTACACGCTGGTGGACGCGGCGCTGCGCTACGAGCAGGGCCCCTACAGCTTCGCGCTGAACGCCACCAACCTCACCGACAGGAGCTACGTCGCGGGCAACGGGCAGTACTTCGGCCAGAGGCGCGCGGTGCAGGCGAAGTTCAGCTACCGCTGGTAGCAACGGCCGCGGCTCGCCGCTCCCTTGTTGCGTTCGCAACGCTGAATTGCTTGCGGGAAAGCACAGGCGCCGCTCAGGCCTGCTGCGCCTCGGTCAGCGCCTGGGCGGCCACCACCGCCTCGGTGCGGTTGCGCACGTTGAGCGCGCGGAAGATCGCCGCCAGGTGGATCTTCACGGTGCCCTCGCTGATGCCCAGGCTGCGCCCGATCAGCTTGTTGGGCTTGCCCTGCGACAGCAGCTGCAGCACCTCGACCTGCCGCTCGGTGAGCACGCTGCGCAGGTGCTCCAGCGTCTGCGTGCCGCCACTGCCACCGTTGCCACCGCCGCCGGCGCCGCGCACGAGCGTCTCGGTGCCGGCCTGCTGGGCCATGCCGGCCACGATGCCCGGAGGCACGGCCGTCAGCATCATCGGCGGCACGTACACGCCGCCAGCCAGCACCAGCCGCACGGCCGAGAGCATCACGTCGGGGGAGTAGGCCTTGGGTATGAATCCGAGCACGCCGCGCTCGAGCGCACTGCGCATGATGGCCGGGTCTTCGTAGCCCGACAGCACGATCACCGGCACGGCCGGGTGGCGCTGGCGGATCTTGTCGATGTGGGCCTGGCCATCGGCACCGGGCATGTTGAGGTCGATCAGGGCCAGGTCGAGGTCGTCGGTGGCTCCGGCAAGCAATTCGTCGACGCTCATCGCCAGGACGAATTCGATGCCGGGCTCCAGCTCCGACAGCTTGGCTTTGACCGCCTCGATGACGAGCCGGTGGTCGTCGGCGATCAGTATTTTCATGATGTCTTTTCCCCGTATCCCAGCGTGCAAGGCACGGCAGACGCTGAAGATACCGGCGAAATCCCCGCGCAGCAAGGCCGGCGGCCCCACCAACGGCATAGACCCCAAGCGGTATGGCGCCCGTCGCAAGCCCTTTGAAAGAATGGCTGCCTACTCGAAGGAACCGGGGACATGGGCATGTGCCATCGCTGCAGACGCCGGTGCAAGGCATCCTTCGCAACGCATGAATGAGCGGGCCCGCCGATGGCCCGCCTTCTCGACTGTTTCTCCAGCTTCATCTCATCCGGCCTCGCGCTGGATGCGTCCATCGCGTCCGGCGCGCCCCTGCTGCCGCACGATGCGGCGCAGCAACAGGCCCGCCAGCAGTTGGACGCGGCGCGCGCCGCCGCCGAGGCCGCCGGCACGCCCGCCGCACAGATCGAGTCTGCCTCCTTCGCGATGGTGGCCTGGATCGACGAGATCCTCGCGCGCCACCCCGATGCCGCCGGTGCAACAGGCACCGCGTCCCCCCTGCAGGTGCAGCTCTTCAACTCCAACAACGCGCACAGCGAGTTCTTCCACCACCTCTCGGCCCTGGGCGCGGGCGACGACGCGGTGCGCGAGGTGTACTGGCACGCGCTGGCGCTCGGCTTCAAGGGCCAGTACTACTTCGAGGAGGGCGACCAGGGCGAACTGGGCAAGCTGAAGGACCTGCACGGCCGCCAGCTGCTGCTGCGCCCGCTGTCGACGGGCAGCCTGCTGCAGGAACACATCACGCCGCAGCCCTACGAGGTGCCCGACCCGCGCGGCCCCAACGACACGCGCCGGCGCGACCGCACCCTGCTGCTGGGCGCCGCCGCCCTGGCCTTCGCCCTGCCGCTGCTGTACATGCTGTGGCTGTGGTCCAGCGGCCCGCCCGCGGCCGCCACCGGCCTGGCCCAGCGCATCGAGCAGCACCTGCAGACCTTCGCCTGCGCCGACCTCACGGCAAGTGTCGACCACGAGGGCCGCACGCGGGTCACCGGCTTCGTCTCGCTGCCCGGCGACCTGCCGCGCGTCGAGCACGAGGTGAGCGCGCTGCCCGGCGTGAAGGCGCCGCGCTTCGACATCGGCCTGCGCGTATGGCCGCACTGCGAGGTGTTCGCCATCCTCAAGCCCTATCAGATGCGCAACGCCGAAAAGGCCTACGGGCTGGACGTGAGCGCACCCTCGGCCCGCGACGGCCGGCTGCGCGAGGGCGACAACGTGCGCGTGCAGATCACCGCGCCGCGCCACGACAGCTACATCTGGATCGACTACTACACGGTGGACGGCTCGGTCATGCATCTCAACGCCGGGCAGATGCCCACGCGACTGCACGCAGGCGAGCTCCTGGAGACAGGCCGCGACATCCCCTCCAGCTGGCTGGTGAGCCCGCCCTTCGGCAGCGTGCTGATCACGGTGCTTTCGTCGCCCACGCCCTTCACCGAAACCGCCGACAGGCCGCCCTTCGAGCTCGCCTCCGCCTACCTGCTGCGGCTGCGCGAGTCGCTCGCGGCCAGCAAGAACAGCGACCGGCTGATCGCCGACTTCGTCTTCCTGGAGACCGTCTCGCGATGACCGGCCTGCTGCTGTCGCCCGCCCACCGCTTCTGGCTGCTGCTGACGCTGTGCCTGCTGGGCTTCGGCCTGCTGTACGCAGTGGTGCGCGACGCGGGCCGGGGCGCGCGACGGCGCGGGCTGCGCAAGCGCCTTGCCGCGCTGGACGAGCCGACGGCCGGTGCCGGCGCAACCGCATTGGCCGTCGACACGCTGAAGGAAAGCATGGCTCAGGCGCAGCAGGCCATGCGCCGCGCACCATGGGCCAGGCCCTCGGTGCCGGTGCCGTGGTTTCTCTTCTTCGGCGATGCATCGGCCAACCTCGCGGGGCTGCTGGCGACCGCGCATGCCGAACGCGCGGACGCCGCATCCGGCGGCGCATGGTGGCGCTGGTGGCTGACCCACCGGCTGGTGGCCGTCGAGATCGATGCAGGCGCGGTCGGCGACATGGCGAACACGCCGCGGCTGCGCAGCCTGTGGCTGCATTCGCTGCTCGCGCTGGCCGAGCGGCGCGACCGCCTGCCGCTCAACGGCCTTGTAGTGGGCGTGGCAGCCAGCGACCTGCTGGATGCCGACCCCACGGAGCTGAAGTCGCTCGCCGCGCGAACGCGCCGCCTGCTCGGTGAAGCCAGCGACGGCCTGCGGCTGCAGATGCCCACCTACCTCGTCGTGACCGGGCTCGAAAAGCTCGCAGGCTATGCCACCCTGCGCGGCGCGCTGCCGCCCGAAGTGCTTGCACAGGCGCTGGGACACAGGCTGACCGACCCTTCCGCCTTCATCGAGACACCGGCGGGCGAGCGGCTGGACGCCGTGTTCGAGCCCATCGCGCAGCAGCTGCACGCGCTGCGCATGTCGCTGCTGCGCGAGCAGCCCGGCCCCACCGGCCGGCTCGCCATTCATGAGTTCGTGGAGGCTGTGCGTGCCCTGCAGCCCGGGCTGCGCCAGTTCGCGCAGGTACTGTTCGAGAACCAGGGCAAGGGTCCGCGCGCGCCGCGCTGGCGCGGCTTCTATCTCACGGCATCCGCGTCGGACGCGGCCGGCGGCGCCTTCGTGCTCGATCTGTTCGAGCACTTCCTTCCCGCCGACCAGCCTCTGGTGCGGCCGGGAAGGCCGTCATGACCAGGAGAGCACGGACTACCTGGCGTCCACGCGCATCGCGCGCGCGCCGAAGTTCACGTCCAGCGACTGCGCCTTGCCGGTGACCACCGGGCGCACCTCGCGCCAGCGTGCGCGGTCGAGGTCGCGGTAGGCCGCCATCACGCCCATGGACTTCGCATCGGGCGGCAGGTTGAAGTCCAGCTTCTTCGTCTCGCCGGGCCGCAGCAGCACTTCTTCGCGCTGAACGAGCTCGGCGCCGAGCGTGGCCTGGTCCTTCTCGAACAGAGAGAAGAAGTCGGAGCCTTCGAAAGGGCCGGGCGACTTCAGTGCATACACGCGCACCGTGAGCGGAGATGCGCGGCCGCGTGCATCGGGGTTGGCGTCTGCGCCCGCCGTGAGCGTGACGGCCACCGTGGTGACCACCGGCTTCGCCGCGCAGCCCGCAAGCAGAAGACCCGCTCCAGCAAGGCCAAGGATCGCGATGCGGCGCCGCGTTGCCGCGCCGAAGAAGCCTTCATAGGACGAATGGTGTGTACCCAGCGTGCGCATGCTATTCCCTTCGTTGCATTGACCGGTCAAGACGCATCTTTGATTATCACCAGCGAACTCCGATAGGCAACATGCTGAACAACGAACTCGCTGCAACACTGCTCGCGCCCATCGGCGATGCATCGCCGTGCGGCGACGATCTCGAGTACGACGCGGACTTCATGGCGCTGGTCGCGCAAGCGCAGGGCAAGCCCGAGCAGCAGTTCGGCGACACGGTGATCCCCGCGGTCGAGCCCGAGTGGCGCGAGGTGGGCGAGAAGGCCGAGAACATCCTGCGGCGCAGCAAGGACGTGCGCGCCGCCGTGCTGCTGCTGCGCGCCTCCACCCGCCTGCAGGGCGTGGAAGGCTTCGCCGCCGGCCTGCGGCTGCTCAACGGATTGCTCGACACCTTCTGGGAAGGCATACATCCAAAGCTGGATGCCGACGACGACAACGACCCGACGATGCGCCTGAACGCGCTCGCGCCGCTGACCGACGAGACCATGGGCCTGCGCGACCTCTACGAGGCGCAGGTCGGCATCGCGCGCGGCGTGGGGCCGATCCGCGTGCGCGACATCGCCATCGCCCACAACACGCTCACCGCCGTGGGCGGCGAAGCCGGCTACTCGATGGCGCAGGTGCAGGGCGGGCTGGAAGCCATCCAGTCCGAGCGGCCCGATGCCATCCAGGCCGCGCTGGGCGTGCCCGCGCTGGTGGAGCAGCTGAAGAAGCTCATCGCCGAGCGCACCGGCCGCGCCGACGCCTTCGACCTCGACCCGCTGCGCGCCATCGCGCGCGTACTGCAGAAGGCCTGCGCCTCCGCCAGCGGCTCGCCGGCCGATGCGGCCGCCGCGCAGGACTCCGGCGACGCCGCCGACACGCAGGCCAGCGGCGCGGCAGCCGCCCGCCCCGCCGCCGCGCGCGGCGAAATACAGAGCCGGCAGGACGCCGTGCAGATGCTCGACCGCGTGATCCGCTATCTGGAGCAGGCCGAGCCGGGCAACCCGGCGCCGCTGCTGATCGAGCGCGCCAAGAAGCTCATCGGCGTGAGCTTTCTCGAAATCATGGCCAACCTCGCGCCGAACGCGATGGACACCATCGAAACGGTCACGGGCCGCCGCCCGTCCGAGTAAGCCCCGACCACCACACCGCATCCGTCCCCATTCACACCCGCAAGGAGCATCTCCATGGCCAAGAGCAGTCAGAAATTCATCGCCCGCAACCGGGCGCCCCGGGTCCAGATCGAGTACGACGTGGAGCTCTACGGGGCGGAGAAGAAGGTGCAGCTGCCCTTCGTCATGGGCGTGCTGGCGGACCTCTCCGGCAAGCCGGCCGACCCGCTCGCGCCGGTGGCCGACCGCAAGTTCCTGGAGATCGACGTCGACAACTTCGACTCGCGCATGAAGGCCATGAAGCCGCGCGCGGCCTTCGCGGTGGAGAACTCGCTCACCGGCGAAGGCGACCTGAAGGTGGAGCTCACCTTCGAGAACATGGAAGACTTTTCGCCCGCCGCGGTGGCGCGCAAGGTCGGCGCGCTCAACAAGCTGCTCGAGGCACGCACGCAGCTTTCGAACCTCGTCACCTACATGGACGGCAAGGGCGGCGCGGAAGAACTGCTGGCCAAGGTGCTGGAAGACCCGGCCCTGCTGCAGACGCTGGCCGCGAGCAAGAAACCCGAGGACGGCAGCGCACCCGCCGCCTGAGCCGCCCGACAACCATCCGAGCACACGAGGAGTAGATCACCATGGCCGAAGCACTCGAACAGAGCGCGCTGAAAGATGTCGCGTACGCGGGCAGCGACTTTTCATCGCTGCTGCAGAAGGAATTCAAGCCCCGCAGCGACGAAGCCAAGAGCGCCGTCGAAGCCGCCGTGCTCACGCTGGCGCAGCAGGCGCTGGCCAACAGCACCGTCATCGGCAAGGACGTGACCAAGTCGATCCAGGCCATGATCGCCGCGATCGACGCCAAGCTGACCGACCAGGTCAACAAGATCATCCACCACCCCGACTACCAGAAGCTCGAGAGTGCGTGGCGCGGCCTGCACTACATGGTGAACAACACCGAGACCGACGAGAACCTCAAGATCCGGGTGATGGACATCTCCAAGCAGGAGCTGGCCAAGAACCTGCGCAAGTTCAAGGGCGCGGCGTGGGACCAGAGCCCGATGTTCAAGAAGATCTACGAACAGGAATACGGCCAGTTCGGCGGCGAGCCCTTCGGCGCGCTGGTGGGCGACTACCACTTCGACCAGAGCCCGCC
>Ga0068853_100005158_pt1 | contig 10210 bp, 10 predicted proteins | sample KBSCornC32_FD_65655 | JGI IMG/M metagenome (GOLD analysis project Ga0068853, IMG submission 65655) | Corn rhizosphere microbial communities from Kellogg Biological Station, Michigan, USA - KBS Corn C3-2 | ecosystem: Host-associated > Plants > Roots > Rhizosphere > Soil ... | reverse complement strand
GGGGTCTGCTCGGCGTCCCAGCGCAGGCCTTGGGCGTCGGCCCATTCGTTGAGCTGCTTGGTCACGCCCATCAGCTCGCTCGGGTGACCGTGGTGCGTGACCGACGCGTAGCGGCCGGCGGGCAGCACACCGAAGAACACCTCGCCGTCGCCCTCGACCGGGTCGGCCACCGGAAAACCGGCCTCCACCACCAGTTCGTTGGCCATGTCGATGACCAGGTAGCGGAAGAACGGCGCGCCGGCCGGGGCCAGGCCGCGCTCGGCCAGCCAGCCGACGATGCCGGCCATCCGGTCGGCGATCTCCGGGAAGGTCTGCATGGTGATGGTGCGCCGGATGCCGACGTAGGGCTGCTCGCCCCGCTCGATCACGGTGGGCTGCATGGCCCGTCCTCTCGTCTCGGTCAGTCGTGCGGTCAGAAAACGCCGATCGGCCTCGGCGGTAGCCAACCCCAGCGCCTGCTCGTAGGCCACCGTCGCCTCGGCGTGGCGGCCCAGCCGGCGCAGGAAGTCGGCGCGGGTCGCGGGCAGCAGGTGATAGCCAGGGATGTCCATACCGTCCAGCAGCGCGAGGCCGGCCGCCGGTCCCTCGGCCATGGCGACCGCCGCCGCGTGGTTGAGCCGCACCACCGGCGACGGCACGACGATCGCCAGCCGGGCGTACAGGCGGGCGATCAGCGGCCAGTCGGAGCCGGTGGCGTGGCTGTCGGCGATGGCTGCCTGGAGCTGGTACGGCCCCAGCCGATCCAGCCGCATGACCCGCTCCAACACCGCCCGGCCCTCGGCGATCTGTGTTGTGTCCCAACGGCTTCGGTCCTGGTCGGCCAACAGCACGACGTCGCCGTGCTCGTCGAACCGGGCATGCCGACGCGAGTCGTGCAGCAGCATCAACGCCAGCAGCCCGCCGGCTTCCGGCTCGTCCGGCATGAGCTGCGTGAGCAGCCGGGCCAGCCGGATCGCCTCGTCGCACAACGGACGGCGCTCCGGCGTGCTGTAGCCCTCGTTGAACATCAGGTACAGCACGCCGAGCACTGCGGTGGTCCGCTCGGGCAGCAGATGCGCCGGCGGCACCCGGTACGGGATGCCGGCGTTGCGGATCTTGGCCTTGGCCCGCCCGACCCGGCGGGCCATCGTCGTCTCCGGCACCAGGAACGCGCGGGCGATCTCGGCCATGCTCAGCCCGGCCAGCGTGCGCAGCGCCAGCGCCACCTGGGCCTCGAAGGCCAGCGCCGGGTGGCAGCAGGTGAAGATCAGCCGCAGCCGGTCGTCCTCGATACCGGCGGTGTCGACCGGGTCCGGCTCGTGGGCCGTCACCGCGACCTCCCTGAGCTTGGCCGCGCCGACGACCTCGCGGCGGATCCGGTCGGTGGCCCGATGCCGGGCGATCGTCGTCAGCCACGCGCCGGGCTTGCGCGGCACGCCCTCCACCGGCCACTGCCGGACCGCGGCCGCGAACGCCTCCTGGGCGCACTCCTCGGCCAGGTCCCAGTCGCCGGTGACCCGGATCAACGTCGCGACGACCTTGCCCCACTCCGCCCGGAAGGCCTCGGCAACGGCGTCGTTCACAGCGTGATCAGCGGCCGGATCTCGATCATCCCGTAGCCGGCGGCCGGGTGCCGGGCGGCGATCTCCACCGCCTCGTCCAGGTCGGCGCACTCGATCAGCACCAGCCCGCCGATCTGCTCCTTGGTGTCGGCGAACGGCCCGTCGGTCAGCAGCACCTCGCCGTCGCGCACCCGCACGGTGGTCGACTCGGTCGGCGGCCGCAGCCCGGCCCCGCCGCGGACGACGCCGCGCGCGGCCATCTCCTCCGACCAGCCGCCGCAGCCCATGGCCAACTCCTCGGGCGTGGGCTCGCGGTCGCCGGCGATCAGCAACGCGTACTGCATGGTGGGTCCCTCCTCGGCTCGGTTCGCACCGACACGTCGAATGGAACCACGTGGGTCGGACACTTGGCGGACCGGCGGATGCCGAACCTTGCTGCGGATGCAGTGCGTGACAACGTGGTGACCGTCGCCACCCGGCGTGAGACGGCCGGCCGACACCCTTGCGCCCACCGGCTACCGGGCCGGTAGCCCGGGCGGCTCGCGCCGTTCGTAGGGGCCGATTCAGGTCGGTAATTCCCGCACCCGCCACCCGGACGGCGGAATTGTCACGCATGCATCGTACGGGCCAGTGCGTTGTTTGCCCGTTGTGAACGACCCTTGACGCATTCGGCGCGCCGACCCGGAATCTGGCGAATGGCGGCGTTTCGCGACGCCGCGTGACCGCTAGCGTTGGCCGGGCACATTTCGAGTTCATTTCTCATGAAGGGGAACGAATTCATGAAATTATCCGCATTCGGCGCGGCGGTGGCGGCCGCGCTGCTGGCCGTCGGACTGGCCACGGGCGGCGCGGGCGCGGCCACCGACACCGGAGTGGTGTCCGGCACGGCCGGGCTCAGCCCGGAGGTCGCGGCCACCGTGCACGGCGCCGGCGTCGACGCGCACGAGCAGGCGCTGGCCGCCTACTGGACGCCGGAGCGCATGAGAACGGCCAGACCGGAGAGCGAGATCCCGGCGGTCAGGGACCACAAGGGCGTCGCGTCGGCCGCGCAGAGCGCGCCGGCCGGGCCGGCCGGCCAGGTCGCGGCGGCCGCGCCGAAGGCCGAGCCCAAGGCGGTCGGCGGCACGCAGGACGTGACGCCGCAGGCGTACTACCCGAACTACCCGGTCGGCCACCCGGTGGCCCGCACCTACGGCAAGGTCTTCTTCACCAGCCTCGGCCTGAACTACGTCTGCTCGGCCACCGTGGTCAACACCGAGGGCAAGTCCTCGGTCTGGACGGCCGGCCACTGCGTGTCCGACGGGCAGGCCTGGAACACCAACTGGACGTTCGTGCCGAACTACGCCAGCGGGTCCGCGCCCTACGGCTACTGGTACGCCTACCAGCTGTGGACCACCACGGCGTGGTTCAACAACAACAACGACTTCGCCAACGACGTCGGCTCCGCGGTGCTCAACCGCAACAACGGCTGGCGGGTCACCGACTACCTCGGCGGGCAGGGCATCGCCTGGAACTACCCGATCGGCCAGTACGTGTACGCCTTCGGCTACCCGCAGGCCTCGCCGTTCAACGGCTGCTGCCTGGTCGGCGAGAACGGCCCGACCTACGACGGCGGTGGCGGCACCATCTACATGGTCAACTACATGACCGGCGGCTCGTCCGGCGGCGCCTGGCTGATGTCGTTCGACGGGAACTGGGGTTACATCAACGGGCACAACGACTTCAAGTACAACTCGCTGCCGCAGTACATGTACTCGCCCTACTACGGAAATCAGGTGCTGAGTCTCTACAACGCCGTGCGCAACATTTCGACCTGAGTAGCAGATAGCCCGTTCGGCTGACCCGGGGATGCCGTCACGCGGCATCCCCGGCATTGGTGCAACCGAAATCCGGCCGATTCCGTCCGGGAGACATGATGCGAAGAATGCACGCCGGCGCCGCGTTGGCCCTGCTGCTGCTCATGACGGGCTGCGGCGGCACCGTCCACCCCGGCAACGGCTCCTCCGACGTCGCGTCCACCACGCTGCCGATCCCCACCGGCGGCGCGCCGACCGGCCTCAACCACGCCGTCCCCGACCCGTCCGTGGTCGACCTGCGCAAGACCCGGTTCGACCGGGTCACCGCCGGCACCGGCAACGAGCTGGTCGTGCAGTACACCGCCGGCGGCAAGGCCGACTGCGCCAAGCTGGGCCGGGTCGATGTGGCCGAGTCCGCCGACGCCGTCACCGTGACCGTGCACCTGGGCCGGCTGCCCGCCGCCCAGTGCGGCGGAGAGCAGCCCATGATCGCCGCGTCCTTCGAGACCACCGTGACGCTCAAGGCCCCGCTGGGCAGCCGCCAGGTCCGCGACGGCGCTAGCTAGCCGCGAGCCGGAACACGGGCCAGCCGATCTCGGTGCGCCAGGCCGCCGGATCCGGGTTGTCGCGGGGGCCGACGAGGTACGTCTCGTGCACGGGACCGTCGACGGCCAGGGCGTGGTCGACGACCCAGGCGCCGAGCCGGCCGTAGGTGACGCCGATGTCGTCGTGCGGCCCGTGATGGACGGCGATCGCGAGCTCGGTCGGCGGGAGGTGCACCGGGTGCACCCGCCCGACGGTGGGCGGATCGGCGACCAGGCGGTAGACCAGCACCGTGCCGCGGCCGTCGGTGAACAGGTCGTTGGCGTAGCGGCCGCCGGGCGGACCGAGCAGCGAACGGCCTGCGAGGGCGGCATCGAGCTCGGCCATGGCCTCGTCGTACCAGGACAGCACGTCGTCCTGCGCGACGACGTCTTCGACACCGGCGACCGTCCTGGCGGCGATGGAGCGCAGCTCCACCGGCAGGTTGTCGTCGTGCGGACGGAGCAGGCGTCGCAGCGAGAGGACGGCGGCGCGCGTGCGGGCCAGCTCGGCCTCCAGCCGGCGGAGGTGCTCGCCGGCCAGGCCGGCGCGCTCCTCGGCGTCCTCGGTGGCCAGGATCTTGGCCACGTCGGCCAACGGCACGTCCAGCTCGCGCAGCTGGTGGATCACCTGCGCGGTGGGGATCTGGTCAGCGGTGTAGTAGCGGTAGCCGCTGCTGGGGTCCACTGTGGCCGGTTCCAGCAGCCCGGACTCGTGGTAGCGGCGCAGGGTCCGCACGCTCAGGTGGGTCAGCTGCGCGAACTCGCCGATCGTCAATCCGCCGAACATGGCTCCACTCTGCCCGCTTGACCCTCTCCCCGCGGGAGGGCCCACCGTCATCGACATGAGCAATTCGACCGTGCCGGCGGTGATCACCCGCTACCTGGCCGCCCACAACGCCCGGGACCTGGACCCGGCCATAGCCTGCTACACCGAGGACGCCGTGGCCGTGGACGACGGCAACACCTATCGCGGCCCAGCCGAGATCCGCGCCTGGCTGGCCCGGGCGACGGCCGTGAAGTACACGACGACGCTGCTGTCGACCGATCGCGTCGACGACGAACACCATGTGGCGGTGCAGCACCTGGAGGGCGACTTCCCGGGTGGCGTGGTCGATCTGCGGTTCCAGTTCACGCTGCGCGGCGACCGGATCACCGAGCTGGTGATCGAGCCGTGAAGCTCGGACGCTACGGGGCCTGGCTGAACCCGATCGACGACGACACGGCCCGCACGGAGTACGCCGTGGAGGCCGAGGCACTGGGCTACGACACGGTCTGGCTCGGCCTCGGCACCCGCGACGAGAGCGACCTGCGGTTGGCCGAGCGGGTGCTGGACGCGACCGGCAAGGTCGTGGTGGCCACGGCGATCGTCAACATGTGGACCAACGACCCGGTGCCGTTGGCCCGGTCCTACCAGCGGCTGCAGGACCGGCACCCCGACCGGTTCCTGCTCGGTGTCGGTGTCGGACACCCGGAGTCGATCACCGGGTACTCGTCCCCGTACCAACGGATGACCAGCTTCCTGGACGCGCTCGACGCCGAGAAAGTGCCGAGTGACCGGCGAATCCTGGCGGCGCTGGGACCTCGGGCGCTGGGCCTGGCCGCCGAGCGCGCGGCCGGCAGCCATCCGTACCTGACGGTGCCGGCCCACACGCGGAGCGCTCGGAAACTGCTCGGCTCCGGGCTGCTTGCCGTTGAGCAGACGGTGGTCGTCGAGGCGGACGTCGACGAGGCCCGGCGGCGGGCCCGCGCCTTCCTGCGAGAGCCCTACCTGCGGCTGTCCAACTACGTCAACAACCTGCTCCGGCACGGCTACGACCAGGCCGACGTCACCGACGGCGGCAGCGACCGGCTCGTCGACGACCTGGTCCCGCACGGCACGCCGGCCGAGGTCGCCGACAAAGTGGCCATGCAGCTGGCCGCCGGGGCCGACCACGTCGGCATCCAGGTGCTGCCGGCGCCGGAGCAAGGGCCGATGCCGGCGTTGCGGGCGCTGGCCGCCCAGCTGATCACACCCGCTGGAGCTCGATCACCGGAATGAGCCGGTCGGTGCGCTGCTGGTACTCGGCGAACTGGGGCTGGAGGGCGGCGTGCTTGGCGTACACGTCGTCGCGCTCCGCGCCGGTCAGCACACGGGCCACCACGGGGAAGCGCTCGGTGCCGTACTCCGCCTCGGTCTCCGGGTTGGCCACCAGGTTGTGGAACCACGCGGGATGCTCGGGGCTGCCGCCCTTGCTGGCGAAGATGAAGATCCGGTCGCCGTCCACGTACGGCACCAGCGGCGTCACCCGCGGCGTGCCGGACTTGGCCCCACGGTGGTGCACCAGGACGATCGGGTAGCCCTCGGCGAAGCCGCTGCCCTTGCCGCCGTTCTGCCGGAACTCGGCGACGACCTGGCGGTTGATCTCGATGAAGTCGATCTCGGTCATGGGTCGACCATATGGCGCGCGCGATGGGTCGATCGATAGCTGAATCGCTCAGATCCATAGCCGATTGAGTCAGTACGATGGCGGGCATGGACCTGCTGGGCGACATGTTGGCGGTCGGCGGCGTGCGCGGCGTGCTCGGCGCGCGGATCGAGGCCGGCGGCGCGTGGGGCCTGACCTCGCTCAAGCTGCGCGGCGCGGCGTTCTACGCGATCACCTCGGGCACGGCCTGGCTGTGCGTGCCGGAACGGGAGCCGCGGCAGCTCATGCCGGGCGACGTGGTGCTGCTGCCGAGCGGAACTCCGCACTCGCTGGGCAGCAGCCCGGACGTGGCGCGCATACCGCGTCCCGACTGCGAAGGCAGCGGCAGCGTGCTGCGGCTGGGCACGGGCGAGGTGCAGACACACATCCTCGCCGCCTGCTACGAGCACGACCCCACCGTGACCACGCAGGTCATGTCGGCGCTGCCGCCGGTGCTGCACATCCAGGCCGAGCACGGGGCTTGCCTGGACGACACCGTGCGGCTGCTGGCCCGGGAGCTGGCGCACCCGCAGGCCGCGACCTCGTACGTGCTCAACCGGGTGGTCGACATCCTGCTGGTGCAGGTGTTGCGGGTATGGCTGGCCGGCAAGCCCGACGAGGTGCGCGGCACGTGCCTCAGCGCGCTGACGGACCCGGTGATCAGCGCCGCGTTGAGCCTGCTGCACGACGAGCCGGCCCGGCCGTGGACCACGGAGTCGCTGGCGGCGACGCTGGCGACCTCCCGCAGCACGCTGACCCGCCGCTTCCAGTCCGTGGTCGGCGTCGCGCCGGCCGACTACCTGACCCGCTGGCGGATGGACCTGGCGGCGCTGCGGCTGCGCGACACCGACGAAACCCTCGACAGCATCGCCCGCGCCGTCGGCTACACCTCGGTGTACGCCTTCAGCCGAGCCTTCCGCCGCTCACGCGCGCAAGCACCCGGCCAGTTCCGCAGCGCGGCCCGCGCGTCGTAGATGCGGGGAACGCTTGACCTTGCCCCTGGGGCAAGGTTCGACGATCGTCGGCATGAACACCAACGCACTGAGCGCCGTCGAAGCCCAGATCCGCGAGCAGGCCGCCGCCTACTGTGAATCCAACCACCTCCCCGGTTTCGTCGCCGGCGTCTACCACGGCGGCGAGCAGGTCATCGTCGCCCACGGCACGGCCAACCTCGCCACGGGCGCGCCGATGCTGGCCGACACCGGCTTCCTGTTCGGCTCGGTCACCAAGGTGCTGACCACCACGCTGGTGCTCCGTCAGGTCGACCGCGGAGTGCTGGACCTGGACGACCCGGTGGTGCGGCACCTGCCCGAGTTCACTCTGGGTGACACGATCCTGGTCCGCCATCTCGTCTCGCACACCAACGGCATCGACGCCGACCTGTTCTTCCCCGACGACCGGGGCCGCGACGCCCTCCGGGCGTACGTCAGCGGACTGGCCGCCAACTGCGGCACGCTGTTCGAACCCGGTGAGCAACTCAGCTACTCCAACGGCGGCATGATCGTGGCCGGCCGGCTGCTGGAGGTGGTGACCGGCACGTCGTTCCCCGAGCTGCTCAAGCGCGACGTCTACGCGCCGATCGGGATGGCGGATGCCAGCACCTCGGCCGAGGAGGCGATCCTGCGCGGCACGGCGGTCGGCCACTTCCTGGACCCGCAGACCATGATGGCCAGGGCCACCGAGATGTTCACGCTGCCCGACACCTGGGGACCCGCCGGCGGCACGCCTATCGGCTCCGTCGCCGACCTGCTCGCCTTCGGACGCACCCACCTGTCCGGCGGCGTCTCCCCGACCGGAACCCGCGTGCTGTCGGCCGAGTCGACCGCGCTCATGCAGCAGGTCGCCTTCGACATGCGTACCCCGAACACGCCTCCGATGGGCCTGGGCTGGGTGCGGTACCCGTTCGGTGACACGACCGTCCTGGCCATGTCGGGCGCCTCGCCGGGCGGCGTGTCCATCCTCTGTGTCCTGCCCGAGCACGACCTGGTGTTCACCGCGTTCGGCAACACGTCGGGGGCGATCGTGCTCCACGACCAGATCCTGCGACACCTGCTCGGCGAGCACCTCGGCGTCCGGATTCCGCGGCTGGTCGCCGATCCCGCCGCGGCGGTCGACCTCACGCCGTACGTGGGCACGTATCGCTCCAACCAGCTCCGCGTCGAGGTCAGCGTCGTCGACGGCCAGCTCGAGGAGCGGACCACCTACGAGCCGGCGGACCCATCGCAGGAACGGATCTTCACCGAGTTCGTCGGTGGGACGACCGCGGCCCCGCCGCGGCGCCTGGTGCCGATCCGACCCGGCCTGTTCGCGCCGGCCGGCTTCCCGCTCGAGACGTTCGACGGCTACCTGCGCCTGTTGCTGGTGTCCTACCACGACATCCGCGACGGCCAGGCCCGCTTCCGCAACAACGGCGGCCGGCTGACCCGCCGGGTCTGAACCGGCCGGCCGACCGACACGAGGGAGGATGTCCGGCATGCTCACGATCGGCCAACTGGCGGACTACGCCGGGGTGACCACCAAAGCCGTCCGCCACTACCACGAGCGTGGCCTGCTCGCCGAGCCCGACCGTGACTCATCCGGCTATCGGCGCTACGACGCCCAGCACGCCCTCACCCTGGTCAAGATCCGGACGCTGGCCGGCGCGGGCGTGCCGCTGGCCCGCGTGAAGGACCTCCTCGACGCCGACCCGGACAGGCTCGCCGCGGCCATCGCCGAGATCGACCACGACCTTCAGGACCGCGTCGAGCAGCTGCGGCGGGCCCGCGCCCAGCTCGCCCAGCTGCGCGGCGGCGACCGGCTGTTCGTCTCCTCGGAGGTCGCCGACTATCTGGACGAGCTGCGCGGCCTGGGGGTCAGCGAGCGCCAGGTGAGCCTGGAGCGCGATGGCTGGATCCTCATGCACGCCGCCTCGCCCGAGGCCGTTGCCCGTTGGGTCGCGGAGAAACGCGAGCTGCTGGCCGACCCCGAATTCCGCGCCCTGTACCGCGAGCACGACGTCGCCTACGACTGGTCGCCGGACGACCCCCGGTTGTCCCCGCTGGCCGAGCGCACCCGAGCGTGGGCCGCCAGCCGTCGGACGTCCGAGGCCCCACGCGTCGACCACCCGAAGATCGCCCGGCTGACCGCGCGGACTCAGGCGGGCGCCTCATCGCCGGCGTGGGACCGGCTCGCCCAACTCATCAGGGGCTGATGTCACGGGACCGAACCCACGATCGTTCCCGTGACATCAGAAGGCCGGCCAGGGGATCGCTGGCCACTCGCCGGAGGGCTCCGGGTAGACGCCGGCGGCCAGCAGCAGGTCGGTACGGGTGATCAGGGCCGACACCTCGCGTCGCGTGAGGTGCTCGGACAGCTGCTCGGCGACGTCGCCGTCCAGCCCGGCCCGCAGCTTGCGCAGCGCCTCGACGGCCTCGGGCGGCAGCGGCTCGCCGAGCCAGCCCCAGAGCACGGTCCGCAGCTTGTTCTCGGCGTGCATGCAGATGCCGTGGTCGACGCCGTACACCGCGTCGGTCGCGGTGTGCAGCACGTGCCCGCCCTTGCGGTCGGCGTTGTTGACGACGACGTCCATCGCCGCCATCAGCCGCATCCGAGGGTGGTCGGCGTGGGCCAGCACGGCGGGGTCGCCGTACCGGTCGGTCGCGTGCAGCACGGCCTTCCAGCCGCCGGGCACCTCGCTGGTCGACACGATGTCGATCAGGTCGGCGTCCTCGTCGGTGTCCACCCACAGCTGCACCATGCCGGGCCCGAACGGGCCCGGCCGTAACACCGTGGGCGGGACCAGGTCGAAGCCGGCCGCGGTGGACACCAGGTAGGTGGCGACTTCCCGGCCGGCCAGCGTGCCGTCC
>Ga0068853_100005156_pt1 | contig 10211 bp, 9 predicted proteins | sample KBSCornC32_FD_65655 | JGI IMG/M metagenome (GOLD analysis project Ga0068853, IMG submission 65655) | Corn rhizosphere microbial communities from Kellogg Biological Station, Michigan, USA - KBS Corn C3-2 | ecosystem: Host-associated > Plants > Roots > Rhizosphere > Soil ... | reverse complement strand
GGTCGATCTGCGCAACATCTATCGCCCGGAGGAGATGGCGGCGCTCGGCTTTATCTACGAAAGCGTCGGCCGCGCGTCCGAGCCGCGGAAGTGATGTCTTCTCTCAAACCTCTCCCCGCAAAGAGCGGGGAGAGGGAGTTAGCAAGCGACACCGGATAAACTCGTGCGCAGCTTCGATACACCTCTTCCGATCGACGCCGTGCTGGACCAGCTGGCGCGCACGCTTGCGAACCATAACGCCGCCGTGCTGGTGGCGCCGCCCGGCGCCGGCAAGACCACGCGGGTGCCGCTGGCGCTGCTCGAGGAGCCGTGGGCGAGAGCTAAGAAAATCATCGTGCTGGAGCCGCGCCGGATCGCGGCCCGCGCCAGCGCCGAACGCATGGCGCAGACGTTGGGCGAGCGCGTCGGCGAGACCGTCGGCTACCGCGTCCGGTTCGGCTCGAAAGTGTCGCCGATGACGAGGATCGAGGTCGTCACCGAGGGCATTTTCTCACGGCAGATTCTCGACGATCCGGAATTATCCGGCGTCGCCGCGGTATTGTTCGACGAGTTTCACGAGCGTTCGCTCGATGCCGATCTTGGCCTGGCACTGGCGCGCGATGCGCAGGTGGGCTTGCGCGAGGATCTGCGCATCCTCGTGATGTCGGCGACGCTCGACGGGGCGCGGGTGGCAAAGCTGCTCGGCGAGGCGCCAGTGATTGCGGGTGAAGGCCGCGCCTTTCCGGTCGAGACGCGCTATCTCGGCAGAAAGGCGGATGCGCCGCTGGAACGGCAGATGGCGGACGCGATCGCGATGGCGCTACGCGCCGACCCTGGCTCGGTGCTGGCATTTCTGCCGGGCGCCGCGGAAATTCGTCGCACGCAAAATCTTCTCAGCGAGCGGGTCGACGCCGCATCCATCGAAATCGTGCCCTTGTTCGGCGCGCTGGACGCTGCCGTGCAGGATCGCGCCATCGCGCCGGCCCCGAAGGGCAGCCGCAAGGTCGTGCTGGCGACATCGATCGCGGAAACCTCGCTGACCATCGAGGGCGTCCGCATTGTCGTCGACTCCGGGGTGGCGCGGGTGCCGCGCTACGAGCCCGACATCGGGCTAACGCGGCTGGAAACCGTGCGCGCCTCGCGCGCCGCGGTCGATCAGCGTCGCGGCCGCGCCGGGCGGACCGAACCGGGCGTGTGCTACCGGCTGTGGGACGAACCGCAAACCGCGTCGCTGGCGCCCTTTACCCAGCCCGAAATTCTCAGCGCCGATCTCTCCTCGCTGGTGCTCGACCTCGCGCAATGGGGGGTGAGCGATACCTCCGCGCTGGCGTTTCTCGACTCACCGCCTGGGCCCGCGCTGAAGGAAGCACGAAGTCTGCTGCTCGAACTCGGCGCGCTCGATCCCGATGGCAGGATCACGGCGGAAGGCAAAAGCCTGCGCGCCCTGGCGCTGCCGCCGCGGCTCGCGCGGATGATCGTGGATTCGCATCGGCTGGGCGCGGGCGGCGACGCTGCGGAAATTGCCGCGGTGCTGACCGAGCGCGGGCTCGGCGGCGACAGCGTCGATCTCGATGCAAGGCTCGATCAATTCCGCCGCGACCGCTCGCCCCGCGCCGGCAGCGCGCGCAGCCTGGCGCAACGCTGGTCCTCGCAGGTGGCTGCGACAGAGGGTCCGGCAAGCGAGGATACTTCGCCCTCCACCGGGGTGATGCTGGCGTTTGCCTTTCCCGATCGGCTCGCGCGCAATCGCGGCAATGGCAGCTTCGTGCTGGCTAACGGGCGCGGCGCCGCGGTGGACCAGACTTCCGCGCTGGCGCGCGCGCCCTATATCGCGGTCGCCGAACTGACGGGCACGGCGGCGAACGGGCGCATCCTGCTGGCGGCGCCGATCGCGCAAGGAGACATCGAGCAGCGCTTCGCCGCTCAAATCGAGACCGCGGACGAGATTTCGTTCGATCGAAGCGCGTTTGCCTTGCGCGCGCGGCGCAAGCGGACCCTGCACGCGATCACGCTGTCGGAAGCACCGCTGGCGCTAAAACCCTCGGCGGAGACCGCGCGGGTGCTGGCCGATGGGCTGATCGCCTCCGGCCTCGACAAATTGCCGTGGTCGAAACCCCTGAAGCAATGGCGCGATCGCGTGATGTTTTTGCGCGCGGCCGAGGGAGAACCTTGGCCCGATCTGTCCGATGACGCGCTCGCGACGCAACGCGAGGCATGGTTGATGCCGGCGCTCTATGAAAAGACGTCGCTGAAGGAGTTTTCGGCCGGCGATTTGTCGGATGCGCTGATGACGCTGTTACCCTGGGAATTGCGAACGCGGCTGGAGCGCGAAGCGCCGACGCATTTCGAGGCACCGACCGGCACCATGCTCGCGATCGACTATGAGGCCGAGCAGGGGCCGACGATTGCGGTGAGACTGCAGGAATTGTTCGGGCTCAACACCCATCCCTCGATCGCCAAAGGCGCGGTGCCGCTGGTGCTGGAGTTATTGTCGCCGGCGCACCGGCCGGTGCAGGTGACGCGCGACCTGCCGGGTTTTTGGCGCGGCAGTTATGCGGCGGTGCGTTCCGATCTGCGCGGGCGTTATCCGCGGCATCCCTGGCCGGAGGATCCGGCGAGCGCCATGCCAACCCGGCGCGTCAAGCCGCGGGGAACGTGACCTGACAAGGCTCATCAAGCGCGACGCAGCCGCAGCCACATCGGGTACAAATACCACAACAGCAACATCGCCAGCAGCAGCGTAAGGGCCGCCGCAATTGTGATCGATGTGGAGTGGGTGATTTTCAGAAAAACCACATAGACGTCGGCAGCAATGCCGAACGCCAGTGGCAGCGATGCCGCGATCACAAAGGCCGACCCGAGACGCAGGAACGGCTCGGAGTCGTCGCCGCCGAACGATAGCCGATGCAACGCCGCGGGCGTCATCAACAAGATCGTTGCGATCGTGACGCAGCACAGTCCTGCCGCGTGCAGCATTTTGGCATCCGACGGCAGTTCGTCGAAGGCGCGGGTTAGCATGGCGATGAGCTGAAATCCCAACAGCGCCTGGCAGCCGGGAATGATGACCCGGGCCTCGGTCAGCATTTGCTCGATTTTTGTCGCAAGCGGCGTGGTGCCGGATTCCACGGTCATGGCCTGCCTCCTTCGTTGTCCGATTAGCCATGCGAGGCCGAACCAGAAAAACCCTGCCAATGCAGCGCTCGCCGTGCCCACCGCCAGGCCGGCCACGCTGCCAAAGATGCGTTCGAACACGATGAACAGCCCAAGCGCCAGGCTCGCGATGAACGGCACCAGCGCCGCCGCCGCAAGCGCGGATATTGCGCTCTCCAGACGCAGGGTCGACTGACCGGCCTCGACGATGCGATGCTGCATCGAGGGCGCAATCAGGCATCCGATCGAGAGCACCATCAGCGCCAGCGCGGCGCAGACCAGATATTGCGAGCTCCTGGAAAGTGTGTCGAAGCCGTTCTGGAAAACGCTTTCGAGCAGGAATCCGAACAGTACCTGCGACCCCAGGATCAGCAGGCGCGTTTCGTCCAGTGCTGTCTTTATCTTCCGGTCCAGTTTCACAATGGAAATCGTCAGTTCTGCGCAAAACCGCGGACGCCTGCCCGACCCCCGATGAATTTCGGATGACGGAAATGCGTCACGGAGATGAACTCTTTGGCGCGCCGCGCGTTCCCATGTCCGGAACCCGCTGGCGAGGGACATGCCATGAGCGCTGCATATATTTTTGACGTTGAAGGCACCTTGATCGATTGCGTGGCGGATACCCTGCAATGCCGGAGGGAGACGCTGGTTGCCTTTGGCGTCCCGGTACCAACCACCCAATTGCAGCGCTTGTCGGGAATGGATGGCGACCAGATGCTGGCGATGCTCGTGCCCAGCCTCGACAAGCAGGCACGGAAGAAAATCCTGACCGCGCAAGGCGAATATTATCGCACGGCCTATCTGCCGCGGGTGCGGGCGTTTCCCGGCGTGCGCGCGGTGTTCACCGCGATCAAGTCGCAGGGTGGGCGCATTGCACTGGCCACCGATTGTCAAAGCGACGAATTGAAACGCTATCGCAGCCTCATGAACGTCGACGATCTGATCGACGCGATCGCGTGCGGCGACGAGGTGTCGAAAGGAAAGCCCGATCCGGCCCTGGTAGAGCTGGCGCTGCATCATCTCGGCAGCACGCCGGCGGCGTCAGCCACCATGATCGGCGACACTCCGTTCGATGCCCAGGCGGCGCGGAGCGCCGGCGCGACCGCGTGGGGAACGCTGACCGGCGGTCATGCGAGATCATCGCTGATCGATGCCGGCTGTTCCGTGGTGGTGGCCTCGATTGGCGATTTCGCGCGATATTTCCAGCGAGAACAGCCGCTGGTCTCAACGGCCTCGAGCCATCGATAGGGAGCGGATGGCCGCCGAACCTCGGCGCTGCCGAGCTTCCATTAACACTTCGCTCATCCTTTTCGGCAAAATGGCAGCCTTCGCGGCTGCCGTTAGTCGCGGTCTTGCGGCGGACGTGGTGATATCTGGGGTCCTCTGACCGAGGTTGGCGTGATGCGTAACATAATGATTTTTGCCGCGTTCATGGTCGGCCTCGGCACCCTCATGGCGCAGATGGCGGACCGGATGACGGCGAGGCCCGCGCTCGCCACCATCACCAGCCGAAAAGCTGCCGCCGTCGAGACGGTCGGGCAGAGCGGCCTTCGCAGCCTCAGCATCCCGCGCGACGCCCGCGGCCATTTCCAGACCGAGGGGCGCATCGATGGCCAGCGCATCGGCTTCATGGTCGATACCGGCGCATCGATGATCGCGCTCAATGAAACTTCCGCCGCGCTGTTCGGTCTGCGTCCGTCCCGCGGCGACTACAACGCGACCGTCACGACCGCCAATGGCACCATCAAGGCGGCGCGGACGCGACTTGCCATGGTCGATATCGGCGGACTTGTGGTGCGCGACGTCGATGCCATGGTGCTGCCGGACGAGGCGCTGTCGGAAAACCTGCTCGGCCTGTCGTTTTTGTCGAAGCTGAAGCGCTTCGAATACGCCAACGGCAAGATGGTGCTGGAGCAGTAAGGCTCCTTCGCTGCCAATCCGCCGCAATTAATCGCCACAAGAGCGCCGTCCCGCCTTCCGCGCGGCCTGCGCATTCGCTATGGCTGCGGTGCCTTTCCCTTCAGCGTTTCACGACGAGGCCATCTCTAATGTTTCCGAAGCCGAAATCCGTGCTGGTTCCGAATACCTACGCCTATGAATCCGAGCCCATGGTGAAGGCGACCGGCTTTCGCGAATACGACGCTCGCTGGCTGTTCGGCAAGGAAATCAACCTGATGGGCATTCAGGCGCTGGGCATGGGGCTTGGCGCGCTGATCGCAGAACTCGGCGCCAGGCAGGAAATCGTTACCGGGCATGATTTTCGCGGCTATTCGGCCTCGATCAAATACGCGCTGATTTCGGGGCTATTGGCATCGGGCTGCAAGGTTCACGACATCGGCCTGTGCATGACGCCGATGGCGTATTTCGCGCAATTCGATCTCGACGTGCCCTGCGTCGCGATGGTGACGGCGTCGCACAACGACAATGGCTGGACCGGCGTCAAGATGGGCGCCAACCGGCCGCTTACCTTCGGCCCCGACGAGATGAGCCGCCTGAAAGAGATCGTGCTCCATGCCGACTTCAACAACAGGGTGGGCGGTTCATATCAATTTCACGAGAATTTCCCGGCGCGCTACATCGCCGACCTCACCAAACGCCCGAAGCTGAAGCGCAAGCTGAAAGTCGTTGTTGCCTGCGGCAACGGCACCGCGGGTGCCTTTGCGCCTGACGTGATGGAGGCGATCGGCTGCGAGGTGGTGCCGCTCGATACCGAACTCGACTACACCTTCCCGAAATACAATCCCAATCCCGAAGACATGGAAATGCTGCACGCCATCCGCGACGCGGTGCTGGAGCACAAGGCCGATGTCGGCCTCGGCTTCGACGGCGACGGCGACCGCTGCGGCGTGGTCGACAATACCGGGGAAGAGATTTTCGCCGACAAGGTCGGGGTCATGCTGGCGCGCGATATGTCGGCGATCCACACCAACGCGCAGTTTGTGGTCGACGTCAAATCGACCGGGCTTTTCGTCACCGATCCGGTGCTGCAAAAGCAGGGCGCCAAAACCACCTACTGGAAGACCGGCCACTCCTACATGAAGCGCCGCACCAACGAATTGGGTGCGCTGGCGGGGTTTGAAAAATCCGGCCACTTCTTCTTCAACGCGCCGCTCGGCCGCGGCTATGACGACGGCCTGATCTCGGCGATCGCCATCTGCGAGATGCTCGATCGCGCGCCCGGCAAGTCGATGGCGGATTTGAAGAACGCGCTGCCCAAAACCTGGTCGTCGCCGACCATGTCGCCGCATTGCGCCGACGAGGCCAAATACGGCATCGTCGCGCAAGTGGTGAAGCATTTCGAGGCGATGCAGAAGAGGGCTGAGAAGGTCGCTGGACAAAAGATCCGCGATCTCGTTACCGTCAATGGCGTGCGCGTCACGGTCGAGGATGGCAGCTGGGGTCTGGTGCGGGCGTCGTCCAACAAGCCGGAGCTGGTTGTCGTGGTCGAGAGCCCGGTCAGCGAGGCGCGGATGCGCGACATGTTCGAGGCGATGGATTCGGTGCTGCGCACCCACCCCGAAGTCGGCGAATATAATCAGAAGATTTGAGGACGCAATTCGTCATTGCCGGGCGCGGCGTGTACCACATTTACCGCCGTCATACCCCGCGAATGCGGGGGTATCCAGTACGGCGCGGCTTTTCGATTCCATCATGAGCGCACTGGAATACTGGATCATCCGCTTTCGCGGATGATGACAGCCGTGGTGACGTCGATCAGCCTACGCCGCCGGCACCGGCAACGCGGTGACCGATTTGATCTTCTCCATCGCGAAACGCGAGGTGACATTCTTCAGCGGCACCGCGCCGATCAGTTTTTTGTAGAACACGTCGTAGCTCTGCATGTCCGCGACCACCACGCGCAGCATGTAGTCGACGTCGCCCGCCATCCGATAGAACTCCATCACCTCGGGCATTGCGCTGACGGCGTCGGCGAACTTGCGAAGCCAGGCCTCGGAATGGTCGGCGCTCTCGACCGAGACGAAAACCGAAATACCGAGCCCGATCTTGTTCTGGTCGACCAGCGCGACCCGGCGCAGGATTACCCCGTCGGCCTCGAGCCGCTGGATTCGCTTCCAGCACGGCGTCGACGACAGTCCCACCCGGTCGCCGATCTCGGCGACAGACAGCGAGGCATCTTCCTGAAGCACAGTCAGAATCTTGCGGTCGATGGCGTCGAGGCGGCGGTTGGACTCGTGGATTTGAATGGCTAGGTCGGTCATGAGAAGAACTTTGTTCCATTTACGAGGCAGATCATCCTCATATATAGAAAATTCTTCTATGACAAGCCATTATCGGTTGCCCTGAGCCGCACCGGCGGGTTGGCCATGGCTCAAAAGCTCTTCAACTTCAGCACGTTGCGGGGCGGCGAAGGCGCCCCCGAAACGGGTGCATTTTAGCGCGGCCGCGGCGGAGGCGAACCGCAGCGCGCTCGGAATGTCCTGGTTTTCGGTAATCGCCAGCGCGAACGCGCCGTGAAACACGTCGCCGGCGCCGAGCGTATCCACGGTATGCACCGGGAAGGCCGGCGTCTGCTGCAGGTTCTGGTCTTCGTCGAGCCAGAGCGTGCCTTGCGCCCCCTGAGTGCCCGCCAAAAACGACGACGTTAGCTTCGCAATCTTTTTGAGCGCCGCGCCGTCGTCGGCGACGCCGGCAGTGGACTGGAGCGCCTCGCTGGAAAACACCAGATGCGACGACGCGGTGAGCAGCCCTTCGCGCATCGACATGGTGCGGTCGACATCGACGACGACAGGAATGCCGCGGCGGCGCGCCTCGGCACAAAGCTCGGTGCAGAATTCCGCGCAGCGGTTCTCGGTCAGGATGGCGCTGCAGTCCTCGAGCAATTCGTCGGCATCGGGCAGGTGTACTTTCCACAATTCAGGATCGCGGAACGTCACGATGGTGCGCTCGCCGCTGGGGTCGATCATGATGTTGGAGATCGGCGTCACCAGGCCCGGCATGCGCACGATATGCTTGGTCTCGATGCCTTCATGCGCGAGCTTGTCGAAAATATAGCGGCTGGAGGTTTCGCGGGCGTCGCCCATCGGGCCGCAGATCGAGGCACGGCCGCCAAGGCGGACGATACCGATCGCCCCGTTAAGCGCGTTGCCGCCGCAGATTTCGTCGAAATGGCTGGCATTCACTTTGAAGCCGCGCTCCGGCAATTCCTGGATACGAAACGTCAGGTCCCGCACCGGCATGCCGATGCAGAGAATGCGCGGCGGAATTTTCGGCGCGGCAGGGTGAAAGTTCATCGGCTCGTCCATCACGTCCGTCCTGCCCTTCGACGGACCCGCATATTTGCTGCTAATCGAACAGTCATATGGGGGTTCCAGCTATGCGCGTGGGCCGGGGTCTGTCTGCAGCCAGCGCCCGACTAAATGATGGGCAATAGCAAACGGGTGAGGCCCCGCAAGGCCATCGGGATGCTCCCGCTTCAGCATCAGCGTTGCCTCGGCGCGGTTGAACCAGCGTGCGTCTTCCAGTTCCGCGCGATCGACAACGATATCCTCGCTGGTGGCGCGCGCGGTGCATCCGATCATCAGGGATGACGGATAGGGCCAGGGCTGCGTCATGTAATAATTCACGTCGGTGCAGTGAATTCCGGATTCCTCGAAGATCTCGCGGCGGACCGCGTCCTCGATGGTTTCCGCCGCTTCGACGAAGCCCGCAAGGCACGACCACATGCCGGGGGGAAATTGCTTCTGCCGTCCCAGCAGGCACTTGTCGCCTGAGGTCACCAGCATGATCACGACGGGATCGGTGCGCGGAAAATGCTCGGCCTTGCAACTGGGACATTCGCGTTTCCAGCCACCCTCCTTCATCGCGGTGCGGGTGCCGCAATTGGCGCAGTAGCCGTGGCGCTGATGCCAACTCACCATCGATTTCGCCATCGCAATCGCCGAGAGTTGGTCGGGCGGCACCACGCCCTGCATCGCCATGCCGCGCAGTTCGGTGACTGCGACATCGTTACGGGGCAGCAGTTTTTCCACGGCGGCTGCCGAGATGCCCATGCCGAACACCGCCGCGCCGTCGCGCAGACCTAAGAAGATCGTGCCGGGATTGGCGCCGAATTGCAGTGCTTCGTCGACGCTTAGGAGCGCGCGGGGCCCTTGCCCCTCCTGCTTCACCACCAGCGAGTCGCGATACACCACATAGGCGCGGGCATCGCGATGGCCTTCCAGCGCCAGCAGTTTGGCATCGTCGCTGCGCAGATGCGCCGCGCGATCGAGAATGTTGGTGATAAAGGCCGGCCGCCCCAGGGGAAACGCATCGAATGCTGTCATGAGTTCAACCAAGCCAAATCTTGCGGCGAAGCGCGCTGATGAAATTCTGGACTTCCTCGGCATCATGCGCGAGCGGCGGCATCACCCCCCACACCGGCCGCGGCCAGGCGACGTCGCTTGCGCGCCGCGCGATGACATGCACATGCAGTTGCGGCACCAGATTACCGAGCGCTGCGATATTGAGCTTGTCGCATTTGGTGATCTCTTTCAGCGCGCGGGCGACGCGGCTGATCTCGGTCATCAACTGCGCCTGCTCGACTTCATCGAGGTCGATGATCTCGACGGCCTCGTGCCGGCGCGGTACCAGCAGCAGCCATGGATAATTCGCATCCTTGATGACGAGCACGCGGCACAGCGGCAGGTCGCCGATGTCGATGGTGTCCTTTTTGAGCCGTGAATGCAGCGACCAGGCGGGAGAATCGGAGGGCATGTGAGTTCCAGGTGCGTCCATCGTTTCTCGACGGCTTCGGTCTGAAGTGGCCTGAAATGGACACCGCTCGCAATGTCATATCAAGGCGTCATCATCCGCGAAAGCGGATGATCCAGTATTCCGTAACCGGTCTGTTTATCGATGGCTCCGGGTTTACTGGATACCTCGCTGGAGCCTGCCATCGGGCTCGCCAAGACGAGACCCGTTGGCGGGGCATGACGGCCGACGCCACGCTTGCTTTCCGGAGGTTTTGGCCCCAAATAAGGGCCGGGAGATTGGCGGTGGACGAGCCACTCGCCAACCGGGTCAGGTCCGGAAGGAAGCAGCCCTAACGAGGTCCGGATCGGGTCGCTCGTCAGTCTCCTACC
>Ga0068853_100005154_pt1 | contig 10213 bp, 8 predicted proteins | sample KBSCornC32_FD_65655 | JGI IMG/M metagenome (GOLD analysis project Ga0068853, IMG submission 65655) | Corn rhizosphere microbial communities from Kellogg Biological Station, Michigan, USA - KBS Corn C3-2 | ecosystem: Host-associated > Plants > Roots > Rhizosphere > Soil ... | reverse complement strand
GTGGAGGACCCCATGGCGAACTCGTCCATGTTGGTCTTGCCGAGGATGACCACGTCGGCGGCCTTCAGCCGCTTGGTGAGCGTCGCGTCGTACGGCGGGATCCAGCCCTCGAGGATCTTCGAGCCGACGGTCGTCGGGATGCCCTCGGTGGTGAAGATGTCCTTGAGCGCGAGCGGGACGCCGGCCAGCGGGCCGAGCTTCTCGCCCCGCTCCCGCTTCTCGTCGACGGCACGGGCCTGGGCCAGGGCACCCTCGCGGTCGACGTGCAGGAAGGCGTGCACCTTCTCGTCGACGGCCTCGATACGGGCCAGGTGGGCCTCGGCGACCCGGACGGCCGTGAGCTCACCGGAGGCGATCTTCGCGGCGGTCTCGGCGGCCGTGAGCTTGATGATGTTGACGTTGTCCGTCATGGCGGTTAGTCCTCCCCCAGGATCTGCGGCACCTTGAAACGCTGCTGCTCCTGGGCCGGGGCGCCGGAGAGCGCCTGCTCGGGGGTGAGCGACGGACGGACCTCGTCCGCGCGCATGACGTTCGTCAGCGGGAGCGGGTGCGAGGTCGGCGGTACGTCTTGGTCGGCGACCTCGCTGACGCGGGCGACCGCGCCGATGATGTCGTCGAGCTGGCCCGCGAAGTGGTCGAGTTCTTCGGGTTTCAGCTCCAGACGCGCCAGCCGTGCGAGGTGGGCGACCTCCTCGCGCGTGATGCCAGGCATGCGGCGTTCCTCTGGGGTGAGTGTGTGTGGTTAGGGGCCAATCCTATGGGGAGTACGCGGGTGTCCGCGCACGGGTTTGAATCGCTCACCCTGTGCGCCCCTTCGGCCCCGTAAGGGGCGCGGGGAACTGCGCGACCAGCCACGAACGGCCCGCGCACAAAAACGCGCCCCGGGTCGAAGGGGCGCAGCCCCTGGAGAAAGGGACGGGAAGGGGCGGCGGGGGGAAGAACCCCGGCGCCCAACCCGCTACTCCTCCGAAGCCGCCGCCGGCAACGCCGCGGCGGGCCGCTGCCACCCCCGGGACCCTCGCGCCCGCAGCCACGCCGTGGTCTCCTCGGGCGGCATCGCCGCGGCGACCAGCCAGCCCTGGACCGCGTCACAGCCCAGATCCCGCAGCCGCTCCCAGGTCTCGTCGTCCTCCACACCCTCCGCGACCACCAGCAGCCCCAGCGAATGCGCGAGATCCACCGTGCACCGCACGATCTCCGCGTCCTCCGCGTCCACCGCGAGCCGCGCCACGAACGACCGGTCGATCTTCAGCTCGCTCACCGGCAGCCGCCGCAGATGCACCAGGGACGAGTACCCGGTGCCGAAGTCGTCCAGCGACATCTTCACGCCGTGCCCCGTCAGCGCGGCCAGCGTGTCCGCGGCCCGCTGCGGATCCTCCAGCAGCACATGTTCCGTTATCTCCAGCTGGAGCGCCCCCGCGGGCACCCCGTGCCGGGCGAGCCGCGCCGCCACCGACCCGGCGAACCCGGGGGTGTGGACATCGCGCGGGGAGACATTGACCGCGACCGGTACATACAGTCCCTGTGCCCGCCACCGCGCGACCTGCGCGAGCGCGGTCTCCAGCACATATTCGGTGAGCTGCGGCATCAGCCCGGACGACTCCGCGATGGCGATGAACTCGTCCGGCGGCACCTTGCCCCGCTCCGGATGCACCCAGCGCACCAGCGCCTCGAGTCCGGCCACCTGCCCGTCGAAACGGACCTTCGGCTGGTAGTGCAGCTGCACCTCGTGCGCGTCCAGCGCCCGCCGCAGATCACCGAGCAGCCCCAGCCGGTCCGGGGTGTTGGAGTCCCGCTTGGACTCGTACACCTCCACCCCCGTACGGTCCCGCTTCGCCTGGTACATCGCCACATCCGCCCGGCGCAGCAGCCCTTCCGCGTCCAGCGCGTGGTCGGGGAAGACGGCGAGCCCGGCGCTGGCCTCCAGAACGAGGGTGAGCCCGTCGAGGTCGAGCGGTGAGCTGAGCGCGGAGACAAGGCCGCGGGCGACCCGGGTCGCGGACGTCGTGGAGTCGGCGACGGGCAGCAGTACGGCGAACTCGTCGCCGCCGAGCCGCGCGGCCTCCGCCCCGCGCGGCAGCGCCACCCGCAGCCGGTCGGCTATCTGAAGCAGCAGCCGGTCCCCCGCGAGATGCCCCAATGTGTCATTCACCGACCGGAAACGGTCCAGGTCGATCAGCATCAGCGCCGACCTCGCACCGATCCGCTCGGCGTCATCGAGCGCGGTCCAGGTCCGCTCCAGCAGCCACTGACGGTTGGGCAGTCCGGTGAGCGGATCGCGCAGTTGTTCCTCCGCGCGGGCCCTGGCTATCCACAGGGTGGAGTCGAGGGCGATGAGGGGCACGGAGAAGAGCGGCAGCAGGATCGGCTGGGCGATGGCGACCACACAGACCAGCGGTGCGATACCGAGCAGCGCGACCACGACCAGTCCCTGCCGCATCAGCGCGGTACGGGCCACCGTGCGCAGTCCGCCCGGCCGTTGGGTGTGCAGATACCAGAGCAGGGCGCGGGTGACGAGGAGATAGGCCGCGGCGGTCAGTGCCACCTGGGGCGCGGTGTAGACGGTCCATGACTCGGGCTTCCACGGTGTCTCCACCGAGGGAACCTGGCCGAACGCCGCGAGCAGCAGCGCTCCCGCGCCGATGCCGAGGATGTCCACCGCGCCGCCGAGCACGCCCTGCCGCCAGCGGTTGCGGCGGGCGATACCGACCAGGACGACGACGGTGAGGCTGACCATTCCGGCCGCGACCCACCCGTAGAGCAGCAGCACGGCGAGGGTGAGCGCGGCGCCGGAGCCGGTGCCGCCCCACCAGCGGGAGCGGCCGAGCGCCACGAGGTGGCCGACGATGACACCGGTCAGCACGGCCAGCGCCCAGCCGGCCGTGCCGGACGGGAAGAGCGCGTGGTCGCCGGTGAACGCCCCGTAGAACCCGGTGCCGAGCACCACGGCGGCGAGGGCGATAACCGCGGTGTTCAACGGGGGCCACGGAAGACGCCACTTGGGCTCACTGCCCGGCATTCCGGGTACGTTCACAGCGGCGCCCGGCAGGGCAGGACCGCCCTTCGCGGAGCGGGGGCCGTTGTCCGGGCGCGCCCAACTGGGCACTCCCGTACCGCCGAAGCCCTGGGACGGTATGCCCGGTGTACCGTCGCCCGCCGGAAGCGCGGCACGGACGGGCCGCGCGGGCAGCGCCGGCGGATCGACGCGCCGCACGGCACCGCGCCCACCGCCCGGAGCGGAACCGCTGCCGAAACCCCCGGCACCGTTCCCGTACACAGCCCCGCCGGAGCGCTCGGGCACCGGGGGTCCCGCCGTGCCGGCCGTCCGCCTCCGGCGGTGCTCTTCGGCGTCGGCGTGCCCCGACGGTCGCGCTGACCGCCGGCCGAAGCGCCAGGCGCCGGACAGCCCGCGCAGGCGCAGCCGTGAGCCCGAGGCGGCGCTCTCGGTCGGTTCCATTCCCGTCCCTCTCACAGCCGGCGGTGCCCACGCCACGCGGCCCGATGCCCGGCACTGCCATCAACGGCACCGCGTCTCAAAAAAACCCTGTCCCTGCTCTCCACGAACAGGAGAATGCCCCAGCCGCATCCGGGCACGGCAGGCGCACATCTCAACAGTAGGCCGCAGAAGGCTTCTACGGGCACCGGTCGTCGACGGTCGCCCGAATGCGACCGGCCACCCGTATGCATCTGGTATGCGCCGAACGGATGGCCTTCAACCCCTACTCGTCGGTCGGAAGCGCGACTTCGACGGCGGCTTCCGGCCCCTCTGCGAGCAGAACCGCGAACCCGTCCTCGTTCAGAATCGGCACTTTAGCCTGAACTGCCTTGTCGTACTTCGATCCAGGGTTGTCACCAACCACTACAAAAGATGTCTTCTTCGAAACCGAACCGGTCACCTTGGCGCCCCGGCTCTGGAGTTCCTCCTTCGCCCCGTCCCGGGTGAAGTTCTCCAGCGTTCCCGTCACCACGACGGTGAGCCCTTCGAGCGGACGCGGCCCCTCGCCCTCGCCGGAGCCCTCCTCCTCCATCCGGACCCCCGCGGCCTTCCACTTGCGGATGATCTCGCGGTGCCAGTCCTCGGCGAACCACTCCTTCACGGAGGCCGCGATGATCGACCCGACGCCGTCGGTGGCGGCCAGCTCCTCCTCGGTCGCCTGCTCGATACGGTCGATCGAGCGGAACTCACGGGCCAGCGCCTCGGCGGCGACGGGGCCGACATGACGGATCGAGAGACCGGTCAGCAGCCGGGCCAGCGGGCGTTCCTTCGCGGCCTGGATGTACTCCAGCATCGCGACGGCGTTCTTCTTGGGCTCGCCCAGCTGGTTGGCGAAGACCGTGGCGATCTTCTCCTCGCCGGTCTTCGGATCCCGCTTGGGCAGCCCGCTGTCCTGGTCGAGGACATACGCCTTGATGGGGAGCAACCGCTCGATGGTGAGGGCGAACAGATCGCCCTCGTCCACCAGTGGCGGATCGGCGGGCTCCAGCGGCTTGGTCAGCGCGGCCGCGGCGACATAGCCGAAGTGCTCGATGTCCAGCGCCCGGCGCCCCGCGAGATAGAACAGCCGCTCCCTCAATTGGGCAGGACACGTACGGGCGTTGGGGCAGCGCAGATCGACGTCGCCCTCCTTCATGGGCCTGAGCGCCGTACCGCATTCGGGGCACTCGGCGGGCATCTCGAACTCACGCTCCGTACCGTCCCGCAGATCGGCGACCGGGCCGAGGATCTCCGGGATGACATCACCGGCCTTGCGCAGCACCACGGTGTCGCCGATCAGGACACCCTTGGCCTTGACCACGTCCTGGTTGTGCAGGGTGGCGAACTCGACCTCGGAACCGGCCACCGTGACCGGTTCGACCTGGGCGTACGGAGTGACACGGCCCGTACGGCCCACTCCCACCCGGATGTTGATGAGCTTGGAGTTGACCTCCTCCGGCGCGTACTTCCACGCGATCGCCCAGCGGGGCGCGCGGGCCGTGGAGCCGAGGCGGCCCTGAAGGCGGATCTCGTCCAGCTTGACGACCACACCGTCGATCTCGTGCTCCACGGAGTGGCGGTTCTCTCCGTAGTAGGCGATGAACTCCCGTACGCCGTCGAGGGAGTCCACGACCTTCGCGTACCGCGTGGTGGGCAGGCCCCATTCGCGCAGCAGCTCGTACGCCTGAGAGAGACGGTCGATGGCGAAGCCCTCGCGGGCGCCGATGCCGTGCACCACCATGTGCAGCGGCAGGGTCGCGGTGACCTTGGGGTCCTTCTGGCGCAGTGAACCCGAGGCGGAGTTGCGGGGGTTGGCGTACGGCTTCTCGCCGGCCTCGACGCGGCGGGCGTTGAGGTCCTGGAACGCCTCCATCGGGAAGTAGACCTCGCCGCGGATCTCGACGAGGTCCGGCACCCGGTCACCGGAGAGCCGTTCGGGAATCTCCGCGATCGTACGGACATTGGGGGTGATGTCCTCGCCCGTACGGCCGTCGCCGCGGGTGGCCGCGCGGGTGAGCCTGCCGTGCTCGTACGTCAGGTTCACCGCGAGGCCGTCGACCTTGAGCTCGCACAGGAAGTGGTGGTCGGGCGTGCCGACGTCCCTGGCGACGCGCTCTGCCCAGGCGGCGAGTTCCTCGTCGTCGAAGGCGTTGTCGAGCGAGAGCATGCGCTCGCGGTGCTCGACCTCCGCGAGGTCCGTCTCGTACGCCCCCGCGACCTTCTGGGTCGGCGAGTCCGGCGTGCGCAGCTCGGGGTACTCCTCCTCCAGGGCCTCCAGCGAGCGCAGCAGCCTGTCGAACTCCGCGTCGCTGACGACGGGAGCGTCCTTCACGTAGTACCGGAAGCGGTGCTCCTCGATCTGCTCCGCGAGCTGCGCGTGCTTCTCGCGCGCCTCGGCGGGCAGGGGGCTCGTCGTTGCGTCCTTGTCGCCGGCCACCGTGTTGTCCTCCCGTTACTCAGGGTTGTCCGCGAGGGATCTCGCCGCCCGGACGCAGTGGGCGAGCGCCTTGCGGGCGTACGCGGGAGAGGCCCCCGCGAGTCCGCACGACGGGGTGACCGTCACCGCCTCCGCGAGCAGTGCCGGTTGCAGCCCCAGCCTGCGCCACAGCGTCCTGACACCCATGACGCTACCGGCAGGGTCTGACAATGGGCCGTCCGTGCCGGGCACTACGCCGGCGAAGAGCCGGGTGCCGCCTTCCACGGCTTCTCCGATCGCGTCGTCGTCACGCTCGGTGAGCAGTGCGAAGTCGAACGAGATCGCTGCGGCGCCCGCCCGGCGCAGCAGCGCGAAGGGCACGTCGGGGGCGCAGGAGTGCACGACGACCGGTCCGTCATGGATGCCGACCAGGTCCCGCAGCGTGGACTCCACCAGCTGCCGGTCCATGGCCCGGTGGGTGCGGTAGCCGCTGGCGCTCTTGATGTGTCCGCGCAGGACGGCGACGAGCGACGGCTCGTCGAACTGGAGCACGATCCGCGCGCCGGGAATCCGCCGCCGTACCTCTTCCAGATGGAGCCGCAGCCCCTCGGCGAGCGATCCGGCGAGGTCCCGGCAGGCTCCGGGGTCGGAGAGGGCGACCTCGCCGTTCTTCAGCTCCAGGGCGGCGGCCAGCGTCCACGGTCCCACGGCCTGGACCTTCACGGGGCCCTCGTAGCCCTGGGTGAACTCCTCCAGCGCGTCGAGGTCCTCCCCCAGCAAGGACGTGGCCCGCCGGGTGTCGCGCCCCGGCCGGTCCCCGATCCGCCAGCCGCTGGGCTCCACGCGCGCGTAGAGCTCGACGAGCATCCCCGCGGTCCGGCCGATCATGTCGGCGCCGGGCCCGCGGGCGGGCAGCTCTGCGAGGAACGGGAACTCCTCGACCGACCCGGTGACGGTCCTGGCCGCCTCCCGTGCGTCCCCGCCGGGGAGGGACCCGATGCCCGTGGCGGGACCGAAGCTGAACTCGCTGTGTCGACTCACCCGTGCAGCCTACGCAAGCGGCGAGGCCGAGCTCACCGCCCCGGCCGTACCGTCAGGTCATGGACGTCGGCGTCCCTGGGCAGGTCCAGTGCCATCAGGATGGTGGTGGCCACCGACTCCGGGTCGATCCACTGGCCGGGGTCGTACTCCTTGCCCTCCTGCTGGTGGACCTTGGCCTGCATGGGACTGGCCGTTCGCCCGGGGTAGACGGAGGTGACGCGTACGCCGTTGTCGCGCTCCTCCTCGCGCAGGGAGTTCGCGAGCGCGCGCAGTCCGTGCTTCGAGGCGGCGTACGCGGACCAGTCGGCGTGGGCGTTGAGACCGGAACCGGAGTTGACGAACACCACGTGGCCGCGGGCGACGCGGAGTTGGGGCAGGAAGTGGCGGGTCAGCTCCGCCGGGGCGAGCAGATTGACGTTCAGCTGGTTGCGCCATGCCTTGGGGGTGAGCTCACCGACCGGTCCCAGGTCGATCACGCCCGCGCTGTGCACCAGCGAGTCCACCCGGTCGGGCAGGGACTGGTGCGAGAACGCCCAGGACAGCCGGTCGGGGTCCGCCAGATCGCCCACCAGGGTCTTCGCCCCGGGGAAGGCGGCCGCGAGTTCCTTCGCCCGGCCCGCGTCGCGCGCGTGCAGCACGAGATCGTCCCCGCGCGCGTGCAGTCGGCGGGCGAGGGCCGCGCCGATTCCGGATCCGGATCCGGTGATCACATGAGTAGCCATGCCCGCCATGCTCGCATCACCGGATGCCCTGGCTCTCCTCCAGGTAGGCCAGCGCACCCACCGGTTCCTCGGCGAAGAACACCAGGTCGGTCAGGGGCAGGGGCAGAAAACCCTCGTCGTCCATGCGCCGGAACTGTTCCTTGAGCCCGTCGTAGAAACCGGCGGTGTTGAGCAGTACGACCGGTTTGTCGGTGTGCCCGTGCTTCTTCAGCTCCAGGATCTCGGTCGCCTCGTCCAGCGTCCCGGTGCCGCCCACCATGACGACGACGGCGTCCGCGTTCTCCAGGAGCAGCGCCTTTCGCTCCGCGAGGTCACGGGCGACGATCATCTCGTCCGCGCGGGGGCGCGCCCGGTCGGCGAGAAACTCCACGGACACCCCGAGCAGCCGCCCGCCGGCCTCCTCCACCCCGTCGGCGACCACCTTCATGAGCCCGACATCGGAACCGCCCCACACCAGTGTGTGCCCGCCCTTGCCGATCAGCTCGGCGAACTCCCGCGCGGGAGTGGTGTACCGCTCGTCGAGGTCGGCGGCGGAGAGGAAGACGCAGATTCTCATGACCGTCACGGTACGCGGGAAGAACCGGGGGGTGCCCCCTAGACCCCTGCCGTAGCCGCCCGCACCGTAGTGGCGATCGTCGCCGAGCCCACCACTCGCGTGCCGTCGTACAGGACCACCGCCTGGCCGGGGGCCACCCCGCGGACCGGCTCCTCGAAGGTCACCCGGAGCGTGCCGTCGACGAGTTCCGCGGAGACCGGGGTCTCGTCGCCGTGGGCGCGGAGTTGGGCCGTGTAGGTGCCGGGGCCGGAGGGGGCCGTGCCGCACCAGCGGGGGTTGATGGCTGTCAGGGCCGAGACGTCCAGGGAACCGGCGGGGCCCACCGTCACCGTGTTGTCGACCGGGGAGATGTCCAGGACGTAGCGCGGCTTGCCGTCGGGTGCCGGGGTGCCGATGCGCAGGCCCTTGCGCTGGCCGATCGTGTACCCGTACGCGCCCTCGTGCCGGCCGAGGACCGCGCCAGACTCGTCCACGATGTCGCCCTCCGCCTTGCCCAGCCGGTCGGCGAGGAAGCCCTGGGTGTCACCGTCGGCGATGAAGCAGATGTCGTGCGAGTCGGGCTTCTTCGCGACCGCGAGGCCACGCCGCTCGGCCTCCGCGCGGATCTCGTCCTTCGTCGTCACCGTGTCGCCGAGCGGGAACATCGCATGGGCGAGCTGCCGGTCGTCGAGGACACCGAGCACATAGGACTGGTCCTTCGCCATGTCGGAAGCGCGGTGCAACTCGCGCGCCCCGTCCGCGTTCACGATCACCTGCGCGTAGTGACCGGTGCAGACGGCGTCGAAGCCGAGGGCGAGCGCCTTGTCGAGCAGGGCCGCGAACTTGATCTTCTCGTTGCAGCGCAGACAGGGATTGGGGGTGCGCCCCGCCTCGTACTCGGCGACGAAGTCCTCCACCACGTCCTCACGGAAACGCTCGGCGAGGTCCCAGACGTAGAAGGGGATGCCGATGACGTCCGCGGCGCGCCGGGCGTCGCGGGAGTCCTCGATGGTGCAGCAGCCTCGCGCGCCCGTGCGGAACGACTGGGGGTTCGCGGAGAGCGCGAGATGGACGCCGGTGACGTCGTGGCCGGCTTCCGCGGCGCGGGCGGCGGCGACGGCGGAGTCCACTCCGCCGGACATGGCGGCCAGTACGCGAAGGGGGCGGGGGCGCTGCGAGATCTCAGTCATAACTCTTCAAGGGTAAGGGTTGTCCTGCGGCGCCCCGTAGCCCCGGGAACCGGGGGCGACCGGCGACCGTTGAAGATCGTATGGCGGAAGGGAACGGCGGGCGGGGCCGTCGCAGACGGGACGGGGACCGGCACCTCGGCAGGAGGGCGCTGCTGATCGGCGGTCTCGCGGCCGCGGTGGGTTCGGCCGCGCTGGCCCGGGACGAGCTGTCGCGGCTGTGGTGGCGTGTGCCGGGAGTGCAGAAGCCGCGCAAGGAGGGCGAGGTCGACTTCGGGTCCGCACGCTGGGTGGCGGCCTCGGAGGCGAACTGGCGGCGCGCGGACCGGCCCGACGACTACGGCATAGACATGGTGATCGTCCATGTGACCCAGGGCAGCTTCGACAGCGCGGTGAAGGTGTTCCAGGACCCGGGGCACGGCGCCGCCGCGCACTACATCGTCCGCGGAGACGGCCACATCGCGCAGATGATCCGCGAACTGGACGTGGCCTATCACGCGGGCAACCGCGCCTACAACGAACGCAGTATCGGCATCGAGCACGCGGGATTCGTGGAGAAGGCCTCGTCGTTCACGGACGCGATGTACGAGTCCTCGGCGCGGCTGACGGCGGGGATCTGCCGACGGTACGGGATACCGGTGGACCGGAAGCACATCATCGGGCATGTGGAGGTGCCGGGGACGGATCACACGGATCCGGGGAAGTACTGGGACTGGGAGCGGTACTTGACGCTGGTGCGCAAGGCGGGCACGGACGCGGGGGCGGGTGCCGGTACGGGTACGACGGCGGCCTGAGCGGAGGGCGCGCCCCCGGATCACCCGCACCCGCACCGCCCGC
>Ga0068853_100005150_pt1 | contig 10215 bp, 10 predicted proteins | sample KBSCornC32_FD_65655 | JGI IMG/M metagenome (GOLD analysis project Ga0068853, IMG submission 65655) | Corn rhizosphere microbial communities from Kellogg Biological Station, Michigan, USA - KBS Corn C3-2 | ecosystem: Host-associated > Plants > Roots > Rhizosphere > Soil ... | reverse complement strand
GAGAGGCCGACATAGCCGAGGTAGAGCGTCGGCGGGTGGAAGGCGAGGCCGGGATCCTGCAACAGCGGGTTGAGCCCCTGTCCTTCGGCCGGCGCCGGATCGAGGCGGGCGAAGGGGTTCGAGGCGAAGAGCAGGAAGGCGTAGAAACCGAGGCTGATCAGGGCCTGCGCCGCCAGCGTGGCGATCAGGGTTCGCTGCTCGAGCCGGCGTTCGAGCAGGGCGACGCCAGCGCCCGCCACCGCGAGGATCGTCACCCACATCAGCATCGAGCCTTCGTGGTTCCCCCAGGTGCCGGCGAACTTGTAGAGCCAGGGCTTGGCGGAATGATCATTGGCGGCAACCAGCGCGACCGAAAGATCGACCCGGAGGAACAACACGATCAACAGGATGAAGGCGAGCATCGTCAGCGCGGCCTGCGCGACCGCGACCGGGCGGACCGCCGCAAGCATATCCCCCCGGCCACGCAATCCCGATGCCCCCAGGAACAGCTGAAGCGCCGCCAGCGCGGCAGCGAGCCACAGCGCGGCGAGACCAGCCTCGGCAATCATCGTTCGAGACTCTTGGTCTCGTGCATCTCACCGGCGACCTGGGGCGGCATGTAGCGTTCGTCATGCTTGGCGAGGATGTTGGTGGCAATGAAGGCGCCGTCCGGGGCGAACGCCCCATCGGCCACGACACCGCTGTTTTCCTTGAACAGATCGGGCGTGATGCCCTTGAAGCGAACCGCCACCGTTTCCTGGCCGTCCGTCACGACGAAGCGGGTGGTGACGCCATCGGGATCACGTATGATCGACTTGTCGGCAACCATGCCGCCAAGCCGCACCGCCCTGCCCGGCTCGATACGGGCACGGACGGCATCCGCAGGGGTATAGAAATAGGCCGCCTGGTCCTTCAGGGCGGACATCGCCAGCAGCACCGCTCCGATCATGGCAGCGAAGGCGAGCAGGATCAGAACCAGGCGCTGATGCTTGGCTTTCACCGATCGTCCCTCAGCGCATCCGCGCGCTTTTCGGCGCGGCGCATCTCCGCGTAACTCCATGCCGTCACGGAAAGCGTCCCGACCAGCGTCACCACATAGGCAGCGATGATGAACGTCCAGTGGTTCATCGGACCACCCTTTCAATCCGATCGGTCATACCGATGCCAACCGTCGCAGGCGCGCCTCGACGCGCGCCTCGGCAAGCAGCGCGCGCATGCGCATCAGGACGATCGCAGCGAACAACAGGGTGAAACCGAGCATCGCGATCGGCAGCGGCCAGAGCAGCGAACTGTCGATGGAGGTACCGGTGAGCCCGATCGACTGCCCTTGATGAAGCGTGTTCCACCATATCACCGAATAATGGATGATCGGCAGGTTGATCGCGCCGACCAGACCGTAGATCGACGCGATGCGGGGGCCGGAGGGACGATCGGCCAGCGCGGACGCCAGCGCGCCATAGCCGATATAGAGGAACAGCAGGATCAGCATCGAGGTCAACCGCCCGTCCCACTCCCACCAGGTGCCCCAGGTCGGACGACCCCATAGCGAGCCGGTGACGAGGCAGATCGCGGTAAACAGCCCGCCCGGCAGCGCAATCGCACGCGCCGCGACCGCCGCGAGCGGATGACGCCAGACGAGCTGCATCAGGCTCGCCGCCGCGATCCCCGACCAGCCCGCCATCCCGAGCCAGGCAGCGGGGACATGGACATACATCATGCGGACGCTTTCGCCCTGGAGATAATCCGGCGGAGTCAACGACAAGCCGCTGATCAGCCCACCGGCGATCAGCAATGCGCCGGCCCAGCCTAGCCACGGAGTAATAGGGCGAGCAAGCTTCAGAAAGCGCGCGGGATTGGCGAGGACGTGCATCTTTTGCCGCCGCTCTATCCCATCATCCGACAGGTGGGAAGGGCCATGGAGGACACTATCGCCAAAGAGCCGACGCTTCCCTATGGCATCGGCAATGTTGCAACCCACGCAGCCGGCCGGGCAGGATCATATCACCCTCGCGATCCTCATGCGGATCGTGAGCGCGCTGTTCGTAGCCATCATGGGCGCCTTCGCCAAGCAGGCCGGGTTCGGGGGCGCCAATCCCGGCGAAATCCTCTTCTTCCGCAGCGCAATGGCGCTCCCCGTGATCATCATCTGGATCGCGGCGGGACCAGGTTTCGCCGCCGTCAGGACGAGCCGCCCCAAGGCGCATCTCAGCCGTGCGGTACTCGGGCTGACATCGATGACCACTATGTTCTGTGCGATCAGCCTGCTGCCGTTGACGGAAGCCCTCACGATCTTCTTCATCTCGCCGCTGATCGCGACGTCTCTCGCGGCGCTGTTTTTCAAGGACAGGGTTGGCACGCATCGCTGGATCGCGATCGGGGTCGGCTTCGTCGGGGTACTGATCGTCATGCAGCCATCAGGCGGGGGGAACGAAATACCGACGCTCGGCCTGATCGTGGCGGGGATCGCGGCGCTGCTGATGGGCGGCGTCACGGTCACGTTGCGCGAGCTTGGTTCCACCGAGAGCGCGGCGGCCACTGTGTTCTGGTTCACCGTCATCGGCACGATCGTGATGGGCTGTGCCTATCCGCTCTTCTACCAGCCGCACGATCCCCTGACCTGGCTGATGATGGCGGGCATCGGCGTCTCCGGCGCGGTGATCCAGATCGCGAACACCGCTTCGTTGCGATTGGCCCCTGTGTCGGTGACTGCGCCGTTCGATTATTCGCAACTGTTCTGGGCAGCGCTGATCGGCTGGCTCATCTGGGCGGACCTGCCGGCATGGAGCACGATCGCGGGGGGACTTCTGATCGCCGGCGCGGGTCTCTATACTTTCTATCGAGAGAGGATGCAGCGGCAGACCATCGCCGAGGAAGCCATGCCGACAATGTAGGAGATGGGGCGACCGACGGGGATTGAACCCGCAACCTCTGGTACCACAAACCAGCGCTCTAACCAATTGAGCTACGGTCGCCGCAGGCCATCGGCCGCGAAGGATGCGCACATAGGGGCGCATGGTGCGCAGCGTCAAGCAAGGCGTGGGCCTTTTCACGCCTTTGTGACCAATTTGCTGTTTCCTTGCGCCGCGCTTTGCGCTTTAGAATCGGATTTTGTTCCACTCACGTGGAATGCGGCACCGGCCCGCTCCCCCCGCCCAACCTCCCGACAGGGTAGTCATTGGGAGGTTGGGCGGGGGAGCGGGCCGGTGCCGCCGTTTCAGCGAAGCTGAAACACATGAGAAGAGACAACCGATGTTATCCCAGCGCACCCGTTACGCGATCCGCGCCCTTCAGCATCTCGCCGATCGTTATGGCGAGGGGCCGGTGCAGCTTGTCGAGATTTCGGAGGCGCAGAACATCCCGGCGAAATTCCTGACGGTCATCCTGTCCGAGATGAAGCGCGCCGGGCTGGTCGAGACGCTGCGTGGCAAGGAGGGCGGCTACTGGCTCGCCAAGCCGCCCGCCGATATCACCTACGGCAATATCGTGCGGCTGACGCGGGGATCGCTGGCGCTGGTGCCCTGCGCGAGCCGGCTGGCCTATGAAAAATGCAAGAACTGCATTGATGAGAATATCTGCAAGCTGCGCCGGGTGATGCTGGCGGTGCGCGACGAGACGGCAAATATCCTCGACCAGATGACGCTTGCCGACCGGAGCGACGGCCTGATGGAGCAGGTCAGCCAAGCTCAGACCTGAACGGGATTTTCGTCCTCTTCAGCGGAATGTCCCCAGCCTGATGAAGCCCAAACCCGCTCATGCACATAATAGAGCAGGATCTTGGTGATCACCTCCGTCCCCGCGATGGAGCCCGCTGCCTGCCAGCTCGACGTGAAGATAAGGCCCAGGACGAAGGTATCGATGCTTCCGAGCGCGCGCCAGCTTACCGCCTTGGCCAAGGACCGGGGATGCGATTCCCTTCCACGAAACAGAAACAAGCCGTCCTCCACCAAATGGGCATGCCGCCCTATCGTGGCTCGGGTGAAAATGAACGCTAGAAAGACTTTACCGGTAAAAAGTCCGATCAACGCCGAACAAGGACAAGCGCGACGAGGCTGAGCGCGCAGGCCGCCGAAAGATAGAGGCCCACCAGCGTCAGTCCGCCACCGTCGGCGAGAAGCTGAGCAATCACCGGCGTCAGACCGCCACCCAATATGCCACCCACATTGAAGGCAACCGAAGCGCCTGTGTACCGCACGCGGGCGGGAAACAGGCCGGGCAACCAGGCGCCCAGCGGCCCATAGACGAAGCCCATCACGGTCAGGCCGAGCGCCAGGAATACGCCGATCAGCGCGAGGGAGCCGGATTGCATCAGCGGCGCCAGGAGAAATCCGGCGATGATTCCCATCGCGCAGCCGCCGATCAGCACTTTGCGGGCATCGAATATATCGGAAAGCCAGCCCGCCGCTATGATCCCGCCCGCCATGAACAGGATCGCGATCAGCTGGACGGCCAGAAACTCGGTGCGACCATAACCAAGATTGGTGGTGCCATAGCCGAGCGCGAACGCCGTGCTGATATAATAGACCGCAAAACAGGCGATGACGCCTACCGTACCGGCGATCAATACGCCGGGATGACGCCGCATCGTTTCACCAAGAGGCAATGAGGGCGGCGGCGCTTCGGCCAACGCAGCCTTGAAATCCGGAGTCTCGGTGAGCTTGAGGCGGACCCAGAGGCCGATCCCGACGAGCACCACGCTCGCGAGGAACGGAATACGCCAGCCCCAGTCCATGAACTGCTCCGGGGTCAGCGACAGGCCGAGCAGCAGGAAAAAGCTGTTGGCAGCGATAAAGCCGACCGGCGCCCCCAATTGCGGGAACATGCCGAAGCGGCCATGCCAGCCGGGCGGCGCATTCTCGACCGCCAGCAGTGCGGCCCCGCCCCACTCCCCGCCAAGGCCGAAGCCCTGGCCAAAGCGCAGCAGGCACAGCAGCGTCGGAGCCAGCCAGCCGGCCATCGCATAAGTCGGCAGGAAGGCGATCGCGACGGTCGATCCGCCCATCAGCAACAGTGATGCGACCAGCGTGGACTTGCGCCCGATGCGATCGCCGAAATGGCCGAACGCCGCCGCGCCGACCGGCCGGGCAAAGAAGGCTATCGCGAAGCTCGCATAGGCGGAAAGCAGCTGGATCGATTTCGACTCGGCCGGGAAGAACAGCGGGCCGAATACAAGTGAGGCGGCCGTCGCATAGATATAGAAATCGTAGAATTCGACCGCGGTGCCAGCGAGGCTCGCTGCCAGCACGCGGCGGTGGGTCCTGAGATGGATCATGACGTGAGACCGGGCGCGCGTAACGAGTCCGATACGGAAGATATCATGCCGCTCCCTCTTTTTTCCGTCATGCTGAACTTGATTCAGCATCCAGTATCGCAACGTAGCGGCAAGTGCCTTGGTGGATGCTGAATCAAGTTCAGCATGACGAGGTATCCTACCGATGGTCTTCCATCAGAAAAACCCGCAGCACAAAGGAAAACCGGCCCATCTTGTCGATGGACCGGCTTCCAAAATGGTGGGCGCGGCAAGGATTGAACTTGCGACCCCTGCGGTGTGAACACAGTGCTCTACCACTGAGCTACGCGCCCATATTTCGCCGTCCGCTTGGGCTGGGGAGCCCGAGAGCAAACGTGCAAGCCGGCCCGTCGACCGAGCCGGCCTCTGCGAATATCAGTTGACGGCGTCCTTGAGGGCCTTGCCAGCCTTGAACTTGGGCTGGGAGGACGCCTTGATCTTCATCGGCTCGCCAGTGCGCGGGTTGCGGCCCGTGGACGCCTTGCGCTTGCTGACCGAGAATGTACCGAAACCTACGAGGCGAACCTCGTCACCCTTCTTCAACGCACCGCTGACGGCGTCGAACACGGCCTCAACGGCCTTGCCTGCGTCGCCCTTGCCAAGGCCCGTCGCGTCTGCGACCGAACCGATCAGCTCTTGTTTGTTCATGCCTCTCGAACCCCCTTGCAAAGGTGATTTGTATGGAATCGCGGCTTTCGCCGGCGCGCCATCTAAAAACCCGCTTTCGACACGAGTCAAAAGGAAAGCGTCGCAAACCGGAAATTTACGCCAAATTCGGCAGTTTCACCGGAATTTTAGCACATTAGTGCCGGATCGGAGCCTCGCCGCGCTCATTTTCCATCCCGCTTAAGCCAGATGGCTGGAGCGCAAGCTCGTCCGCCTCGGTCCAGTCGATCGGAGTCGTGGGCCGGCTGAGGGCGAGTTCGAGCACCTCGTCGACATGACGGACGGGGATGATCTTGAGACCCTCACGGATGTTGGCCGGGATCTCGGCGAGATCCTTTTCATTCTCCTGCGGGATCAGCACGGTGGTGATCCCGCCACGCAGCGCCGCGAGCAGCTTCTCCTTGAGCCCGCCAATCGGGAGCACACGGCCGCGCAACGTCACCTCGCCGGTCATCGCGAAATCGCGGCGGACCGGGATGCCGGTGAGGGTCGAGATGATCGAGAGCACGATGCCGATTCCCGCCGACGGCCCATCCTTCGGCACGGCGCCTTCGGGCAGATGGATGTGCACATCCTTGCGCGCGAAGAGGCTCGGCTTGATGCCATAAGCGGGCGCGCGCGACTTCACGAAGGAGAAGGCCGCCTGGACCGACTCCTTCATCACGTCGCCGAGCTTGCCGGTCGTCGCGATCGCCCCCTTGCCGGGGACGGTAACCGCCTCGATCGTCAGCAACTCACCGCCCACCTCGGTCCAGGCAAGACCGGTGACCGCGCCGACCTGATCCTCCTCCTCGCCCACGCCGAAGCGGAACTTCCGCACGCCGGCGAATTCGGACAGGTTATCGGGGGTGATGGTGACTGCCTTGATCTTCTTCTCGAGGATGCGGCGAAGGCTCTTGCGCGCAAGCTTGGCGATCTCGCGCTCGAGCGTCCGGACGCCGGCCTCGCGGGTATAATAGCGGATCAGGTCGCGCAGTCCTTCGTCGGTGAGCGTGAACTCGCCTTTCTTCAGCCCATGCGCCTCGATCTGCTTGGAGATCAGGTGGCGCTTGGCGATCTCGACCTTCTCATCCTCGGTATAGCCTTCGAGCCGGATGATCTCCATGCGGTCGAGCAGCGGCTGCGGAAGGTTCAGCGAGTTTGCGGTCGTGACGAACATCACGTCCGACAGATCGTAATCCAACTCCAGATAATGGTCCTGGAACTTGCTGTTCTGCTCCGGATCGAGCACCTCGAGCAGCGCGGACGCCGGATCGCCCCGGAAATCCTGGCCCAGCTTGTCGATCTCGTCGAGCAGGAACAAGGGGTTGGAGGTGCCGGCCTTCTTGAGGTTCGACACGACCTTGCCGGGCAGCGAGCCGATATAGGTGCGGCGATGGCCGCGGATCTCGGCCTCGTCGCGCACGCCACCGAGTGACTGGCGCACGAACTCGCGCCCCGTCGCCTTGGCGATCGAGCGGCCGAGCGAGGTCTTGCCTACACCGGGCGGACCGACGAGGCAGAGGATCGGGCCCTTCAGCTTGTTGGTGCGCGCCTGCACGGCGAGATATTCGACGATCCGTTCCTTGACCTTCTCAAGCCCGAAATGATCCTCGTCGAGAATGCGCTCGGCCTCGGGAATATCGCGCTTGAGCTTCGATTTCTTGCCCCACGGCAGCCCCAGCAGCACGTCGAGATAGTTGCGCACGACGGTGGCCTCGGCCGACATCGGCGCCATCGTCTTGAGCTTCTTCAGTTCGGCGGTCGCCTTGGCGCGGGCTTCCTTGCTGAGCTTGAGCTTGGCGATCTTCGCGGTCAGCTCGGCAACCTCGTCGCCGCTGTCCTCGGAGTCGGTATTCCCCAGCTCGCGCTGGATCGCCTTCAGCTGCTCGTTCAGATAATATTCGCGCTGGGTCTTCTCCATCTGGCGCTTGACCCGGCTGCGGATCTTCTTCTCGACCTGCAGCACGCCAAGCTCGCCCTCCATGAAGGCGAACGCCATCTCCAGCCGGCGCGCGGGATTGAGCTCGACCAGCAGCGCCTGCTTGTCGGAAACCTTGATGCTGATGTTGGCAGCAACTGCATCAGCGAGGCGCGAGGGCTCCTCGATCTGGCCGATCTGGACGGCGGTGTCGGCCGACATCTTCTTGTTGAGCCGCGCATAATTCTCGAACTGCTCGGTGACCGAGCGCATCAACGCGTTGGCTTCCTTGTCGTCGGCGACGAGGTCCTCGACCTCGGCAACCTGGGCCGACAGATGCGTCCCATTTTCATCGAGCTGCTCCAGACGGGCGCGCTTCTGGCCTTCGACCAGGACACGGACCGTGCCGTCCGGCAGCTTCAAAAGCTGAAGCACGGTGGCGACGACGCCGACATCGTACAGCGCCTCGCGATCGGGATCGTCATTGGCGGGATCAAGCTGGGCGACCAGAAAGATCGACTTGTCGGCCGCCATCGCGCTTTCGAGCGCCGCGACCGATTTGTCGCGGCCGACGAACAGCGGAACGATCATGTGCGGAAACACCACGATGTCGCGAAGCGGCAGGACTGGCAGAGTAAGCGTCATGAAATCTCCAAGGGCACACTCAGGCAGCATGCCGTTCAGGCCTATATGGTACGACCCCAGTTTCATATCAATGAACCATCGCTGCACCGCCAAAAAACCGGAGAAAAAACGGTGGACAGACCTCTGTAATTTTAATAACTATCTAGTCAGTTATTAGCGAGTCGGTGACATGACCGCACCCAAATGGAAACGCAGAAAGGCAGCGCGCCCCGCCGAAATCGTGGCCGCAGCGCTGGCCGTCTTTGCGGAGCGAGGCTTCGCGGCCGCCCGCACCGAGGACATCGCCGCGCGGGCAGGCATTTCGAAGGGCGCGCTGTATCTTTACTTTCCGACGAAGGAGGACCTGTTCCGCGCGGTCGTGCGCGAGGCCGTGGTGCCCAATATCGAAGCGTTCGGCGCACAGCTCGCGGTCTCCGACCTCCCCTTCCCCGCCGTTCTGCGGGCCATGCTGCCGCGCTTTGCGGAAACGGTGGCCTCCACCCGGCTTGGCGCCGTAGCCAAGATGGTGGTCGGTGAATCCGGCAATTTCCCGGAACTTGCGCGGGTCTGGTACGACATCGTCATCTCGCCTGCGATCGCGCTGATCAGCGATCTGATCGCAAGGGCGCAGCAGCGCGGCGAAATCCGGCCCGGCGACCCGCGCACCCATGCCTTCTCCATCATGGGGCCGATGTTCATGAGCGTGATCTGGCGCGAGACCTTCACCCCGATCGGCGGCAGCGATATCGACCTTTCAGCGATCGCGCGCCAGCATGTCGAAACCGTGCTTGCCGGCCTGGTTGCCGATGGAGGGAAGGTATGAAACGCCCGCCCCGCATAGTCATCATCCTGATCGGCGTTGCCGTGGCCCTGCTCGCATGGCTGCTGATCGCGCCGCATTTCCGTCCGGCACGAACCCTGTCGGGCTATATCGAGGGTGAGACCCTCTATCTGGCCTCCCCTGTCGCCGGCACGGTTTCGATGGTGAACGTGCAGCGCGGTCAGCGCGTCGCCGGCTCTGGAAAGCCGCTGTTCGTGATCAAGCCCGACCAGCTCTCCGCACAGAAGGCACAGGCCGCTGCCGAACTCTCGGCAGCGATGGCCGAAGCCGAGGATGCCCGCAAGGGTCAGCGCCCTGTCGAGCTTGGCGTGCTGGAGGCGGAGCGGTCAGCTGCCGAAGCCAGCGCACGGGATGCAAGGGCGACGCTCGGCCGGGTCACGCCGCTGGCCGCCAAGGGTTTCGTCTCCCGCGCCAATCTCGATGACGCCAAGGCTGCGTACGACAGTGCGGTCGCACAGGTGCGCGCGGCGCAGCGTCGGCTCGATTCCGCGCGGCTGGGTTCGCGCACCGACCAGATCAGGGCCGCGGACGCGCGCGTGGCGCGCGCCCGCGCCGCACTGGCCGAAACGGGCGCGCGATTGGAAGACATGGCGCCTCCCGCCCCTTCCGCAGGCCGCGTGGAGGACGTCTTCTACCAGCGGGGCGAATGGGTGGCGGCAAACCAGCCCGTGATTGCGCTGATTCCCGACGACCGGGTGTTCATCCGCTTCTTCGTGCCCGAGGCCGAGGTGAACGCCTACAAGCCCGGACAGCGGATCAGCTTCAGTTGCGATGGTTGCGCGGCGGGACTGCAGGCGACGACAAGCTATGTCAGCCCGCGCCCCGAATTCACGCCGCCCGTCATCTACAGCCGCGATTCGCGCGATCGCATGGTGTTCATGGTGGAGGCACGCCCCGACACGCCCCGCGCGCTCCAAC
>Ga0068853_100005145_pt1 | contig 10223 bp, 11 predicted proteins | sample KBSCornC32_FD_65655 | JGI IMG/M metagenome (GOLD analysis project Ga0068853, IMG submission 65655) | Corn rhizosphere microbial communities from Kellogg Biological Station, Michigan, USA - KBS Corn C3-2 | ecosystem: Host-associated > Plants > Roots > Rhizosphere > Soil ... | reverse complement strand
ATATCATCTTCATTTTCTATTAAAGCATAGGCCGGTGTTTTGATACCTTCAGTATAGGCAACATACTTCATCAACTCTTTTGGAGGATCATATAATAAAGTAGTTGGGCCGGTAAAAGGAAGGTTCAATAATTCCAAAGTATAGATCACATCAATACTGGGCACTTCCCATTCTAAATAACCTTCGCATAGGTTAACAAAGATGTCGTAATGCTTTTTCTTTAATTCTTTGAGTTGTTTGTAAGTGGTCAGTTTATTTAAGAAAACGGTATCTACCGTGTCGTTGGGCAGCAATACGGAAAGATCCCTGGGCGGATCGTAATTTTTATAATCAACATTGGTGGTTGAATAATCAGGTTCTAGTACGCAGACTCTCATCAACAAATTTTATAAATAAAAACCGGTAAGAAATTTATGCCACTTTACGCCTTTGCGTTTTTATCTTCCGCTGTACACGGCGTAAAAATGCATCATTGATAATTTCAACTACCAGCTCTGAAAAAGTTTTATTGCTCATACGCAATATAGCCCCAATAGAAGTATAATTCTCATCTTCACTTAAACCGCATTGCGCATTTACTTCTAAAACGTATAAGTTTTTAGTTTTGCTGTCCATCCTTATATCCACCCTGGTATAACCTTTTCCTTTGGTGGCCACATAAGCATCCCAGCTCACTTTTTTTATAGCATCTATCAAATGGGCATCCGGTAATTCGTATTCGTAAAAATTACCTTCATTGGGCATCGCTTCTTCTTCTTCATAGATTTCCCAAAGCCTGTCGAAGCTTAAGAATTTTTCTTTGTCAGGTAAAGAAGGATGAAAGATGCGCTCTACGGGTGTATAGATCTTTGCCTGTTCGGGTTTATTATAACTGCCCACGATAAGCACGGTATATTCGGGGCCGGTGATAAAAGATTCGGCGATCAATCCATCTGCTGCTAAATTCCACCCACGATAGCCGTCAAACATTTTACGGATCTGCTCATTCAATTCCTTCTTTGTCTCTACCACATTCTTTACACCAACACCCATGCTGCCACCGCTTACAGAAGGCTTAACGATTATTGGTGAACCCAACCGGTCGAAAATACCATTGGTATATTGTTCTTTTATTTTTATCGCTTCCCATTTTGCATTAGGCACATCATATTTATCGAATGCCTTTTTCATTGGTATCTTGGAAGTGGTGATATTATAAAAGTATTCATCAGAACCGGTATACACCAATCCTTTTTCTTCTAAAAGTTTTACTACCGATACACCCGGCGTTCCGTTTACTTCATCGCCATCACAAATATTAAAAACAAGCGGGAAATGATCACCGGCTTCTTTTTCTGCAACAATGGTATCAATAACAGCAGCATAATCCTCCATCGTAACCGGCTGCCATTTCCAGTTGATCCCTAATTCAGCAAATGTTTTGGTATATTCTTCAATGCTCTGGCTGAAGTCGTAATAATAATCAATATTGGCGTCGTTGGTTACAAGATGGGGTGCGAGTACCCAAACCTTAAGGTTTTCAAGAGGAACAATAGGTAAGAATGAAGATGGAGACGACATATATTTTATAATCCTTTAAACAACCTCTTTTTATCTGACTGCTGTTTAATAAAGTCGGTTAAACGATATTTTGCTAATGTAGAAGCATCCAGGTGAGAAGCGCCATTGATCAATTGTAAGCATTCGCTGCTTTTACAATTGCAAACAAAGGGCTGGCTCATGTCCCATTCGGTGCTGGGATAGAAGAACGTGAGTTCATCACCCGGTTGTAATGGCTTTAAACATACCAGTTCAAAAGTTGTAGTATCAAAAAACACATTGGGATCACAGCTGTGATTGATGTATTGCAAAAACTCCGGCTGCAGCGTAATATGTGTATCAACACCTGTTTGTACAGTTAGATACGTTGCATAAGATTGCGTAACACCCGCATGAAACTTACTGATGACCTGTCCCGGCTGGATAGCCACAGTAGCATGCAATGATTTTTGATTGGTTGAAGTGTTTAGCAAAACATCACCAAATGCATGATTGCTGACTACTTCAATGTTTGGGGTAGTAATAGTAGTGGTATTCATGTGAATTTAGAATGGGTTAGTAAGTAAAAGTTTAATTAAGATTTAATTTTGAGATACAATTATTTTGATTATAGTAAATGTATAAATACATTGAATAATAAAAAAGATAATTAACGATAAATATTCAATAAGTGGATTAATTGTTTAATAATGTGAATAACCATGGGATTAACGACCGCTTTACTTTTCCTTTTAACAATAAACGGTATCAATTCATAAGAAGTATATTTGATCATGAATGATGAAAACAATGTTGCCAATGGAGCATTACTCTTACAATTGGTACAAATGAAAATGCCTTTTGGAAAGTATAAAGGAACATTGCTTTGTAATTTACCCGTATCCTATCTCGAATGGTTCCAGCGTAAAGGTTTTCCCAAGGGAAAACTGGGTGTTTTACTGGCAACCATTTATGAAATAAAGCTTAATGGACTGGAACAATTGCTTAACCCACTGAAACAATAAACACCTATCTATGAACCAATGTTTTAAAAATTCCATAATGAAACTAAGATCAGCGCTATCGGTTATCATTGCTGTTAGCCTGCATGCTTTTGCAGCAGCACAAACCAATAATAACATTATTGTAAAGGCTAATGAACCATATGCCGAGATACAACCTACCATGTGGGGTATTTTTTTTGAAGACATTAACCTGGGCGCAGACGGGGGCATCTATGCAGAACTGGTAAAGAACCGTTCTTTTGAATTCAGTAAACCATTAATGGGATGGGCTGTAGAACAAAAGCCATTTAATGAAGGCGCCGTAACCATACTGAACAGGCAGGGCCAAAACTTAGCCAATCCGCGTTTTGCAAGAGTAACAATCAATAATGCAATACAGGGAAACCTGGGTATGACCAATGAAGGCTTTCGCGGTATGGGAATTAAAAAGGGATTGCATTATGATTTTTCATTGATGTACCGGATGCGGCAAGGCAATATAAAACTGCATGTAGAAATTATAAACGCTAAGACGGAAATTATAGCAAGTGGAATGTTATCACCCGCCAATACTGTTGAAGAATGGAAGAAAGAACGGGTTACACTTGTAGCAACAGACAGTGCACAAAAAGGAAAAATGAGGATATGGTTTGAGGGTACCGGCGTGATTGATATGGACATGATCTCTTTGTTTCCCGAAGATACCTGGAAAAAAAGACCCGGAGGAATGAGGGCAGATATGATACAGTTGCTGGCAGATATGAAACCCGGCTTCATGCGTTTTCCAGGCGGTTGCATTGTAGAAGGCATGGACCTTAACAATAGGTACCAATGGAAAAGAACGATCGGCCCAATAGAAGAAAGGCAATTAATGATCAACCGATGGAATGTTGAATTTGCACATAGGCCCACACCGGATTATTTTCAAACATTCGGTCTTGGTTTTTTTGAATACTTTCAATTGGCTGAAGATATCGGCGCTTCACCATTGCCCATTTTAAATTGCGGCATGGCCTGCCAGTTCAATACTGCAGAACTGGTGCCCCTTGATCAATTACAACCTTATGTACAGGATGCCTTGGACCTGGTGGAGTTTGCCAATGGAGCAACCAATACGCAATGGGGTAAGATAAGAGCAGAAATGGGACACCCCGATCCTTTCAATTTAAAGATGATGGGTATTGGTAATGAGAACTGGGGGCCGCAATATATCGAACGCTTAAAGATCTTTCAAAAAGCGATCAGGGAAAAATACCCGAACATAAAATTAGTGACCAGCTCAGGCACAGATCCCAATGGGGACCGCTTTAATTTTTTAAACGGTGAACTGAGAAAGATAAATGTTGATATCATTGATGAACATTATTACCGCAGGCCCGAATGGTTTTTGGAAAATGCATCCCGCTATGACAATTATGAAAGGAATGGAACAAAGATATTCGCGGGTGAATATGCAGGGCAAAGCGATAAGGTGGTAAGTGTTGAAAATAAAAACAATCTGCGTACAGCCATTGCCGAAGCGGCTTTTTTAACAGGACTGGAAAGAAATGCAGATGTTGTGGTGATGGCATCCTATGCGCCATTGTTTGCACATGTAGATGGCTGGCAATGGGCACCCGACCTGATATGGGTAGATAACCTGCGCAGTGCCGGAACAGTAAATTACCAGGTACAGAAATTGTTCTCCAACAATAAAGGAACAAATGTGGTACCGTGTTTATCAAACAATAAACCACTTTCAGGACAGGATAGTTTATACAGCTCAGCAGCCATCGATAAAAATACCAATGAAGTGATCATCAAAATAGTGAACAGTTCTTCAGTTGAAAAAAATACAAGCGTTATTGTTGAAGGGAAAAAATTATCATCGCAGGGAACTGTAACAGTTTTAAACGGGAAGCCAGATCAGATCAATACTGTAGATAATCCTTTTAATGTAATACCATCAACCTCATCATTAACAATAAAAGGAAAAAAGATCGATATCGCCCTGCAGCCTTATTCTTTCACCATAATAAAAGCTGCAATAAAATAAACAATATCATGCGGCAAATATTTGTAGCTATATTGATCTTATTTGTGCAGGATGTTTTTGCGCAGGAATACCAAACCAATATTCCCGTTCACGACTCGGTGATAATAAAACAGGATAGCGTATATTATATTTTTTGTACCGGTAGAGGCATCAGCGTATGGTCATCAAAAGATATGCAGTCATGGAAAAAAGAAAAGCCAGTTTTTGATACGCTGCCATGGGCGGTACAAACAATCCCGGGTTTTAAAAACCATATTTGGGCTCCGGACATTTCTTATTACAACGGCCTGTATTATTTATATTATTCCGTTTCTGCTTTTGGGAAGAATACGTCATGCATTGGAGTTGCTACTAATAAAACACTTGATCCTTCTTCAGCAGGTTTTAAATGGGCCGATCATGGCAAGCTGATTCAATCCTACCCGGGTAAAACCAACTGGAATGCCATTGACCCCAATATCATCGCAGATGAAAAAGGAAATGCATGGTTGACCTTCGGATCTTTTTGGGATGGGATAAAACAAATACCACTAACAAAAGACAGGCTGCATGCTAAAGGCGATACGATCAATTTACCCACCATCGCCAGCAGGAAAAAAATATCTTCAGAAGAAAACCCTGCTTCGGTAAATGACAATCCAAAAAATGCAGGTGGCAACGCAATAGAAGCGCCATTTATCTTTCATAAAAACGATTATTACTATTTATTTGCTTCTATTGATTACTGTTGCAAAGGAATAAAGAGTACTTATAAGATGATCGCTGGCAGGTCAAAAAAAATAACAGGGCCTTTTATTGATAAAGAAGGAATGGATATGGCGAAAGGAGGAGGAGGTATACTATTGCAGGGCGATAAAAATTGGTACGGCGTAGGGCATAATGCCGTTGCAACTTTTGACGGTATTGATTATTTAATATTTCATGGTTATGATGCTGCAGATAATGGCAGGTCGAAATTGAGAATAGAAAAATTGAAATGGGAAGATGATTGGCCGAAAATTGATTAATTCCTGTTCCTTCCTTTTTCTCCTGGATATAATTTATATACCACCTGGCTTTGCCAGAATTGTTTGGTATCAATATCCATAATACTGAGCTTGCCGGTAAAAGCAGCACCGGTATCAAGGTTCCATACATTACAACCCTGCATCGGCACATCGGTATTGTAATATTGAGTTGGCGTGTGCCCAATATAGATCTCTGTAAAAAGTTTTAAGCGCTTTGGAAAAAGGATGGAATCTCTTTTTATTCTTTGGTCCATTGCCAGTGCAGTTTCCCAAAGTGTCCTGTCCCAACTGAAATTAGAATTGTGAAATTCTTTTTGTGGCCCATGCATAGAAGTAAATCCTGCATGAATGAACAGGCGGTTTTGTTCATCAATTGTATAATAAGGCATACGCTCGAAGAAGACGAGGTGTTCCATTTTTTTAGCCGCATTTACTGTTGCATAGCTGTCAACAGTTGCCTGCCCGCCATGGAACAGCCATGTAGGGTCTGCTTTGCCGGTTCGCAACCATTCTTCGCACCATAGATCATGATTGCCTTTTATGAAAACACATTCATTGCTATTGCTGAGTGCTATCATGTGGTCCATCACAGCAGCAGATTCGCTCCAGCCGTCTACATAATCGCCGAGAAATATCAATTTGTCTTCTGTAGTTACATTGGCTTTTTGAAATACTTCATGCAGGGCTTTAAGTCCGCCGTGTATATCACCAATGATTAATGTCCTTTTCATACTGTAATATATTCAACAAGTCTAACACTGTTATGGGAGAAAGAAAATTTTGAAGCACACTTTTTTAAATAGAACCAGTTTCCTGGTTTTCTATTTTCTTTTTTGTTTGGCCAAAAAAGAAAGCCACCTGCGTAGGGGAATGATTAAATAAGAAAGCAACATTCTTCCGCTCTGTCTTTGCAGACAGCTACCGGAGCAGAGAATAGTTCATTGTTGCTTAGACTTTTCTCCATAAAAAGATTGTACTAATCTTATCTCTCCTGCAATGTTGTTGTTGAATTCTTCCAGTTGTTCTGCAGGTACCCACAATTCATTATGTATTTCTCCACCTACATTCTGAACAGGGAATTGCTGTAAATAATTTTCGGGTAAATCAAAAGCCATTACATAACCGGCATATCCCGAAAATTCATCTTTGGTATTCCACTCCAATGCAATTTGCTCAGCATAAGGCTGGTTCATTACAGGATAAAAAATAGGCTGCCACTCCAAACGGGGCGGAAACTTTTTATTGCCCGAAGCTTTTATCAAGTCCAATTCTTTTTGTCCAACGGGTCGATATAACGTGATCAGGTTCATTTAAAAAACAATAAGATTTTAAAGATAAAGAAAGCATAGCAACAGGTGTTGGTATACTTTGTAATTTTGCGCCATGCAGATACAAATATTAAAATCAAAGATCCACCGTGCAGTGATAACAGAAGCCAACCTGAATTATGTAGGGAGTTTAACTTTAGACGAAGACCTGATGGATGCCGCCAATTTAATTGAGAATGAAAAGATACAGGTGGTGAATGTCAATAATGGCGAACGCCTGGAGACCTATATCATCAAAGGTGCGAGGGGAAGTGGCATTGTTTGCCTGAATGGCCCTGCCGCAAGAAAGGGTGCGGAAGGTGATGTTGTGATCGTCATCTCATATGCGTTGATGGATTTTGAAGAAGCGAAAAAATTCAAGCCAACGATCGTGTTTCCGAAGGAGGGAAACAGATTGTAGGATGATATTTTAGATTTTAGATTGCTGACTTTAGATTTCCTTTGACTAGCTGCCGTTTTCTTTACCAACGTTTATTAAAGCGGTTGGCAATTTTAGATTGGAGCTTGCACTGAACAAAATCTACAACCGGCAATCTAAAATCTACAATCAGCAATCATCTTCTTTCTTGCTGCTTCATTGGGCAATGTTCCTTCTACAGACTTTAAGTTATCAAGCATGTGTGCAGGATTTCGAGTAGCAGGAATAACACAGGTAACAGCCGGGTGTGCAATAATGTATTTTAAAAAGAAAGCGGCCCAGTTATCAATATCCATTTCTTTTGCCCACGGTGGTAAAGCTTTGCCTTTTATTGCGGCAAATAATTTTCCTTCACCAAAAGGGCGGTTGATCAATGTAGCAACGCCTGCAGCAGCAGCGGCATCCAATAATCTTTTTTCAGCATGGCGTGCTGCAATTGAATAATTGAATTGTACAAAGTCCAGCTTTTCACTGGCCAAAATTTTTTCAAGCTCTTCATGGCTGGCGTCGGTATAATGCGTGATACCAATATACCTGATGATGCCCTCTTCTTTCCAGCGGCGCAATTGTGGTAAATGTGTTTTCCAGTCGGTGAGGTTATGGATCTGCATGAGGTCCATTGTTTGTCTTTGCATTTTTTGCATGGAAGCTTTCATTTGTTTTATACCTTCCTGTAAACCGGTTGTCCAAACCTTTGTTGCATAAAAAAAACCGTTACGGGCCGGCATACCAGCAGTAATATCACCAACCACCTGTTCTGATCTTCCATACATGGGCGAGCTGTCGACTAATGTAGCGCCCGCGGTATGCATGACTGTTAGTACTTGCTTAAGACCGGAAAATGCACTCGCGTCCACATCAAATGTTTGCCAGGTACCCAATCCAATCACCGGGAGTAATTCACCTGAAGAAGGTATAATGCGCTTGATCATTATCTGCAAAATATAATTATTGTAAAATTATATTTATACCAGTATTCTATAAAATCTAATATTATGACATATGAATAAATTAAACATGCTGCAACCTTTTTATAAAAAATAGCCTCCATTATTATGGACCGTTCCATTAGAAGATTTTTTAGTTCGTACTATTTAAATGAATATAATATTTATAAGGATTTCTGCGTTTATACCTGTCGGCCTTAACCAGGTACGCTTACGATTGCCACGGAAAAATACAAACTCCATCGTGTATGGGTACTTCCCTTTAACATCGTTTGCCTGTTTACCAGGATAAAATTTAGAAAAATATCTAACCGGCAATTATGAAAAAACATTTCGAAGTTTTAGACGGGCTTCGTGGAACTGCCGCTCTGCTGGTGGTTGTTTATCATTTGATGGAGGTCGCACATCCTAACCCCCTGTACCATGCACACCTGGCGGTTGATTTCTTTTTTTTATTATCCGGCTATGTAATTGGTTATGCTTATGACAGGCGTTTACAAACTGCCGCTATAACAATAAAAGATTTTTTCAGGATCAGGTTGATACGGCTTCATCCTCTTGTAATACTGAGTGTCCTTCTCGGGGCATTGGGATACCTGGTAGACCCTTTTGCAGGATATAAGCAACCTGTAAATAATTTCATGTTCTCTTTGGCTATTTTTTTAGGCATGTTATTACTTCCCGCTCCGCCTATGCCTAACCGTGGCGATGAAACTCATTCACTAAACGGCCCTTCCTGGTCGTTGTTACAGGAATACCTGGTGAATATTGTATATGCTGTTTTTTGCAATAAACTAAGTATAAAGATCCTTTGGATCATTGTTAGCATATCAGCTGTTGCCCTGGGTATAACAGCCATCACACACGGCCATCTTGCTGCAGGCTGGGGATGGAGCAGTATATGGATCGCACCGGTAAGGGTTTGTTATCCATTTTTTATGGGCTTATTGCTTTTTAAAACGGGAACAAAAATAAAGGTCCCCTTCGCTTATCCTTTATTGTCACTACTGATATTACTCAATTTTGCATGGCCCTTTAACAGGTATGACGGGGCTATTGAGTTTTTATCTGTACTGATCCCTTTTCCATTAATTGTAGCAGCAGGGGCAGGCAGTACAGTAAGTGGGTTCACGGCTTCTGTTTGCCGTTTCTTTGGTAAGATCTCTTATCCCATTTATATCATTCATTATCCTTTTGTTTACCTCTATACACATTGGGTATATGAAACACATCCTGCCAACAATTTGGTGGTAGGATATGGTATTGGTTTAATTGTATTCGTCATATTGTTATCATGGCTTTTATTGAAATACTTTGATGAACCTATCCGTGCATGGCTAACCGGCCTGTATGGAAAATCGGAACCGGGAAAAGTAAAAGAGGAGCAAAAAGCTTTATCAAAACAAAGGGCCTGACCGGGTTGGAATAATAATTACTTCACCGCCAAAACCTTACTGGTTTAAAATTAATATCTTCGTCTGCTATTTAAACCTCCATTTTCATGTTAGCAACCCCCTTACAAATTCTCCAGGTAGAGGATGATGAAGACGACCGCGTATTATTTGCCTGGGCATTTAAAAAAGCCGGGATAAGAGCGGAGATCGTTTATGCTAATGAGGGTAGCGAATGCCTTCAAAAACTCGAGACCTATCTTCCCGAAGTAATTTTTCTCGACATCAATATGGCAGGCATGAATGGTAAGGATTGCCTGAAATTGATCCGGCAACAAAATAAATTTGATGCTATTCCCGTGATCATTGCAACTACTTCTGATCACGAGGCTGATATAAACGAGACCTTTCAGTCCGGCGCTTCGCTTTTCGTGGTGAAACCATTCCGTGCTGAAGACCTGGTAACACTTTTAAAAAGGATATTTACCGATAACTGGAAGCAGCAATTATCGCAGAGGAACCGGGCGGCTTATGTTGTGGCGGTAAAGTAAAACTGTTAAAGTGACCATTGCATC
>Ga0068853_100005143_pt1 | contig 10228 bp, 8 predicted proteins | sample KBSCornC32_FD_65655 | JGI IMG/M metagenome (GOLD analysis project Ga0068853, IMG submission 65655) | Corn rhizosphere microbial communities from Kellogg Biological Station, Michigan, USA - KBS Corn C3-2 | ecosystem: Host-associated > Plants > Roots > Rhizosphere > Soil ... | reverse complement strand
AGGATAACCCCAGACGGAATGGCGATCGCGAACGTTTATAAACAAATGATCGGTTTGGCCGCAAGGTACGTAGATACTCCGACCTCAAACAATGCCACGTTCCAGCCCGCAAACCCGAGTGATTTTCGTCAAGAGATTCTTCGTCTCGATTACATTTTTAGCCCGAAGCACACAGTATATGGCCGATACATCCACGACAAAAATCTTGTGATCGATCCGTTCGGAACGTTTATCAGTTCGCAAATGCCAACCATTCAAAGCCTGCGCCAACGCCCCGGCGACGGAATACAGGTCGGACATCTGTGGAACATAAAACCGACGCTCATTAACGATGGCAAAGTGAATTTTTCGTGGACAAATCAGCTCATTCCTCCGGCTAACGATTTCTGGAATCGTGACACTTATGGATTCGAGTTTGAACAACTCTTTCCTAATGGCGGCCCATATGAAAATTCCATTCCCGACACGAGTTTTAGCGGGACCGGCACTGTTGCCAATTTTAACGGCGCGGCCCGTTCGCTGACGGCGCTTGCTCACGATTCAACCGTTAGCGACACACTGACGTGGGTAAAGGGAAACCACACGATGAAGTTCGGCGCCTTGTACAATTTCAGTAAGGTTTACCAGAATGGCCGTTCGACGTACGCCGGCACTGTTAACTTTAATTCGAACAGGCCGGGTTCAACCGGTCGTTCCTTCGCTGACGCTCTGCTTGGAAATTTCCGAACGTACAGCGAATTCGCATTCGACCCGGCGTCGCATTTTCGATTCCAGCAGTACGATGCTTTTGTGGACGACAGTTGGAAAATGACCAGAAAGCTAAGCGTCGAACTTGGAGTCCGCTTTCAATACGGAACGCCCTTTTACACGCGGGAAAACAGTATCTCGAACTTCGACCCCGCCCTTTACGATTTCGCGCATCAGGTCATTGTCACTGATCAGGGTGTTCTTATTGTTCCTGACGGAGTAAACAGGTTCAATGGTTTGATACGTGCCGGTGATGGAGTGCCCGAAAGTGAACGAGCCAACGTGCCGTCTTGGAACAGTCCTGACGTTTTGGCCGTACCTACTGGGGCTCCGCGCGGGCTCTATAAAGCTCATCCTTATTTCATGCCGCGTGTTGGTTTTGCTTACTCTCCGTTCGATGACGGAAAGACTTCGATTCGCGGCGGTTTCGGCATGTATTACGATCGTATTGAGGGAAATATAATCTTCCCGCTGGAGAGCAATCCGCCCTTTGTCAACAGTGCGAGTTTTGACAATGGAAATCTTTCGAACATCGAGGGCGGAAGCGAGTCCGCTCTTTCCGTTTTCGGGACCATCGCAGCGATCGATCCGAACTTGAGGACGCCGTATTCAATGAATTTCAGCCTCGGCATTCAGCGCGAATTGCCGTGGGGACTGTTTGTCGAAGCAAATGCAGTCGGAAATCTCGGTCGCAATCTGACTCGCAACCCCGACATAAACGCACTGCCGCTGGACGTCCTGCAGCAATATATCGGTGAAAAGCGTCCGAACGATAATTCGCTTAGAAAGTATCTTGGATATACTTCAATTAATCAACGCAGAAGCGATTCGACGTCGAATTACTACGCGATGCAGCTTTACGGTGCAAAACGCAAGGGCAACCTGCTGGCAACGGTGAGTTACACTTGGTCAAAGGTTCTGACCGATGCGAGCGGTTTCAACGACAATCCTGAGGAACTTGAGGACCGCCATTTCAATTACGGTCCTGCTTCGTTCGACCGGCGGCACGTTTTGGTCGCAACTTATACTTATGCTCCGCGACTATTCAAAGAAAGCTCCGGTTTCGTAAAAGCCTTATTGGACGGTTACGAGCTGAGCGGCATCACGCGTTTTCAGTCCGGAAGGCCGTTCACCATTACGGCTGCGACGCCTTTTACCGGTACTCGTCGTGCGGACATTGTACCGGGCGTCGATCTTTATTTGCGTGACGACAGGCAGTGGCTGAACCCGGATGCCTTCGTTGCGGCTCCGGACGACCGTCGGGGTACCAGTTCGGTCGGCTCCGTTTACGGACCAGCCTTTATGACGTGGGATTTTTCGGTACGCAAGCGGTTCCGGTTTAACGAGAGTATGAACCTGCGGCTGCAGATGGATTTGTTCAACGCCTTTAACAAGGTAAATTTCTCCGGCATGGGAACAACCGTAACCAGCGGCGGTTTTGGCGTGTTAAATTCATCAGGGCCGGGCCGCAGCATTCAGCTCGGTATCAAGTTTGTGTTCTAACGTGGAAGGCCTCGTGGCTCTGCCACTCTATTTGCGGAAAGGCTCTGCCTTTCCGTTAGATCAAATTGATCGCGGCTATGCCGCCGTTCAGTGAGTTTTTGTTAAAATTCATAATAGTCTCGTAAATGCGAGACTGTTGTTTTCGTTTTTCCTAAGTGAGATGAATAAAAGAGTTTGCAGCTTAATAATTGTGATGTTGATCGTTGTGCCGGGTGTCCTGGGTCAGGAAAACACGCCGTTCAAGAAAAAAGCGATCGAGGCAAGAATGATGAAAGTTGCCGAGTGGCAGCTTGCGCACCCAAATCACGAATTGTACCAGTGGACGAATGCGGCATTTTATGCAGGTATTTTCTCAGCCTACGAAACGACCAAGTCGCCCGAATTGATGAAGGCGCTGATGGACATGGGGGAAAAGAATCAATGGAAAACGGGACCGCGGTACGACCATGCCGACGACATCGCCATCAGCCAGACCTACATTGACCTGTACCGGCTAAAAAAAGATAAGAAAATGATCCAGCCGACCATAGATACGGTCAATCGATTAAAAACCGAACCCGGAGAACAGGTAAAGAAGAACGGAATTACATGGTGGTGGTGCGATGCTCTTTTTATGGGACCGCCAACGCTTGTAAAGCTTGCCGAGACCACGGGCGACAAAACGTATCTTGAGCTAAACGACAAGCTTTTTCGTGAGACGTATGACCGTCTCTACGACCCAACAGAGCATCTTTATTTTCGCGATGCGTCGTATTTGATCAATGCAAAAGGCGAAGGCAAACGCGAGGCTAACGGGAAAAAGATATTTTGGGGCCGCGGGAACGGCTGGGTCGCGGCCGGGCTGGTTCGCGTTTTAAAGGAGCTGCCAAAAGATCACCCAACCCGCGGTTTTTATCTACAGCAATACAAAGATATCGTTGCTCGCGTGGTTGAACTTCAGCAGGCGGACGGCCTTTGGCGGGCTAGCCTTCTCGACCCGGAAGCCTACCCCGGCGGAGAGAGCAGCGGTTCCGGTTTTTACACATATGCGATAGCATGGGGTATTAATAATAAGATCCTCGACCGAGGGAAATATCTTCCGGCGGTCAAAAAAGCCTGGATAGGACTGAATACGCTCGTCCATCCCGACGGCAAGGTCGGCTGGACCCAGCCAATCGGCGCGGATCCGCGGCGAAACTTCAGTGCGGACAGTTGGGAAGTTTATGGTGCCGGTGCATATCTTTTGGCTGCGTCAGAGGTAATTAAATTGAAATTATGAGCTGAACGGGCAAAGCAGAATAAGGAGTAAATCATGACAACACAAACACAAGAGGCAAAAGACAAATACGTTTTTCGCGGAACCAATTCCGAGAAAGGGCGGAATATTTCTATTACGCCGCAGAACAGCTCGATGAAGCATCTTTCGTACGGACGGACGATTCTCGATGCAGAAACACCGGCTACTGAATTTAATTCCGGCAATACCGAGATCGGTCTGATCTGCCTTTCCGGTACATGCTCGATAACGGTCGATGGCGAAACAAGCGAGATAAACCAATACGATTCGATCTACATCCCGCGTGATTCTGACGTGAAGATCACAACAAGCGGATCGGTCGATCTCGCCGAATGTTCTTCGGATGTCGATAACAAATATCCCCTGCAGATCGTTCGCTATGCCGATGTAAAAGACAACAATTCTCTTAGCTTTGTCACAGGTTCTGAGAACAACCGGCGTCGCGTAAACATCACGCTTGGCAAAAACATTGAGGCGGGACGAATCCTAGCCGGCTTTACGACATCCGAGCCGGGAAACTGGACAAGCTTTCCGCCGCACGAGCACGCCGAGATGCTCGAAGAGCTTTATGTTTATTATGATATGCCGAAACCCGCATTCGGCATCCAGCTTGTGTACACAAATCCGGACGAGCCGGAATTTGTCGGCGTCGTTCACGACGGGGATGCGGTGGTGATGCCGAAAGGCTTTCATCCGAATGTTTCCGTCCCCGGCCACCCGATAAATTTTCTTTGGATGATGGCGGCGCATCGCGAGGTTGAAGACCGTCAATTCGGCGTCGTGAACGTTCAGCCCGGCTTTGATCAAGGCGGAACAGGATTAGAAGCAAGTCGTAAATAAAATAACAGGTTATACAAAATGCTGGCTAATAGCTTTTAGCTAACGGCTATCAGCCAGTTTTTTCTCGCAATCGTTTTTAATGAATCCGGTAGCCGAAAAGACATTGGTAGATCTGGTTGGCTTCGGATCACCCGACGCCGATCTTTCGGCGGAAGAACTGCGCCGCATTGTCGAAGACGCTATCGTTCGCATCGGGCCGGGAGCAAGGGTACTTGCCATTGTCCCGGACAAAACGCGTGACGACAATACCGATATTCTGTTTCCGTTTGCTGCGGAGTTTTTAAAAAGCAAAGGCGTCGAAAAGCTCGATGTTCTTATCGCGCAGGGGACGCATATTTCGATGACCGCCGCAGAAAAGCAGGCAAAAATAGGCTTTGGCGACGGCGAGAAGATCTCCGATCTGGGCCGCGTTTACGATCACAACTGGAGCAGCCGGGACGCACTTGTCCAGATCGGGGAACTTGGTGTTGAACAGGTAAAGGCCATAACGAACGGCCTGTATGAAAAGCCGATAGCGTTGACGATAAACAAGCTGCTCGCACCGGGAAATTACGATCACGTTCTGATCTTTGGCGCGACCGTTCCGCACGAGGTTGCGGGTTTTGCGGGAGCGGCGAAATATTTTTTCCCCGGTGTCGCCGGACCTGAACTGACGCATGCGACACACTGGCTGGGAGCGTTGGCAGGAATTGAAAACACGATCGGTCGGATCGAGACGCCGACGCGTCATTTGATCGAGGCAGCGGCGGATTTCGTTGATGCTCAGGTTATCGCTTTTACGACAGTTGTTACTCGTGATGATGACGATCGCCTGCGGACGCACGGTCTGTTCGCCGGAGATTTTCGTGCAAGTCTGCGCGCTGGCGCCGAGATCAGTAAGGTCGTGCATATCAAATACACCGGCCGGAAATATAGCCGCGTAGTGGCGTTATTGGATGAGCACTACGACGAGCTTTGGGTTGGCGGCAAGGCGAGCTACAAACTCGGCGGTATTATCAAGGACGGCGGCGAGCTTATAATCTATGCGCCGCAAATGCGTTGCATTTCCGAAACCCACGGCGAGATCATCGAGCGGTACGGCTACGCTGCGATCGAAAAAATGCAGGAACTCGTGGCCGAGTCCGGCGAACTCGAAGAAAATCTTTGCGTCGCGGCGCATCTCGCGCATGTCGCTTACGCCGGGCGTCACGATGAACACGGCAACATCGTACCGCGATTCAACATCACGCTTGCTTCGCAGATCGACGAAGCGACGTGCCGGCGGGTGAATCTTGGGTATATGGATTTTCGAACCTTTCGCCGCGAAGATTACGAAAACGACCAGGACACGTTGATCGTCGAACGCGCCGGACGCGACCTTTATCTGGTCGAACCAAACTAGAGGAGAATTATGAAAAACATCTTTCACGTAACTTTCTGTTGTTTGCTCTTTGCCGGTATCTCGTTTGCGCAAACAGTAGCAACTGCGAACGCTGACCCGAATGCCGAGCTTAAAACACGCATCGACCGCGCCGAAGCAAAGCTAAAAGACTGGCCAAATCTCGCACGTTATCACGACGCGAACACAAAACTTGCCGCTCCGGCAAAAAACGAAGACCGCGTTGTCTTTATGGGTGATTCGATCACCGATGGCTGGAAGCTCGCCCAATATTTTCCTGGCAAGCCGTACGTCAATCGCGGCATCAGTGGCCAGACGACACCACAGATGCTGATACGTTTTCGCCCGGATGTTATCGACCTAAAACCAAAGGTGGTCGTAATTTTGGCGGGAACCAACGATCTTGCCGGCAACACAGGCCCGATGACCAACGAAGCGATCGAAGGAAATCTGCAGTCGATGGCCGAGCTTGCACGGGCGAACGGCATTCGCGTTGTGATCGCATCGATCATGCCGGTCAGCGATTACGGAAAGACGCGGGACGGCCAGCCGTCAATTCAAACCACTCGGCGCCCGCCGGCGAGCATACTCGCAGTAAACCAGTGGATCAAAAAATATACCGGGGACAACGGGTTTGGCTATCTCGATTATTTTTCGGCGATGGTTGATGACAAAGGCTTTCTGAAAAGCGACATCAGTCGAGACGGCCTGCACCCGAACGACAAGGGCTACGAGATAATGAAACCGCTCGCCGAACAGGCGATAAATACCGCCTTAAAGAAAAAACCGAAAAAATGATCTCCTCGGCTCATTTTTTCTTTGCGGCTTTGCGGGGAGAAAATTTCTATGAAGAAACTGATAATTATTTTGACGATGCTGCTTGCCTTTTTTTTGGCCGGTTGTAATAAGAATACGACTTCGGGCAAAAAATTCACTATCGCCGTAGTTCCAAAAGGCACGACGCATCCATTTTGGAAAAGTGTCAACGCCGGAGCGCAAAAAGCCGCTAACGATTACAAGGCGCAGGGCGTCGAGGTCGATCTGATCTGGAAAGGCCCGCTGCGTGAGGACGACCGCGAGCAGCAGATACAGGTTGTTGAGGGTTTCACCAGCCAGGGCGTCAACGGCATTGTTCTCGCTCCGCTGGACAGCAAGGCGCTTGTGCGTCCCGTCGAGGAAGCAAAAAAAGCCGGGATCCCGACCGTTATTATGGACTCGGGCCTTGAAACGGACCAGATCGTAAGTTTTGCCGCGACCGACAACCGCAAAGGCGGTCAACTTGCGGCAGACCGACTCGGCCAAATTCTCGGCGGCAAAGGCAAAGTGCTGATGCTCCGATATCTCGAAGGCTCGGCCAGCACAAACGACCGCGAAGAGGGTTTTCTCGAAGAGATCAAGGCAAAATTTCCGAACATCGAGCTTATCTCGACCGACCAATACGCTGGCGCCACACGCGATTCGGCAAAGCGAACGGCGGAAAATCTGCTTCAGCGATACGGCGATCAGGTCAACGGCATTTTTGCGTCGAACGAACCGGCGACAACTGGAATGCTGCTAGCGCTTCAGGATATTAACAAGGCCGGAAAAGTTGTCTTTGTCGGTTTTGACTCAAGCCCGCAATTTGTCGATGCTATGAAGGTCGGCCAGATGCAGGGCATCGTCGTGCAAAACCCGTTCGCCATCGGCGAATTGGGCGTAAAGACAATGGTTGACAGCCTGCTCGGTAAACCGGTCGAAAAACGGATCGACACAGGCGTAATGATGATAACGCCGGAGAATATGAATTCGCCGGAAGCCCAAAAATTGTTAAATCCACCTGCGGAATAAAGGCAGGCTCTGTTGATATTTCGACTAAAAGCGATATTTGCTATTCTTGGTTTTCTAAGCATAGCCCCGTCCTTCAGGGCGGGTTAGAGATTGAACCAATTTCTCAGCCCGTTTCAACGGGCTTGCAAAACAGGCGGCTCAAGCCGTTTGGATAAGGACGTTAAAACGCCCTTTTATATTTATACGCCAATCTTGACCTCACTGAAGGACGGGGCTATGCAAAGATTTTTCGAGGATACCGATTCAACTTTCAACCGAACGAGTTAATTTGCTAGAAATGGGAATTGAAAGCAAAATCCAGAGCGTTCATTTGCTAACAAATATTTTTGGACACTTTCCATCTTTCCATGATGCTGAGGTTAAAAGTATTACTCTTACCCGAGGTCATAAAGGAAAGGTTGCGCCCGAACTTGAAGCATTAATCCATGCTTTCGAAATGACTTCCAAAGTAGACAACACCGACAAATATGAATTGACGAATCACAGTTTAGTACATTTTCGTTTTCTCGAAATCGATCGTTTAGACCTCGCGGGCTTTAACCACCAAAATGTTCTTCAATCATTAAAAATTGACTATGTCGACAACGATAAAGATGGCATGCCAAAATTTGAGATTGAATTTGTGGGTATATTTGGTGTTGATGCAAAATTTTTTTGTAAGGCAATAAAAATAGAATCCGTTGAGCCTTTCAACCCTGAATGATTCTTAACAATGTTTTATAATGACAAGATCACAATCATAACCGGCGGGACGAAAGGCATTGGCGAAGGCTGTGTTCGGGTTTTTGTTGACGCCGGTGCAAAGGTCGTTTTCTGCGCGCGTAAGCAGGATGAAGGTGATGTCCTCGCCGCGGAATTAAACGCTCGTGGCAAAGGCGAGGCCACGTTTATCAAATGCGATGTCTCGAAAAAGGACGAGATCAAAGATTTGATCGATAAAACGGTTGAGAAATATGGCCGCGTCGATTGCCTGATCAACAATGCGGGGTGGCATCCGCCGCACAAGACGATAGACGATTTCTCAGTCGAGGAATTTCGCGATCTGCTTAGCCTAAATCTCGTCAGCATCTTTGCTGCGTGCAAATTTGCGTTGCCTCATTTGCGAAAGACAAAGGGCAATATCATCAATATGTCCAGTCTTGTCGGGTCGATCGGACAGGTCGGTGCAACGACATACGTTGCAACAAAAGGCGGCATCACGGCGTTTACAAAAGCGCTGGCCGTGGATGAAGCGGCTTACGGCGTTCGGGTAAATTCGGTTTCGCCGGGGAATATTTTCACGCCGCTTTGGCAAGAGGCAATCGATGCCTCACTCGACCCGGAAAAAACCCGCGCCGACGGTGACGACGCACAGCTTTTAGGCCGAATGGGAACTATCGAAGAGGCAGGAAAACTCTGCCTGTTTATCGCTGCCGAGGCAACGTTCACAACCGGCGTCGATCACATCCTGTCCGGCGGAGCCGAACTTGGCTACGGCCGGAAAAGCCGTATCGAATAACTTATGTTTCTGCTGATTAATTAGGTAATTATTAATTAATATTAAATAATTAGTTGGCAGAATTTTCGCTAAACTAATGAAATTAATTACATTTAAGAAGTCTGGAATAGCTTCGAATAAGTATAGAATAGGAGCCCTAACGGGCAGTGGTGAAATCGTCGACCTTACTCCCGAAAACGATCTGTCAACAACAGACCTTTTGCGTTGTTTTGATCTGGAATCGGGATTTATCGACAAGATTAACAATGCAGACGGCCCGCTATTGAAGCGACAGGACATTCAGATCGTCTCGCCGGTTCCTCGGCCGGGTAAGATAATCTGCATCGGGTTGAACTATCGCGACCACGCTGAGGAAAGCGGCATGGCGATTCCGACATCGCCTGTTATTTTTTCGAAATTTTCGACCTGCGTGATAGGTCCCAACCAGCCTGTAGTTGTTCCGGATGGCAGCACACAGACCGATTATGAAGCGGAACTTGCTTTTGTAATTGGCCGCCGCGCGCAAAATGTAAAAAAAGCCGATGCACTTAATTATGTTCTCGGCTACACGAACTTTAACGACGTCAGCGCGAGGGACTTTCAGTTTGCAGACGGCCAATGGCAGCGCGGTAAATCGTGCGACACTTTTGCGCCGATGGGCGAGTTTATCGCGACAACGGACGAAATTCCCGATCCGCAAAACCTTTCGATCAAGCTGCATCTGAACGGCGAGACGCTGCAGGATTCGAACACTAACCAGATGATCTTTGGAGTTCCGGAACTTATTGAGTTTCTGTCACGATTTATCACTCTCGAACCGGGCGACGTGGTTGCGACCGGAACACCGCCGGGCGTCGGCTTTGCACGAAAACCGCCGGTTTATTTGCAGGACGGCGACATGGTCGAGGTTGAAATTGAAGGGTTGGGCAGGTTGTCTAATCCAGTTAAAAGTAGCCAATAGTCTAATAGAGAAAATTAGCTGTTAGCTACCAGCAATCAGCTATTCGTCAGAAGATTTATGTTCGATCTAAGCAAAAAAGTTGCTTTAGTTACAGGTGCGGCGTCGGGAATCGGCGAGGCGATCGCGTTCACGCTTTCGCGGGCGGGTGCATTTGTCTATGTCGCAGATCTTGACGAGACAAATGGCGCGCGGGTTGCAGGTGAAATAAAAGTCGAGGGC
>Ga0068853_100005140_pt1 | contig 10232 bp, 6 predicted proteins | sample KBSCornC32_FD_65655 | JGI IMG/M metagenome (GOLD analysis project Ga0068853, IMG submission 65655) | Corn rhizosphere microbial communities from Kellogg Biological Station, Michigan, USA - KBS Corn C3-2 | ecosystem: Host-associated > Plants > Roots > Rhizosphere > Soil ... | reverse complement strand
CTGAGCGCAGCCATGGCGCCGTTCGTCCTCAATCTGCCGAGCCTTGGGTTCGCCGGCACGGGAACTCGCAAGCGACGGCTGGTGGTGGTCTTCAGCCCGAATGGGGTCGTTCCGGCGACATTCTGGCCGGATGAAGAAGGAGACAAGTTCACGTTCAAAGAGAGCCTCAAGCCGCTCGAACCGTTTCGCGACCGCACGCTCATCCTGCACGGCATCTGCGACAAGGTCCGCGGTGACGGCGATCAGCACATGCGGGGCATCGGTTGTCTGCTGACGGGAATCGAGCTCTTCCCGGGAAATGTTCTGGGTGGCTGTTCCGAGCATCCTGCCGGATGGTCGCGCGGCGTATCGATCGACCAGGAGCTGCGCAGCTACTTGCAAAGCCGCCCCGAGACGCGGACTCGCTTCGGCTCGCTCGAATTTGGCGTGCTGGTGCCGGACCGGGCCGATACGTGGACGCGCATGGTCTATTCCGGCCCGAACAAGCCGGTCACGCCGATTGGCGACCCGTACCAGATGTTCGGCAAACTCTACGGACGCGTGAAACATCGCGAGAGCCTGGCGAGCGTTCTGGATGGCTTGCAGGAAGATTTTCGCACCGTACGGTCGGTGGTCGGCAGCGAGGATGGCCGCTTGCTCGACGAGCACGCGGCTCTCGTCCGCCAGATGGAGCAAGAGCTTAGGAGCACAAACAACGACAACGTCGGCATTGCGCCGCCAAAACTCGAGCCGGGCATCAAGCAAAACAACGACAACGTGCCAACCATGAGCCGCATGCAAATTGATTTGATGGTCAACAGCTTCGCGGCAGATTTCACGCGCATCGCCACGCTGCAATACGCGTACTCGACCAGCGACATGGTTATGTCGTGGTTGAAAATCGACGGCAGGCACCACGACATCTCGCACAAACCCGATACCGACGAACAAGCACAGCAGGAGCTGACCCGCATCAATCATTGGTTCTGCGAACAGGTCGCCTATCTGGCGAAGCGGCTGGCCGAAACGCCGGAGCCCGGTGGACCGGGAAGCTTACTCGACAACACCACGATCGTGTGGACCAATGAACTGGGAAAAGGGAACGACCACAGCCACGAGAATATTCCGTTCGTCCTCGTGGGAGGCGGCCTCGACTTCCGCATGGGCCGCTCGCTCAAGTTTCCCGCCGTGCCTCACAACCGCCTACTCCTTTCCGTGGCCCACGCCATGGGCCATGAGCTGAAACACTTTGGCAATCCCGACCATTGCAGCGACGGCCCCCTGTCGGTGTAGCGAGTTTTCCCAAAACCCGCTCAGTCGGGATCCAAGCCACTCTCACGATTCAATGCCCCAGAATTCGCCCGCGCCCTCCCTCGTCTGGTTTCGCCAGGATTTGCGGCTCGACGACAACCCGGCTCTGACGGCGGCGGTCGAACGCGGCTGTCCGGTTATTCCCGTGTTCATCTGGGCTCCTCAAGAAGAGGGCGCGTGGCCTCCTGGGGCAGCCAGCCGCTGGTGGTTGCATCAGTCTCTGCAACGGCTGGATGGCGATCTTCGTGACAAAGGGGCGCGGCTCGTCATTCGCGAAGGACCGTCGCTGGGCCAATTGCAGAAACTGATCGACGAAACAGGGGCAGACGCTGTCTTCTGGAATCGCCGATACGAGCCGGCCGCCATCGCTCGTGATACTGATGCCAAGAAGGAATTGCGGACACACGGACTCGTGGCAGAGAGCTTCAACGGCAATCTGTTGTTTGAACCGTGGGAAGTTGCCACGCGCGAAAAAAAACCGTTCCAGGTATTCACGGCGTTCTGGCGAGCCGTGCTGTCGCTGCCTGAGCGAGAAGACCCCGTAGCCGCGCCGACATCATTACGCGCTCCCAAAACGTGGCCGGCGTCAATTCCTCTCGATACCCTGCGGCTGGAACCCCGCATTGACTGGGCCTCCGGTTTGCGCGAGGCCTGGCAGCCCGGCGCAGCAGGAGCCAACCAGCGGTTCGAGCAATTTCTGAATCAGGCAGCGTCACGCTACAAAATCACCCGCGACCTTCCGGCCGAACCGGGAACTTCGCGGTTGTCTCCCCATCTGCACTTCGGCGAAATCAGCCCCCGCCGCATCTGGCACGACGTGCAGGGCTGGCTTCCGCTCGCCCGGCGAACCGGCGCGGCAGAACATGGCGAGACCTTTCTCAAGGAACTGGGCTGGCGTGAGTTCGCCCACCATCTGCTGTTTCATTTCCCGCACACAGCCGAAAGGCCCTTGCGCAGCCGATTCGAACAGTTTCCGGCGGACAATAATCGGCAGTATCTGACAGCCTGGCAGCGCGGCCAGACTGGCTATCCGATCGTTGATGCCGGCATGCGAGAATTGTGGCACACAGGATGGATGCATAACCGCGTCCGCATGATCGTGGCCTCGTTCCTCGTCAAGGACCTGTTGGCGCCCTGGTCGAGCGGCGCGAAATGGTTCTGGGACACGCTTGTCGACGCCGATCTGGCCAACAACACGCTCGGCTGGCAATGGTCGGCCGGCTGCGGCGCCGACGCCGCGCCGTTTTTTCGGATCTTCAATCCCGTGACGCAGTCGCGGAAATTCGACCCGCACGGCGTCTATTTACGCCGCTGGCTCCCCGAGCTGGCGTCGCTGCCCGATAAATGGCTGCATGAGCCCTGGCAAGCCCCTGCGAATGTTTTGCAACTGGCCGACGTCGTACCGGGCCGGACCTACCCGGATCGAATCGTCGATCATGACGTCGCGCGCAAACGGGCGTTGGAAGCATTCAAGTCGATTTAGTGTAGGCGGGTTTTTCCAAAACCCGCTCAGTCGGCTTTCAAACTATCGTCGGATGCAATGCCACACAATCGACTTTCTGGCGTCAGCAATCAGACGCACCGTGGATTGCATTCCAAATTTGTACGACGAGTCGGCGCAAGAATCAAATGCTTTAGTTCAGTGCCGTAAAGTGCGGCATTGCATCCTGGCTCTGGCTTGGATCCCCGAAGCGCGGGTTTCTGAGAAACCCGCCTAAACTATGCGACTTCCACCCACAGGCTAAGTTGCAAAGCGGCGTTCAACGGCATTTCGGCGACCCCCAGCGCGATCCGCGTGTGGCGGCCGGCGTCGCCGAACAGCTCGACGAGCAGTTCCGAGGCGCCGTTGAGCACCTGCGGCTGGCCGCGAAAGTCGGGGGCCGAATGCACGTAGCCCTCCACGCGTACGATGTGTTTGATCTGGCTCAGGCTCCCCACGCAGGCTTTGATCTGGGCCAGCGCGTTGACGGTGCAGATGCGGGCGGCGTTCCAGCCGTCCTGTTCGTGCAGGTTCGCTCCGAGTTTCCCGGCAAAGACAATTTCCTTGCCGACAAAGGGAAGCTGGCCGCTCGTGACCACCAGATTTCCCGTACGGATCACCGGCACGTACGCTCCGACGGGTGCGGGGGCGACCGGCAGGGGCAGGCCGAGTTGTTCGAGTTTCGCTTCGATGGCGCTCATCAGATTCTCACAAAAATTTTGTTGCGGTACATCCAGAACAATAACAACCATTCGACGAACAGGGCAACGGCGGGGGCGACCAGCGATTGGGCCTTGACGACGTCCTCGAACGTCTCGGGTCTCATGATCTTACGCAGCAAATCCAGCAGCGGATCGGCAAGGAATCCCAGGTTGATGCGCAATGAATCGAGAACGAAATTGTGCAGATTGATGTGCACCAGAAAATAGATCGCAATCGAATTCATGCCGATCACGATCAGCGGGAAGAAAAGCCGCCGCCAGCCGGCACAATCGACGAGGCCATAGAAACCGGCCAGGATTAGAAAGCACCAGCCGCCGCTGTACAGCGTCCACGCGGGTGTCCAGATCCGCTTGACGCTGGGACAAATGCCATACTTATCCAAAAGGAAGCCTGCGGCCAGCGAGACCGCGCCCGCGGCGACCAGCCAGATGAGTTTTTTCGATTTGGTCGCGTCGCCTTTGAGCCACCCCCCGGCGAGAAGCCCCAGGATCATCGTCCCCAGCGTGGGGATGAAGCTGAGCGTACAATAGCCGCCCACATTCGGCTTGAACGGCTCTTCGTGCGGAAAGTGGCGCAGGAATGTTTGATCGAACGTCCAGGCCAGGTTGCTGTTTTTGTTCCAATGGGCCGCAAGGTCGGTGAACAACGGGTTCTTTTGAATCCACTCGGGGGAAACGCCGACTGCCGAATAGTCGAAGTCCGCGGGCGACGCAGGATAGAGCGCAAAGGCTCCCCAATATCCGACGAGTACCACGGCAAGCGCGAGGACCTGCCAGCGAACTTTGCAAAAGCCCAATAGAAATAGAAAGACGTATCCCAATCCGATCTGGCTCAGCGTGTCTTCGAACGTGAAACGGGTCCGGGGGGAATGCGTCGACCGCAGAAATACCCCCAGGGCCACCAGAAAGAACCCCCGACAGCAGGCATGCAGCAGCATCCGACCAAACGACTGATTCTTGGCCCGGCGGCTGGCCAGCGAAAATGGGAGGGCCGCCCCCACCAGAAACGTAAATGAGGGCTGAATCAGATCGTGGAGTGAGCAACCCGTCCATTCGACGTGCGACGTGTTGAATGCCAATTGCTTCCAGACCGCGTTGTCCGGAAATTGTTCTCTGGCCACCTTACTGATATGCAGTATCTCGGCCATCATCAGAAACATGACGAAGCCGCGAAAGGCGTCGAGCGATGACAGGCGAAAGGGCAGTGGCGATGCAGGCTTTTCCATTTCAAACGCATCCGAAACGAACGAGGGTTGTCATGCGAGCAACTCCTTCACCACATTGCCGTGCACATCCGTCAGGCGGAAGTCGCGGCCCTGGAAGCGATAGGTCAGTTTCGTATGGTCAAACCCCAAGAGGTGCAGAATCGTCGCCTGCAAGTCATGGACGTGCACGCGGTCTTTGACGGCGTTAAAACCGAAATCATCGCTCTCTCCCAGCGTGACGCCCGGTTTGACGCCGCCCCCGGCCATCCACATCGAGAACGCGTTCGGATGATGATCGCGCCCGTCGTTGCCCCCCTGGACCATGGGCGTACGTCCGAATTCGCCTCCCCACACGACCAGAGTGTCGTCGAGCATACCCCGCTGTTTCAGGTCTTTGATCAGGGCGGCACACGGCTTGTCGGTGTCTTCGCAGTTCTTTTTGAGATCGGCCACCAGGTTGCCGTGCTGGTCCCAGGCTTCGTGGAACAGTTGCACGAACCGCACGCCGCGCTCGACGAGCCGCCGGGCCAGCAGGCAATTATTGGCAAATGACGACTTGCCCGGTTCGGCGCCGTACATTTCGAGGATATGCGCGGGCTCACGCGAAAGGTCCATCAACTCGGGAGCGCTGGCCTGCATGCGAAACGCCATTTCGAACGAGCTGATCCGAGTGGCGATTTCCGGGTCGCCCGTTTCGATCAATCGTGACTGGTTCAGCGTGCGCAGCGCGTCGAGTGAATCTCGCTGTAATTCGCTGTCGACGCCGCGAGGGTTCGAGAGATACAGCACCGGCTCGGCCCCCCCGCGGAACTGCACGCCCTGGTGCAGAGTGGGAAGAAAGCCGCTGCCCCAGTTCGAATTGCCTCCGCTGGGGCCTTTCTTGCCTGAGCTGAAGACGATGAAACCGGGCAGGTCTTCCGACTCGCTCCCCAGGCCGTAGGTGACCCACGAACCCAGGCTGGGCCGGCCGAACTGCTGTGAGCCGGTGTTCATCATGATCTGGCCCGGGGCGTGGTTGAACGCGTCGGTGGTCATCGATTTGACGATGGCGACGTCGTCGACGACTTCGGCCAGCTTCGGCAGCAACTCCGAAAGCTCGGCCCCCGATTGGCCGTATTTTGCGAATTTGAACTTAGGCCCCAGCAGTTTCGAATTGGGATTGATGAACGCGGCCCGGTAACCTTTGAGCAAATCGGCAGGAGGCAACGTGCCGTCGAACTTGGCCAGTTCGGGCTTATTGTCGAAGAGCTCCAGATGGCTGGGAGCGCCGGCCATGAACAGGTAGATCACCCGTTTCGCTTTCCCCGGAAAATGCGACCGCCGCGGAGCGAGAGGATTAACGAGCGATTGCGGCGCATCAGCGGCATGGGCGCGGCTTCCGAGAAGCTGGCCCAAAGCCATCGCTCCCAATCCGACTCCGCATTCGCGAAGGAACCAGCGACGGGCGAGCGACGCCGGTTCGGCATTTCGATGAAGATGATCCTGACAGTTCATTAGAAAAGCTCCAAAGTATGTTCGCCGCCGTGGGCGGGGTTGCCGGTCAGCCGGCGGCCTTGCAGATCGATCACGAGGTCCAGCATTTCCAGCGGAATCTGGCCGATGAGGGCCGGAACTTCGTCGGGGACTTCCATGACTTCGACCGAGCAAATGCGATTGAGAATCGTGAGCCGCACGATTTCATAGATGCTGACCGTTGCCGGCCCGCGGAACGAAATGGCCCTTTGCTCGCGAGTTTTTGACAATCCGAGCTGGCGAATATATCGAGTCGGCAAAGCCAATGTCGTTGCGCCGGTGTCAACCAATGCATCGGTGAGTATCAATTGACGGACTGACTCGGGCGGTGCAATTCCTCTCTTGATTGCCCACAAGTCCTCGATATTTTCAATCCTCGCCTCGGTCAGCACGCGGCCCATTTTGTCTTGCTCCAGGATCAAATCTGCGGCGGACATCACTGCACCTCATTCCTTGGTAATCGTTTCATCGAGATTCAATAATACGCGTGCCACGGCGGTCCAGGCGGCGAGTTGCGCGGGGGTGGTCGCAGGGGGCAATTCGGGAGCGTGTTCCGGATCGCTGGCCGCCAACTCCCACGGATTGTGCTTGCCGTCGGCGAAGTGCTGCGTTTGTTTCGTCAGCAACGTCACGAGCGCGGCAGATTCCGGCGCGGTCGGCGGCCGCGCGACGCAACAGCGAAACGCATACGTCACGCGCTCCGGATCGGTGCTAACGGCTTCTTTCAAGGTCCGCCGCGCGAGGGCCCGCGCACACTCCAGAAAAATCGGCTCATTGAGAGATGTGAGAGCCTGCAGAGGCGTGTTGGATCGCGAGCGGCGGACACATGAGAAATCGCCGTTCGGCGCATCAAAGGCCTGCAGCGCCGGATAGGGAATCGAACGGTAACGGAACGTATACAGCGCCCGGCGGAATTGCCCCGCGCCCTTGTCGGTGCCCCAGGTCTTCGGCCCGTAGCTGGCCGGCGGCAAAAACAGAAACTCGGGGGCGGGCGGAAATACGCTGGGACCGCCCACGGTCGGATCCAATAGTCCGCTGGCGGCCAGGGCCACGTCGCGGACGATCTCGGCATCGACGCGCAACCGGGGCCCGCGAGCCAACAAACGATTGAACGGATCTTTGGCATGCAGCTCCGGCGTGAGTTTTGACGATTGACGATAGGTCGCCGATGTCACGATCAGGCGATGCAGGCGTTTGATGTCCCAACCCGTAAGCCCACCCTTTGCAAAGCGTGGGCTTGGGGATGTCGCGATACTTGGATCCATGAATTCGACTGCCAGCCAGTCAAGCAATTCCGGATGCGAAGGCGCCTCGCTTTGCGAACCCAGGTCTTCGCTCGTGCTGACCAGCCCCGTGCCGAAGTACGTCTGCCAGACCCGGTTTACCCACGAGCGGGCCGTCGTAGGCGACCTGCGATCGGCCAGCCATTCGGCAAACGTCAAACGTGACGCAGGAGCGCCGGCCGGCAGCGAATGCAGAAACGCCGGGACTCCCGGACCGACGGCTGCGGTAGGTTTCAAAAAATCTCCCCGCTGCAACATGTGCGTGATGCGCCCTTCGGCTCGTTCCGCGAGGACTAGTTGCGACGAACCTTCGGGATGTTGTTTCCAGAGGCTTCCAATCCTTTCATTTGCAGGCTGCCATTCCGGAACGGTCGTTCGCCAGTAACTGAAGAGCGCGGCTGATTGTGCCGGCGTCCGCTCGGTTGGCGGAACGGCCAGCGTGGCGCGCACATCGGCGGGTAATGGGTCGGCGGCGGGGTCTGGGGCAGACGTGACAGACAACCGAAATCGCCCCAGGTTGTGGTTCTGGTTGTCGTCGCTGTTCCAGCCTCCGTGGTTCTGAACCAGATGAAATTCGAGCTCGGCCCCCTCGGAGAACGCGATTGGCTTTTCGGCCACAAACACGGCCTTGCATGGTTTATTGCGGTGACCGGCCCCGACATCAATTCCCCACGCCGTTTCGTCTTTGCCGTCGATCGCGAATGCGACCGGCCCCGTCACCCGCTTTTTGTCGGTCTTGTCGAAGTAAATCGCGTCGAGGGGTTTCTCGGCCGGGTTGACGTCGGACGTGGCTTTGACGAATTTGACCCACTCGGCCTTGTCGGGCTGGCCGATTGGCTTGGCCTTCACTTTGAACTCCGTCAACGCGGCCGTTCCCTTGATCGAGCGCCCCGGCCCTCCCAACGGCAGGTTCGGATCGTTGAGCTGCTCCAGCCGAAACGCAGTGATGTTCTGCACGGGTGTCGTGACGTTGACGACGACGTCGTGCTTTGTCGGCGCGTAGCCCTGGCACAAGTACGAGCCATCCTTGAGGCGATACATTTTCTGGCCGCCCGAAGGATCATCCTCGGCCGACTGCACGATCGTCCATTCGGGCTGATTGCCGGCGACCGTCGTCTCCCAGAATGACAGCCGTTCGCGCCAGACGGGCATCTGGTGCTTGAGCTCTTCTTCGATCTCCTGAATCTGGCGCAGAATTTCAGCCCGGCGCATGAGCTCACCGGAAGTATACGCCGCGATGTTCCCTTCGTGCGAATTATTGAGATACGCGAACATCCGATAGTATTCTTCCTGCGTCAGCGGGTCGAACTTGTGGCTGTGACATTGGGCGCACTGGATCGTCAGGCCCAGGATGCCTTTGCCGATCGCATCCATCCGATCGAACATGGCTTCCATGCGGAATTGCTCCGGATCGACGCCCCCTTCTTCGTTGATCATCGAATTTCTCATGAAACCGGTCGCCACCCGTTGATCCTGCGCGGCATCTGGCAGCAGGTCGCCGGCGATCTGCTCGATCACGAACCGGTCATACGGCAGGTTGTTGTTGAATGCCTTGATGACCCAGTCGCGATACGCCCACACCTGCCGCGATTTGTCTTTCTCATAGCCGTCGGAATCGGCGTAGCGCGCCGCATCGAGCCAGATGCGCGCCCAGCGCTCTCCATAATGCGGTGAGGCCAACAGTCGCTCGACGACGTTTTCGTAGGCCCGAACGGACTTGTCGGCCAGGAAGGCGTCGACTTCGGCGATCGTCGGCGGCAAACCGATCAGGTCGAGGGATAGCCGCCGGAGGAGAGTTGTACGGTCGGCCTCGGGTGATGGCCGCAGCCCCTCGCGTTCGAGGCGAGAGAGAACGAATTCATCGATTGAATTGCGAACCCAACCCGGGTTTTGAACCTTGGGCAATACCGGGCGCTGCGGCGCCTCGAACGCCCAGTGACTGTTCCATTTGGCTCCCTGTTCGATCCAGGTCTTGATGAGCTCGATTTGCCGGGGCGTCAGTTTTTTTCCCGATTTCGCCGGTGGCATGAGCATCGTCGGATCGTCCGACGAGATTCGCACATACGCTTCGCTGTCGTCCGGTTTACCGGCGACAAACGCCGCGCTGCCGGTCGACGTGCCGAAAGCCCCCTCGCGTGTATCAAGCCGCAGATCGGCCTTGCGCTGCGACTGGTCGGGACCGTGGCACTGAAAGCATGCATCCGAAAGAATCGGGCGGATGTCGCGGGCGAAATCGACCGTTTCGGCCGCTGGCAGTCGCCCGGCGACGGCAGACAAAATCACTCCACAGATCAGCAACTGGGCACAACGCTTACTCATTGACGCAAACTCCGGAAGCAGCGCGAACGACGAAACGAGACTCTATTATTGTAACACTGAGTGGGCCGCAGGTCAGGCATCTGTACCATTTCAAAGTGACCACAACAAAGGCTCGACAAGGTTGGCAACCGCGAGCTGGTTTGTCAGAATAGTTTTTCAGAATATTTCATGCCGTCTTCTGCCAGGAGCTGTACCACATGGCTGCCGAAAAGTCCTCGGAGAAATCTCTGTCGCGTCGTACGTTTCTGGTCGCTTCGGGGGTCGCCGCGACGACGGCGGCTTTGACCGCGAAGAGTTATGGCCGCGTGATTGGATCGAACGATCGGATTCGCATCGGCTTTATCGGGGCCGGGGGCATGGGCAGCGGACACCTCGATGCCTGCAAGAAGCTCAAAGACAAAGACAACCTCGAATTCCTGGG
>Ga0068853_100005139_pt1 | contig 10233 bp, 9 predicted proteins | sample KBSCornC32_FD_65655 | JGI IMG/M metagenome (GOLD analysis project Ga0068853, IMG submission 65655) | Corn rhizosphere microbial communities from Kellogg Biological Station, Michigan, USA - KBS Corn C3-2 | ecosystem: Host-associated > Plants > Roots > Rhizosphere > Soil ... | reverse complement strand
TACCGGATCGAGTCGAAAGAGGCCTACGACACGGCCCGCTACATGCTGCTCGATTCGCTCGCGTGCGCGATGCTGGCGATGAAGTTTCCCGAATGCGTCAAGCACCTCGGCCCGCTCGTGCCGGGCGCGACGCTGCCGGGCGGCGCGCGCGTGCCAGGCACCGCGTGGGAGCTCGATCCGGTGCAGGCCGCGTACAACATCGGCGTGCAGGTGCGCTGGCTCGACTTCAACGACACCTGGCTCGCGGCCGAATGGGGCCATCCGTCGGACAACCTCGGCGCGATCCTCGCGGTGGCCGATTACCTGTCGCGCAAGGCTGCCCGCGAAGGCGGCGCGCCGCTGACCGTGCGCGACGTGCTCGGCCATGCGATCAAGGCGCACGAGATCCAGGGCTGCTATGCGCTCAAGAACTCGTTCAACCGCGTCGGGCTCGATCACGTGATCCTCGTCAGGCTCGCCTCGACGGCCGTCGCGACCGAGATGCTCGGCGGCTCGAAGGACGACATCGTCAACGCCGTGTCGCACAGCTGGATCGACAATGGCGTGCTCCGCACGTATCGCCATGCGCCGAACACGGGCCCGCGCAAGAGCTGGGCGGCCGGCGACGCGTGCCGTCGCGCCGTGACGCATGCGCTGAACGCGGTCAAGGGCTGCGTCGGCTATCCGTCGGCGCTGACGGCGAAGACCTGGGGCTTTTACGACGTCGCGTTCAAGGGCAAGGCATTCGAGTTCGAGCGGCCGTTCGGCAGCTACGTGATGGAGAACGTCCTGTTCAAGATCAGCTTCCCGGCCGAGTTCCATGCGCAGACCGCGGTCGAGTGCGCGCTGAAGCTGCATCCCGAGGTGGCGAGCCGTATCGGCGAGATCGAGAAGGTCGTCATCGAGACGCAGGAAGCGGGCGTGCGCATCATCGACAAGACCGGCCCGCTTGCGAATTATGCCGATCGCGATCACTGCATCCAGTACATGGTCGCGGTGCCGCTGATCTTCGGGCGGCTCACGGCCGGCGACTACGGCGACGCCGTCGCGGCGGATCCGCGCATCGACGCGCTCCGCGCGCGCATGGAAGTGCGCGAGAACCCGGCGTTCACGAAGGACTATTTCGACCCCGACAAACGCTACATCGGCAATGCCGTGCAGGTGTTCTTCAAGGACGGCACGTCGACCGAAAAGGTGTCGATCGACTACCCGATCGGCCACCGCAAGCGGCGCGCCGAGGGCATCCCGGTGCTGCTCGCGAAGTTCGCCGATGCGATCGCCGGGTACCTTCCGGCGCGGCAGGTCGAGCGCATCCTGGCGGCCTCTGCAGACCCCGCGAGCCTCGACCGGATGCCAATCGACCGTTTTGTGGACCTCTTCGCAATTGACTGACTCAATGCTTAACGGTCTTTTTACATTGGACTGGTTGTAAAAATTTGATCCAGCTAGAATTACCCGGCAGCCCTGTTACCGTGATAAAGTGTTAAGAACACGTTTCCGGCACGTCAGACTGGCGTAGACTTAGGGACGATGTCGCGTTCCGCGCGGGGTTGAGCGGAAGCATGAAGACCAAACGAGAGGAGACTCTGAATGAAACGTAAGGCCTTATGTGCGCTGATCGCCCTAAGCCTCAGCGGCGCCGCGGTGACGGCTGCGCACGCACAGGATTTCGGCAACTGGTACATCGCTCCGCGCATCGGTGCGAACTTCTCCGATAGCGATCGGGACACGGATACATCCGTGTGGGGTGGCATCGGTGCAGGCGTTTGGGTCAACCCGAACCTCGCGATCGATTTCGAATACACGATCAACAACGCCGACTTCTCCGGCGGCTCGTTCCGTGACGGACACGAGTGGGAGAGCGTCGGGCTCGGCGTCAGCGGCCGCTGGTTCTTCGGCGACCAGGGCGCGCAGTGGCGTCCGTACATCATGGCCGGCCTCGGCGCGCTGCGTCACGCCGCCTACTCGGGCTCCGTGCTCGAACCCGCCGGCTTCAACAACAACGGCTGGGATCCGATGGCCACCGTCGGCGCCGGCATCCAGTGGAACCTGTCCGAGCGTCTCGCGCTTCGCGGCGAGCTCGCGGCGCGTTACGACCACGACAACAACACCGAGAACAACCTCGCCGAAGCGCTGGGTTACATCGGCCCGGGTCCGAACCAGCTCCACCAGCGCCAGAGCGGTTTCGTCGACGGCATCGCCAGCGTCGGTCTCGTGTACAGCTTCGGTGGTGCGGCTCCGCCGCCGCCGCCGCCGCCCCCGGCTGCTCCGCCGGCCGCGCCGGACTGCCATACGCTCGACGACGATCATGACGGCGTCAACAACTGCGACGACCGCTGCGCGGATACGCCGGCCGGCACCGTCGTGGGTCCGGATGGCTGCCCGCAGAAGGTCGTGATTGATCTGCGCGGCGTGAACTTCAAGTTCGACCGTCCGAAGACCGGCGAGCACAACATCGAACCGACGCTGCAGCTGCCGACGGCGGATTCGATCGCGATCCTCGACCAGGCCATCGACGCGCTGAAGCGGTATCCGGAGATCAAGGTCGAGCTCGACGGCCACACCGACTCGATCGGTACCGACGCGTACAACCAGAAGCTCTCGGAGCGTCGCGCGCAGATCGTCAGCGACTACCTGACCTCGCATGGTGTTGACCCGAGCCGCATCACCGCGGTGAAGGGCTTCGGCGAAACGCAGCCGATCGACACGAACGCGACGAAGGAAGGCCGTGCGCGCAATCGCCGCACTGAGCTCAAGGTCGAGAATCCGGGTTCGTAATCGGATTCGAAACAGGTGTTACGAAAAAGCCCGGCGAAAGCCGGGCTTTTTCTTTGGGGTTGTTTTGGCTTCGAGCGACGTTGTCGCGAGCACCCATGGATAGGGCGCGGCATTTCCCCTCTCCCGGTCTGCGGGAGAGGGCAGGGTGAGGGCAAGCGGGTTCAACGTCGCGGGACGCTGAAACTCAGCGCGAAAGCGCAGGCGTCAGCTCCGGCGCGATCGCCTTGATCATCGCATCGACGACCTTGATGTTGCCCGCGAGCAGATTGCCGCTCCCGGGCATCCCGTCGCGCCCGACGAAATCGCAATGCTTGCCGCCGGCCTCGCGCACGAGCAGGACGCCCGCCGCCATGTCCCACGGCTTCAGGCCGATCTCGTAGAAACCGTCGACGCGGCCCGCGGCGACGTATGCAATGTCGAGCGCCGCCGAACCCGTGCGCCGGATGTCCTCGGCCTGCTGCAACAGCGCGCGCGTCATGCCGATCTGCGCGTCGAGGTGCGCGCGCTGGCGGAACGGAAAGCCTGTCGCGAGCAGCGCGCCGTCGAGCCCGTCGCGCTTGCCGACGCGCATGCGGCGGTCGTTCAAGAACGCGCCGTCGCCCTTGCTCGCGGTGAAGAGCTCGTTGCGCAGCGGATCGAGCACGACGCCGACGATCGGATCGCCATGTTCGAGCAACGCGATCGAGACCGAAAAATGCGGGAATCCGCGCAGGTAATTGTGCGTGCCGTCGAGCGGATCGATGACCCACGTGTTCTTGCTCTGGCCCGTTGCGCCCGACTCCTCGGCGAGCATCGCGTGCTTGGGAAAGGCGCGTTTGAGTTCGCGTATGATCTCGGTCTCGGCCAGGCGATCGACCTCGGACACGAAATCGAGGTGCTGCTTCTCCACGACCGCGAGACCTTCGAGGCGGTTCATGTGGCGCAGGATGATCTGGCCGGCGGTGCGCGCGGCGCGCACCGCCACGTTGACGGCGGGTCTGGACATCGGCTCCGCTCTCTTGGCTTGGAAAGAACGCCGCGCGTGTCATGCCGCGCGGGGCGCGCAGGGTAGCAGATCGTCCGGCATCGACCAAACGCGACCATGACCGAACCCTCGCCCGCCGCCATCGCCGAAAAGATCCGGTTCGTGCTCGTGCGCACCTCGCACCCGGGTAACATCGGCGCGGCCGCGCGCGCGATCCGGACGATGGGGCTCGCCCGGCTCTCGCTGGTCGCGCCGCACGCGTTTCCGCACGCCGACGCCATCGCGCTCGCCGCGGGCGCGAACGACGTGCTCGAAAACGCGCCGATCGCGCCGGACCTGCCGGCGGCGATCGCCGACTGCCAGCTCGTGCTCGGCGCAACGGCGCGCCGCCGCGACGTGCCGATGGAAGAGATCGACGCGCGCGAAGCGGCCGCGCGCGCGCTCGCGGCCGCGCGCGACGGCCGCGAGGTCGCGCTCGTGTTCGGCAACGAGCGCACGGGCCTCGAGAACGACGAGATCAAGCGCTGCCACGCGGCCGTGCTGATTCCGAGCGATCCCGCGTTCGCTTCGCTGAACCTCGCGCAGGCCGTGCAGGTGCTCGCGTACGAGGTGCGCATGGCCGTGCTCGCCGGCGCATCGCCGCTGCCCGAGCAGAAAGCTGATCCGCCCGCGTCGGCCGCCGAGCTCGATGCGTTCTTCGAGCATCTCGAGCGCACGCTCGAAGCGATCGAGTTCCACAAGGGCCGCTCGCCGCGGACGATCATGCTGCGGTTGCGGCGCCTTTATTTGCGCGCGCAGCCAGACCAGCGCGAGCTGCGCGTGCTGCACGGGATCCTCAGCGACAGCGAGCGCATCGCAAGCCTCGCGCGGGCGAAGGACGGCTGACGCGCGCGTCAGAACAGCTTGTGCACCGCGTCGATCGCGGCGCCGCTCAGCGTCACCAGCGCAATCGCGGCGGCGACGCTCGCCAGCCATGCGACGATCAGCGCCGCGCCGTCGCGCTCGATCAGCGCCACCGCATAGACGACGAGCAGCACGCCGAAGACGTAGTTCGTAAACGGAATCGGCAAGGCGAGCGCGACGCCGACGACCACGAGCAGGAAACCGCTGATCCGATGCACCGGCTGGCGCGTCAGCGCTTCCAGACGCGGCCGGCAGACATGCTCGAGCCAGCGCAGCAGCGGCGTCAGCCGCGCGATGAACCGCTCCACGCGCGCACGCTTCATGCCGTGCCGCCGGATCGAGCGCAGCAGCCACGGATGCTCGAAGCCGAGCAGCATCTGCACGCCGACGTAGATCACGAGCGCACCCATGACGCCGCCGACGCCGATCGGCACCGGGATGAAGTTCGGGATCGCGAGGATCAGCACGAGGAACCCGAACGCGCGCTCGCCGAGCGGATCGAGGAACTCGCCGATCGTGATCTTCTCGCCCTTCTGTGATTCGATCGCGCGCGTCAGCAGCTCGGTCGTGCGCGCGTGGCCGGTCTCGTCCATCACTCGGTCGTCGCGACGGGCACGCGCTCGACGAGCAGCTTGTCGATGCGCGGGCCGTCGAGGTCGACGACCTCGAAGCGGAAGCCGCTCCAGTCGAAGTGCTCGCCGGCCTCGGGAATGCGGCCGAAGTGCGCCATGATCATGCCGGCGGCGGTGCGGAAATCGTGGTCTTCCTCGTTGGGGAGCTGCGCAAGGCCGAGCAGCTCGCGCAGGTCGTCGCTCGACACGCCGCCGTCGATGAGCCAGCTGCCGTCGTCGCGCTGCACGATCGGCTGCGATGCGGCCTCGATCAGCGGCGTCGCGGTCTTGCCGACGACCGCGGCGAGGAGATCGTTCAACGTGACGAGGCCCTGGATGTCGCCGTACTCGTCGACGACCAGCGCGATGGCCGTTTCGGCGTCGCGGAACTCCTCGAGCAGGTCGAGCGCGCGCGCGGTCGCGGGCACGTACAGGGGTTTGCGCAGCGCGCGGAAGAGGTCGGGCCGGCTGCTGCTGCCGAACTGGCCGACGAGCTGCTTGGCTTCGAACACGCCGAGCACCTCGTGCTCGCCGCCGCGATAGACCGGGTAGCGCGAGTACGGCGTCTCGCGCATCACCTCGAGGTTGTCCTCGAGCGTCGCCTTGCTGTCGAGCCAGGCGATGCGCGTGCGCGGCGTCATCACGCTGTCGACCGTGCGGTCGCCGAGCCGGAGCACGCGGTTGACCATGTTGCGCTCGTCGGTGTCGATGACGCCCTGGTCGACGCCTTCCGCGACGAGGAGGCGGATCTCTTCCTCGCTGACGTGCTCGCGCGTCGCCTTGTTCATGCGCAGGAGCGCGAGGAGGCCGCGCGTCGTCCAGATCAGGATCAGCGCGAACGGCGAGGCGAGCCAGGTCAGGACGCGCATCGGCAGCGCCGTCGTCATCGCGAAGCGCTCCGGATCGACGAGCGCGATGCGCTTGGGCAGGAGCTCGCCCAGCAGCATCTGGATGAACGTGATGCCGGACACCGCGAGGATGACGCCGATCGGCACGCTGTACTGATCGATGCCCGGGATGTCGAGCGCGTCGAGCCACACGCCGATCCGCTCGCCGATCGTCGCGCCGAGCGCGGCGCCGGCGCTGACCTGCAGCAGCGTGATGAACACCTGCACGGTGGCGAGGAAGCTCTCGGGCTCGTGGGCGAGGCCGAGTGCGACCTTGGCGCGGCGGCTCGTCGTCGCGAGGTGCTTGAGGCGGCTCTTGCGCGCGACCATGAGCGCCATTTCGCTCAGCGCGAAGAAGCCGTTCAACAGCGCGAGCAGGACGACGAGCGAAATCTGCAGCAGCATCCGGGTCCTTTGCCGGAACGGAAGTCGCCAGAGTGTAGCAATCGGCCCCGACCGGCAATCGATCGCCGGTCCTTCAGGCGCGCCGGGCCGTCCGCGAGGGCCGTTCCTGTAACATATCCGTCACGCCGAGCGCCGCGAACGATGCGCTCGCGGCCCCGCACCGGACCGGTGCCTCCAGCGGCGGATCCCATGTTCTCGTTGCAGACGATGTTCGGCAAAGGCGACAAGTTCTACGGCCTGCTCGAAGCGAGCGCGGACGCCGCGCGCCAGTCGACGCGCGCGCTGATCGCGCTGCTGAACGCGCCGGTATCGTCGCGCTCGCTCGACGAGTTCCGCCTCGCGCGCCGGCGCGAGAAGGACCTCATGGCGCAGATCGGCCAGGCGCTCGTCGACACGTTCGTGACCGCGCTCGAGCGCGAGGACATCGAGGCGCTGGCCGGCGCGCTCTACAAGATCCCGAAGACCGTCGAGAAGTTCGCCGAGCGCTACGTCCTCTTCGCCGACCGGCTCGCCGACGTCGACTTCGCCTCGCGCGCCGCGATGCTCGAGAAGGCGGCCGACGTCATCGTGCAGATGACGGGTCAGCTCCGCAGCGGCTTCAAGCTCGACGTCATGCGCGATCTCAACGAGCGCATGCAGTCGATCGAGAGCGAAGCCGACCGGCTGATCCTCGATCTCTATCGCGACCTTTTCACGAACGAGCGCGACGCGGTGAAGCTGCTGTTGCGCAAGGACCTGTTCGAATTGCTGGAGAAAGCGATCGACCGCTGCCGCGACGCCGGCAACGTGATCTTCACGATCGTGCTGAAGAACTCGTAAGGCTCGCACCGTGAGCCTCACGCTCGTTCTCATCGTCGTGGCCGTCGCGCTCGTCTTCGAGTACATCAACGGTTTTCACGACACCGCGAACTCGATCGCGACGGTGGTCGCGACGAAGGTGCTGACGCCGGGCCAGGCCGTCATCCTCGCCGCGTGCACGAACTTCATCGGCGCGCTGCTCGGCACCGCCGTCGCGAAGACGATCTCGTCGGGCCTCATCGATGCCGGCGTCGTGACGATGACGCCGCAGCTCCTGATCTGCGCGCTGCTCGGCGCGACCGTGTGGGATCTCATCACGTGGTGGCGGGGGCTTCCGTCGAGCTCATCGCACGCGCTCGTCGGCGGCCTTTGCGGCGCGGCGCTGTCGGCATCGGGCAACGCGTGGTCCGCGATGATCTGGTGGCGGGACGGCGCGCACTGGTGGGAGGGGAAAGGCCTGCTGCCGAAGGTGATCGTGCCGATGGTGGTGTCGCCGCTGGCGGGTTTCCTGCTCGGCCTGACGATCATGGGGCTGCTGTTCGCGCTCCTCTCGTTCCTCGGCGACAAGGGTCCGCTCAAGCACGCGATCCGTCCGCGCACGGTCAACGCGGTGTTCGGCAAGATCCAGATGCTCTCGTCGAGCGCGATGGGCATCTCGCACGGCCTCAACGACGCGCAGAAGACGATGGGCATCATCGCCCTCGCGCTCGCCGGCGCGACCCTGGCCGGCACCCTCGATGGCATTCCCGCGTGGCTCTCGTTCCTCAAGATTCCCGAGATCGCCGATCAGGGATTCGCGATACCGGTCTGGATCAAGGCGACCTGCGCGCTCGTCATGGCGGCCGGCACGATGGCGGGCGGCTGGCGCATCATCCGCACGCTCGGCCACAAGATGGTCAAGCTGCAGCCGATGAACGGCGTCGCGGCCGACATCGCCTCGTCGACGGTCATCATCACGGCATCGACGCTCGGCATTCCGGTGTCGACGACGCACAACGTGTCGGCCGCGATCATGGGCGTCGGCACCGCCAAGCGCGCGAACGCGATCAAGTGGGTCGTCGTCGAGCGCATGGTGTGGGCGTGGATATTGACGCTGCCAATCGCCGGTGCGCTTGCGTGGGCGTTCGTGACGCTGTTGCGCCTCGCGGGTCTTGCCTGATTTCCCCCTCTCCCGCAAGCGGGAGAGGGGAAGAGCGCAGCGGAAGAGAAAAAATAGGGTGGGCTTCAGCCCACCGTCCTCCCGCTCAAAGCGTATCCCCGCCGCTCGAAATCGCCTGCTCCATGCTGTCGCCGAGCGTCCCGAGCTCGTTGATCACACGATCGAGCTCCGCCTCGGACAGGAACGCATACGGCCGGTTCTCGCAAAGATGCAGATACGGCGATCCGTCGAGATCGCTGATCGCGAGATAGCCCGTCCGCTGCTCCCAGTTGAAGCGAAGGCAGCGCGCGCCGTCGATGCCGGCGAACGGACCGATCGGCGTCGAGATGCGCAGGACCTTGCCGCCGTCCTCGTCCTCCATCTCGGTGAGGTACATGCCCTGATGGCGGCCGTTGTCGAGCGTCAGGTCGAAGCTGATCAGATACGGATCGTTCGTCCGCAACGCGTGGCGGCTGCCGGTGTGGGAGCGGATCTGTTCGAAGCTTTGCACGAGGGCTCTCGGTCGATGCGGCGGCCTATGCTAGCGTGCGTCGATGACGAAGTCAGGCAACTCGAAGCGCAAGGCGGACAAGCCGCTCGATCCGTCGCCGATCCTGCGTGCGATCCGCTCGATTCCCGAAGGTTGCGTCGCAAGCTACGGCGAGCTCGCCGCGCGCGCGGGCCTGCCGGGACGCGCGCGCATGGTCGGGCACATCCTCAGCGGGCTGCCCGAGGCAAAACTGCCCTGGCATCGCGTGCTCCGCTCCGATGGGCGGATCGCGTTTGCGCCCGGCAGCCGATCGTTCCGCGAGCAGGTGAGACGGCTCGCGGGCGAGGGCGTCATCGTCGTACGCGGGCGCGTCGACCTTTCGCGGCATGGCTGGGACCGCAATCTCGACGCCGCGCTCTGGGCGCCGCCGGTGAAAAAATCGATAAGTCCGGCACGCAAGCGTGCCTCTTCACGCAAAAAATCCTGATTTGCCGTCTGCGAATGCGGCGTACGTCATGCTGCGCCCGCTTCGATCACGCTAGAGTCCGGCCGTCTGCGCAGACGTGACTCCGTCGGGGGAGAGCGGTCATGGACATCGGGAGTTGGATGCGGCCGGGTTTGGCCGCGCTCGTCGCGGCATCGCTCAGCATGGCGGCGACGGCGCAGGGCCTGAGCCATTGGCCCGACGGCGGTTTCCGGGACAGCTTCGACGGCGCGGCGAACGGTCCCACGACCGACAACGACGCCGCGCGCTTCCTCACGCAGGCGACATTCGGTCCTTCGCCGGCCGACATCGCGCACGTTCGCGCCGTCGGCTACCAGGGCTGGCTCAACGAGCAGTTCGCGGCGCCGGCCTCGACGCAGACGCACTACCTCGACTGGTTCCTCAACGCATTTCCGGACGATTACCTCAGCGACGACACGCGCCTCGAAGTCTGGGCGATCAACTCGGTCGGCACGCCCGATCCGAGCCGTACGCCGCCGAACAACGTGTCCGGCGATCAGCTGCGCCAGCGCATCGCGTTCGCGCTCTCGGAAATCTTCGTCGTCTCGAACTCGAACGGCACGCTCGCGTACGAGCCGTGGGCGCTCGCGAGTTTCTACGACATGCTCGCCGCCGATGCGTTCGGCAACTACCGCACGCTGCTCGAGGACGTCACCAAGCATCCGGCGATGGGCATTTTCCTGTCGTCGATCCAGAACCAGAAGGCCGATCCGACCGAGAACATCCATCCCGACGAGAACTACGCGCGCGAGGTCATGCAGCTCTTCTCGGTGGG
>Ga0068853_100005132_pt1 | contig 10238 bp, 7 predicted proteins | sample KBSCornC32_FD_65655 | JGI IMG/M metagenome (GOLD analysis project Ga0068853, IMG submission 65655) | Corn rhizosphere microbial communities from Kellogg Biological Station, Michigan, USA - KBS Corn C3-2 | ecosystem: Host-associated > Plants > Roots > Rhizosphere > Soil ... | reverse complement strand
TGCCGTGGAAGATGATGTCGGTGTTGGAGCGCCACAGGGCCGCCATGCCGGCGCCCCAGTTCCACGGGTTCTGCTTGCCCCAGTTGCAGATGGACAGCGTCAGCGGACGTCCGGTGGTCTCGGTCGCCTTGGCCGCCGCGTCACTGATGGCCTGGTAGGCGGCGCGGGCGTCGAGCCCCTCGACATCACCGCCGCACCAGTCGACCTTGACGTAGTCGAAGCCCCATCGCGAGAACTGGAGCATGTCCTGCTCGTAGTGGCCCTCGCTGCCGCTGCCGGGCGCCGCGGGCCTGCCCGTCGGGAAGTAGTAGCCGCAGCCGTCCTTGCCCGCGTCGGTGTAGATACCGGCCTTCAGGCCCTTGCTGTGGATGTAGTCGGCGATCGCGCTCATCCCGCCGGGCCACTCGGACTCGTCGATGGTGATGTTGCCCGCGCTGTCGCGGGTGCCCTGCCACCAGCCCTCGTCGAGGTTGATGTACTGGTATCCCGCCTCCGGAAGACCGGCGGCCACGAACGCGTCGACCTGTGCCTTGATGACGTTGTAGTCGATCTTCGCCGCAAAGGTGTTCCACGACGCCCAGCCCATCGGGGCCGTGGGCACCGGTATCTGACGCGATGTCACCGCTACGGGGGCGGCGTCCAGTTGGCCGTCCGCGGAGGGTGTGGGGGAGGGCTGCGCGAAGAGCAGCGCGGCGGCAGCGGCCACCGCCAGGACGACACCGCGTACGGCGGCGGCTCTGCACAGACGGCCGAGCCTGGCGCCTGTGGCTCTTGGGGGGTGGGACATACGGCTCCTTTCCAGGAGGCCGACGGCCCCCTGGAATACCTGGTCGAGATATCGAACGCCGACCGGAAAATCGAACTTGGCGGCGCTGAAAGTAGGGCCGTGGTGGGCTTGAAGTCAACGGATGTGACATGTGTGGTTACAAAGGAGCGCCCAACTCCCGTTTCCTGAGCCTCAGTCGAGGATCGCGGTGGCCTCGACCTCGACCAGATGATCGGGTATGTCCAGTGCCGCGACGCCCAGCATGGTGGCCGGTGCGACCGGGGTCACCCCCAGCTTCGCCGCTGCCCGGGCGATACCCTCCAGGAGCAGGGGCATCTTGTCGGGGGTCCAGTCGACGACATGGATGTTCAGTTTCGCCACATCGTCGAAGGAACCGCCGGCCGCCGCGAGGGCGGTGGCGACATGGAGATAGCACTGCTCGACCTGAGCGGCGAGGTCACCCGCGCCGACGGTGACCCCGTCGGCGTCCCAGGAGACCTGACCCGCCACGAAGACCAGCTTCGAACCGGTCCCGATGGACACCTGCCGATAGACATCGATCTCCGGCAGCCCAGCGGGGTTCATCAGGGTGATGGCCATACTGTCCCTCTCCTTCGGTCGAACCGAGACCTCCGTGGTCTCTTGTGGTTACTCGGAAACCGTAGGAGAGTGACCACTGACATGGAAGAACGCACTTTTCAGTGACTGGGGCACCCTGTGGATACCAAGCAGCTCAAGGGCTCACTCGACGAAGCGGACCTGACCCGAGCGGACTCCCTCGGGCGGGAGATCTTCTCCGACGTCGCCAACAAATGGGCCCTGCTGATCATCGAGTTCCTCGGTGAACGCACCCTCCGCTTCAGCGAGTTGAGGGACGAGGTCGAGGGCATCAGCCACAAGATGCTCACCCAGAACCTGCGCATGCTGGAACGCAACGGCCTGGTCGAGCGGACCGTGCACCCCACCGTGCCGCCCCGCGTCGAGTACACCCTCACCGAGCCGGGCCAGGCGCTGCGCGTGACGATCGACGGCATGTGCGCCTGGACCCATCGCTACCTCGGTCATATCGAGGAGTCCCGCCGCTGCTTCGACTCCTGACGGTCCGACACCTGACGGCGGGCGCCGGTCACCTCGGTTCCCGTTACCGCAGCGGATGCAGCGGAGCCAGTTCCGCCGCCCCCACCCCCGTCACGATCGACTCCGCGAGGAGCTTTCCGGTCAGCGGGCCCAGCGCGATGCCCCACATACCGTGGCCCCCGCACACATGTACCCGCGGTGAGCGCGTTGGCCCCACCAGGGGCAGACCGTCCGCCGTGCACGGACGGGGGCCCGCCCATTCGTCGGTGCGGCGGGCGAAGTCCGCGCCCGGCAGCAGCGGGCCCGCCGCGTCCACCACGGCCTTCACCCGTCGCGGGTCGACGGGCCGGTCGGGTCCGGTGAACTCCATCATCCCGGCGACCCGCACCCGGTCTTCGCCGAGGGGTGTGCACACCACCCGCTGCCCCGCGAAGTAGGTGGGCCGCGACGGCAGCCCCTCGGCGGGCATGCTGAAGCTGTAGCCCCGCCCCGACTGCACGGGAGCGCGTACGCCGAAGGGCGCCGCCAGCGGGTTCAGCCAGGCGCCCGCGGCCAGAACGGCGACATCGGCGCGGAGTTCCGTCCCGTTGGTGCCGAGCACCGCGACCTCCCTGCCGAGATCGCGTACCCGCCGCACCGCCACCCCGCCGATCAGTTTTCCACCGCGCTCGCGCACCGCGTCCGCGAGCGACCCCACGTAGGCCCCGGGATTGAGATGACGCTGACCGTGCAACCGCAGGGCCGCACCGATCCGTTGGGAGAGCGCGGGCTCCTCCGCCCGGGCCTCGGCACCGGTGAGCAACTCGTAGTCGACCCGCTGCCCCGCCGCGCGCACTCCCCGGAGTTCCTCCGTGAACGGCGCCCGCGCCGCCGGAGAGGTGAACGCGATCAGGCACGGCTCGCCCTCCTGCGTCGGCTCGGCGACACCGCCCTTGGCGAGTTCGTCGTAGGCGTCGAGCGAGCGCCGGTTCAGCGCGGCTAGGGCACCCATGGCGACCTGCCAGTGCCGGCCCGTGCAGTTCCGGGTGAAGGAGTACAGAAACCGGGCGAGCCGGAGGTCGGCGCGTGGCGGGATGTAGACGGGGGAGGCGGGGGACAGCAGGGTCCGCAGACCCAGCCGCAGGGCAGCCGGTTCGGGCAGCGGCACGGTGAGCGCCGGAGCCAGCCATCCGGCGTTGCCCCAGGACGCGCCCGCGGCGACACAGGCACGGTCCACGACCGTCACCTCCACCCCGGCCTCCTGAAGGAACCACGCCGTCGCCAGGCCCGCCATGCCCGCGCCGACCACCACGGCGCTGCGGGGGGTCATGACGGGCTCCCGGCGAGCACGGGCGGCCTGCGCTCGCCGACCCGGGTCGCCTGCTCGAAGGCGTACCCGGCGCGCAGCACCGAGAGGTCCTGCCGGTGCGGGCCGACGATCTGGAGCCCCACGGGCAGCCCCCCGGGGGTGAAACCGGCCGGTACCGACAGCGCGGGGCAGCCGGTGACGGAGATCAGATAGGCCGAGCGCATCCACTCCAGGTAGGTCTCCATCGGAGTGCCGTCCACGGAGGTCGGATAGGGGAGCCGGATGTCGAAGGGGGCGACCTGACTGACCGGCAGCAGCAGCAGGTCGTACCTCTCGAAGAACGTGCGGACCCGGTGGAAGATCGCCGCCTGTTCCCGTTGGGCCAGGCCGAGATCCGGTCCGGTGAGCCCGCGGCCCTCCTCGATGTTCCACACCACGTCCGCGGACATCTCGTGCGCGTGGTCCTCCAGCAGGCGTCCATAGGCCAGTTCCATCTGCCAGGCCCGCTGGATCAGGAACACCTCGTCGGCGCCGGACAGATCGGGACAGGCCTCCTCGACCACACAGCCCAGCGAGGCGAACTCCTCGACCGCGGGCTCCAGTACGGCCCGTACCTCCGCGTCGACGGGGACCATCCCGCCCAGATCCGCCGACCAGGCGACCCGCAGTCCGCGTATCCCTCGTAGTCCGCCCTCCAGCGGCGGGGCGAAGACGGACCCGGGCGTCTCCAGGGCTAGCGGACTGCGCGGATCGGGACCCGCGAGTACCGACAGGGTCAGCGCCACGTCCTCGACCGTCCGCGCCATCGGCCCCTTCACCGACAAGTGCCCCCATGGCGCCTTGTCCGGCCAGGACGGCACCCGCCCGACGGAAGGGCGCAGTCCGACGACGTTGTTGAAGGAGGCGGGATTGCGCAGCGAGCCGCCGGTGTCGCTGCCGTCCGCCACGGGCTGCATCCCGCAGGCGAGGGCCGCCCCGGCGCCGCCGCTGCTGCCGCCCGCGCTGCGCGAGAGGTCGTAGGGGTTGCGGGTGCCGCCGAAGACGGGGTTGACGGTGTGTGAACCCATGCCGAGTTCGGGCACATTGGTCTTGCCGATGGTGATGGCCCCGGCCGCCCTGAGCCGCTCGACGACCAGATGGTCCCGGTCGGGCACCCGGCCGGCGAAGACGGGGGAGCCGTAGGTGGTGCGGATACCGGCCGTGTCGTGCAGGTCCTTGTGCGCCACCGGCAGCCCGTGCAACGGTCCCAACTCGGCGCCGGTGGCGGCCCGTTCGTCCGCCCGCGCCGCCTCCAACAGCGCCCGTTCGGCGACGAGGGTGACGATCGCGTTGACCGCCGGATTGACCTTCTCGATCCGTTCCAGATGAGCGGTGACGACCTCCCGCGCGGACACCTCCCGCCGCACCATCGCGGCGGTCAGTTCGGTTGCGGTCCAGAAACAGAGATCCGCGGAACTCACGACCCTCCCAGGGTTTCCTTGAGCTGTACGACGGCCAGCACCCCGAAGAGCAGGAACGAACCGGACAGCAGCACATTCGACATGATCTTGTTCCGGTACGGTGCCCGGACGTCGCGGCGGTTGAGCAGGACCAGCAGCGCCCCCGACAGCAGCGGCAGCACCAGCGATCCGACGGCCGCGTAGGTCAGTACCAGGGGCACCGGCCGCCCCACGAAGATGACGGCGACGGACGCGGCCGCGCAGTAGAGCAGAAAGCCCCGGAAGGGGCCGCTGTTCTGCGCCATGAGCGGCTCGGCCGCCGTGTCCGGGACACCGCGCATGGTCCGCAGCGAGTCCGACAGCAGATAGCACAGCGCGTTGAACCCGCCGACCAGCGCGCTCAGTGTCACCAGGAAGAACGTCCCGAGGAACAGCACCCGGGCCGCCGACCCCAGATCGGCGCCGAGCGGATCGGACAGCGCGGCGAGTCCGTCATTGCCCGCGATGGTCTTCCCGCTGCCGTACAGCAGTCCGGTGCCCACCACCGAGGTGCACAGCACGAACAGAAACGTGACGGCGTAACTCACCCCGGAGTCAAGCCGCATGACGGACAGTCGGCTCTTCTCCCGCCAGCCCTTCTCCCGCACCCAGTAGCTGTACGAGGCCACACCCGCCGTACCGCCCACACCACCGATCAGCGCCAGCACCGTCACCAGATCACCCTCCGGCAGCCGCGGGCTCAAGGTGCCCGCCAGGCCCGGGAGATCGTCGACGGTGACCAGCGTGGCCACCGCGAGGACCACCATGCCGAGGAACTTCGCCAGCATGAAGACACTCATCACCCGCTCGAACAGCGTGTACCGGCCGACGTACACGACCGCGGAGGACACCAGCGCGATCACCACGGCCAGTGGACGCACCGGCAGCGCGGGAAACAGCGTGGACAGCGCCAAGGACGCCACCGAACTCAGTGCCGCCCCGTACAACAGCCCGATGACCAGCACAAAGGCGAAGAAGACGAACGGCAGCCAGCGTCCGGCGGAGCGCAGGCTCGCGATGACCGTCTGGCCCGTCGCCATATACAGACGTCCGACGGCCTCGGTGAGCGCGAACTTCAGGACGACACCTATGAGGATCGCCCACATCAGGGCCAGCCCGTAGCCGGCGGCGCCCGCGAGCGAGGTCACCATGTCACCGGCGCCCACGCTCGCGGCGGCGAGGACCAGTCCGGGGCCGAGCAGCGCGAGCCGTGCGCGGCGGGGGGCCGATTCGGGGGATGCGGCAGTCCGTGGGGGACTTCCTGGCGTCGTCGCAGTCACGTCGACCACCTCCGTTTGCAAGCGGGAGTCATGGGTGGTGCGTGCGGGGTCTCCGTTGCACGGCAGGCTGGAGCAAACTGACGGAAGGGAACAAGAAACCTGGCGGAGTTGACGGAATCCGCCATACGCTCGGTCCGATGGACGCACGCCCTCCCGGTCCGGTGGCCGATTCGCTGGACCGTCGCATCATCAGCGCGCTGCAGATCGACGGCCGGGCCTCATGGCACCGCATCGCGGCGGCCCTCGGCGAGCCCGAACGCACCGTGGTACGCCGGGGCACCCGGCTGCTGGAGTCCGGCCTGGTACGGATCGGCGCCATGACGGTACGCGGCCGCAGCACGGTGGTCGCGGTGCGCTGCGCCCCCGGGCAGGCACGGATGGCGGCGAACGCGCTGGCCCGCCGTCCCGACTGCGCCTTCGCCCATGTACTGACCGGCGCACCGGACTGCGTCGCGGAACTGATCTGCCCGCGCGACCGCCTCGCGGGCTTCGTCCTCGACGAACTCCCGGGCCTGCCGGGCGTGTTGGAGGCCCGCACGCTGCCCGTGCTGCGGCATATCCGCACCATCCGCGAATGGCACGCGGGTCTGCTCACCGCCCCGGAGATCGCGGCACTCGCGGACCCCGCGGCCCCCGCCCCCCCGATGGGCGACGTACTGCCCCCGGCCGACCCGTCGCGCGAACTCTCCCGCCAGGACCGTCTGTTGCTGCACGCCCTCGCCGACGACGGCCGGCGCACCTATGACGAACTCGCCCGCGTCGCCGGGGTGTCGGAGGCCACCGCGCGACGCCGGCTGAGCGCGTTGCGCAAGGACGGTACGGTGCGTATCCGTGCCGTGATCGAACCGGCGCTCCTCGGGCTCCCGGTGGAGGCGGTGCTCTGGGTGCGCGCGGTCCCCTCCAGAACCGAGGCGGTGGCAGAAGCCCTCAGAGAGTCCGCGCACGCGCGTTACGTCAGTTTCATCACCGGGGAACGCCAGCTCCTGATCCTGGCCGCGTTCCCCGACGAAGCGTCCCTGCACGCCTTCGTCACCCGCTCACCGTGGCTCCCCGACGCGGTCTCGGTGGACATCTCGATGGTCCTGAGCACGCTGAAACGGGGCGGGATGATGGCCCCCTGGATGCGGGGCTGAGGCCCACGGCGCGAAGGTCTTTGCCAACCACCCCCGCTCACCCCTCAGTTGGGCTCCGTGAGCGTCAACCGGGCCTGCGTGTTCAGATACGCCTCCAGCGCCTTCGGCGGCAGCGGACGCGAATAGTAGAACCCCTGCCCGTAGGAGCACCCCAGAGCCCGGAGCCGTTTTGCCTGATGAGGCGTCTCGATACCCTCCGCGATCGTGTCCAGATCGAGCGCATACCCGAGGTGCAGGATCGCCTGGATGAGGCTGTTGTCCACCTCCGCCGCACCCTTCAGGACGAAACTCTGGTCGATCTTGACGATGTCGACCGGCAGATCACGCAGATAGGCCAGGGACGAGTACCCGGTCCCGAAGTCGTCGATGGAGATACGCACACCCAGCCCGCGCAGAGCGCGGATATGCGCCGACGCGGCCTCCGCGTCGGCGACGAGCGTGCTCTCGGTGATCTCCAGCACCAGGGACGTCGCAGGGAACCCGGTCTCGGCCAGAACCTGCCGCACCGTCTCCGGGAACCGGTTGTCCTTGAGCTGACGCCCCGAAACATTGACTGCGACACTGAGCGGGAGGCGACCGGGCACCGTGTCGTGCCACCGCCGGCCCTGCCGACAGGCCTCCCGCAGCACCCACGCGCCGATCGGCACGATCAGCCCGGTCTCCTCCGCGATGGGAATGAACAGTTCGGGCGGCGTGTACGCACGCCCCGGCTGCTGCCACCGCAGCAGAGCCTCCACGCCTATCACCTCGGTGGTGGAGAGGTCCACCACCGACTGGTAGTGGACGGCGAGCTCCTGGCGGGAGAGGGCGTACCGCAGATCCTGGGCGATCCGCGCATGACTCTGCTGGGCGCGGCTCATGTCGGACTCGAACCGCACGGCCCGGTTACGGCCCCGGTTCTTCGCCACGTACAGCGCGATGTCCGCGTCGCGCAGGGCGTCCTTGAAGGAGGTCGGCTCGTCGATCGCGACCATTCCGATGCTGGCCGTGACAAAGACACTGCGATGACCGGAGAGCGCGAACGGCCCCTTGAACCGCTCCAGAAACCGCTGCGCGTACTTCTCGGCGGAGAAGTCCCGCAGATCCTCCGCGAGGATGGCGAACTCGTCACCGCCCATCCGGGCGACGACATCCTGCCGACGCGCCGCGCCAAGCAGCCGGTGACCGACCGTGATCAGCAGTTCATCACCGACGGGATGCCCGAGGCTGTCGTTGATGTCCTTGAAATGGTCGAGGTCGATCACCAGCAGCACTGTGTGCCCGGTCGCCGGAGTACGGCTCAGGGCCTCCTCCAGCCGCTCCGAGAACAGCGTCCGGTTGGCGAGCCCGGTCAGCGCATCGTGGAACGCCTGGTGACTGAGCTGTTTCTGCAACTCCGTGTGTTCCCGCAGGGCCTGTTCCGCCATCCGGGCCCGGATCCGCGCCTTGTCGGCCTGGCTCTCGGCGAACCGGGCGAGCAGCATGATGCGCACCATCAGCAGCAGGATCAGCGTCGCGACGATCCCGGAGATGACCGAGGCGTGCTGCGGCTGGTCCCGTACGTCTCCGATATTGGCGACGACGAGCGCCGGCCCCAGCAGGGTCAGCAGGATGAGGACGCACATCCGGGAGAACGACAGTCTTTCCTCGCCCGGCGGCGCCAGTCGGGTGGTGCGAGCCAGCGACGGATGCAGCGCCGCCGCGCCCAGACACACATAGGCGCCGTTCCACAGCCCGTCGGACACCTCCGCCGCGATCGGTGTGCCGCTGGCGGCGAGCGTGGAGTAGTACAGCCCGTCCGCGACCAGGGTGCCCGCTACCCACGCCGTGAACAGCCCCAGGGCGGGGGAGCGCACCCCCGAGGTGAGCACCAGCCGCACGGCCATGTACAGCAGCAGCAGATCGAGCACCGGATAGGCCAGCGAGACCGACAGCGGCAGCGCGGCCAGATCGCTGCGCAGATAGGGAATGACGACGAACGCCCAGGTCACCGTGCCCATGCCCAGGGTGATGATGCCCGCGTCCAGCAGCGGCACCCAGCGCCGGGCAGTGCCGCGCCTCGACCCCAGGACGATCAGACCGGCGATGAAGAGTACGTATCCGGCCAGGTAGAACACATCGGCCAGGGACGGCACGGGCACCAGTGTCCCGGCGATCTGCAACGCGCCGAAGATCGTGTCCGCGACCGCGAAGAACCCCGTGCCCACGGCGAACAGATACCAGGAGACGGCCGGGCGCGGCCGGTACCAGCGCACGCCCACGACGATCGCCGCCGTGGCCGCGGCGGACAGGATCGCGGAGACCAGATAGCGCACGGGGGAGGACTTGACGAAGTAGCTGGCGTCCACCAGTGCCCCTGCGACCAGAAACCACCACCAGGCGTTCCGGCGAACGATCTCTCCCCTGCCACGCGCTTCTTCCATGGTCCTCCTCAGCGCGGCACCGGCCGGGGGTGGATCCGCAGCTTGTGGTCCTGGCCTGGCCGGGGTCGAACGGCTCGTCCCAGAACGTGGTGCACCTCTCCAGCCAAGAACGGCCCGGGGAAGATCGCAACAGGGATTGCCTCGCGTCACAGCCGTCCCAGGGGCGCCGTGCGGTGGTGGGGCCGCCGGACCGGTTCCTACACTTTGAGGTGTGGCCCGGCCCAATGACGAGGTCGAGGCACTCCTCCAGGAGTACGCGGACCTCGTCGCGATCACCGGAGGCGACGCCTTCAAGGCGCGCGCCTACGAGAAGGCCGCCCGCGCGATCGGCGGCCATCCCACCGACATCTCCCAGCTGGACGCCGCGGGGCTGCGGGACATCCCCAACGTGGGCCGGTCGATCGCCGAGAAGGTGACCGAGTATCTGCGCACCGGCACGGTCTCGGCGGTCGAGGAACGGCGGGCACGTATCCCCGCCGGAGTCCGGGAACTGATCACGATTCCCACCCTCGGTCCCAAACGGGCGCTGCGGCTCTACGAGGACCTGCACATCTCCTCGGTGAGCCAGCTCGCCGACGCCATCGCGGCGGACGCGCTCGCCGATGTGAAGGGCTTCGGGGAGAAATCGCAGGAGAACATCCTGCACGGCATCTCCCTGATGCAGCAGTCGGGCGGCCGTATCCCGCTGCACCTCGCCCTGGACACCGCCGAGGAGATCGTCGCCGAACTCTCCCGGGTGCCGGGCTGCCGGCGCTGCGCCCACGCCGGATCACTGCGGCGGATGCGGGAGACCATCGGTGACATCGACATCCTC
>Ga0068853_100005126_pt1 | contig 10240 bp, 6 predicted proteins | sample KBSCornC32_FD_65655 | JGI IMG/M metagenome (GOLD analysis project Ga0068853, IMG submission 65655) | Corn rhizosphere microbial communities from Kellogg Biological Station, Michigan, USA - KBS Corn C3-2 | ecosystem: Host-associated > Plants > Roots > Rhizosphere > Soil ... | reverse complement strand
GCAGGTTCCGGCTCTGAGCAACGATCGCGTCCCAATCGAACGGGTTCCAGACCCCTTGCTCGCCGATCAGCAGCGCGCGGAGACCGGCGACGTCGACGAAGCGCTGCTCCGTGGCGAAGAAGCAGGCGCGGCGCCCGGCCGCGCCGGCCGCCGCGACGAACGCGCGCGCGGCCGCCCCGAGGTGCGCGTCGTCGGCCAGCGGAGCGCCCGCGGCGACCCACGCCCTGCCCGTGTCGACGTAGGCCACGCAGGCCTCATCGTCCGGGAAGAAGTAGAGGTATCCCGGCTCGAGCGCCTGCGCCGCGGTGGCGTTCCAGCCGAACCGGCGCACGAGGGCCTCGGCGCGCTCGCGAGCCTGGGCCGGGGCGCGCAGATCCGGCGAGCCAGGAGCGGCGGGCGTGGAGCCGTCAGCGACTTCGGTCACGGTCCGTGACTCTGAACGGGATCAATACCTGCCACAAGGCGGGCACCCTCGAGCCAATCACAATTGGTCTGTCAGGACGATCCACGGTGGGACACCCAGGGAGAGCGGCTCATGTCTCGAACACACGATAAACGGGGTTTCGGTCCCAGGTTCGGCCACGCCTCCGGTCGTTCCGCGGTTGCCGGCCTGGCCGGTCTCGCCGGTCTGGTCGGTCTCGCCTGCTCCAGCGGAAGCCAGAGCTCCGCGACGGGCAGCGGAGGCGCCGGCCCCGACGGAGGGGCCGCCTCCGGAGGTTCGAGCGGCGCCGGCACGGGCGGCGCCCCGTCCACGTCGTCGGGCGGCGCCCCGTCCACGTCGTCGGGCGGCGCCCCGTCCGCGTCGTCGGGCGGCGCCCCGTCCACGTCGTCGGGCGGCGCTCCGTCCAAGTCGTCGGGCGGCGCATCCGGCGGCTCCAGCGGATCGGGAGGGTCGAACGGCTCCGGCGGCTCCGGCACCAGCGCGTCGGGAGGCGCCCCGGGCAGCGGCGGGGGTGCCGGCCAGACCGCCCCCACCTGCGATCTCGCGCCGGCGCCCCGTCGCTCCACGGGGACGGTGGTCGAGGTGGCCGTCGACCCCGTGTTCGGGGACGCACCGTTCGTCTATGGCGAGACCAACACCCTGCCCGACGGCAGCCAGGTCGTTCCCCTGAACTTCCGGTTCTACGTCTCGGCCTTCGAGCTCACGACCAAGAGCGGCGCCTCGGTTCCGGTGGATCTCGTCGACGCCGCCGGAGCACCGGCCGCGTACGGGGTGCACCTGTACAACGGCGAGGACGACGCCTCGCACACCTTCCGGGTGCTGGCGCCGGCGGGTGACTACACCGGGGCCCGTTTCACCCTCGGTCTGCCCGGCGAGTGCAACGGCGGTTTCGCCAGCGGGCGGCAGCCGCCGCTCGACGATTCGTCACAGCTGTCGTGGCCCCACGGCTTCGGCTACTTGTTCTTGCGCTACGAGGGCCGTATCGACACGGCGGGCACCGCTCAGCCTCCGGGGGCCATCCACATGGGCGGCGACCTGCTCCACCTGACCATGCCCGGAGCGCCGGTGATTTCGCTCGAGGGCGCGCTGGCCGTCCCGGCGAGCGGAACGTTGCGCAAGAAGATTCGCCTCTACGTCGACCAGATCTTCAAGGGCGCCACCACCGACGTGCAGCTCAGCGCGTACTTCATGACGGCGCCCGCCGAGATGAAGAACGGTGAACGCCTGCGATTGAACGCTTCCGGTCTGAAGCTCTCCGACTTGGCGCCGTGACGGACGTCCGCGACGGCCGCGCCCGGACGCCCGCGAGGGCGGTGGTTGCCGTGGTGGCGGTGGCCCTGGCGACGATTGGCGGCACGGCCTGCGACGACGGCGTCTGCGCGCCCTCGGGGCCGCCGCCCGCCACGGCGCCGCTGGTCGACGACACCGCGCCGGCGGGTTTTCGCGCGGGCACGCCGAGATCCCTGGCCCCCGCCGACAACGCGCTCACCGAGGCGCGCGCCGAGCTGGGACGGCGCCTGTTTTTCGACCAGCGTCTGTCGCGCACCAGCGATGTCGCGTGCGCCACCTGCCACCTGCGGGAGGCCGCCTTCTCCGACCCGAAGCCGGTGTCATCGGGCGTCGAGCAGCGCCAGGGCACGCGCAACGCGCCCGCGCTCGTGAACCTGGCGTGGGGGCGCACGTTCTTCTGGGACGGGCGCGCCGCCACGCTGGAGGAGCAGGCGGGCAAGCCCATCGAGAACCCGCTCGAGATGGACCTGCCCATCGCCGAAGCGGTCGCGCGCGTGGCGGCGGCGCCCGACTACGCGGGCGCGTTCGAGGTCGCCTACGACGGCCCGGTCACGGAGTCCTCGCTCCGCAAGGCGATCGCCAGCTTCGTGCGCGTCCTGGTCAGCGCCGGCAGCCCTTACGATCACCACCTGCGTGGCGACGACACCGCATTCGGGGAAGCCGCGCGGCGCGGGGAGGCCATCTTCGGCTCGGACCGCGGCGGCTGTTTCCACTGCCACCCGGGCGGCTCGCTGACGAACGAGGGATACTTCAACAACGGCAGCTACGCCGAGGGGGGCGACACCGGACGCCAGATGGTCACCGGACGCACGGGCGATCTGGGCAAGTTCAAGGTCCCAGGGCTGCGCAACGTCGCCGCCAGCGCGCCGTACATGCACGACGGTTCGCTCGCCACCCTCGACGACGTCATCGATCACTACGCGCGGGGCGGGGCCGGCAGCCCCACCACCGATCCGTCGATCCAGCCGCTCACGCTCTCGCCGGAAGATCGCGCCGACCTCCGCGCCTTCCTCGAGTCCCTCACCGACCCCGCCTTCCTCACAGACCCCCGCTTCTCGGATCCCCGCCTCGCCACCACACGCTGACCCCTGACGCCGCTCCACTCGACCGGAATCTTCTCCGACGACACCAACGCCGGAGCGAGCTTGCGAGCAGGTTTGACGACGGGAGGCGCGGCTTCGCCGCGCCGGCAACGTCGTCGCAGTCCCGAGAGGTTCGGCAGAAAGCCGCCTCTCGCGCCTTAGCGACGCTCGTCCGCGGGGGGAGCTCGCGAGGGGGGGCGCAGGCCTCTTCGCGAGCGGCGAAGCCGCTAGAGCTCCGTCCAGCCGAGGATCTTGAACGGCTCCGCGGACACGCCGTTGTTGGCCGGGGTCGACGTTCCCACCACGAAGTTCTGCAGCACGCTGCCGTTGATGACGACCGGGCCCCCCGAGCTCATGACCATGATCTTGCCGCCCACCACGATGGGCGCGCTCACCGGCTCGTCGCCGACCTTCAAGGCCTGGTTCAAGATGGCTTGCCCCGAGGTGTACTCGTGGATCTGCATGTACGTCGTGCCCTTGCCGCAGCCGCTCGCGGCCGGGACGTACCAGGTCGACAGCACCAGGAACCCGCTGCCGTCCTTCTTCAACACGGCCAGCGGCGTCGACATGGGCCGCGCCGCGGTCGGCATCGGCAGCGTGCAGGTGCCCCCGCTCGAGTCGGTGATGGCGCACATCTTCGTCGAGTCGCTCACGCTGAGGACGACCTGGCCGTTGGTCCCGAAGCTGGTGTCCAGATAAGCCGCGCCGTTGGTGTCGACCAGCTGGCGCATGAACACCATCTGCGACGGCGGAAAGCCCGTGGTCACCGCGTCCATCGAGGAGTTCGTGACCTGGACCAGATAGATCTCGTGGGGGTGGTTCGTGGGATCGTCGCGATCCAGCTGCACCACCGTCGGCGAGAAGTGCAGCGGGTTGTTGCACCCCAGGTTCGCCACCACCTTGGGCGAGGAGGTCCCGTCGAACTGCCACAGCGTGCCCCAGGTGTCGCCGGCGTAGCCGGCCAGCAGCTTCTGGCGCTCGTCCACGCCGGTCGAGCTGTTCTTGGTGTAGTCCTTGGCCGTGGCCACGTCGGTCAGGATCGTGTAGTCCTGCGCGCACGAGGTCCCCTGTGGCGTCATCGTGGCGCGGGTCCGGATCGAGCCGGTGGCCGCCCCGATCGAGAACAGCGACAGCCCCTGCCCCACCCCGGCGCTCGTCATGTCCGACCGATACCCCGACGCCATCAGCAGGCGGTAGTCGTCGAGGTTGTCGGTCTTGTTCAGATAGTAGGCCGGGATCGACACCGTCAGGCCGAGGCCCGCGTCGTACGTGCTCTTGCCGGACGCGTTCAGCGTCGACCACAGCACCTGGAACGGCGGGTTGGAGGTCGGGTTCGTGATGTCCAGCGCGAACGCGTCCGTCCCGCCGAAACCGTCGGTCATCACCAGCTCGGTCATCCAGACGGCGTTGTCCTCCGACGTGCAGTTGGACACGCACAGGTTCTTCACCTTGGGCGAGCTGGCGAGGCCGTAGACGTGCTTCGTGGGATCGGGGAGCTGACCGCCCTGGGCGTAGAGCTTCGTCACGACCGAGATCATCTCGGGCGGCAGGTAAGCGAAGGCCTCCGCCCCGCCCTTCTTGAGCGCGCCGCCCACCGTCTGATCCTGCGACCAGAACGCGTGCAGCAGGCCGTCGTCCGACCCGACGTAGGTCAGGTGGGGCCGGCTCTTCCACTGCGTGTAGAACGCGTGGCCGCCGGGCATCGGGCTGTCGCCCGGCTGTCCCACGTCGATGGGCGTCGAGTTCACCAGGGCCCCGAGGACCGCGTTGTTGCCCTGGACCGGATCACCCATCAGCCAGCGGGCGATCAAGCCGGCCTCGGTGGCGTTCGCGCCCAGCCCCATTCCGAACAGCGTCGCGGCGTTGGTGACGTTGCCGCTGCCGTCGACGATGATCTGGACCAGGCGGTTCGACGAGTCCGACGTGTAGATCTTCCGTGTCTTCCAGTCGGCGTTCCCGAGCTGGACGGCCGCGTCCCAGGTCAGCGCCGGCGGCGTCACCGAGGTGTCGTAGGCCAGCAGGTGGCCCTTCCACGACGGGAAGTCGGCGCGCGAGTCGAGCGAGTAGTTGCCGCTCGTGATGCCGTTCGACTGCTGCAAGCCGGCTGACATGGCGGGCGGCGACGTGGCGTAGCTGCCCTTCACCGCCGCGTAGATCGCGTCCTGGATGGCCTGCGACAGCTCGCTCTGGCTGGTCGCGAGGAAAGCAAACGGCGCCGCGCCGTCGTCCCCGCGGTCGGTGCCACCAGCGCGCGCGATGTTGTCGTTGGTGGCCCGACCGCTGCCGGCGGCCACGTCGCCCGAGAACCCGATGACGAAGGTGCGCACCCCCAGGTTCTGCTTCATGTCGTAGGCGGACAGCACCGCGCGGCAGGTGCAGCCGGCCGTGCGCGGGTTGCTGGCCGCGCACGCGTTGGAATTGCAGCTCGAATCGCCCGGGCCGTTGGCTTCGCCGTCGGTGATGAGCAAGACGAAGTTGCTACGGCAGCCGAGCGGGTCGATGGCCTTCAGCGCGCGCATGTAGTCGTAGGCGCTGCTGGCACTGCTGTTGGTGGCGTCGTTGCGCAGGGCGCACCCCGTCGGCGTGCCACCGTACGAGATGAGGCCGCCGTAGGAGGCCGGCGCCAGACGATCGTTGATGGCCAGCGCCATGGCCTTGGCCTTGACCGGATCGCCCGTGGGGTCCAGGAAGGGCGCGAGCTGGGTGTCCCAGCGGGCCCCGCACTTCGTGCTGCACGTCAGGCCGCACTGGGGAACCTCGATGGGGGGCGAGGCGCCCCCGTTGAAGTAGGAGGGGTTCGAGTCGTAGTAGCGGTAGTCCTGGCCCCCGGAGGTGATCTGCTTGCCGGTGTAGCCGCTCAGCACGGAGGTCGTGCTCGAGACGGAGCCTGTCTTCAGCGTGTAGCTGTACGTGCTGCCCTGGTAGCTGCCGGTTCCCAGGCCCGCGACGTTGCAGGTCGCGCCGCACCAGTTGGCGCTGACCATCTGGCCGCCGTTGCCGCGGATCGTGTAGCGGCTGTTGCCGGCGGCGACCAGCGAGTAGGTGATCCCGTCGATCACGCAGCTCGAGGACGGCCCCGCGGCGGCGGTGAAGCAGTTGCGCCCCTCGAGGCGGCCCCGAGAGTAGTAGATGGTCGAGCTCTGGGTCCCGTTGCTGGTCTGCTTGTAATAGGGGAAGTACAGGCTCTGATAGAAGGTCATGAACCCGAAGTTCACGATGCCGGTGTTGTTGTTGACGATGTCCGACAGCACGCGCTTGGCGATGACGACGCGCGAGGTGGCCGGGCCACAGTCGTCGCCGCTCGCGGGGCAGTCGCTGTCCTTCTGACAGCGGAGCTGCGTGATGCGGCACATGCCGATGGCGCTGGTCGTGTTGCTGCCCAGGTTGCAGGTGTCGGTCAGGCTGCCGGCCACGCACGGGTTCGACGGCCCGGGGGTGCAGGTGTTGGCCGGGCCCACGCAGCTGTTGGTCTCGTTGCAGGGGTTGGTCGCCTGCTGGATCTGGCAGCTATAGTTGGGGATGTTGCACTTGTTGTTGTTGGCGCTGCAGGCGCCGCTCGTGACGTTGCACTTGGCGCCCGAGGACGTGCAGTCACTCGCCTGGGTGCAGTACGTCCCCTTCTTCGAGCTGCCCTTCGAACAGACGCCACAGCCCGAGTCGGCGCTGCAGGTGGTGGTGTGATCGCCGCAGACCTTGGCGCACGTCGCGGCGGACGTGCAGGTGCCGGTCCCCACCGCGCAGGTCCCGGTGGCCTGCAGCGGGCACTGGCTGTCCTGGCTGCAGGTCTGCGTGGTGGTCCGCCCCGTCGAGCCGAGGCAGAGGCCATAGGCCGGGCAGTTCGTCCCGAGGCTGCAGTTGGCGCCGCCGTACTGGCACTTCGGCTGCGAGGCGCAGGGCGCGCCCGGGCTGCAGGCGACCTGGGTCGTCGAGCACTTACCCGTCGTGACCAGCGGACAATCCGGGTCGGTGTAGCAAGGCGCGTACTGACACATCGAGCCCCAGCTGTTGCACGTCTTCTGGTTGCACGAGCCCGCCTGCACGGCGCAGTCGCCGCTGAGCAGGCAGGCGGCGCCGTCGAGCTTGCAGGTCGACGTCTGGCACTGCGAGTCCGAGGAGCAGGTCTTGCCCGACCGGTAACAGACGCCCTGGGCCACGCCGCCCCGGCAGTTCACGCCGTCGTCGCAGTCGACGCCCACCTCCGTGCTGTTGCTGAACGACCCGCCCGGTACGCCCGTCAGCGAGCCGGAGGTGTCGAGCACCACCAGGATGTTCGGCGGGTGGATCTGCTGCGAGATGATGAGCAGCGGGTCGACCCGCGCGTCGACGGGCCCGCCGGTCGCGGCGGCGACGGCCAAAGCGAGCGCCGCCGTCTTGGCCAGACGTGCGGCAAGGCTCGCGCGCAAGGTTCGGGTGGACATCGTCGGGCCGCGCGTACACGCGCCCTGTGCGATCTCATCGGACGGAGGCGGTGTTTCCTTGAGCCAAGGGTTGGCCATTCGCCCCGCAGTCAACGCGACCTCCAACGACAGCGCGGAGGCAGGCTTCGCCTGCCGGAGCGCGCTGGCTGGAGGGCCGGGGAACCCTTTTCAGGGTTCCCAGCTCGATCGATGGGCCGCGGCAGGGGCCTGCCCCTGCCGCGAGCGCGGAAGGCGCGTTAGTTCGCGACGACGCCGGAGACGGTCGAGCTGTTGTCGTCGCAGGCGTTCTTGCCCGCCACGCACAGGACGGTCGGTGCGCCGGGCGCGACTCCGGGCGCGCCCGGGACGGCCGGCGTCGCGCCGAGGGCGACCTCGACCACGACGGACGTCAGGTTGTCGGCCGCCACGCCGCGCGAGCGGACGAGGACGGTCCCGTTGCCGTCCTGGGTGTACCGCCCTTGGCGGATCTCCGCGGTGTCGTTGCGAATCCAGACCGTGTACGTCCCCATCGTCATCGCCGTCGGCGCGGTGGCCGAGCCACCGGTGCGGCCGAACGACGCGGGCGGGAACGCCACGTTCAAGAGCGTCACGGCCCCATCGACGAAGATCGCCCCGGCGCCGTTGGACCGCCCCGAGGCGTCCACGCCGGTCGGAACGTCGTCCTGGCCCGCCGTGCGGCCAGTCAGCATGGCGTTCACGTCGACGCCCGCGTTCAAGGCCGCGCGTGCGCGCTCGACGCCGGCCTCGGCCACCACCAGCGCCTGGGCGCGCAGGTTCGTGTTGGCCTGGACCTGCAGGTTGCCGGAGGTCAGCCACAGGCCCGTGATGCCGATACCCAGGAGGCCGAGAATCAGCAGCAAGATCACAAGCAACACGGCCCCTCGCTCGGGGTCACGCGCGGCTGCCCGCCACGGCCTCGACCGCTCGGCTCCCGGTGCGCTTCGTCTCGGCGGCGCCATCATTTGTTCCTCGGGCTCACCATGGTGGTCAGCACCCGGTGGCGGAAGTTGTCGCGAGCGCCCGCCACGCCGTCCTCGACGGCCGGCTTGGCGTTGACGGCGACGTTGGCCAGGTTGTCGTCGCCGACCGTCGTTCGCGCGATGATGGTCAGGCGCACGGCCTGCGGCCGCACACAGGCCGCCGGCGGCACGTCCGCCGCCACGTTGTACGTCCACTCGTCGGCCAGGCGCGACGGCCCGTCGGTGCCCTCCGTGAAGACGCCGTCGGGGCCGGCCGGCGCGGCCGGGACCAGGTCGCACGCGTACGCGATCTGGAGATCCTCGATGCCGTCGGCCAGCACCTGCGGGGTGGTCGGGCCGGACAGCCCGTCCAGCCGCTGCATCATGAGCTGCGGCGAGGTGCCCGAGCTGTCGATCGAGAACCGCACCCACGACAGCGCCCCGAAGTCGCGGATCCCGGCCTTGGGCGCGGCGCCCCCCACGTAATCGAACGGGATCAGGCCGGCCACATCGCCGGGCGGGTTCCAGGACGACGTGGACGCGTGCAGCAGCGTGTTCGCCCCCGAGTTGACGCCGGTGATCTGGAACAGCGTGCAGCCGCGATCGTTGAGCGGCGGGCCGACCGGCAACCCGCTCGTGTCGAGCAGCAGCGCGAACTCGCCGGCCCGGAACGAGCTGGTCAGGCCCGCCGGCGTGACGACGGGGTCGGATGCCCGCTGCACCGACGCCCCGAGGGTCACGTCGCTGAAGCTGCCGAACGTCCCGACGCCGAACACCACCGTGATGGCGTCGGGCGCGCCGTTGACGCCGTTCTGGATCCACATGGGCGCCAGGCGAATCACCTGCGCCGGCGGCCCGGCGGTGTACGCGCGCAGGCCCGTTTGCGGCGGCGTCGTGCCGGTGGGCGTCGGGTCGGTCGTGTTGACACAGCCGACCATCCCCATCCCGGAGGCCCGCACGAAGCGCGCGACGGTGTCCATCGCCGCCCACAGGTTCTGCTGCACGCCCAGCACCTTCATCTGCGCGTCGTAGACGCGCCGCTGCCCCGCGAAGAAGACGAAGGACGACGACGTGACGAGCCCGGCGATCACCAGCGTGACCATCAGCTCGACCAGCGTCAGGCCGGCCCGCCCGTCGCGCCTCACCACGTCTTGTACCTCTGGCTGTCGAGGCGCACGGTCTTCGACACGCCCGTGTCGAAGCTGTAGACGATCCGGACCGAGACGTTGTACGGCTGGGTCACGCCGAGGTTCGTGATCTGGACCTGCCGCCGGAAGCGGTAATCGGGCGTGGAGGTTCCCCCTGGGCTGGCCGCCCCCAGCGCGTTGACGTACACGGCGGTCGACCACCCCGCCGTGACCGCGGGCGCGAGCTGATCCACGACCGGGGGCCCAGCCGTCACGACCTTCGCCAGCTGCTCCTCCAGGGCCTGCATGGCGAGGCGCGTGGCGATGGCGGCGTCACCCGCGTTCGCGGTGGCGTTGAACATGGTCTGCTGCACCGCCACCGTCCCCAGCAGGCCGATGGAGGCGACCACGAGGGCGATCATGACCTCGAGCAGCGTGAAGCCGCCGCTCGTGCGAGAGAGCGACCGCGGCCGCGAGCCGGGTCGGCCGCGCGGGGGGCGTCGCGAGTCGGTCGATGTCATGGGCGTGGCGGCCGGCGCACGGCGCCGACATCAATCTTGATCGACGGTACGCGGGTGATTCTTTAGCGATCGCGCGCGGCGAAGCTGGCGGCCGGGGACGGCTCGGGCCCGGCGCACCCCGACGGGACGTGAAGCGATTGAAGAATGTCCGGCGATGGACGATGTCCAGCGACAAGGATGTCTGACCTGCGTCGCGCCCCTCCGTCCGAAGGCCCGGCCATCCGGCTCCCTGCGCGCCGGCAGGGTCCTTGCTTCGGCCGCCCGTCGCCATGAGACGAACGGTATGCCTGACGGCGATCGCGGCGCTGCTCGCGGCCGGGTGCGGCTCGACCGCCAGCATCACGCGGGCCGATGGGGTGCGCGTCCGTGCGAAGATCGTCGACTCGGACGCCAACGGCCTG
>Ga0068853_100005125_pt1 | contig 10242 bp, 9 predicted proteins | sample KBSCornC32_FD_65655 | JGI IMG/M metagenome (GOLD analysis project Ga0068853, IMG submission 65655) | Corn rhizosphere microbial communities from Kellogg Biological Station, Michigan, USA - KBS Corn C3-2 | ecosystem: Host-associated > Plants > Roots > Rhizosphere > Soil ... | reverse complement strand
CCGGCAACCATGCCCTGGAGGCGGTGGTTCACGGGATGTGTGAGCTGATCGAGAGGGACGCCACGACCCTCTTCTACGGCGCGAGCCCGACCGAGCAGTGGCGCCGCCGCATCGACCCCGACACCGTCGAGGACGAGATCTGTCGCAACCTCCTGGCGCGGTACGCCGAGGCGGACGTCGAGGTCGCCTGCTGGGACACGACCTCCGACGTCGGCGTGCCAAGCGTGCTGTGCAGCGTGATCGATCGCGAGGTCAACCCCTTCCGGCCCGTGGGGCTCGCGCGCGGCGCCGGTTGCCATCCCGACCCGAACGTCGCGCTGGCGCGCGCGCTCTGCGAGGCGGCCCAGAGCCGACTCACCAGGATCGCCGGAACGCGCGACGACCTCGATCAGGCGCAGGTCACGCGCGCGCAGAGCCCCCAGCGGATCGCCGTCCATCTTCCAACCGCGGCGGCCATCCCACGACCCCCGCGGCGGTTCTCCGACGTGGCGGGGGTCTGCCACTCATCCTTCGAGGAGGATGTCGCCTGGCTGCGATCCCGGCTGGCCTCCGTCGGCCTCTCCGACGTGCTCACGGTGGACCTGACGCCGCCCGAGACGCCGGTGAGCGTGGTGCGCGTGCTCGTCCCTGGCCTGGAAGCGCTTTGCGAGATCCCCGGTTACTGCGCGGGCGCCCGGGCCCGAGCCGCCGCGACGGACGCTTGCCCATGACGATCATCTTCGTGGGTCCGACGTTGCCAGCGCGTGTCTGCCGAGAGATGCTCCCGGAGGCGACCGTCCTTCCCCCCGCGGCGTGTGGCGACATCTACCGGGCGTGGCAGCGCGGCGCGCGAACCGTCGTCCTCGTGGACGGCAGCTTCGATCACCGCCTCGCCGTGTGGCACAAGGAGATCCTGTGGGCGATCAGCCGGGGCGTGGCGATCATCGGAACCAGCAGCATGGGCGCCTTGCGCGCCGCGGAGCTGCACGACTTCGGGATGATCGGGCATGGCCGCGTCTTCCAGTGGTTCCGCGAGGAGGCGCTCGAGGACGATGACGAGGTGGCCGTGGCGCACGAGCCCGGGGAGCGCGACTACCGGCCGAGCTCCGAGGCCCTCGTGAACATCCGGGTCACGCTCGCGCTGGCCCGCAACGAGCAGATCGTCAGCGCCACCGCCGCCGAGGCGCTGGGGACGATCGCGAAGCGCCTCTTCTATCCGGAGCGCACGTACCCCGAGATTCTGCGACGGGCGGCGCCGCCGGTCCTGGCGCCGGTCGACCACGAGCGGCTGACCGGATGGCTGCGCATCAACGCCATCGACCAGAAGCGCGCCGACGCCGTCGGGCTCCTGGCCCAACTTCGAAAGGGCTGGAAGCCCGAGGCGTCGAGCGCCACGTCGTTCCACTTCGAGTACACCGAGGCTTGGCATGCCCTGCGGACGCGCCTGGACGGTCGAGCCCCGAGTACGTGAGCGCTTGGCACATCGTATTCGAGCGTGACCCGGTCATCTGGCGCGCCCGCCTTCACCCCGGCGGCGACTACTGGGCCAGCGCCACCGCCGTCTGATAGGGCGTCTCGCCGGTCGTCACCGACACCAGCACGGCCGGAACGTAGCGGACCGTGACGTTGGCGCGGCGCTGGTGCGACGGGTAGCGCGGTTTGTCGCCGTCGTGATCCGGCTCGGTCTCGTCGCCCGACGTCGAGGTCGACGGATCGTCGTCGTTGACGCCATCGCGCGGCTTGTACGGGACCAGGTGCGCTTCGGGCACGTACGTCAACCGCGCCGAGACGGACCGGTCGTCGAGGGCGGCGGGGTTCTGCCGCATGATGGCCGCGACGACGTCGGTGATCACGTCCACGCGCGCGCGCAGCTTCAGGCCGGTCGGCACGACGAAGGTCGGCCAGCGCACCAGCAGCCGCTGGATGTCGCCCGCCGCGTTCACCGCCGCCATCGCGCGCGACCCGACCACGGGCAGGCCGTTCACCGTGCGCGACACGGTGGCCAGCCGGTAGAGGTCGAGGATCTTCGTGGTCGTCGCGCCGGCGGCGGCGGTCTCGGCGACCTGCGTGTCGAGGCGCAGGGCGCCCAGCTCCGCGCCCGGCAATCCCAGCGCCGCCAGGGCCTGACGAGTCACCGCGGCGGTCGTCTTGTCGTCAGCGGCGGGCAGCCCCGCGTCGCGCGTGGTCCAGGCGCGCGCGTTGCTGATGTAGCGCAGCCGTCCGAGCGCGGGCTCGACCCGCGCCACGCGGCCGCCGTCTGCGATGCGCAGCCCCCCCGGCTCCGGAGTCGTCGCCAGCGGCTTGTCGCCCATCGCGCGGAACAAGCCGGCGTAGCTTGCCTTCGCGCTCCACGCCGGCCCGTTCGTCACCCGCAGGACGCTGGCGTCGAACGCCGGCAGCGCTCGGTCCACCAGGTTCGCCACGTCCTTGCTGGTCAGCGCGGACGCCGTCGAAGCGACGACCTCCTCGCTGGCGGGATCCGCGCAGCTGGTGAACGCCAGCGACGCGAGGGTCAAGCACACCACCGACACACTTCGATTTTCGAGCTTCTTCATGGCTGACCTCACGAGCTCTTGTCGGAACCGATGGTGGTTTCGCCCTTGGGCAGGCAGTTCTTGATGTACATGGCCGCCCAGTGATTGTTGGACGACGGATCGCCGTAGACGTAGTCGTACCGCTCGGTCGTCAGGCGATTGAGGACGTCGGACGACGAGCTGCCGACGGAGTAGGCGACCGGGCACTGGTCGTACCCGTCGCTGGCGTTGCTGTCGTACAGGTTGTCCATCCAGGCGTATGACATCGCCTCGTCGAAGCCGTCGTCGGCGAAGTCCTCGTAGTCGTCGACCCGTCCCGACGAGATCCACATCAGCCCGTGGAAGCCGTCGGCCTGGTGCATCCCGCCGAACGACTTGCGCCAGGTGGACCACATGTTGTCGTCCATGCTGTGGCACGACGACAGCACCGCGAACTCGAGATCGCTGTTGCCCAGCCACATCTCGTCGCTGCGGCTCTTGCAACTGTTCGAGCCGCCCCCCGGGATGTGCATGCTCCCCTGCCACACCCCGCTCGCGTCGCCGCCGTGCCAGGCGATGATCGCGGCGTCGGCGCCGTCGATGTGAGCGCCGTCGTTGGCCCCCGACACCAGGCTGCTGTCGGAGAACCAGAGGTTGTTGATGTTCCCGTTGACCGCTTTTCCGGCGTGGTTGTACCAGCTCGAGTCGGCGATCTCGTCGTACCAGCCGTAGGCCATGTCGTCCCACGAATCGCGCTGGCTGCCCGAGCAGCCGCCATCCCACTTGGTGATGGCATACATCTTCGCCTCCAGATGATTGGCGGACGCGGGCGCGCCGTGCGCCGCGATCGTCAGACCGACGGCAGAGAAGAGTAAGTTCCGGATCATCGTTCGCATGGGGTCCCTCCTGTTGGGTGCCACCAGCGACAACGCCAGCGCGCGGGCGATCTTCCGTCGGAGACGCGTGGTCGATCCCAGCCGCAGCGACGGCGGACCGCTTCTCAATCACCGTCGACCGAGGTGACGCGGTCGACGAGCCCTCACACCAATCCGTAGGTGAAGAGCAGGTCGCGCAGCATGGCGGCCATGTCGCGCTCGCGCTGTTCGCAGAATTCCTTGTATCGCCGCACGGACCACAGCTCGGTGTCGTTCGGGATCAAGTGCGCGGCGCGATCGGCGGGCTCGATCAGCCCGAGATACACGTCGGGCGCTGTCTCGCCGATCTGCTCCTTGTCGGAGCGGACCAGCACGGTCAGGTTCCCGAGACGATCGGGGACGTACTCGTTGTCGCGATCGGGATGACGATCGAGGCTGGCGCGCGGGAAGATGTGATGGGGCTCGAGCGGCTCCTGGGCGCCGCTCATCAGCTTCCGGCTCGGGAACGAGTGGGCGTCCACGCGCAGGAAGTACGCGAGCAGGCCGAAGAGGACGGCGTTCTCGCTGACGATGTTGTGAACCAGATCGTCGTCTTCGGGGATGGCGCTCTCGGGCCGCTTGGCGCGCAGCTTGACATGCTCGATCAGGCCGTCGATGTCGCCGCGGGCCGCGAGCGCCGCGTCCTTGGCCAGCTTGGTGTCCACCTCCGCGGCGTAGTGGCGCCACAGGCTGGCGACCAGCGCCCAGCCCGTCCAGCGCTCGTCCAGGTCGTGGCCGCTCGCCGCCGCGATCGCCGGCGGGAACAGGAGGTAGCGGTAGGGCAGCCAGTCGCCGTCGGGCAGGCCCGCGTTTCGAAACAGCGCCACCGCGCTCTTGAAGCCGGCGATGGCCGCGTCCCAGTTCGCCTCGATGTTCTGGTAGTGGCTCTGGACATTCCGCTTCTCGGCGTCGCGGTAGCGCACGCCCCCGCCGCCCAGGAAGAGCGCCGCGCGGATCAACAGATCGGTGTCGACGAACGCGCCCGCCCGGGCCCCCTCCTCGGCGCCTTCCGGGGCCGAGAACCCTTGCAGCTCCTTGGCCGTCAACGCCTCGCGGGCCCGCGCCCGGAAGCTCGCCATCTGTCCGGTCAGGCGAGCCGCCGCCAGATCGCCCGGACGCAGGCGCACGCCCTGCTGGTTCAGGCGCGCGAAGATCTCGATCACGTTGTCGTCCCCGGCGTCGGCGTCGATCTCGTAGGCGATCACCTCGGCCTGCAGGATGGCGTTCCGGATCGCGTTCGCGCGATCCAGCGCCTCGAAGAAGAGCTCGTCGGCGGTGGTCAGCCACTCGCCGAGGGCGCGCTGCACCGCCAGGCTCTCGTTGCCGGCGCGGATCCCCTCGAACAACACCTCCGCCGGGACCAGCAGCCCGTCGCGCATCCGGGTGCGCAGCGCCTTCGAGCGCAGGTGAAACGGGCTCTCCACCCACTCGTCCCGGGGCGAGAGCGCCACCAGGAGGTCCGGGTCGGGGGTGGTGCGGTCGCGGAGGCGGCTGCGAAACACCAGCCGGAAGATCGAGGTCAACCGCTGCTGGCCGTCGAGGACGAACAGCGAGCCGGGCAACACCGCCTGCGTCGGCTCGGGCACGCCCCGCAGCGTGCCCGGATCCGGGGGACAGATGTCCCACGCGCGCGTCGAGAACGGCGCCTCACCCTCCCACTTCGGCTGCCACAGCAGCAGCGCGCCCACGGGATACGAACGATAGAGCGAGTCGTAGAGGGCTCGCACGCGGTCCGCAGACCACACGAACCCGCGCTGCAGATCGGGGAGGTGCAGGCGCCCGTCCCGCTTCAGCAGGGCGAGGCTGGCGATCTTCCACGGCGCGGCCTTCAGGTTGAGCGTCCTCGGAGCGGCGGCCATGGCGCATCTTACCCTGGCGGATGGCACAGCCGAGGAAGGTCTCTCGCCGCTCGAGCCGAGGCGGCCCGCCCCCGCTCAACGAGTCGGCGGGCCCTTGACGGGCGTATCGAAGACGCCGCTGATGACGGCGCCGCCGGCGCCGGTGAACGTCGCGGTGAACGCGCCCGTCGCGTTGCTGACGCCGGGCGTGCCCGCGCTGGCGATCGTGACGCTGCAGGTTTGCTTGGTGCCGGTGTGGACGAAGTCGACGTAGTACGTGCCCGGGGTTCCGGGGAGGGCGCCGTCGGTGGCGCCGGCCACGGTGCAAGCGTGCGTTCCTTCGAGCGTCGTCCCGTACGCGACGATGGCGAAGGCGACGCTCGCCCCGTCCAGCGTCGCGCCCTGAAGCTGCAACAGCTCGTTCGCACCTTCGGTCGAGCGCTGGGCGACGACGCTGACGGCACATTTGGCGACGCCGTCCTCGAGCCAGCCGACGGAGGAGCCCGGCGGCGAGTTTGCGCGACAAGCGCCCACGCCGCCGGCGTCTCCCGTCTTTTCTCCCGTCTTGCCACCGGCGGCGCTGGCATCGCCGGCGGCGCCTTTCGACCCGCAGCCGGTGCCGGCTCCCAGCAGAAGAAGGACGATCGCCGCCAAGGTACCGAGCTTCATGGCGATCAGGGTCGCACAATTTCGGAACGACCGCATTTCGAAGCGGTGGGTGCGCCGGCAGCCCCATGAATCACGGCAGTCCCGGGCCCGACGAGTTGGTGCCCTGCGTGGCGTGCGGGGGCGAGGCGATGTACAGGCCAATGTCGTCCTGCACGCGGAAGGTCAACGTCGTGTACGAGAATGGAGCCTTGCTGGCGGTGAGGGTGCTGGCACCCGCCGGCAGGTTGCCGAACATGACGCCGCCGTCGACCGACGTGGACGCCAGCGTGGGATCGGGCGCCACCGCCTCGTTGAAGTAGACCGGCCCAACGGACAGCGGAAACTGCACGGCAGGGGTGATGCCCACCGTCACGCCGGGATCGCCATGCGGCAAGGTGGCGTCGTACATCGAAGCCCACGACTTGCCGACCGTCGTCACCAGCACGTTGCGAAGCGTGTAGGGCGCCCCGATGAGCGCCCCGATCTTCTGCTCGATGTCGGCCTTGGCCAGACCGAAGTACGCTTCGGTGGGGAACTGCACCGCCAGATCTTCGATGGCGCCATCCGTCACCTCGACGACCTGCGATTTCGTGGTCACGTAGCCAGCGTGTTCGTAAACGAACGACACTGTCAGCTTTTGACCTTTCAGCTTCACGACGTTCGCGGTCCAGCGTCCAGCGGCGTCGGTGCGGACGTTCAGCTTACGCGTGATCGGCGCCTCGGCGATCCACACCCGGGTCCCTGCGACGGTCGACTGGAACGGATAGGGAGCCGGGGGCGACTGCGACAGATCGAGGCCAAAGTGGAACACTGTGCCGCTCAGTCTCACTGTCTCCAGGCTGCATCGACATGCCGCCTGCGCTTGAGGCATCGTCAGCGCGCCTTCGTAGACCTTTTCGATGGCGCTGTCCGCTTCCTGCGTCGCGGGCTCCTCTTCCCCTTGATCGCACGCCGCCGTCGTCAAGAAGGGAGCCGCTGCGAGCATGAGCCACAATGAGGGCGCTACGTGTCTGGTCATCCGAGCCTCCTTTGAATGTGATCGTGATCCAGCCATGGTCGTGGCGGATCGACGCGGGACTCAGCAAACACCACGCCACGACATCGACCACGTGTTGCGCGAGGTGAGACGGGGGCTATCATGGTTGGTCCAATGATCACCGTCGCGCAGCATGGTCGGGTGCGCGAGCTGTCGCTCTCGCGCCGCCCGGTCAACGCCCTCGACCCTGGCCTGGTCGCGGCTCTCCGGTCCGGTATCCGTGAGGCGCGCCAGGACGGCTGCAAGGCCATTCTTCTTTCGGGGCGGCCCGGCTGCTTCTCGGCGGGGCTCGATGTCCCGGAGTTGCTCCAGCTCGATCGGGCGCGGCTGGGCGCGATGTGGCGAGATTTCTTCGCCCTGCTCTCCGACGTCGCGACCTCGGAGATTCCCGTGGGCGCCGCGCTGACCGGCCACAGCCCTGCCGGCGGCGCGGTGATCGCCATTTGCGCCGACTACCGCGTGCTGGCTGAAGGAGACTACCTCGTCGGCCTCAACGAGGTCGAGGTGGGCCTGCCCATGCCGTCCGTCGTGCATCGCGTGCTCACCCACGTGGTCGGAGCACGAACCGCCGAACGCCTCGAGGTCACGGGCGCTCTCTTGAAACCACCCGAGGCCTTGCGCTGCGGCCTGGTCGACGAGGTCGTTCCCATGGCCGAGGTCGTTCCGCGCACGCTGGCGTGGCTCGACCGAGTGACCGCCGGCTCGCCCGCGGCGGTCGCCGCCACCCGGCGCCAGGCTCGGCAGCCCCTGTTCGACGCGTTCACCGCCGTCGACGAACCGCTGGTGGAGAAGATGCTCGACGCCTGGTTCTCCGACGAGACCCAGCGCGCCTTGCGGGCGCTGGTGGCCCGGCTCGACAAGGACCGCGCGGCCCGCCCCAAGACGTAGGACCCCCGTTCACACGCCCGGATCTTCCAGCACCTGAATCCGGCACAGCGCCTGGAAGCCCGCGCGGTCGAGGATGGGGCGCGACATGGCGCCGGCCTGGATGACGAGGGCCGGTTTGCCCAGGCGCACGGCTTCGGTCCAGCGCGCGGCCAGCAGGGCCCGGTAGGCGCCGCGGCCGCGCGCCGATTCGAGGACGCCGCTGCCGCCCAGCAACAGCCCACACGGTCCGGCGTACGCGAAGGCGAAACCGACCGCCCGCCCGGCGATGAGCGCGACCAGGGTGAATCGTTCGACGAAGTCCTGCTGTTTCCAGAGCTCCGGCGCCACCGACAGCCAGCCGGCGATGTCGTCGTCCGACGCGTGGAAGGTCTCGAGCGCGATCCGCCAGGTCTCCAGATATTCATCCAGATCGCGCACCCGTCGGGCCTCGACCCCCGGAGGCGGCGCCGGCGGCGCGTGGACCAGGGCCATGGCGGTCGCCTCGGGCTCGAAGGGCGAGCGCGTGGCCGGAACGAAGCCGCGCTCGCGCAGCAGCTCCCCCAGGCCCTCCGGCTGACACGAGGGGCCGATGTTCCAGGCCGTCCGCCCGTAACCCGCCGCGCGCACCAGCCCCCGCACCTCGGCGATGGTCCGGTCGAGGTCGCCCGCCGAGATGCGAACGCTCGACACCGTCGACACCGTGCGCGCCGGCGCCAGGATCAACGTGAACGCGTCGGTCTGGATCCGGCGCGCCGGCGGCAGCACGGCCACGAACCGGTCCGGCTCTTCGGCAAAGCCGCGAATCGCGTCCGAGATGTCCGACATTCAAGCGAGCCGGGATGGCTCGCGCGCCCATTGTAAACGGTCCCGCCCGGCCCTGGCGAATCGAGGTCCCCGGGCCAGGGCGTCGCGAGCGCCGCTCGGGATCACCGGCTCGACGCCGCCATCTCCGGGTAGTGATAGATGGCCGACTGCGCGGGCACGTTCAGCGACGTCGCGATCATGGCCTTCGCGATCTGCTGGACGGTGATCGACCTGAATTTCGCCGGCGTCGCGAACGAGAAGGCCGGCAGCACCTTCTCGAGAAGCCACGGAGTGTGGCGCGATCCGATGATCATGGCCGGCCGAAAGATGCTCACGATGGCCGGGCCGCTCGCCTTCACGGCCTCCTCGGCCTCGCCCTTCACGCGCGCGTACCGCGGCATCCCGGCGGCGCCCGATCCGGTCTCGGGCGCCGTCGGGTTCGCCCCGACGGCGGACATGAAGGCCAGGTGCTTCACCCGCCCCGACGTCTTCAGGCCGCGCGCGAAGGCCGCGTTCAGCCGCACGTCGACCGCGCGATGCTCGTCGATCGTCAGCTTCGCGGTCCCGGCGCCGACGCCCAGCACGCTCAAGCCCACGACCTCGCCTTCCAGCGAACGAGCGACCTCGGCCGTCGCCGCCTCGAGACCCTCTGGATCCATGGCTGGAACGAGCCGCTCGCGCAGCTCGACGCCCGCCGCACGCGCCGTCGCGAGCTGAGCGGGCTGCGAACGGCGCGCCAGGCTCACGATCGGGTTGAACGCTCTGGTGCGAACGAGCTCATCGATCAGCGCGTTGCCGACCGATCCCGACGCCCCGAGGACCACAGCGGCACGCATGATGCTCGGAGGATACTCCGCCCGGATCGTCCTGGCGCGGGGACCGGCGTCTCACCCGGCCACGGCGCCGACCTCGCCGCCAACGTGCGCCACGCCGCTGGTTCGAGCTGGAAGGGTTTGCCACACTCCTCACCCGTGAACCTTCGAACGGGACGGTGGCTCCAGCTCGGCGTGCTCGTGGCCCTGACCTGCGTCGCGCTCGTGGACTGCGGCGGGTCGAGCCCTCAGTCCAGTTGCACCGCAGGAAAGGAGCGCTGCCCGTGCTTCGGCAACGGGACCTGCAACACGGGCCTGGTTTGCCGATCCGATCGGTGCGTCCTCGATCCCGGCGGGGGTGGTCGCTCCGGCGGGGGCGCCGCGGGTCTCGGTGGAAAACCCGGCGCGGCCGCCGGGGGCGCCGTCGGTCTGGGCGGCGCTGGCGGGCTGGGCGATTCCGGAGCCGGCGGCAGCGCCGCAGGTGAAGGCGGCATGGGCTCGGGCGCGACGAGCGGCGGCGGTGGGAGCGTGAACGCGGGCGGCGCCGCTGGCGGAGGCGTGGGCCTCGGTGGCGCCAGCGCCGGTGGCGCCGCCGCCGTCGGAGGCAGAGGCGCCAGCACGGGCGGCACAGGCTCGGGTGGCTCGGGCCGCGGCGGCGCCGGCGTGGGTGGCGCGGCTGGACGGGGGGAGTCCCCGGGCGGGCGCATGGGGAGCGCCGGCGGGAGCCTGGGTGGTGGCGGCGGCAAGGCCGCGGGTGGAACGGGCATCGGCGGCAGCACCGGCGCAGGTGGTGGGAGCCCGTCAGGAACGCTGGTCGAGTTCCCCCTGCCG
>Ga0068853_100005120_pt1 | contig 10244 bp, 7 predicted proteins | sample KBSCornC32_FD_65655 | JGI IMG/M metagenome (GOLD analysis project Ga0068853, IMG submission 65655) | Corn rhizosphere microbial communities from Kellogg Biological Station, Michigan, USA - KBS Corn C3-2 | ecosystem: Host-associated > Plants > Roots > Rhizosphere > Soil ... | reverse complement strand
CGAGGGATCGCGGAATATAGCCTGGGTAGGTTCGTGAACCACACGGTTCACGCGCGAGGGATCGCGGAATATAGCCTGGGTAGGTTCGTGAACCACACGGTTCACGCGCGAGGGATCGCGGAATATAGCCTGGGTAGGTTCGTGAACCAGACGGTTCACGCGCGAGGGTCCGGGGAATATAGCCTGGGTAGGTTCGTGAACCAGACGGTTCACGCGCGAAGGATCGCGGAATATGGCCTGGGCAGGTTCGTGAACCACACGGTTCACGCGCGGGGGATCGCCGAAACAGGCAGCGGGTCGTGAACCGGCAAAGGTCGTGAACCGGCGGCGGATCGCAGGGCCAGGCCGCAAACCAGCGGGCCCACAGTCCCCCCTTCAGGGCCTCTCCTTACGGTCTTTCTGATATTCCTTAAACGCGAGCTTGATATAATCCATCAGGTCATAGTCCGTGGCACGCTGGCAAAAGTCGTAAGACGGCCGGTATCTGGCCATAAAACTGTCGAGCGTATCACCCTGCAGATGCGTGACCTTCAGCACCAGCGACCTGTTAAAACGGTGGTCGACGTATTTATCCTGCTCCTCCTCCACCAGCCTTCGCTGGAAGGCCTGGATCCGCTTGGTCCTTCCAAAACGGAACACGTTGATCAATTCATCCAGATCGACGCCGGCCCCGGCGCCGTCAGGGCTGGCCCCCGCTATCTTAAAGCCCGGCTTACGGAAGTTGAAGATCTTTGCGTAGTCCCGCCTGTTCTGGAGGGAGTCGTTGTGGTAGCTCCGCGGCATGACCTTTACGGCCTTCATCTCAACCGGATCCACGTGCAGGGCGATGTCGAACCCATTATAAAAGTTCATCGACCTCACCGGATAGCGGGCCGTGGACTGGCCGAGATAGGAGAAATAGACGGAGTCGTCGATACCCGCGACCGTGATGGAATAGTTGCCCAGCGAGTCCGTGGCCGTGCCCCGCCCCGAAGTGGTAAGGACGCTGACCCCATCGAGGGGTTTGGTCCGGTACATATTATATACTGTCCCGTGGATGGTTATCTGGGCCCGGGCCTCGCTGCCGACGAAGAGAAGAACAAGAGATAAGGCGAACAGCAGGAGCTTATGGGTAAAAACAGACAAAGGCTAATTTTTAGATGATAATGGGTGATAATATTAATTATCAAACGGCTAACTAGAGCGGCCGGTTGAATTTTTAACGATGATTTGGCAGACCCGCACCACCAGCCTCGTGGGCCCCGCCGGCTCCATTCGTCTGCCTGATCACGGCCTCTATTATCCGTGGGAAATGCTCATGTTCCAGCCGGTGCACTTTCTGTGCCACGGTTTCCGGGGTATCATCCGGCGTGACGGCCACTTTTTCCTGGAAGATGACCTGGCCATGGTCATAGAATTCGTCCACATAGTGGATGGTAATACCCGTATGGGTCTCCTTTGCCTCGACCACCGCCTCGTGTACGAACCGGCCGTACATCCCTTTGCCGCCGTATTTGGGTAAAAGAGCGGGGTGTATATTGATGATCCTGCCGGGGTACGCTTTTACCAGGGCTACCGGTATCTTCCACAGAAAGCCGGCCAGCACGATGAAATCGATCCCGTGTTCGCCGAGCTCGGCGAGATAGGCGGAGCCGCGGAAGAAGTTCTCCTTTTCAATGAGCAGAGCCGGTATGCCCGACCTGCCGGCGATGTCCAGAACCCCCGCCGTGGGCTTGTTACAGACGATGAGGCTTACCCTGATGCCGTCGTTGTCCTGAAAATATTCTATAATTTTTGCGGCGTTGGACCCTGCTCCGGAAGCGAAAATGGCGATCTTCTTCATTGGCCAAAACTACTGCACTGCCTTGTATTTTAGCGTTGAAGACCACGGAATTTGAAACTCGTTTTTTGTTCGCAGGGCGCTTGACACTACTATGACAGAAGGTCACGGCGATTTGGCGTAATTCGCTGAAATCCACGCCCACAGCGGGAAAAAAAATTTTTCGCATGTTGATATATTGTTAAAATCCTGACTTATTTTTGCAACCTGTTAATGTGCAGGAAATGCATTTTCAGGCTAAAAACCAATGTATTTCTGCACGTCGGCTGGTATCTGTCCTTCTTCTGAGGTCCAACCTCTCCTCCGGAGAGGCCGCATCTCAATAAAGGTGCGGAGCGAGTCGCCAAAGGCGTCCCATAAAGAGATTTTTCCACATTTATACAACATATTGTATATATGATCAACCATAGACCAATAGTTCGAGCGTTAATTTTCAGTATCCTCCTCCCCTCTCTGGTTCTACTAGGAAATACTTCATATGCTCAGGATGGTAAGGCGTTATTTCAAACCAATTGTGCTTCTTGTCACAGCCCATTTAAAGACATCACCGGCCCCGCTCTGAAAGGAGTTACGTCGAGGGTGACGGATACCAAGCTGCTGCACGAGTGGATCCACAACAACCAAAAGGTGCTCGCTTCGGGAAACAAGTACTTCAACGACCTGTTCGTGAAGTTCAACAAGACCCCGATGAACACCTTTCCTGGTTTGAGCGACGGAGAGATCGACGCCATCCTCAAATATGTGGAAACGGCAACGCCTCCCGGCGGTGGCGGCCAGCCAGCGGTGGACGGCAAATCGCCCGAAGCCCAGAACCAGGAGGGCGATAACACGCTGCTCTATGGGATCCTTTCCCTCATTCTCGCCGTTATCATGTTCGTCCTGCTCCAGGTGAACAGCAGCCTGAAGAAACTCGCCGACGACAGGGAAGGCGTCCCCGCCGCAGAGCCGGTACCCTTCTGGAGAAATAAAGTCTATATCGCTTTTGCCATTCTGATCCTGTTCGTGCTCGGTGGCTACTGGGTAGTACAGGGCGCCATCGGCCTGGGACGCCAGCAGGGCTATCAGCCGGAGCAGCCGATCTTCTACTCGCACAAGGTACACGCCGGGATCAACCAGGTGAGCTGTCTGTATTGCCACAGCAACGCACTGGATTCCAAACACGCTACCGTACCGCCGCTGAACGTTTGTATGAACTGTCATGCAGCGATCAACGACTACACCCACGGTCCCAAGCTGTACCGCGAAGACGGCAGCGAAGTCGACGGAACCGCCGAGATCAACAAACTGTACTCCTACACCGGCTACGATCCCAAAACCAGCCGCTACAATACCGAAAAGGCCAAACCCGTCGAATGGATCAAGATCCACAGCCTGCCTGACCACGTATTCTTCAGCCACGCCCAGCACACAAAGGCCGGCAAAGTACAGTGTCAGACCTGCCACGGTCCTATCCAGGAGATGGATGAAGTAAAACAGTTCGCTCCCCTGAGCATGGGCTGGTGTATCAACTGTCACCGTACGACCAAAGTCAACTTCCCCGACAGCACGGGCAACAACGGTAACAAGTTCTACAGCATCTATGAGAAGTTCCACAAAGACCTGAAGAGTGGTAAGATGGACAGCGTGACTGTGGAAAACATCGGCGGTACCGAGTGTCAGAAATGCCACTACTAATCTCCTCCTCCGCTGACCCGGAGACGACAAACGAATTGGAAGAATTATATATCATATAAAATACAAGCCCCCTAAAAAGCTATCCGGTGCTTAGCCCGGAAGTGGGGTTTAGCTTAACTTCTCAGCTATGAGCGACAAAAAATACTGGCAGAGTTTCGGAGAGCGCAATAACAGCGAAGCGTTTCAGAAAGCAGCGGAAAACGAGTTCGACGAGAGCTTGCCGTTGGAAGGCCTGGATGGAAAAGGATTGCTCGACGCCAAGACCCCCCGCAGGGACTTTCTTAAATATTTAGGGTTTTCCACGGCTGCCGCGACCCTCGCCGCCAGCTGCGAAATGCCCGTCCGTCACGTTGTTCCCTATCTCAACAAACCCGAGAACACCATTCCCGGCGTTGCTGACTATTATGCAACGACCTATACGGTTGGCGGGGACGTAGTTCCCGTTGTTGCCAAGGTCCGCGACGGCCGCCCCATCAAGCTGGAAGGCAATACGCTTTCCGGGGCCAGCAGGGGCGCCGCCTCCGCACGCGTTCAGGCATCGGTGCTCGACCTGTATGATACCGCCCGTCTCCGCTTCCCCGTGCAGATCGCGGACGGCAAGGCGCAGGAAGTAAGCACATTCGAAGCATTCGATAAGATGGTCGGGGACGCGCTCGCCGGGGTCGCCGGAGCGCCGCTGGTCCTGCTGACCGGTACGCTGACCTCGCCTACCTCCAAACAAGTCATCACAGAATTTCTCGCAAAATATCCGGGCAGCCGGCACGTACAGTATGACGCCGACACTTACAGCGGCATCCTGCTGGCTGCCGAAGCCTCCTATGGGAAGAGAGCGATCCCTTCTTACCGGTTCGACAACGCGAAGGTCGTCGTGAGCCTTGGCGCCGACTTCCTCGGCACCTGGCTGGCGCCTGAACAGTTCAGCAGCGACTTCGCCAAAGGAAGAAGGATCGACGAGAAAAATCCGGAGATGAGCAAGCTTTTCCAGTTCGAAAGCCTTCTTTCCGTGACCGGCGCCAACGCCGACGAACGCTTTACGCACCGTCCTTCCGAGACCGGCGCCGTAGCACTCGCTCTGCTGGCCGCACTGGGTGGTTCGGTTACCGCTCCCGCCCTCCCCGAAAACATAAAGGCAGGTATCGCCAAAGCCGCTAAAGAACTGAGCGGGAACAAGGGCAAGGCCCTGGTCGTCAGCGGCAGCAACGATAAGAATGTTCAGACCATCGTCAACGCGATCAACGAGGCTATCGGAGCCAACGGCACCACGGTCGACTGGGCGCTGCCCATAATGACCCGCCAGGGCATCGACGGCGATATGAACCAGCTGGTCACCGACCTCAACGACGGAAAGGTTGGAGCGCTGCTCATCTACGGCGTCAACCCCGCCTATGACTTCTACGCCTCTGACAAGTTCAGGGCAGGTCTGCAGAAGGTAAAGGTCTCCATCTCCTTCAACGAACGCTTGGACGAGACCACCGAGCTGGTGAAGTTCGCGCTGCCTGCGCCGCACTTCCTCGAAAGCTGGGGTGACACAGAAGCCAAACCGGGCTACTACTCCTTCATCCAGCCGACCATCGCACCCCTCTTCAAGACCAGGCATTTCGAAGAGAGCCTGATGAAATGGAGCGGCAACAACAACACCTACGAAGCATTCTTCAAACAATACTGGACCGGCAAACTCGGAGGCATGGAAGCTTACGAGAAAGCCCTGCAGGACGGCGTGGTAGAACCCGCCACGGCTCCCGCTGTTGCAGGCGCCGGCTTCAATGCAGGCAGCCTCGGCGCCGCCGCTGCTGCGCTGGCTTCCGCTAAGAAAGGCGGGGCGTATGAAGTTGTGCTGTATCAGAAGATATCACTGGGTGTCGGCGCGCAGGGCAACAACCCCTGGCTGCTGGAACTGCCCGACCCCCTGACCCGCGCCACCTGGGACAACTACGCGATCGTCTCTCCGGAGTTTGCGAAGAAGACCTGGAAGCTCGACCTCTCCGATCGTCGTCAGTCCGACGGCTACGAAGTGTATCCCGAGAAGCAGGTCATCAAGGTAAAGGTCAACGGGAAAGAGATCAGCCTTCCGGCGGTGATCGTCCCCGGCACGCACAACGAAGTAATCGGTATCGCAGTCGGCTATGGCCGTCAGAGCGCAAAAGCCGAGAATACGGCGGCGAACATCGGCCGTGCTGCCGCAGGGGTTGGTAAGAACGCCTTCCCGCTGCTGGGCTTCAACGGCACGACCACGGACTGGTTCGCCACCGACGCAAGCTTTGAGGATACGAAGGAAAAATATAAAGTTGCGATGACCCAGACGCACTTCGGCTATGAAGGCCGTGACGAAGTGGTCCGTGAGGTGGGCCTGGGCGAGTTCAAAAAGAACCCCGAGGTTGTACGGGAAGATCGCGAGGTTGAACTGAAGCCCTATGGCGGCATCGAGCATTTCGAAGAGGATGGTACGTTGTACCCCATCTACGACAAACCCGGCATCAAGTGGGGTATGTCGATCGATATGAACACCTGCTTTGGCTGCGGCGCCTGCGTGGTAGCCTGCCATGCAGAGAACAATGTCCCGATGGTCGGGAAGAGCGAAGTGCTGCGTTTCCACGACATGCACTGGCTGCGTATCGACCGCTACTATTCTACGCCAGGCGGCAAGCTGGACAACCCGGACGACGTTCAGGTAGTCTTCCAGCCCATGCTCTGCCAGCACTGTGACAACGCTCCGTGCGAGAACGTTTGTCCGGTGAATGCTACCAACCACAGCTCGGAAGGCATCAACCAGATGGCCTACAACCGCTGTATCGGTACCCGCTATTGCGCGAACAACTGTCCCTATAAAGTACGCCGTTTCAACTGGGCCGACTATACCGGCGCCGACAGCTTCCCCAACAACCAGGACCAGAGCACGGTTGGCAAGCTTGACCCGGTCATATTCCAGATGACCGACGACCTGACCCGCATGGTGCTGAACCCCGACGTGGTTGTCCGCAGCCGCGGTGTGATGGAAAAGTGCTCCTTCTGTATCCAGCGTTGCCAGGAAGGCAAGCTGAAGGCAAAGAGAGAAGACCGCGTGCTGGAAGACATGGTCGACGTTCAGACTGCCTGCCAGCAGGCCTGCCCCACCAATGCTATCGTTTTCGGTAATGTCAACGACAGCAAGAGCCTGATCAGCAGGACCCGTGTCGAGAACTCGAAGAGGGTGTACGGCGTCATCGAACAGCTGCACACGCTGCCCAACGTCAACTACCTCGCCAAGGTGCGTCACACGGAAGAGGTCTACGGCGCCGAGAAGGAAGTGGAGGGTGCGGCACCCGCTGAAAAGCATTCATAAAAAAATTAGTGATCATAGCAAAAGCTTGAAATAATATGGCATCATTAAGGTACGAATCACAGGTAAGAGCCCCGCTGGTAGATGGAACTAAGGATTATCACCAGGTCACGGAAGACATCATACGCCCGATCGAGGCCGCTCCGACCCGTAGCTGGTGGATAGGCTTTATAGTCGCCGTGGCGTGTCTTACGTTCGGTATTATATCGGTAGCCACTCAGGTCATCTATGGTGTCGGCCAGTGGAACCTGAACAGGACCATCGGCTGGGGCTGGGATATCACCAACTTCGTCTGGTGGGTCGGTATCGGTCACGCCGGAACGCTGATCTCTGCCATCCTTCTGCTGTTCCGTCAGGGCTGGCGTACAGGTGTAAACCGCGCCGCGGAAGCCATGACCATCTTCGCCGTTATGTGCGCGGGACAGTTCCCGATCTGGCACATGGGTCGCGTGTGGCTCTGTTTCTTCATCATGCCTTACCCCAATACGCGCGGACCGCTGTGGCCCAACTTCAACTCACCGCTGCTCTGGGACGTGTTCGCTATCTCGACCTATTTTACCGTATCGCTGCTGTTCTGGTATACGGGTCTGCTCCCCGATCTGGCAACGGTTCGGGACCGTGCAAAACTTAAATGGAGAAAGGCCTTTTACGGCGTCGCCTCCTTTGGCTGGACCGGTTCTGCCAAGCACTGGCAGCGTCATGAGGCCCTGGCCCTCGTACTGGCCGGTCTCAGTACTCCCCTGGTGTTGTCCGTACACACGATAGTATCTTTTGACTTCGCCACCTCGGTCATCCCCGGCTGGCATACGACCATCTTCCCCCCCTACTTCGTTGCGGGCGCCATCTTCTCCGGTTTTGCCATGGTGCAGACCCTGCTGCTGGTGACGAGAAAAGTGCTCAACCTGAAAGAATATATTACCGTCGAGCATATCGACGTAATGAACAAGGTTATCGTACTGACCGGTTCGATCGTAGGTATCGCCTACCTCACCGAGCTGTTCATCTCCTGGTACGGTCAGAATAAATATGAAGGATGGGCTTTCGCACAGAACAGGGTCAATATCTTCAGCCCATACGGCTGGGCCTACTATCTGATGATGGGCTGTAACGTTCTTTCGCCCCAGATATTCTGGTTCCGCAAGATGCGCCGCAATATCACCGTAACGTTCTTCATGTCGATCCTGGTAAATATCGGGATGTGGTTCGAGCGTTTTGTGATCATCGTGACCTCCATCTATCGCGACTACCTGCCGTCCAGCTGGTCTACCTACTATGCTCCGTCCATCTGGGAAGTCGGTTTCTACGTCGGCACCTTTGGTCTGTTCTTCACCTGCTATTTCCTGTTCTCGAAGTTCTTCCCGGTCATCGCGGTTGCCGAGATCAAGCATATCCTGAAGAAATCCGGTGAGAATTACAAGGAAAAAATGGATCATCTGACATCCCAGCCCGTCGAGGAATTCGCGCACGAGCACACGCACGCGCATTAGGGCAGGGCGCCGCTGCTGCAAAGAAAAAGGTTGCGGCAGATTTTAAATAACAAGAGCTAAAAGCTAAATAGTATGGCAGTTAAAAAATTTGTTGTTGGCATTTTTACGGACGAGGAAGTGCTGTTCCCCGCCATCAAGAAAGTTCGTTCCGCGGGCTACAAGATCCATGACGTATTTACGCCGATGCCGATACACGGCCTCGACCATGCGATGGGCCTGAGGGAAACTTCTCTGCATACCGCCGGTTTCATCTACGGTATCACGGGGACCACGACGGCCCTCAGCGGTATCGGCTGGGTCTTCAACAGCGACTGGCCCGTAAATATCGGCGGCAAGTCCCACTTCGACCTGCCGGCGTGGATCCCTATTACGTTTGAGCTCACCGTATTGTTCTCGGCCGTTGGGATGGTGCTGACCTTTTGCTATCTCTGCCAGCTGGCTCCTTTTATACGCAAGCATCATTTCAATCTGCGGAGCACGGACGACCAGTTCACGATGGTGATCGAGTGCACGGAAAAGAACAGCGAGGCCGAAGTGACGGCGTTCCTGCAGAGTGTCGGGGCTACGGGCATCAATACGCAGATGGCCGAGACCGGCTGGTGGCTGGGATCTTATGCCAAGGACAAAACCCCATTTCAAAAAGAAGGAAGTGTATTAGCGTAAGCTTAAGCATATAAAGCATGAAAAAGTTACTCGTAGCATCATCAATCGTAATAGTAGTAGTTTTTGCCGTCAGTTGCGGTGGTGGCGTTCAGCGCGATCCGGGCAAGATCTATATGCCGGATATGGCGTATAGCCGGGCTATCGAGGCCTACTCTGTCACAGAAGAGCAAAAGGCGGAGTGGCTCAAACAGGGCATTCACTACAGCAATATGCCGGTACCGGGCACGATCAAGAGAGGCGAACTTTTCCCCTTCCCCCTGGCGAAAGACAAGGACGGCGATTCGACCAACTACCACGCAAGCCGCGAGATCAAAAATCCGCTGACTTCGATGGATACTGTCGAGGCCGAGCGTCTTTACCTCGTCAACTGCGGTATCTGCCATGGTCCCAAAATGGACGGCAATGGTCCCCTGTACAAGGGTGGCGACGGTCCCTTCCCCGCCAAACCGGCTACGCTGGTAGGCGACGCCAAGTATGAGTCGATGCCGGAAGGGATGATGTTCTACTCCGTCACTTACGGAAAGAACAAGATGGGCAGTTATGCTTCCCAGATCAATACCAAACAACGCTGGATGGTTATCTCTTATATCAAGTCGAAACAATCAGGTGGGAAAGGCGGCGCCGCAGGTCAGAGCAGTGCAGGTGGCGCGGCTGCGACTTCCTCCGACTCAACAGCAAAAAAATAACGAACACATCTAAATTATATTCGAATGGCATCCATTAAAGAACATTTTGAAATACCCGGCCGATATAAGAAGTGGTCTATGGGGTTGATGGCGGTCGGAGTACTTTCCCTGATCGTTGGATTTGCACTATATGGTACGCATGGCGAAGGAACCCGTTTTTGGTCGGCTCTTTTGCATAATAGTGTCTATTTCCTTTTGATCGTGAATGCTGCGATGTTCTTCTTTGCTGCTACAACGCTGGCCTGGGCTGGTTTTCAGGTGGCCTTCCGCCGCGTGACCGAGGCGATCGCCGCCTCTGTCATTCCTATCGGCGCGATCACCTTCGTGATCCTGATGTGCATCGTGTTCGGCGGCAAGGCAACACTCTACGAATGGCTGGATAAGGGTACGGTCGCGAAGGACGAGGTCCTGCTCGGCAAGAGCGGCTTCCTGAGCACCGGCTTCTTTACTGTATATACGATCCTCACCATCGGTCTGTGGATAGTACTCGGCTGGAAATTGCGCGCACTCTCGAGGTCGATCGACAGCACTCCGCTGAGCGTCGAAGAAGGAAAGAAGTTCATGTTCAAGAACACCATCTGGGCGGCTGTCTATATCGT
>Ga0068853_100005119_pt1 | contig 10246 bp, 10 predicted proteins | sample KBSCornC32_FD_65655 | JGI IMG/M metagenome (GOLD analysis project Ga0068853, IMG submission 65655) | Corn rhizosphere microbial communities from Kellogg Biological Station, Michigan, USA - KBS Corn C3-2 | ecosystem: Host-associated > Plants > Roots > Rhizosphere > Soil ... | reverse complement strand
AAGATTGGCTTCGACAGAACCTCGAAGCGGATTCCCTCGCTCGCAGCGTCTTCCAGAATCTCCGAAATGCCGGCCTGTCCGGAGATCAGGACCACACGCGCCTTAGGCTGCAGCTTCTGGAACTCGAGAGCGAGCTCGACGCCATTCATTCCCGACATCACCACATCGCTCAGCAGGCAGTCCGGCCGGAACTCGGCCGCAAGCTTCAACGCTGATTGGCCGGTATACGCGGGTCGTGCGTCGAAGCCAGCGGACTGCAGCACCTCTGCCGTGGTATCGGCGATGCGCATCTCGTCGTCTACTACCAGCACGCGAATCGGATCCCCATCGGCGCGCTTAGAGGCAGATCTTTGCGGTAGCCTGCCGGAGGCAAAGAAGTCCTGGTCGGAGGAGAAGAATGAAGTTATGGGCCCCGTCATCATTGTGTGTTCCACCTAGTGCTTCTGCTGCGTTACGACAGGCTTTGGAAGCTCAAACGGCAGGAAGATGTTGACTTCCGTGCCGCTCGTGCCAGGCTCCCGGCTGCTCGTCAGGGTAATGTCGCCGCCCCGGTTCGTGACTAGTTGCCGCGCAACCCAGAGTCCCACACCGGTGCCCAAATCGCCCTTGGTGGTGAAGAACGGTTCGAAGACGCGCTCCAACTGCTCCGGTCGAATACCCACGCCGCTATCGCGCACCGCCACCTCGACGCCCCGGCCTTGAGACCGACCGACAATCCCGGTACACACTGTCAATCGGCCACCCTTCGGCATTGCGTCGATCGCATTCGCCACGATATTTGAAAAGACCTGCATCAGCTCACCCTTGCGGATGGTGATCTTCTCGTTGTCCTCGAAATGTGCATCGGTCGCGATGTTGCTGCTGATCAGCTTGGACTGGTAGACCGTCAACACGTTCTGCAGCAGCTCATGCAGGTAGAGCGGCGCGGGCGCTCCGGTATCGCGATAGTAGCCCAGCGTTTGGCGCGCGATGTGGGAGACGCGTTCCAACTCTTCCTCCGCTGTCACCAGATATTGATACGCCTTGCTGCTCTGGACGCTGTTCTGGCGCGCCAGGTAAACCAGGTTCATCAGCGATTCCAGCGGATTGTTAATTTCGTGCGCGATCGCCGCCGCCATACGGCCATTCACGGCAAGCTTTTCCGCCTCCACCAGCAGGCGCTCCAGCCGCTTGCGGTCGGAGATGTCGCGCGCAATCTTCGAAGCACCGATGATCTTGCCTGATTCATCACGGATCGGCGAGATGGTCACGGAGACCTGGATGCGCTCGCCGTCCTTGCGCACCCGGGTCGTCTCGTAGTGCTCGATGCGCTCGCCGCGACGTATTTTGCCGAGGATGTCGTCCTCCTCATACTGCAGCTCCGGGGGGATGAGCTTGAGGATTGGCTGGCCGATCATCTCTTCTGCGGGGTAACCGAAGGTGCGCAGGGCGCCTGTATTCCAGGTACGCACGACCCCGTTGAGATCCTTGCTGATGATTGCGTCCTCGGCGGACTCGACGATCGCAGCCAGCCGGAATCGGCTCTCCTCGCTCTGCTGCCGCTCGCTCACATCGCGCACAATTTTGGAGGCGCCTATGACGTTGCCGGACACGTCGTGCACTGGCGAAATTGTGACGGACACCGGGATACGTGTGCCGTCCTTGTGCATCCGCACCGTTTCGAAGTGATCGATGCGCTCGCCCTTGGCAAGCCGCGTGAGGATATTCTGCTCTTCGCCGTGCAGCTCGGGCGGGACGAGCCGAAGGATGGACGAACCAACGATCTCCTGCGCTTTGTACCCGAAGGTCCGTTCGGCGGCGGGATTCCAGCTTACGATGCGCCCGGTCAGGTCTTTGCTGATGATCGGATCGTCGGAGGAATCGACGATCGCCGCAAGATGAGAGCGAGGGTCCACAACTTCTTCCATTCGGCTGTTCTCGGCCGGATCGAGCGGAGGCCTGCGAGATCCCTGGTCCAAGGTGGTGTTCTCCAGACACGGTCGCGCTCTCTTCCGTGCATTCTTAAGACTACAACAACCGCGCAGATACTTAGGTTCGATGCGGCGTGTTCTGGCAGCGTCTATACAACGCTTGTTGCCCCATGCTCTTGTGGAATTCCGCAGCCAGCAAAAGGAGCCCCATGCCGCCGCAGCGGTGTGGGGCTCCGATGGAATCATGTTATCTGGCTTACTTGGAGCTCTGCGCAGTGGCGAAGCGCTTGTTGACCTCATCCCAGTTGATGACGTTCCACCACGCGGCCAGGTAGTCAGGCCGCTTGTTCTGGTACTTCAGGTAGTAGGCGTGTTCCCACACGTCGTTGCCCAAAATTGGGTAGAGACCCTGTGAGAGCGGGTTGTCCTGGTTCGGCGTCGTCACGACGGCCAGCTTGCCACCCTTCCACACCAACCAGCCCCAGCCACTGCCGAACTGCTTCGCGGTCGTCTCGTTGAAGGTCTTCTTGAACGCTTCAAAATCGCCGAAGTCCGCCGAGATTTGCGTGGCGATGTTGCCCATCGGTTGGCCGCCGCCCTTGGGCTTCATAATCTGCCAGAACATCGTGTGGTTCACGTGACCGCCGCCATTGTTGCGCACCACCGCGCGCACATCCTCCGGAATTGCGTCCAGGTCCTTGATCAGATCCTCGGGCGACTTCGAGCCCAGCTCCGGATGCTTTTCAACCGCACCGTTCAGGTTTGTAACGTAAGCCTGGTGGTGCTTGTCGTGGTGCAGCTTCATCGTCGCTTCGTCAATGTACGGTTCAAGAGCGGCGTAGTCATAAGGCAAGGGAGGAAGTTCGAATGGCATTTTGGGTTTCTCCTGTTGGAATCTCATGCGAGGGGGTCGGGCCAGGGGAGGCAAAAGCAGCGGACCAGCTCACCCAGCAAGTCAGCGAGTGAGCAAATCTGCTCGCTCCCATCCACGCCCGATGATAGCGCAGCCCCGCCCTGTGCGTTTTTGCAGGCCGAAACGAGCAGCCATAGGCGCGACAACACAATACTTAACAGCAATTTGTATCGACGAGCGTGGCCCAAAACCATCCCATCGGTGTCATCGTTGTTAAGCCTCTTGCGTGCTCCGTCCGAAGCCGTTCGCGGCACCCAGTACGTGAGCCAACCTACTGCTGGTCGCCTCCTGCGGCGTCGGCCTCGGCCCTGACGCGGGCGAGGATTGCAGCCACCTTGGCCCTCTCCGCCGCGTCCACAGTCAGACGCGAAATGCTGTTTCCTTCCTCGTATGTGAGGCTCGGCTTGAAATCCGGATTGACGGCGATCAGGTCGAGCTGGATGACGGCGGACGCGCGGTACTTCGCGAGCACATCCGCCATCAACTCGATCGATGATGGAAGTGCTCCACTCTCTGTTCCAGGCCCACGGCAATCAGCAGCCCCAGGACGATGGTGGCGATGTGAATGAAGAAGTCCCGCCAAGTGGTGGCGGCGTGATGGGCAGGGTGGACGTCGAGCATGGCGGACTCCGTGGAACGTTCAGGCGGAGAGGTTTCAACTGGCGTTGAGATGACCGGGGACTCGCCGTGCGTCCCTTCGACAGATGTGATGGCGGGGACGGACTGGGGCGTCGCGGCAGTAACGTGCGAGGTGGGCGGCGGCTCGGGCATGATCGTCTTCGGGTGCTACGGTTTTGGTTTCTCTGAGGATTGGGCAGCTTTCTCGAGCGCCCTCTCTTCCGCCTCCATTGCATTTCGATCGTCGACCGACTCATGCACGACGCGCAATACTTCTTCTCGCGATAGCCCGTAGGCGAAATCCGGGTTGGCGGCTGAGATGTTACCCAGGTCTGAGCCGAATCGGTATAGGCGATTGAGAACATCGCGAGTCAGTCGTATCTCTTCCTGTATCTCCGCAGGTGTCAGGGCGGAGGCCGACGACACATCGACTGTATAAGCGCGCGCTTCGCTGCTGGCCGCTCGCCAGGCGGCGAGGCTGCTCGACGCGGTCTCCAGGCCATGGTACAGGCGGCTATACGCCCGCACCTCCTCGGGAGGGAACAGAGACAAGAGCTGACCCTGCTGCGCCGTAGTCCAAACCGACTCGTTGAATTGGACGGCGTTGTTATGCCAGTTGATTGTTGTCGGAAGTCGCTCGATCGGTGCGCTGGGATGCTGCTGCAGGTAATGAAAATCGGCCAGGTTTCCTCGCATCGCGATAGTGCGTGTGCGGAACTCGGCCACCAAATGCTGCATAACCTTGCGATTCAGTTCACGCTCGGCGCGAAGGGCCTCGCGTGTCTCGGCAATCTGATGACGATGATGGAAGTGCTCCACCGTCTGTTCCAGCCCGACGGCAATCAGCAGGCCCAGGACGATGGTGGCGATGTGGATGAAGAAGTCGCGCCACGTGGTGGCCGCGTGATGGGCGGGGTGGACGTCGAGCATGGCGGACTCCGTGAAACGTTCGGGCGGAGAGGTTTCGGTTGGAGTAATAAGAGTGGGATCAGTGTCGAGGACAGACTGCGGCGTTGTGGCGGCCGGATCGTGCGAGGTGGGCGGCTGTTCTGGCATGACGTGCTCGGTGCGCGGATAAGAGTAACAGGAGCAGCGTCTCCGCCAACCACCTCCGCTACACTAAAACACGATGCCTGCACCATCCAGCCCACTGAAAGCAGTCCGCGGTACGCGCGACCTGCTGCCTCTGGAAACCGCGCTGTGGAACCGCATCGAGCAGACCGCCCGCAGCGTCTTCGCGCGCTACGGCTTTGGTGAGATCCGCACACCCATCTTTGAAGCCACCGAGCTCTTCGCGCGCGGCGTCGGCGAAGAAACCGATATCGTCTCCAAGGAGATGTACACGTGGGAGGATCGGGCTCGCGCCCAAAGCGAGAAGCCGCAGTCCCTGACCCTGCGCCCTGAGAACACCGCCGGCGTCGTTCGCGCCTATATCGAGCACAAGCTCGGCGAGACTGGCCAGCTCCAGAAGCTCTTCTACATCGGTCCGCAGTTCCGCCGGGAGCGCCCACAGCGCGGCCGCTATCGCCAATTCTGGCAGATTGGCGTCGAAGTGCTCGGCCCCGCGTCCTCCGGCTCGGAATCACCCCTCCGCGATGCCGAGCTGCTTGAGATGCTGGCTACGCTGCTCGACGAGCTCGGCCTGCGCAATTGGCAATTGCAAGTCAATTCGGTCGGATCGTCCGAAGACCGCCGGCGGTACGACGCTGTGCTGCGCGAAGCGCTGGCCGATGTGAAGGACCGCATGTGTCCGGATAACCAGCGCCGGGCGGAAACAAACCCGTTGCGCGTGCTCGACTCCAAAGAGCCCGCCGACCAGGCCATCATCCACGCGCTCCCCAAGATCGCCGACTATCTGGGCGACGACTCGCGTGCGCACTTCGCCGCCGTTCTCGCGGCGCTCGATGCCTGCGGCGTGCCCTACACCGTGAACCCTCGCCTCGTTCGCGGCCTGGACTATTACACCCGCACCACGTTTGAGTTCACGATTCCCGACGGCTCAGGCCTTGGCACGCAAAACGCGCTGCTCGGGGGCGGCCGTTACGATGGCCTCAGCGAGATGCTCGGCGGCCCCAAAGCTCCCGGCATCGGCTTCGCCATCGGCGAGGACCGTCTCGTTCTCACGCTGCAGGCCCAGGCAGAAGCCGACTCAACCAGCGCAAGCCTCGTGCCCAAGCTGGATGCCTACATCGCGCCCATGGGCGCAGAGCGCAATCCGGCCGCCCTCGCGCTCGGCCGCGAGCTTCGCCGCGCAGGTCTCTCGGTAGAAATCGGCGACGGCACTTTCCGCCTCAAAAAGTCCTTTGAAGCCGCCGACCGCGTTGCCCGCCACATCATCATCCTCGGAGAAGATGAAGTCGCCACGGGCACCGCCACGGTAAAGACCTTCGCCACCGGCGAGCAGGTGAAGGTCGAGACAGCGGAGCTCGCCGAGACTCTCCAACGTCGGAGCTGATGATGCCCCCTCATGATCGAAATCTGTGTGAGAGCTGTCTGCACAAGGAATATGAAGACTTTGCTCACGAATGCATTCATGAGTCCATGGAAAAGAATGATTCTTGGCTGGAGCAGTACCGGATTAATAGCTGGCCCCGCTGGGATTACTCCTTGGAAGATTGCACGCTGACCTTTTCCGAAGCAGGTAAGGCTAAGGTGATCTGCAGTGTGCGTGCTGTCGGCTCGGTGCAGGGACGCTCATGGGAATGGTCGTGGGGAAATAAGACTCTTCCCGACGCCTGCAAGAACCGAATGGAAGAGGTCCGGGCACTTGGCGAAGAAAAAGGCTGGCGAAACCTCAGGGATTTATTTCTCGACAATAAGGAGTACTTAGGCTGGGAATTTGCTTCAATTACCTCACACGTACTCGACGGAATCGCCGTCTATCGGTGTCCCGACAGCGAAACTCCCGGTTATTTCATGTACTTGGTCATCCTCTCTTCTGAGTTCGTGAACTAAGCCAGTGCACTCAACGACTACGGCGATCCTACTCATCGTCTTCCTCGCCTCCCTTATCCGCTCCACATTTGGCTTCGGCGAAGCGCTGGTCGCAGTCCCGCTGCTCGCGCTGATTATCCCGGTCTCGATCGCCGCCCCGCTGGCCGTGCTGCTCTCCACCACCATCGCCGGCATCGTCGTCGTACAAGACTGGCACAAGATCCATCTGCGCAGCGCCGCATGGCTGCTCGCACCCACCTTCCTCGGCATTCCCATCGGCATCGCGCTTCTGGCAAGTGCGCACCCGCAGCTCATCAAGGGCCTGCTGGCGCTGATCCTCATTGCGTTCTCCGGATACTTTCTGCTGGGCCGCAAGCCGCCGCAGTTGCACAATGACAGACGCGCCTGGATGCTCTCCTGCGGCCTCCTCGCCGGAGTGCTGGGCGGAGCTTACGGCATGAACGGACCACCGCTGGTCGTCTACGGAGCCATGCGCCGCTGGTCGCCGCAGCACTTCCGCGCCACCCTGCAGGGCTACTTCTTTCCCGCAGGCGTCGTCACGCTGGCCGGCTACTGGATGCGCGGCCTTTGGACCCCGCCGGTCACCCACGCCTACCTTTTGTCGTTGCCGGTCCTGCTGCCCGCTATTCTCCTCGGGCGGTGGTTCAACCACCGCCTCCGCGGAGAGTCCTTCCTCAAGTACGTCCACGGCGGCCTGGTCTTGATCGGGGTCGTGCTGCTGCTCCAGGCTCTCCATTCCTAGCGCAGACCACGTCGCAGTGCTGCAAGATCCTGGCTCTAGGCACCGGGGACGGAGTTTGCGTCCGACCGGGTGAGAATTACATACCGGCGCCGGTGCAGGTTACGTACGTCTTCTCAATCTTGGAGCTGGCGGCGAACTTGGCCACGAAGGCATCCCACGCGGCGTCGTGTTTGGGCTGCCCCGGACCGGATTGGATATGAGTGGTGATGGCCTGCGTATCGGAGTACTTCCAGGCCTTGGTCGCGGGATCCTGTACGAGCACTCGCATGACCTCGATCTGGTCGGACATGCCGTGGCCCTTGTACCAGGCCTTCTGCGCCTGGACGGCCTGCATGAATTTGTCCATCATGCCCGGTGGAATGTTGGAGATCCGGACCAGATTGACGTGGCCGGGACACGGAACAGAGTCGCGGCCCTGCTGGGCAACAACAGGGGCAGGATGAAAGGGCGAGCCGGCAGGGACCGCAGCAAGTGCGGCCAACAACAGCAGAGACGATGCGCGCATGTCGCAACCTCTTGAGTTGGATTTGTTTGGAAGGGGCCCGAGCCAGATTGTAGCGCATCATTTCTGCTGCACAACGAACTCGTCGACCGAAGGAGGAACAGGGTTGCCCGGTTTTCCCTCAGAGATGATCGGCGGCGTGTGGGAAACGGGACGTCTTCATATGACTGATATTAAGGGAGTTGGCGAGTTTCCCGCGAAATGCTCAAGGCGTTTCTGGTGCACACGATGGCATCGCTGTGGGGAAGTGGGGAAATCGGGCACCTGCAAGCCGCGTGCACACAGACTTTCCTGCTTGTCCGGGTTTGCACAGCCCAGTTTTCTAAATCGGGGACCGGCCTAAGTAGCGGATAGAACGGGGGTTGAGCGCGTATTCCACATTTCCTGTACCCCTATTACTACTGCTAGGTTTTCTCTTCTATTTGAGAGGTAGTTAAGAAGCAGTAGACGCGCCGGGTGATGTGTCGCCGGAAGCAAACGCGAACCGTGCGGCTGCGATCCAGATGATCCGAAGACTCACCCCGCTCCTCACAGAAGCGCACTGGTTTTTCACAAAGAAACCTGGTGCGTCTCTCCAGGCAACTTCGTAGAATCAGCGTGGGCTCCTCGGCTGGGTTTTCGCGCCCTTCGCTTCGGTGGTACATTGCAGCCAGCATCCCTTACGATTTCAACGGAGAGACTCCCCCATGACGCCAGTAGCCCAGGATGCAGCCGCAACACGGACCCAGGAGAACGCCATGACCAGCGCGCCCACCGGAAATCTTGAAATCGCCATCTCACGGGCTGAGTTGCTGCGGGAGCTGACGGCGGCCCAGTCGGTGGTGGAGCGCAAAACGACGATCCCGATCCTGTCGAACTTCCTGTTCGAGGCTGAGGGCGACCGGCTGACCATTACGGCGACCGACCTCGACCAGTCCATCCGGACCTCCTGTGCGGCCAAGGTGAAGAAGCCCGGAGCCTGCACCATTCCGGCCCGTAAGCTGTTCGACTACATCAAGCTGCTGCCCGAAGGCGACATCTCCATCAAGCTGATGGACAACCACTGGGTGCAGATCCGCGCCGGCCGCTCGAATACCAAGATGGTCGGCATGGCGCGTGCCAATTTCCCCGCGGTGCCGGAGTTTCCGACCACGGGCGCGGTGAAGATTGCGCTGCCCTCGCTGCGCAACATGATCTCCAAAACGATCTTTGCGATCTCCAATGAGGAATCGCGCTACACGCTCAACGGTGCGCTCCTGGTGCTGAAGGCCGAGTCCATGGCGATGGTCGCGACCGATGGGCATCGGCTCGCCCACATTGAGAAGATGGGTGAACAGTTGGAAGGCATCGCCGGCGAGAAGAAGACGCTGATTCCGCGCAAGGCGCTGAGCGAGCTGCAGAGCCTGCTGAACTCGACCGACGCGGAGCACGTTGAGTTTGCCGACGACGAGCAGTCTCTCTTCTTCCGAGTTGGCGGACGGGTGTTGACGAGTCGCAAGCTGACCGGCCAGTTCCCGAACTATGAGGCGGTGCTGCCGCGGGACAACAACAAGTTCGTGATCGTGCGCGGCGAGGACCTGATGGGTTCCATCCAGCGCGTGGCGCAGTTTGCCGATGAGCGCTCAGGGGCGATCAAGATCCGGCTGGAGCAGAATGAGCTGCGGCTCTCGTCCTCTTCGACCGATACGGGCGAGTCGGAGGATACGATCGAGACGCCGTACAACTACGACCCGCTGGTGGTTGGCTTCAACAGCCAGTACCTGATCGACTTCCTGAAGGCCGTCGGCGCGGGCGGCGAGGTTCGGCTGGAGTTCAAGGACGCACAGTCCGCTGGCCAGATGCGGCCGGAAGACGCCAATGAGGACGTGCGCTACCGCTACATCCTGATGCCCATGCGCATCTGAGTGTTTCGCGACTCCTCCGGAAGCGATCGAGACATTGAAAGCCTGGCTTTGCGCCGGGCTTTTACTTGCTGATGACCAGAGTCGCGAGATTCAGGCAGGCATACGTTGATGTGCATGCTGCTATGAATGATTTCGTTCTGTCTGGGCAAGTTAGTTGCGAGAACTCGCGAGCTTCGAATTGGTCCGTCCGAGCATTCGTTCGAGCCCGTTCACCATACCTAGGCTCCAATTCAGGAAGGAATGGCCACCGTCATATTCGGAATAGCCAACCAGCTCACCCTTGGCAGCCAACGTGTCGCGCATGCGGCGGTTCGGGCTAACCTCCATGGACGCGCTTTCCATCAGCCCGACCTCCAGGTAAAAGCGTAGCGGCAGTTTCGGACTTCCTTTGACCTGCTGGATAAGCCACTCTCCTTGTTGGGCGCCATCCGGTTTCCAGAAGAACGATCCCGAGAGAGAGATCACGTTGCCGAACACCTCTGGATGCTTCAGCCCTGAAAAGACGGACGCCAGTCCTCCGTAACTGGATCCGGCGACAACGGTGCGCTCAGGCCCGGTTGTGGCGTGATAGTTGCGACGGGTCCACGGAACCAGTTCTTTCGCCAGGAACTCGGCGAACTGAGGATTGCACGGCAGCTCGGTCCTGCGCTCACTTGGAACGGACTCATCCGTCATCACCGCGACGACTGGAGGAATGCGTCCGCGAGCGATGAGAACGTCGAG
>Ga0068853_100005116_pt1 | contig 10248 bp, 9 predicted proteins | sample KBSCornC32_FD_65655 | JGI IMG/M metagenome (GOLD analysis project Ga0068853, IMG submission 65655) | Corn rhizosphere microbial communities from Kellogg Biological Station, Michigan, USA - KBS Corn C3-2 | ecosystem: Host-associated > Plants > Roots > Rhizosphere > Soil ... | reverse complement strand
CAGAAGATTTTCGCGCGGCGGCGGCACGGCGTAATCGTGCCGGTTTTCCGTCCGTGTGAAATTGTCGGCGACGGTTCCTGTAAAGGGTCGGGCGATGACTCGTCCAACTTTTGCATCGCCGTCTAAAATGTCACGGGCGATCTCGCAGATCTCATATAGCCGTTCGACCGGGATCACCTCTTCGTGAGCGGCGATCTGGAAAACCGAATCTGCGGAAGTATAAACTATCGGCTTGCGGGTTCGAACATGCTCTTCACCTAAACTTTTGATGATCTCCGTGCCCGATGCCGGAATGTTTCCCAAAATGCCCGGCACCTTTGCTTTTTGGACAAATTCGTCGATGATCTCAGGTGGAAACCCGTCGGGAAAAGTAGGAAAAGCCTTTTCCAAAACGATCCCGGCCATCTCCCAGTGGCCGGTCGTCGTGTCTTTGCCGTTTGATTTGAGCGTGCATTTGCCGTAAGAACCTATCGGATCTGCAGCCGCAGCCAAATGCTCAAGCGGCCTTATATTCCCCAAACCGAGGTTTTGCAAATTTGGAAGATCGACCTTTCGCGACGCCAGAATATGCCCGAGCGTATCTGCTCCGGCATCGCCCCAAGCCGCCGCATCTGGCATTTCACCAATTCCGGCGCTGTCTAAAACCATCAAACAAACCCGATTAAATTTAGCCGTCATATAAAAATTTTGCCACGAATTACACAGATAACACGAATTAAGAAACCTCTTTATTTGTGTAATTTGTGTAATTTGTGGCTGTTCTTAGTTTGCTGGCGCCGTATACCCTTCTCTCGCGCGGATCTGAGTTCCTGCCGGTACATTCTTCAGCACGACTTTTATCTTCCGGTAGGTGCCGTCATGCTTTTCGTTTGCGGAATAATACCCGAGGCTGTATTTTGTGCCGATCTCGTCCGCAACCTGTTTGAACGCTCCGCGGGCTTCGCTTAGATCGGCAACCGGGAAAACCTTGCCGCCCGATTCTTTAGCAAGTGTTGACATCTCGGTGTCCGCTATCTCGTATAGCTTTTTGCTGATCGCCAGACGTTCAAATTCGCCCAGCTTACAAAAATCGGTGGTCTTTTCGACTTCGCTGGATTTAAAGCCCGCAAAATAACGCCGTATCTGCGCGGCCGAAAACCTGGTTGATGTCTGACAATCGCCCATAATGCTTTCCTCAAAAAACTCGCGTGTATCGACCTGGACGAAATATGCCGCGACGCCGGTCGCTTCCAGCCTTTCCTTTGCGTCGTCAAAACCTGTTGCGCTTGTCGAATCAACACCATCGGTCAGAGCAACGAGCGCCCGCCGGCCTCGAAATTCGTCTGTCGGCTTGTCGCCAAAGATCTTGTCCGCGATCTGAACCAGGCTGTCGTAATACGGCGTGCCGTTGCTCGTGCCGGCTTTTCCGACTGCGATCTTTAGCTTATTTCGGTCGTCGGTGAGTGAACTGAGAACCTCGCTCACTGCGAGCACCCGATCCGGCGTTCTGTCGGTGCGGTAAGCAACGACGGCAACCCTGTCGCCGGGCCGCAAGGACGCGATGAAATATTGAGCGGCGCGTTGTATCAGCTCAATATCGGACCGCGTTGAACCCGACGTATCGAGCAACAACGCAACCTCGAACGGCGCCGATGCTGCGCCGAACTGCGATATTTCCTGCGGCTTTCCGTCCTCTAAAACGGTAAAATTATTTTCTTTTAGATTTAGGACAGGTTTTCCGGTCTTATCAGTTATGACGATGGGCACATCGACCAACTGAGTGTCGATCTTTAACACCTCGTCATCGTCTTTCTTCGTCTGCGAAAACCCGACAACGACGGTTCCAAGACAGACGGCAATAAAAAACAGCACGATTCTCGGACGCATTTCTAGTAAACCTCTTCGATTGGGACGATTATAACAGAAAAGCGGAAATTCAAGATGTAAAACTCCACTGGTAGTCCCAAGTCCCGAAAGTCCCAGAAGTCCCATGTCAGTTTCACGCCTGATGGGTAACTGTTAACGGTTTTTGTCCCATTTTGTCCCAAGCTGGGACAGTTGGGACAAGGTTTGGGACAGGGAAACTACTGATTTTGCAGGGTTTAGTAGTTTGTCCCACTTGTCCCACGTTTTTTCCAATTTTCGGGCCACGGGGATTTCGGAAAAGGACGAAATGCAGCGTCGGGGAGCCCAAACCCGCGTTCTGGAAGTCTCAAGCTGCAAAGAACCACGAATAAGTTGTCAAAGATCGGCGGCCTTTGCATGCAAAAGCCGACACGTTATTTTACCATGCCAGCATAAATGCAACAATATTTTATTTGCGAGACATTTAATGGCAAGCGATTTCGAATCCCATAAAGTCATAGATAGTAGATCAGTTTCAATATCTTTGCGGACTCTTACCCAGGTTATTTCCAGTGTCTTTGCATAGCCCCGTCGTTTACGGCGGGGTTGGATTGCCGATAAAGACCGAAAGGGCGTTTCAACGCCCTTAATTCCGGCGGCTAAAGCCAGTTTGGTTTGTAAGCCCGTTGTGAAACGGGCTGTTAATGTCAATCGCTGCTTCTACCCCGCCGTAAACGACGGGGCTATGCTCAGGAAAAATATGCAAATATCGACTTCTTAAATAAAATGTCCACAGTGCCGAGCGCCAAGACCCTTTTTAAAACAAAAAAACGTGACGCAGATTCCTTTGCGCCACGTTTTCATTCTTTATACGCTGTCTTAGATGTACTTATCGACAACCTTCGCTATCGCCTCACGGGTAACTGCGCCGACGATGCGTTCCTGTTCCTGGCCGCCCTTAAAAACGATGAGCGTCGGAATACCGCGAATGCCGTATTGCTGCGGCACATTCATATTTTCGTCAACGTTCATTTTATAAACCGACGCCTTTCCCTGATATTCCTCGGCCACGGCCTCGACCGACGGAGCGATCATGCGGCACGGGCCGCACCACTCAGCCCAAAAATCGATGAGAACCGGTTTTTCGGAACCCAAAACGTCCTTTTCAAAATTAGAATCTGTTATTGCTTGTGCAAAATTTCCCATTTCTATCTCCTAAATATTATTCCTGAAATTATAGCCTAACCCCAAAACCGTCCGCAAAACGCTAATTCATAAACTCTCGTTCAGCCGGGATTATTTCACGCTCAAGTTTTTCGACGCCTCTGATCACAACTATCGGCTGCGGGATCCCGACTCGTTCTTCGGTTAACAAACGGTGCAGTTCGTCTATTCCCTCGATCTTTTCGCTCGCGAAGCCGATGATAATATCGCCTTCCCGTAATCCTGCGACTCTTGCCGGACTTTGCTCGTCCATCGAGACGACCAAAATACCGTTGGCGTTTTGCAGTCCATAATAACGTACGATCTGCCGCTGAACCGGAACGTTCTGTCCTGCTAACCCGATATAGCTCCGCCTGACTTTACCGAACCGGATCAACCTGCTTGCGACAAACTTAGCGGTATCGATCGCGATCGCGAAACACAGACCCTGGGCCGAAATTATCGTCGCCGTGTTTACGCCTATGACCTCGCCTCTCGAATCAACGAGCGGTCCACCCGAGTTGCCCGGGTTCAGCGCGGCGTCGGTCTGAATGACGTCATCGACGAGCCGGCCCGAACTGCCGCGCAAACTTCTGCCAAGTGCGGAAATAACACCCGCTGTGACCGTCGATTGAAAGCCGAAGGGGTTGCCGATCGCGATCGCCAGCTGTCCCACCTTCAACCCCGCGGACGAACCTAACGCAACCGGCGAAATGCTGTTCGCATCCACCCTGATCACCGCGAGATCAGTATCCGGATCGTCGCCTATCAGTTCCGCTTCGGACCTTAGTCCATCGTGCATCAACACGCTGATCTTCGACGCGTTGTGAACGACGTGGCTGTTCGTCAGAACAAATCCGTCCGGTGTAAATATAAATCCCGAGCCGCTTCCCGTTTGGTTCGGCATCTGGCGGCCCCTAAAGTTTCGGCCTCGTGCCTCGATCTCTATCTTAACGACCGACGGACTAACCCTCTCGCTCGCCCCGACAACCGCCCGCGAATACGCGTCGAAAAGCTCGCTCTCATCAAAACTTGCCTCAGGAACTCCGACCGCAGGTATGTTTACCTGACCGTCAATTCCCGACAAAAATTCGAACTCACTTTTCATATTCTAAATTGTAACTGTTTTTGTTACAGTTGTCAAGAGGAATCGTTTTGCATGTCTCGCCAAAGCCGAAAAAGATCATCTAAAAAGTCGTCTTTCTGTGTTTAACCCGCCGCTTGGGCGTTCACAAGCTTAGCGTTGAGATTTATTTGCGTGCCGGTCAAGGCCCTGCTGACCGGACACCCCTGCTTCACCTTTTCGGCGATCTCCAAAAAGGCTTTTTCATCTATTCCCTCAACCTCGGCATTTGTTTCAAGGTCGATGCTTTTTATTGCAAATCCGGCATCGTCCTTTCCAAAATGAACCGTCGCATTCGAGCGTACGCTTTTTGCCGGTTTGCCTTCTTTTTCGAGCGTTGCGTTCAACGCCATCGAATAACAGCCCGCGAGAGCCGCCGCGATCAACTCCTCAGGATTCGTTCCCGGCTCATCGCCCATTCGCGTGTTGAACGAAAACTTTCCTTCGAAAGCTCCGCTGCCGAGCGACATCGTGCCGCTGCCGTCCTTTAAAGTTCCGGTCCATTCTGCTTTTGCTTTTCTATCTGCCATTATTTCCTCCTTTAATCAGTTGGCAGCAGCAGTAGGCAGTAAGCAGTGAGCAGTAAACTGGTATCAAACATGGTTTTGACTGCCTTCTGCGAAGTGCTACTGGTTACTGCTTACTGCTTACTGCTTACCGCTTACTGCTTACCGCTTACTGCTTACCGCCTACTGCCTACTGCTTACTGTCTGTCATCTATTAACACTCGCCATCATCGCCTCGGGGTATCTCGCTCCGGACGCAGCATTCGGCGGGAAGATATCTCCGAGTTCCGCCAATTCGTTCTGGCTTAAAATAATTTCCGCGGCCGCAGCATTTTGTTCCAGATATTTGCGGTGTTTTGTTCCGGGGATCGGCACAATGTCCTGTCCCTGAGCCAACACCCATGCGAGAGCAAGCTGCGACGCCGCTACTCCTTTTTGTGATGCAATGTCCTCGACCTTTTTGACAAGCTGCAGGTTCTTGTCGAAATTGTCACCCTGAAACCTCGGCGAGTTGCGGCGGTAATCGTCCTCTGCCAGGTCGTCGAATTCCTTTAACTGGCCCGACAAAAACCCGCGTCCAAGCGGCGAATAAGGGACAAACCCAATGCCAAGTTCGCGGCTTGTCGCAAGCACGTTGTTTTCTTCCGGATCACGTGTCCACAGGCTGTACTCGCTTTGCAGCGCCGTGATCGGATGAACCGCCGATGCCTTTTTCAGCGTTTCCGCCGACGCCTCAGACAAACCGATATGCCTTATTTTTCCTTCCTCGAGCAGCCGCGACATTGCTCCCACAGTTTCCTCTATCGGAGTGTTCGGATCGACCCGATGCAAATAATAAAGATCGACGTGATCGGTTCCGAGCCGTTTAAGGCTGCCGTCAATGGACTGGCGAACGTACTCCGGCCGTCCATTGATACCTCGTTTTGTCGGGTCGTTCGGATCGCGAATAATTCCGAATTTGGTCGCAATTACAAACTGATCCCGCTTGCCCTTGATCGCCCTCCCGACGAGTTCCTCGTTCGTGTACGGTCCATACATGTCAGCCGTGTCGAGAAAATTGATACCAAGTTCAAGCGCACGGTGAATGGTCGCGATCGATTCGTCATCGTCGCGGCCAGAGTAAAACTCCGACATTCCCATGCATCCGAGCCCGATTTCCGACACTTCCAGATCCCTTAATTTTCTTGTTTTCATCTTTCCCCTTATAGCTCTGTTTATGATCGCGAAGCCGTCTTCGCCTCATTGCTCCAGACATTGGCAACGATCTCGTACGAGCGCCTACGCGCCTCGTGGCGATAGATCATCGCATTTACCATTATCTCGTCCGGTTCCGCCGCCCTGAACAACTTTTCCAGGCCATCCGCGACTGTCGCTGGCCCGCCAATGATCGAACCTCCAAGCCGCGCATCGACCGCTGCTTTCTCCTGCTCCGTCCAGATGCCTTCCATGCTGTCCACGGGCGGCTTTAGTTTTCCCGGTTTGCCCCGCGTCAACGCGAGAAACGACTGAAACTGCGACGTTGCAAGCTTCCACGCCTGATCGTCGGTTTCGGCGGCAATTATGTTTATTGCAAGCATCGCCACCGGCCGCTCGAGCGTTTCCGAGGCTCTAAAGGACCTGCGGTAAAGGTCCATTGCCGGCAAAATGTACTCCGGTGAAAAATGCCCCGCAAACGCAAACGGAAGACCGAGTTCACCGGCCAGCCGGGCGTTGAAACCGCTTGAACCAAGCAGCCAGATCGGGATATCCAGTCCTCCGCCCGGCACGGCCTGCAATTTTTGCCCATCGCTCGGCTTCTTAAGAAAATACCGCAGTTCCTGCAGCTGCTCCGGAAACTCATCTTCCGCTTCAAGTCTCCGCCGCAGCGCCCTCATCGTCAGATTGTCCGTTCCCGGCGCCCGGCCTAACCCCAGGTCTATTCGACCAGGATAAAGCGACTCCAGCGTTCCGAATTGTTCCGCGATCACCAGCGGCGCATGGTTAGAAAGCATAATGCCGCCGGATCCAACCCTGATCGACGACGTCCCGCCGGCGACATGCCCGATCGCCACCGAGGTCGCTGCGCTTGCGATACCCGGCATCGAGTGATGTTCGGCAAGCCAAAATCGCTTATAGCCGAGCCGCTCGGCATGCTGAGCAAGATCTAGTGAATTTCGCAGGGCGTCTTTGGGTTCAGATCCCTCGCCGACCGGTGACAGATCCAACACCGAAAACGGAATATCTTTAAAACTGCTCATTTTCTTCAGGCGCTCGCGCTTAGAGTTTGCGCTGCTTCCTTGGCCGTCAGCGCCTTGTTATAGATCGGCGTTCCCGGCTGCTGCGATTTTCCGCCATCGTGCAAAAAGCCGGTATCGACCGCCGCATATCCGATCTCCTCGATCAACTTTGCGACAATTTCCTTCGCCCCCGAATCGTCACCCGCAATAAATATCGCGCGGCGTTCCTCAAGCGGCAGCTTCGTATTGCCCTGAGTTTTCAGGTGCTCGAACCATATCGTATTGAAACCTTTCACTATTCTTGCTCCCGGCAAATGCTGTTCCAGCAGCTCACTCGAGGTAGTTTTTCCGTCTTCGAGTTCGGCAATTTTACCGTCGCGTTCCGGATAGTAGTTATTCGAATCGATAACGATCTTGTTCTCCCAACCTTCGACCGGCAACTCGGTATAACGCCCAAGCGGAATCGAGATAAAAACGATATCGCCAAAATCCCGCGCCCGCCCGACCGTTCCCGCGCTCGCGTTATCACCTAAATTCTCGACAAGATCATCGAGCGTCTCAGGCCCGCGCGAATTGCTGATAACAACCTCGTGACCTGCATTGACGAAAAGCCTTGCGGCATTCGAACCTATATTTCCAGCACCGATAATTCCGATTTTCATAATTACTTACTCCTTGTTTTTATTGGAAAAGAATAGAACGCGGATCACGCGGATCAAGCGGAAAAAACCGGATAGATCGAAAAATAGTGAATTTTAATCTTATTCTTATCCACTCAGATCTGCTCGATCCGCCAAACCCGCGTTCAAAAATTATCTTTCTCTTCAGCCTCAACCCGATGAAACCCATCTCCCAACTTGGTACTAATCTATGCTCACAACTATTTTTCCAAAATGCAGGCCGCCTTTCATATATTCGAACGCATCGCCGACCTCAACGAACGGGTACACCTTATCTACCTCAGGCGTCATTCCGCTTTTTTCGATCGCCAGGTTCATAGCCTCGAACATCTGCCGCGAACCGACAAAAACGCCCTGCAATTTTAACGATTTCATAAATATCGGCACGGTCGTGAATTCGCCTTTGCCGGCGACGACGCCGATCACGGCAATGTGTCCGCCCATTTTCACGGCGCGCATCGAACGCTGCATCGTCGCTGCTCCGCCGACTTCGATCACGTGATCGACGCCCGCTTTATCGGTCAGATCCAGCACGGCCGTATCCCAATCTTCGCGTTCCTTGTAATTGATCACGTCGTCGGCTCCCATGTCCCGTGCGCGTTCTAGCTTTCCACCCGAACTGGATGTAATGATCGCGTTTGCGCCGAACATCTTTGCGAACTGCAGCGCAAATATCGAAACGCCGCCAGTTCCCTGAACCAGCACGGTCTCGCCCATTTTCACCTGACCGGAAACAGTAATTGCATGCCAGGCAGTAAGCCCCGCGCACGGCAGCGTTGCCGCCTCTTCAAAAGAAAGATGACTCGGGATCGAAACCAGGCCGTCCTGATGAAAAACGGCGAACTCGCGCAAACAGCCGTCAAGATCGCCGCCCAAAGTACTTTTTGATTTTTGATATGTAATAGGGCCGTCGATCCAGCCCTGAAAGAATGTAGGACAAACGCGGTCGCCGACCGCCCATTTTGTAACGCCTTCGCCGATCGCCGCCACTTCACCCGCACCATCCGAAAAAGGTACGAGTGGCAGATTGAGTTTTGGGTTATAGGTACCCTCGATCGTCATTAGATCGCGGTAGTTAAGCGACGCCGCACGCATCCGTGCAAGCACCTCGCCCGGCCCCGGCTTCGGCTTGTCGAGTTCGACCATCGCCAGTTTGTCCAATCCAAATTCCCGAATCTCGTATGCTTTCATATAAAAAAAAGCTGACAGCTATCAGCTATCAGCTAACAGCTAGTATTCCGATTTCCGTTTTCAGTTTTTACTTTTCAGTTTTTCCGAAGAGTTAACTCGCTAAGCTTTCCAAACTCTTCAGACTGTTCCGACTTTCTCGGCTTCCCAGACTTGCGTGGCCTTTCTCCGCCCATTCCGCAGTTAGTTCCCTGAACTCCTTTTGAATCGAACGGCTGCGGTCGTCGTTATACCAACGCTGCAGTTGTTCCATTATCTGCGGTTTCTCGATTCCCTGATCCTTCAATTTATAAAATAACTCCTGCGCCGCCTTCGGCCGGGCACCCCATGTTCCCAAAACGTCGAGCGTATCGGCGTCGAGTGCAATTAGTTTTGGAATCGACCGCGCACCGTTTGTCAGATACCGGTCTATCAATTCGAGATTTTCGTCCCTGAGTAGATATCTCGTTTCAATGCCGCCATTCTCAGCTGCCATTTTCTCAACGATCGGAATGTTCTGCGCCGCGTCGCCGCACCAACCTTCAGCGATAACAAGCCAGATCCAGTTAACATCCAGCGAACGTATCGAAAACACCGTTTCCGCATCAAGCTCGACAGTCTTTTCAAGCCGGTGCATCCGCTGGCGGTTCAACTTGCCATAGTTGAACATCGCGTACGACTGGTTAGGCCCGGTCGTTTTTCCCTCAAGTAAAAGATCGTCTATAAGTTTAACGTATTCTGCGTAAGACAGCGATTTTTTTAAATAGTTTTCCATTTCCTTTCTAATTTCTCCTGTCGGTTATCCACGTTGCAATTTTCAGCCATTTTTGACCCAGACCTACGCAGTTCAAAGTTTTTTAAATTTTGATCTGTGTTCATCCGCGGTTATATTTCTCGCCTCACGTCGTCAAAAACCTTGCGATCCTCACAACGGCGTCGAGCAGCTTCGGCGCCCACATTGCCATTAAACTCAACATCTCACCCTCCCTTGTTCTGCAAACCTGTCTCATATTCGTTCGACCAAAACTTCCCGCGGCATGCGCACCTTCGGCAGCGGCGCAAGCCAGTCGTTCTCGGCGTCGCGATAACCAACCGCCGCGATAGCCACGGCAGAATAGTCGGTCAGCCCGAGGATCTCGTTAAACCGCTGCGGGTCGAAGCCTTCCATCGGCGTCGCGTCAATACCCATCAATGCCGCGGTTTCGATCAAAAATCCCAGCGCGATGTACGCCTGCCGTGAATTCCAAACTTCTATGTATCCGCCGTCGGTCGCTTTTTTTGCCGCACCTTTTACGGTGTTTTCATAATCCGCAAGCGATTCGCGCGACTGGCCGCGAACCTCGGCAATTCGCTTGATAAATCGCTCGGCATCCTCGTCGCCGTATGTTTTTTTGTAAGCAAAGATCACGATGTGCGAGGCATCCGTGATCTGCGATTGCCCAAAAGCCGCCGGCTGCAATTTCTCTTTGGTTTCCTGATCGGTGACTACGATAAATTTGTACGGCTGAAGCCCCAAACTTGACGGAGCC
>Ga0068853_100005113_pt1 | contig 10250 bp, 9 predicted proteins | sample KBSCornC32_FD_65655 | JGI IMG/M metagenome (GOLD analysis project Ga0068853, IMG submission 65655) | Corn rhizosphere microbial communities from Kellogg Biological Station, Michigan, USA - KBS Corn C3-2 | ecosystem: Host-associated > Plants > Roots > Rhizosphere > Soil ... | reverse complement strand
CCGCCTGCAGGAAGTAGGCGAGCTTCTGGACCTCGACAAGGGACAGGCGATAGTCGTAGTCCGTCTCGACGTATCGCCCCATCAGTGCGAGCACGGCGGCCCGCGCCGGTGTCATGACGGGCTTGTCTCGCCGATCGATGATCTGATCCGCGGCGGGAGCATCCGCTGGCTCGAACAGAACGACGCGAATGTCGGGCATTGAACCGAACGCCTCGGTGATGAGCGCACGAACCGCCGACCATTCGAGGCCTCCGTTCCCGCAACCCAGGGGCGGCACGGCGATCGACTCAATCTTCAGGCGCTTGACCTGCGCCACGAGGTCCCGCAGTCCGTCCCGCACGTACTCGAGCTTCGCCGGCTGGCGCCAATGCCTCTTTGTCGGGAAGTTGATGATGAAGCGAGGAGGCGCGAGCCGCTGAACGATGTGCATCTGCCCCGTCTCCACCTCACCCGACCTGCACGCTCGCTCGTACGACGCGAAGTTCTCCGGGAACGCCTTCTTGAACTGGAGCGCAAGGCCCTTCCCCATCACACCCTCGGTGTTGACGGTGTTCACGAGGGCATCGACGTCGGCCGTCAGCAGGTTCCCTTTTCCGCGTTCGATCGTCATTTTCGGCTCCTCAGTAATACCATTCTCGGTGAACGGTCACGGCCGGCCGGTGCTCGGCGGCTGCCAGCGCCGCCTGCGCGCGGTGCGCAGCCCCAGGCGTCATCGCGCCGATCTCGGCCACCGCGGTCAACGGGAAGAACTCGTGCACCAGAAACTCGGCTTGCCGTTCTTCCTTCACCGCACTCCAGTACTGCTCGCCCATCACGTGCCACGGAACCTCGATCAGCTTCGCGAGGTCGTCAAAGTGCAGCGCGTGCGCAAGCTCGGCATGACGATCCGTGAATGCCCATGCACGTCCCAGGGCGACCGCTCGGCTGACCGTGCTGACCAGATGGACGACGCTTTCCTGTCCGCCAGCGTAGTCCTGGTGACCCTTGTGAACCGCGAAGAGCATCACCGACCGAGGGCAGAAGTTGAAAGGCACGTAGTCGCCAAGTGTGCCCCCGGCTCTCGTGGTCACCGCGCGTGTCAGGCGACGCTGCTTGATATGACCGTGCCCGATGTTCATCTTGCCGAGCCGTCGGGCTATGCATTCACGGTCACACCAGAGGCCACCCTCCTGTAGGATCCCGGGCAAGATGGGCGGATCTCGGGGCACAGTCATGCACTCACCCTCGTCCAGAAGTCCGACAGCAGCTCGGCCTGCTGAAGCACGGTGTTCGTCGCGGACTCCTGCCTGTCGGGCGGGTAGCCGGACTTGCGAAGGATTCGCTTCACGATGACGCGCGGCTTGGCGCTGACCGACTCCTCCACGGTCCAGTCGCTGGTGACGTTCTGCCTCACCGTGTCGACCAACTCGCGCGCGATGGTCCACAGCGTCTCGTCGCCGAAAACCTTGTTGGCGGTGTCGTCGCTGGCCTCGAGCGCGTCGTAGAAGGCCGGTTCGTGGAAGGTGAGCCCCAATTCCTCGCCGCGTCTGTGCGCCGCACCAGAGCCCGTCCGGCGAGCTGCGTGGTCCTTAAAGGTAGGCTCGTCGGGGACCGGGCTCCAGGTTGGATGGCGCGAAGGACCAGCGGCGGCATCAGGCTCCAAGGCACGCATTCTAATGCCGCCCGGCCGGGCAACTCAACGTCTGTTCAGTTCTACGCCAGTTGGTAGCGTCAGCCCTCACCCGGGACAGCGAGAGCTTGGTTCGCTGGTACTGATGAACGCTCAGAGACCCTCGATCCGGTGAGCCTCTCGCTTGCGGCCGAAGCTACGCAGATAGGCCGCGAAGCGCGCCCGCCAGGTCGCTTCGTCGAGGCCGAAGCGCAAAAGCCCGTGCATCCGGCGCAGGCGCTGCTCGACGGGAACGGTGACCTCTTCCTTGGCCGCCGGATGGCTCCACGCGTACGGAAAGGCGTGCCGGCCGCTGGTGAAGACGCCGTAGTGCCAGACCGCCTCGTCGACGTCGCCGCGCTGGGACAGGTACTCGGCGTAGCGAAAATGGTTGTGGATCGAATCGGGACAGGCCCGGACCGCGTGCGCCAGCAGGTGGCCCTCGTCCGACCAGGTGGCCGCCTGGACGCTGGACAGCACGATCTGGACGCCCAGGGCGCCGAGCAACAGCGCGCGCGCCCAGATCCCTCGCCTCCAGGCCGCGACGAGCCAGGGCCCCACCGCCAGGCACAGGAAGAGCGACGGCCAGATCAGGAACCGGTCCGCCATGCTCTCGGGGATCGGAAAGAGCACGCCGGTCACCAGCAGCCAGGCCAGCAGCGCGGCCGCCACGAACGGAAAGCCGCCCCGTCGATACCCGGTCCAGGACGCGTATCCGGCGAGCGCCAGCAATCCCCCCCCGACGAGCAAGATTCCCGACACGCCCGTCGGCCGCGAGACCTCGGCGAAGGTCCGGCCCGTGCAGAGGTCGACGGGCGCAACCACCAGACGCGCGTAGCGCGCCAGGAGCTCGACTCCGTACGCGGCCTTTTGCCACAGGCCAGCGCCGGCCAGGACGTCGGTGGGCGCCGTGTAGGACAGGGCGCTCGGCTGGATCTTCAGGCGCAGCGCCACGTAGGCCATCAGCACCGCGAACAGGGCTGCGGTCGGTGCGTGCAACCGAAGACGAGACGAAGGCGCCCCGGCGGCTCGCCGCCGATACTCGGCGAACAGGCCCACGATGACCGGCAGCACGGCGATGGTCTCCTTGCACAGCAGCCCGGCCGCGAACGCCAGCATCGCCAGCGACACGCGGCGCACCGGCGTCGCCTGGCCGTTCACGATCGTCGGTGACAGCGCGAGCAGCGCCAGCACCGAGAAGAGCACGGCCAAGGTGTCGGCCCGCCCCACCAGGCTCGACACGTTCTCCGCGTGCGTCGGCATCACGGCGAAGAACGCGCCCGCCAGCCCGGCGGCCCACGCCGACATGAGCCGCCTGGCGAAGATCCAGGCCACGAGCACGAGCGCCAGGTAGCAGAGCAAGGACGAGGCGTGAAACGCCACCGCCGAGCCGCCGAACAGGCGCTGGTCGACGGCGAACGACAGGGTGGCGAGGGGTCGGTACGAAGGAGGCGTCGAGCTCAACGCCTCACCCCAGAAAGACAGCCGGAAGGCGTCGAGCAGGGGGGCGGTCCCTTGCACCGCCGGATGGCCGACGATGGCGTAGGCGTCGTCGAGCACGAAGCCGCCGCCAAGCCCGGAGGCGAACGCCGCGAGCGCCAGCACCGCCAGGACGACGGCCGGAGCCCAGGGCTTGCGGAGGGCCTTCGCCAGGTTCGCCGCGCGCGAACCCGCGTCTGAGGAGCCGGGCATGTCGGCCGATCTATCGTCCACCGCGCGGGAAGACAAGGCGCGCGCCAGGCAGCCTCGCGCCACGCAACCGCCGGACAGATGCGTGCGATATGTTGGTCTCGCTCCCCATGTCCTCGGCGCCCTCACCGTCCTCGACCCAGCCGCAGCTCCGGCCCTATCAGCGGGAGGCGATCGAGGCGGTGCTGGCCGCGCGCCGCGAGGGGGTGCGGCGGATGCTCGTCTGCTTGCCGACGGGGGCTGGGAAGACCGTGATCTTCTCTCACCTGGCGGGGCTGGCCCGCCGCCCCGTGCTGGTGCTGGCCCATCGGGAGGAGCTGCTGCACCAGGCCCGACAGAAGCTGGAGCACGCGCTCGGCGCCGCAGGCGCGGGCGTGGTGGCCATCGAGCAGGGGGCCCACCGCGCGCCCGACCACGCCAAGGTCCTGGTTTGCTCCATCCGATCGCTCCACGAGGAGCGGCTGGCCCGGGTGATCTCCCGGCGCGACTTCGGCCTGGTCATCTACGACGAGTGCCATCACGCCGCCGCCGAGGACAACTTGCGCGTGCTGCGCCAGCTTGGCGCGATGGATCCCGCGTGGACGGGGACCCTGCTGGGGTTCACGGCCACGACCGCGCGAGGAGACGGCAAGGGTCTCGACGGCGTGTTCGAGCGCATCGTCTACACCCGCACCTTGCCGGCCATGATCGACGACGGCTTCCTGGTCCCGCTGCGGGGGGTGCGCATCTCGACCGCCGCCGACCTGACGCGCCTGTCGCCGGGGGGCGCGGACTTTCGCGAGGACGAGCTCGGCGAGGCGGTCGACATCGAAGAGCGGAACGCGATCGTGGCGCGGTCGATCCAGGAGCTGACGCGCGACCGGCGGACCATCGTGTTCTGCGTGAACGTGAACCACGCGCGCAACCTGTGCCGATCCCTGAACGCGCTCGGGGTCCCGGCGGGGATCGTGTACGGCGCGATGCCCCCCGACGCGCGCGCGCGAGCCCTGACCGAGTTTCGCGAAGGGCGGACGCACGTGTTGACGAACGTGGCCGTGCTGACCGAGGGCTTCGACGATCCCGGCGTGTCGTGCATCGCCATGGCCCGCCCCACCCGCTCCGAGGGCCTGTACGCGCAGTGCATCGGGCGCGGGACCCGGCTTCATCCCGGCAAGAAGGACTGCCTGATCCTGGACTTCGTCGACCTCTCCGAGCTGGACATCTGCACGTTGCCGTCGCTGTTCGGCGTCCCGCGCCACATCGATCTCGAGGGGCTCGACGTCCGCGAGGCCGTGCGGCTCTGGCAGCAGTGCCTGTTCGACCACCCGGGTTTCGAGCTGGAGGCCAGCGCGGTGACCCTTCCCGAGATCGAACGACGGGCCGCCACGTTCGATCCCCTCACCCTCGAGCCCAGCGCCGAGGTCCGCGCGGTGTCGGCCAACGCCTGGTTCTCGCTCGGGCGCCACGGCCTGGCGCTGCATTTCCAGAAGCGGCGCGGACAGACCGGCGAGCTGCTCATCCTCCAGCGCGGCGCGCGGGGCAAGAAATGGGAGGTCAGCCTCGACGGCGAGCCGAAGGCGCGCTTCTCGACGTTCGAAGAGGCCGTCCAGGCCGCCGACTACGAGGTCGAACGGCTGGGCCCGATGACGGCGGCCTCGGCGCTGGAGGACGCGAGCTGGCGGCGCACGCCGGTGGCGGCGGGCGAAGGTTCGACGAGCACGCAGCCCCTCGGGGAGGCCCTCCGGCTGGCGGTGTGGCACCGGATCGTCGGGCGGCCAGCGCCGCACCGTTGAGGCAGACAGCCGCGCGTCAGCTCGATCGGGCGGCGGGCGGCTGTGCGGCGCCGACGGGGGTGGCGACGATCTGATACAGGTTGTTCTCTCGCGCGCGAAAGTAGGCCGCGCTCGTCATCAGATAGTACCTCCACGCCCGGTAGAACCGGTCGCCGTAGCGCGCGCGCAGGCGCGGCCAGGCCTCGTCGAAGTTGGCCCACCACGCCATCAGCGTTCGGTCGTAGTGCGGTCCGATGTTCTGGACGTCCTCCGGGGTCAGGATCCCTTCCATGGCCGTGGCGAGCTGACCGAGGCTGGGAATGGCCGCGTTGGGGAAGATGTACTTGTCGAACCAGGGATCGATCTGGGCGCGCCCGCTGGCCGCGCCGATGGTGTGGATGAAGGCGACGCCGCCCGGGGCCAGGCGCCGGGCCGCCAGCTCCATGTACGCCCGGTGGTTCTTGGGCCCGACGTGCTCCATGAGCCCGATCGAGACGACGGCGTCGTACGTGCCCGTCGCTTTCCGATAATCCTCGAGCCGGACCTCCACCGGCAGGTGCGCGAAGCGCTCCTCGGCCCACGCGACCTGCTGCCGCGACACGGTGTAACCGACGACGCTCGCCCCGTAGCGCTCGGCGGCGTAGGCCGCGAAGCCGCCCCAGCCGCAGCCGAGGTCGAGGACCCGCATCCCTGGCCCCAGGCCAATCTTTCGACAGACCAGGTCCAGCTTCGCCTCCTGAGCGCGGTCCAGCGTGTCAGCGTCCTTGAAGTAGGCGCAGGTGTAGATCATGCGGGGACCGAGCATGGCCTCGTACAGATCGTTGCCGACGTCGTAGTGGCGTTCGCCGACCTCGAACGCGCGGGTGGCCTGCAAGTTCAGCACGTGCGCGCGCACCACGTGAGCCCGCAGCGCCCAGTTGTGGCCGAGGGTCTGGGGAAGGCGCGCGCGCGTGACCCGCTCGACCATCTGGTCGAGCGCCTGGCAGGACCACCACCCGTCGACGAAGGACTCACCCACGCCCAGCGTCCCGTCGCGCAGCACGCGCGCGTACAGACGGGGGTCGTGCACCTGGATGTCCCACGGCTGGTCTCCGTCGACCGTGATGCCGCAGCCGCTCAGCATCTCGCGGATGATCTCGGCGGGACGCTGGCGCCAATGGCCGAAGGCTCCCGAGAGCTGTTGCCCCGCGCTCACGCCGACCTCGCTGCGGGCGCGGCGCGCTCGGGGCCGCCCCGGTCCACGACACCGAGCACGAGATCGAGCAACCTCGGCGCGGGGAGGCGCGCGCCCGAGAACATCCAGGCGAACCCGCGGGCGATGGCCCGCCGCGCGAGCCGCGCCTCCGGCCGCGGGGTGCGTCTACCGAGACGCGAGGTGGCCACCCGGCGAACGCGGAACACCCGACCGTAGTCCGCGAAGACAGGATGCGAGGCCAGCCGTGCGGCGTAGCTGGAGGGCGCGCCGGCCAGGATCGCTTCGCCCGCGATCCGCCCCGAGAGCACCGCCGCCAGGATCCCCTCGGCCGTGAGCGGGTGCGCGAGGCCCAGGCTGTCGCCGCAAAGGATCACGCTCCCCGGGCCGCCGGCGTCGACGGCGGCGGCGCCGCGGAGGTGAGCGGGGTCGTAGAGATAGTAGGTGTGCCCCTTCATGGCATCGAGCTGTGCCGCCGCGACCGCGGGCAGGTGCCCCGCGGCTTCGAAGTGCGCGCGCGCGGTCTGCCAGGCGCGGCGCACCTGGTTCGGATCGGCCGTTCCCGAGCCGACGTTCAGCCAGTCGGTCTTCGGGACGTTCCACGAATAGCCGTCCAGATCGTCGTGAAGGTAGAGCTCTGGCTCCCCATCCCGCCCGACGCGGGTCCGAACGATGGCCGCCGGATCGACCGCGAACTCGTTCTCCTGCGCGCCCACCGGACCGATCGCACGCGGCGGCGGAAAGCGGCGGGCCACCGGACAATGCGTCCCCGCCGCCCCGACCAGGTGCCGCGCGCGCAGGCCGCCGATCAACCAGAGCCCATCGCCGTCCCGCCCGATGTCACGGATCGGCAGCCCGAGGTGAAGGGCGGCGCCGGACCGACGCAGCAGGAAATCATCGAGCTCGACTCGGCGGATGAACCAGCCCCGGCAGGGGACCGCGCGGGACTCGCCCCCGTGGTGCACGTGGCAGGTCTGCCACTCCCAGAGCCCCCCGGGATACTCGCGCGGGGCGAGCTCGAGCGCGTCCCAGATGCCGCGCGAGACCCACCCGCCGCAGAGCTTGACGCGCGGGAACCGAGCGCGATCCACCACCGCCACGCGAGCTCCGCCCCTCGTCAAGACGCGCGCGCAGGAGCTGCCCGCCGGGCCTCCGCCGACGATCACCACATCATGAACCACGCCCAATGTGTAAGGCCTGCCGGCCCGGGTGAGAGCCCCGCGCCTCACGAATTTTGGGCCGTCAGCCAGGCGCCGGATGGACGGCGTGTGAGTCTCGCGGCGCCGCCTGGCGACGTCGGGAGGTGTGTCGGCACGAGACACGCATCGCCCCTCGCCCCCACACAAGACGCACCTGGACCGTGCAAAATGCGGCGACCATAGAGGTTCTTCGTATCCGCGCCGAGACCCTCTCGTACTGTCGGAATGATGGGTGAGGGCGCGGGGGCGCGGATGTTTCCTGTCGTGGCCGAGGTCGAGGGCGGCGAAGGAGAGGCGGGAGAGGACTCGGAGGCGGCGCCCCCGCGCCCATCGCCCATTCGAATTGCGAGCCGCCCGGGTGGCATGGTGGGCTCGCTGGCGCCACCCGAGATCGCCCACGAGGTGCGCGCGCGGTTCGGCGCCTTCATCCGCGACCGGATCGATCCCGGGGCCGCGGAGCGCGACCGGACCGCGACGCCGCTCTCGCGGGAGCTCTTGCGCGAGGCCGGCGGGCTGGGCCTGCTCGGCTTCACCGTTCCGGCGAGCGCCGGCGGCGCGGGGCGCTCCTGGCGCGAATGGGGCTGGGTCCTCCACGAGATCGGCTACCTCTCGGGCGACACCTCGTTCCCCATGCTGCTCGCGTACCTGGGCACGCTGTCCAGGATGCTGTTCGACACCGGCCGCGACGACGTCATCCATCGCTACGTGCGGCCCATGGTGGCGGGCGACCGCTTCGGCGGGTTCGCGTGGAGCGAGGGGCACGATCCCTTCGCGTTCCAGACCACCGTCGAGGAGACCCCCTCCGGCTACGTCCTCGACGGCGTGAAGGGGCCGATCGCCGACGGGCTCATCGCCGACGTCTTCATGGTGTTCGCGCGCGATCGCCGCACCGACGATCTGGTGACGGTGCTGGTCGAGCGCGACGACCCCGGCGTCAGCCTGACCCCCTACCCCGCCACCGGGCTGCGCGCCGCCGGGATGGCGCGCCTGCGCCTGGATCGCGTTCCGCTGCCGCGCGGGCGCGTGCTGGTCTCGGCCGACGGGCTCAGCTACGGGCAGCGGTTCCTGAACGAGCGCCGCCTGGAGATGCCGTGCTGGGCGCTGGGGCGAATGCGCGCGCTGCTCGAGACGTGCGTCGCCGAGCTGGCGGAGCGGCTCCGTTACGGCTTGCCCTTGACCGAGATGCAGACCATCCAGGCCGCGGTCGGCCGGATGCACGCCGGCGTCGAGACCTCGCGCATGGTCCTCGACCACGTCCTGGCGAGGATCGGCGACGGCCTGCACGATCCGCTGTGGGACCCGCCGCTGGCGCTGGCGAAGTACCACGTGATCCGCGAAGCCCTGGGGATGTGCCGCACGCTGCAGGACATCCTGGGTGGCGCCGCCGTGTTCCAGGCGGCGCCCTACGAGCGCGCCATCCGCGACCTGTCCTGCCTGAACGCGATCGCGGGGACGATGCTCACCATCGAGGTCGACCTCGGAGTTCTGACCGTCGGCGACGTCGAGCTCCGGCGCCGCCCCCGTCCGAAGCGCCACGACCAACCGAAAGGAGAGCCATGAAGATCACGCTGTCCGGAAACCTGCTCCGGTTCTCGAAGTTCCAGAGGGAGATCGACGTACCGGGCCCGACGGTGGCAGAGGGCCTCACCCGCCTGTGCGGCGACATGCCGCAGCTTCGTCCGGTCCTGCTCGACGGCGCCGGGCACCTGCGCAAGGTGCACCGCCTGTTCGTCAACCGCGACCAGCTCATGAACGACGAGCTGGGCCGCCCGGTGGGCGAAGACGACGAGGTCATGATCCTCACCGCCATCGCGGGCGGGTGACCCATGCCCCGGATCATCTCCGTCGAGGTCGTCTCGGACACCGGCCACTTCACGCCTCTCCAGCTTCAGCCCCGCGCCGTCCTGTCGCTGGCGTTCAACGGGCTGGCCCACTGGCTGCGCGAGCACCTGGTCAGCTTCCCGCGGCTCATCGCCGAGCAGCGCACGTCGGTGGTGATCCTGGCGGCCGGCATCACGTACGAGGCGCCGTGCCGCTTCTTCGACGGCGACGGCTTCTCGGTGCGTGCGTCGCTCCAGGCACGGCGCCAGGCCAGCCGGGCCGAGCTGGACGTCGAGATCCACGGCCCGCAAGGGCGCGCGGCCACCGCCCGTATCCTCCTGTGTCCCGTGAGGATCGAAGATCCGGTGTCCCTGGCCGCCTCGCCCGCGCCCTTCCCTGCGCCGGTGCTCGCGCGGTTCCGCCCCGACGAGGTCGATCCGACGTCGCCCGCTCGGCCGCTGGTGGCGCTGCAGGAGGAGGTGGCACGCCACGGCGAGCTGCTGGCCACGGCCCGGCGCCCCTTCACCCTGCACCGCCACCTGTGCGAGGTGGCCGACCAGTGGGCCTTCTTCGAGGTGCCCGGCTTCATCGGCGCCAGCCGCGAGGCGCTGGCGCTGGCCCGGGGTGGCGACGTTCCGCTGCTCCGACAGGCGTTCGGCGAACCGCTGCGGCGCCTGGAGATCGAGCTCTCGCGGCCCTACTTCTGGCTCGAGGACGGGCTGGTCGAGACGAGCGCGTATCGCCTGAACGATCGCCTGGCGATGATCCACCGGCTGTCCTCGAACCTTCCCGGCGGCGACCAGCATGGCATCGCCGTCGAGATCTTCTGACGCTAGTGCACCGCCGTCGAAATAGCGTCAACGCTGCGCCGACGATCCGACGGTCCCGCTTCGTTGCTCCTCCTCACCATACCGCCGGGTATGCCTCGTCGTCGCGCCTCGCGGGCCCGC
>Ga0068853_100005111_pt1 | contig 10251 bp, 6 predicted proteins | sample KBSCornC32_FD_65655 | JGI IMG/M metagenome (GOLD analysis project Ga0068853, IMG submission 65655) | Corn rhizosphere microbial communities from Kellogg Biological Station, Michigan, USA - KBS Corn C3-2 | ecosystem: Host-associated > Plants > Roots > Rhizosphere > Soil ... | reverse complement strand
CTTCGAGAACGGGCTCGACACGGCGACCTGGACGACGTCGAAGTCAGGAGACGCGACGCTGGCGGTCGACGAGATGCGCGCCGCGCGCGGGTCGAAGGCGCTGCACTTCAAGACGACGGCCGGCGACTTCGCGTACATCACGGAGAAGAAGTCCTTCCCGGCCACGAACAACACGCTCTACGGGCGCATGTTCGTGTGGTTCGAGGACGACATCGCCACCACCGGGCACTTCAGCCTGGCCGAGGCCGGGGGCGGGACCGAGACGGAGGCGCGCTTCGGCGGTCAGTTCCAGGTCTTCGGGGTCGGCAACGACGGTGGCCCGTCGGGCGACTGGACCGACACGGACGACCGGAAGAAGCTGATCCCGTCCAAGACCTGGATCTGTGCCGAGTTCGAGCTCAAGGGCGACACCAGCGAGTTCCGCGTGTGGTGGGACGATCAGCCCCGCACGGCCCTGACCACGGGCGCCACCAAGCACCAGGGCTACGTGATGCCGACGTTCAAGTCTCTCTGGTTCGGCTGGTGGATGTACAACATGAAAGAGCCGCAGGAGCTCTGGATCGACGAGATCGCCGTCGACTTCAAGCCGATCGGCTGCGCCAGGTAGCGGCGTCTGCGACGGCGGCCCGCCGTTCGATTCTCGTTCAGGAGGCGGCGTGCCAGCCGCTGTTGCGGGGGCGGGCCTCGGAGGAGCTCCCGCCGGCGCGGTTGTGCCCGTTCAGCGCGACGACCGAGCCCCGGCCGTCGTCGTGACGTCCGGATCGGCCGGCGCTGCTGGCGCCATCGCCGGTCTTGAAGCCGGAGACCAGGCGCTGGAGCCCGGCCGCGAGCGAGGCCAGCTCGGCGGCGGCGGTCTCGGTCTCGCCGGTGCCGGTCGACGTGCTGCGCGCGGTCTCGGCGACCTTGCCGATGTTGCCGGTGATCTCGCCGCTGGAGGCGGCCACGTGGTTGATGTTGCGTCCGATCTCGCTGGCGGTGGCGGCCTGCTCTTCGACGGCGCTCGCGACCGAGGTCTGGATCTCCTTGATGCGATTGATGATGGTCGCGATCTCGGTGATGGCGTCGACGGCGCCCTTGGTGCTGGCCTGGATGCTGTTGATCTTGACGCTGATGTCCTCGGTGGCCTTGGCGGTCTGCTTGGCCAGCTCCTTGACCTCGTTCGCGACGACGGCGAAGCCCTTGCCCGCCTCGCCGGCGCGCGCGGCCTCGATGGTCGCGTTCAGGGCCAGCAGGTTGGTCTGCTCGGCGATCGAGGTGATGACCTTGACGACCACGCCGATCTGGGCGCTGCCCTGACCGAGGTCCTGCACGGCGCTGTTGGTGTGGCGTGTGATCTCGACGGCGTTGGCGGCGACGCGCTCGGCCTCGGTGGTGTTCTTCGAGATCTCCTTGATGCTGGCGCTCATCTGTTCGGCGGCGGCCGCCACCGACTGGACGTTCACGTTGATCTCGGAGCTGGCCTCGGAGACGCTCGAGGCCTGGCGCGAGGTCGCCTCGGCGTTGCCGGCGAGCTGGCGGCTGATCGCGGTGAACTCCTCGGCCGAGGCCGACAGGGTCTGCGACGTCGCGCCGATCTCGCGGAGGGTGGTGTTCATCTTGCCGACGAAGCGGTTGAACGAATGCCCCATCCGTCCGTACTCGTCGGCGCTGGAGTCGTCCATCCGCTGCGTCAGATCGCCGTCGCCGTCGGCGATGTCTTCCATGCGGGCGACCAGCGCGTTCAACGGGCGCAGCACGCCGCGCGCGATGGCGAAGGTGATGGACGCGACGACCACCAGGATGACCACCGCCAGGATCCAGCCCAGACGGACGCGGTCCTCGGCGGCCTTGATGATGTCCGCCTCCACCTTCGTGCCGCGCGCGCTGGCCATGGCCGAGACCTCGTCGATGACGTGGCGGTGCGCCTCGTACGCCGGGGCCAGTCTCTTCGAGAGGATGTCGTGAGCGGCGGCTTGATCGCCGCGCACGACGGTCGGGATCAGCTCGTTGTCGCGGACGTCGAAGAAGGCCGTCGCGGGATGATAGGCCTTCTCGGTCAGCAGGTCCTTCAGTTGCCCCGCCTCCAGGTTCTTCAACCAGTACTCGCGGCGGGTGTTGTATTCACCGCGCAGGTTGCGGCCGCGCTGGATCAGATCGTTTCGTTTGGCCGGGTCGGTCTCGTAGACGAGCTGATGAGCGATCAGGAAGGACTCGACCACGTAGAGGGGCGGGGGGAGGACGTCGGCCACCACGTCCTTCATCGCCGTGATCTCCTGGTACGGCCCGCTGCCAATCCGCGTCGAGCGCATGCCATTCTCGGCCAAGGCGCAATAGCCGCCGAGGCCGGCCACGAAGATGACGAGCAGAATCGAAAATTTGGTCTTGAGGGGCAGGTTCCGCATCTGGGCCTCGAGGTGAGATGAGCTGGGCTCGCCCAGGCCATCGACAAGTCGAGGTACGACCTTGAGAAATCAGCGGAGCGGGCGGATCACGAGGTTGTCGAAGAACACCTCGGACTCCCAGTCGTCGAAGGCCAGATACTCGTGTCCCCGCCCGCCCAGCGGTTGCGGGTCTTGCCAGGCGAGGAAAGGCACGCCGTCGATCTGCCAGTCGATGAGGCCGGCCTTGCGGGTGATCAGGAAGTGATAGGTGTGACCCGGGATGACGCGGGGCTCGGTCCGCGTGACCTTGCGACCGTCGTCGTGCTCGTTGCCGCGGCAGATGATGGACAGCGTGTTGCGCCACCCGCCGAAGATCAGGACGTAACCCGACGCCGTGTAGGCGCCCTGGTCGGGATCGAACGAGACGCCGTCCCCGAACAGCTCGAGCTTGATGTCGCCCGCGGGGCTGTTCGCGACGGCGTCGACCTCGATCACCACGTCGGCCGGCAGGCGCTTGCGCAGCCAGAGGGGGTGGTTGTGCGCGCCCGCGGCGACCAGGCGGCCGTTGTCGATGCGATAGCCTCCGCCGGTGTCCCGCCACGAAGGGCCCAGCTCGGGCTGATCGAAGCTGTCGCTCCACTCCGAGGTGATGAGCTCGTCCTTCGGCCGGCATCCCGACGCGAAGGCGGCGCCCGCCAGCAGGGCCAGCGCCAGCGCCTTTCGGAGCCCGATCATCACCACACCATAGCGACGGCCTGAAAGCGCAGCAAGGCGGGCAAGGCGGCGACTTCAGCCCGGCTCGAAGCGGGCGCCGCCGGAGGGCGAGGTGGCCTGCAGGTCGAGGACCAGGCGGCCGGCCGTCCCTTCGGTCGGACCGCCGGTGGGGTGCCAGGTCGCCTTGCGGGTCTTGCCCTTCGAGACGAGATCGCGGAGCTGGGCGTCCGTGAGACGACGGCCGGCGGTCTCGAACCAGACCACGAACGAGCAGCCCTCTCGCCAGCGCCCGCATCCCCAGCCGCGCTTGCCCGTGACCAGGCTCCCCTGTTTGCACCGAGGGCAGACGAGCGGGGCGGGCGTCGTCGCGGTGGCGGCGGGCGCGGTCGCGGCGGGCGGGTTCGGCGGAGGTGGGGGAGGCGAGGGCGCCCCGGGCCTCGGGCTCGAGCGCTCGCCGGCGGAGCTGGGCGGCGGTGCCGGTCCCCGCCGGATCGCGTCCACGACCTCGCCCACGTACCGGGCGATGTCGTGCATGAAAGCGGGGCGCGTGTCCTGCCCGCGCGCGATCCGGGCGAGCCGCGCCTCCCAGGCGCCCGTGAGCTCGGGAGACGCGAGGCTGGCGACCGGGAGCCCCTCGACGAGGCCGATGCCGAGCGCCGTCGGGATCAGCTGCTTTCCCTGACGCCCCAGGAACTGGCGGCGCACGAGCGTCTCGATGGTGGCCGCGCGCGTGGCGGGCGTGCCGAGCCCGGTGTCCCTCATGGCGGCGCGGAGCTGCTCGTCCTCGATGGTGCGGCCGGCGAACTCCATCGCGCCGAGCAGCGTGGCCTCCGTGTGGCGGGGGGGCGGCTTGGTCTGCTTCGCGACGCGCTCGAACGAGCCGTCGAGGCGCTGTCCTTCGGTCAAAACGGGCAGGGTCGAAGCGGGCTCGGCCTCAGGCTCGGCGTCGCGATCGGCGCGGGTGGCCCCGGCGCGCGGCGCGCGGGCGGCGCCGCCCGGCTGGCCGTCGCCAGGCGCCGCGCCGTCGCCGAGCTGCGCCACCTCCTGCCAGCCGGCGACCAGGCGGACCCGGCCGCGCGCCGTGAACCGATCGGGCGGCGGCGGCACCGCCGTCAGGAGCGCCTCGTCGGGGGTGAGGGCGCCGGTGGAGTCAGCCGCCGGCGCGCGCGCCGCGCCCGGCGCTCCGACGCGAACGACGACCTCGGTCAGCGCGAACTCGGCGTCGGGGAAGAAGGCCCCGAGGAAGCGCCGCACCACCAGATCGTAGATGCGCCGCTCGTCGAGCTCCAGCGCCTCGGCTCGCGCGGTCTTCCCCGTCGGAATGATGGCGTGGTGATCGCTCACCTTCGCGTCGTCGAAGACGCGCTTCGATCGGGGCGTCGGCGCCTCCAGCAGACGGCCGGCGAAGGGCGCGTAGTCGGGCACCTGCGCGAGCCCGCGGAACAGCTTCGGCATCTCTTCGACGAGGTCGCTCGACAGATGCCGCGAGTCGGTTCGCGGATAGGTGAGGAGCTTGTGGCGCTCGTAGAGGGCCTGCGCGGCCTCCAGGGTGCGCGTGGCGCTCAGGCCCCAGCGTCGGTTGGCCGTCCTTTGCAGCGACGTGAGGTCGAAAAGCTGCGGCGGTGGCTCGTGACTCTTGCGGGCGTGGATCTTCTCGACGACGGGACCGTCGAGATCGGTGGCGCGCGGGCGCGCGGACGTACGGGCCAGGATCTGGTCGGCCAGCTCTGCGCGGGCCAGGCGGGTGGCCGTCCCCTTGCCGGTCGGGGAGGGTGTGCTCCAGCCCGCCGTGAACGCGACTGGGGGCGACGTGCCACCGGCGCCGGCGCCGTCACGGCCCTCGCTCGTCCCCCCGCCGGGAATGCGGAAGGTGCCGCGCACCTCCCAGTAGTCCTGCGGGCGGAAATTCGTGATCGCGCGTTCGCGCGTGACGACCAGCGCCAGGGTGGGCGTCTGCACGCGTCCGATGGAGTAGAGGGGGGCGCCGTGGGCGGCGTGCTGTCCGCCTTTGCCGCCTTTTGCACCTTGGCCGCCGCGGCCGCGCCGCCAGGGCGGCCGCGCCGCCTCGCCGCCCACGGAGGCCGCCCCCTTGGCAGACTGGACGGGGGCGCCACGGTCGGCGTCGTCATCGCCGCCGGCACCTCCTCGTCCCGCGCCCTCGAACCGGCGGGCCACCGTGACGGCGCGGGTGGCGTTCATGCCCACCAGCCAGTCGGCCTCCGAGCGGCAGCGGGCCGCGTCGCCGAGCGCGTCGTAGTCGCGGCCCGGCTTCAGCGCCGCGAAGCCGCGCGCGATGGCCTCGTCGGTCATCGACGAGATCCAGAGCCGCCGCACCGGCAGCCGCGCGCCCGCCAGCTCGTAGACGTAGCGGAAGATGAGCTCGCCTTCGCGGCCGGCGTCGCAGGCGTTCACCACCTCTGAGAACCGCCGGTCGCGCAGGAGCTCGCGCACCGCGCGGAGCTGGTCGCGGGTCCCGGCCACGGGCCTCAGCTTGAAGCTCGAGGGGATCATCGGCAGCGTGTCCAGGCGCCACGCCTTCCAGCGCGTGTCGTAGGCCACGGGCTCCTCGAGCTCGACGAGGTGTCCGATGCACCAGGTGACGACCCGCTTCCCGTCGGCGATGGCGTGCCTGCCGGCGCCCCGCACGCCGAGCACGCGCGCGAGATCGCGCGCCACCGACGGCTTTTCGGCGATCACGAGCTGCATGGGGCCCCCAGCATACCGAGTTATCGCTCGACCGCCGCGGAAGGTGCGCGGAGGCGCCTCGAAGAGGGAGATGCACGCTCGCCGAGCTGCCGCCGTCGTCGCGTGTTTGTCTCCAAGGAGAGGCCCCGAAGGTGATAGGAGTGACCTCGACTTCATGAGATGGCTCGTTCCGATGGTGGTGGTGGCCGGCCTGGGGGCGGGGTGGACGGCGCCGGGCCTGGCGCGCGCAGAGGAGCCTTCCGCAGCCTCGCCGGTCCTGGTGACGATCGTGGTCGATCAGCTGGCGGCGTGGATGGCGGACGAGCGATGGCCGTCGCTGCCCGCCGACGGTGGCTTCGCGCGCTTGCGGCGCGAGGGGCTGTACGTGCGCGAGCTGCGGTACGCGCACGCCGCGACCGACACGGCGCCCGGCCACAGCGCGCTCTACACGGGCGCGGTGCCGCACGACAGCGGTATCGTCGCCAACGAGGTGATCCTCGCCGACGGTGCGGCGCCCGTGTCGGTGCTGGCCGACCCGGCGAGCCGCGTGCTGGCGCCTGCGCCGGCCGCGGAGGTGAGCGGCAAGAGCAGCAGCTCGCTCGCGCGCCTGAGGGTACCGACGCTGGCCGATCGACTGCGGGAGGCGCGCCCCGAGGCGGTCGTGGTCAGCCTCTCCCTGAAGGATCGCGGCGCGCTGTTCGGCGCGGGACGCCACCCGACGGCGGCGATCTGGTTCGATCCGGAGCTGGCGTCGTTCGTGACCTCCACCGCGATCGCCGCGGAATTTCCCGCGTGGGCGCAACGTCCCGGCGACGGCGCGGCGGTGCGGACGGCCATGGCGCGGTCCTGGGACGTGGCGGATCGCGCGTGGGTCACCGCCCACGCCGAGACGGGCGACGACGCGCCGGGGGAGGGGGACTACCTGGGCCTCGGCAAGACCTTCCCGCACGCCCCGACGTCGGCCAGGGCGTTGCGGGCGACGCCGATGGGCGACGATCTGCTGTTCGCGCTGGCGGACGCGGCTGCGACCGAGATGGCGCCACGGGTGCGGGCGGCGGGTGGCGGCCAGCCTTTCTTGCTGGCGCTCTCGCTGTCGTCGCACGATTACGTCGCGCACGTCTTCGGGCCGCACTCGTGGGAGGCGTGGGACGAGCTGGCGCGGGTCGATCGGGGGCTCGCGCGGCTGCTGGCGCGCCTCGACGAGCTGTTCGGCGCCGACGGCTACGCGGTCATGTTGACGGCGGATCACGGCAGCAACGCGCTGCCCGAGCTGGCGCGCGCGGCGAGCCCCTGGTGCCGGACCGCGCCGGCGGCGGCCGCGGCGAAGGCGCCCGGCACGCCGCGGTCCGACCACTGGCAGCGGACGTGCGGCTCTCGTCATCGGCTGTTGGCGGCCGAGGTGATCCCCGTGCTCGAGGCCCACCTCGGCGACGTGATGAAGGGGGGCGACGGAGGCTCGGGCGGCGGCGGTCCGGACGGCGGTGGTCCGTGGGTGTCGGGGATGTCCGATCCGCTGCTCTACTTGACGGCGCGCGGGCGGGCGTTGCCCCCGGAGGGGCGGCGGAAGCTGCTGCGCGCCACCGCCGACTTCTTGCAGCCTCGCTTCGGGATCGCTCACGTGCTCGATCTGCGGGCGACGGCCGCGCGCTGTCCGGCGCTGGCCGACGAATCGTGGCGCGCGCTGGTCTGTCGGGCGAGCCAGGCCGGCGGCCCCGGTGACTTCTACTTCGTGGTCGAGCCTGGGACGTTCGCCGATCCCCGCCTGGCCGTCGGCGCGGGGACCAGCCACGGATCGCCGTACCTCTACGATCGCGCGGTGCCGCTGCTGGTGCGGGCGCCGGGGCGGGTGCCGCCGGGGCGGGTGCGCGCGCAACCGGTGGCGTTCACCGCCTTCGCGCGGACGGCGGCGACCTTGCTGGGGATCGCGCCCCCGCCTGCCGCCGCGGCGGGGGAGGATCTGGCCCGGCGATAGCCGCGTCGCGGATCATTTGACATCACCGCGGCGCTCGTCGAAGGTGAAAAACTCCGGAGGCTGCGTGCGTCACCCTCAGACCTGTCGACCATGAACCTCGATGTTCGCACCGCCCTGGGGATCGTCGTCGCCGCCTGCGTGGCGGGCGCCGGCCTCGGAGCGGCCGGCTGCGGCGACCTGCGCACCAACCTGGAGAACGCCGGCGGCAGGGCCGGTACCGCGGCCGGAGGGGCCGCGGGGTCTTCGGAAGGCGGACATTCGGGAGCGGGTGGTCGGCCGAGCACGGGTGGGGTGGCAGGCGTCGGGGGCAGCGTCGGCTCCGTCGGCGGGGCCGGCGGTGCGCCTCCCGAGACGGGGGCGACCGGTGGTGCCGGGGTGATCGCGGGGCGTGGAGGGACGACGCCCGGGACGGGAGGCTCGGGGGCGATGGGGGGGCGAGCTGCCGACGGTGGTCGGAGCGGCGCCGGCCTGGGCGGTGGAGGAGTCACCGGTTCCGGCGGGACGGGCGCGACTGGTGGAATCGGAACGACGGGTGGCAGAAGCGGGGCCGGCGGCCGCGGAGCCGGCACGGGCGGCGTGATGGGCAGCGGCGGCGCCGGCACGGGTGGCGCGGTGGGCACCGGCGGGTCCGCCACCGGCGGCGTGATGGGCACCGGCGGGATCGGCTCGGGCGGCGCGGCGGCTGGTGGCAGGACCGGAGGTGGCGGCACCGCCGGCGCGGGCACGGGTGGCGCCTCAGGCGCCGGCGCGGCGGGAAAGGGCGGCGCCGCGGGCGGCAGCGGAGGGGCTGGTTGCCAGCCGCTGTATGGCCGGTGCGCTCCGGAGAAGTGGTGCAATGAAGAGGGGCGCTGTGTCCCCGTGCTCTCTGACTTCTCGGTGTGTGTCGACCATGGCCAGTGCTCGAGCAACTCCACCTGTATGAACAACGCTGGCAACACGGACACCGTCTGCTGCCCGCCCTCGTGCAACATGGGCGGATCGTGTCAATGCTGATGGGGCGGGGGCACGAACCGGCTGAGCTGCGGTCGGACGAGCGTGAGCCGAACCTGCGGTTGGATGTGCGGTCGTCCTCCGGGCGGTCGGGCTCACCTCGGATCGCCCGCACGCTCCTGGTCATGGTGATCGTCGAAGGGTTCTTGGTGTTCGGGCTGCGCGCGCGATCGGCCCACGCGCAGAGCGCCGTCGATCAGGCCGAGGCCCAGATCCGACAAGGGACCGAGCTGCGCCACCAGAATCAGGACGCGCGGGCCTTACCGTACTTCGAGCGCGCGTACGAGCTGTCACGGAACCCGCGGACGGCGGCGCAGCTCGGCCTGGTGAAGATGGCGCTCGGCTACTGCGTGGACGCCGAGCGCCTGCTGGGCGAGGCGCTGGCGGTGCCCGACCACCCCTGGATCGAGCGCAACCGCGAAACGCTGGAAGGGACGCGCGTGAAAGCGCGACAGAACATCGGCGAGGTCGCCGTCTCGGGAACCCCGGCCGGGGCCGAGGTCCTCATCAACGGTCACTCCGTCGGCAGCCTGCCGCTCGCTGCGCCGGTGCGGCTCGACAAGGGCCCGGCCGAGATCCTGGTCCGGGCGCCCGGCCACCTCCCGATCACGCGAAGTCTCGCGATCACCGCCGGGGCGCGCGAACACCTGACCGTCGCCCTCGGGCCGGCCTCGTCTTTACCCGCGCCTCCGACCCCGACAGCCTCGTCACCGCCACTGGCTCCTCCGTCGCCGCAGTCCCCGGCTTCCTCACCGGACGTCGCGCCGTCACCCTCCGCGCCCCCGCTCCGACCGCTCGCCTTCACCGCCGCCGGGCTCGCCGCCGCAGGCCTGGCCTTCGGCGTCGTCGAGACCGTGATCGCCTCCCGCCGGATCGACGACTTCAACAATCACACGGCGCCGATCTCCGGGGATCCGAGCCACCGCGCGCCCGACTGCGAGACCAGCCAGCTCAACGCCGATTGTCGCGCCCTCCGTGACGCCCACGATCGCGCGCGGAACCTGGCCATCGTCGGCTACGTCGGGGCCGGGGTCTTCGCGGCGACGTCGGCGGTGCTGTTCGTATCGGCGCAGCGAAGCGCCAGCGAGCCCGCACGCCAGACCGATCCGCGCCTCGCGTGCGCGCCGGTCCTTCCCGGCGCGGGCGTGACGTGCCGGCTCGCGTTCTGAGGCAATCTGGCCGCGGAGCCTTGGTAAGCTCCGCGCTCGCATGTCCACGCCGAAGCCTCTGGTCGAGCACATCTACGTGGCGGATCCCCGCGCGCACGTCTTCGAAGGCCGCGTCTATGTCTACCCCTCGCACGACATCGACGCGGGCGTGCCGGAGGACGACGAAGGCAGCCACTTCGCGATGGACGACTACCATGTGCTGTCAATGGATCGCGTGGGCGGCCCCGTGACCGATCACGGCGTGGCGCTGCACCTGCGCGACGTCCCGTGGGCCGACCGGCAGCTCTGGTCCGAGGACGCGGCCTGCCGCGACGGGCGCTATTACCTGTACTTTCCCGCCAAGGACCGCGCCGGCATCTTT
>Ga0068853_100005110_pt1 | contig 10251 bp, 1 predicted proteins | sample KBSCornC32_FD_65655 | JGI IMG/M metagenome (GOLD analysis project Ga0068853, IMG submission 65655) | Corn rhizosphere microbial communities from Kellogg Biological Station, Michigan, USA - KBS Corn C3-2 | ecosystem: Host-associated > Plants > Roots > Rhizosphere > Soil ... | reverse complement strand
GCTCTTCTCGAAGAACGTTAGCGTCGCGAGTGTGCGCTGGATCGCCGCCTCCATGCTCATCAAGTCGCGCTCCACGGCGACCGGATACGCGGCGAGCGCCAAGCCCGTGGCGGCAATGCTGGCCGGCCAGTCGGCTATATCCTTGTCCCGCACGAGTCCAGTGACCGGATCGGTCTCTTTCTCGAAATACTTGAACGACCGGGTCTGCAGATGCTGCAGGTCGCGAGGGAGGGCATGCTTGATCGACCGGGAACGCACGGGCGCATCGAAGTCCATTTCAGGGAAGTGCGGCACCGAAAACGGCCGAGGAAGCCGAGCACGGCAGTCCTGCAGTGCGCGTCGACGCCAGGCGATGCATTAGGTACAGACACGCTCGGGCATGCTGAAGTTTCCTAGTGGAGCTCATTGATGACCTCGTTCGCACCGGCTGCATCCGTTGTACGCCGAACCTGTCTTCTTTCCAACGGCAACTACAGCGTGATGTTGAGCGACAGCGGTTCGGGATTCAGTCGCTGGCGCGACGTATCGGTCACTCGGTGGCGCGAAGACATGACGTGCGATCCCTGGGGCACGTATTTGCTCGTGCGAGACGAGCGAAGCGGTGCCGCGTGGTCCACAACGCGACAGCCCTACGGGACCGAGTCGTGTGACGCGACGGCATTTCGTGCTGGGCACGCGCAGTTCATGCGGCGGATCGACCTGTTGGAGAGCACATTGGAAGTGGCGGTGGCTCATGACGGTGACATCGAGGTCAGGCGGATTGCGCTCAGCAATCAAGACGACGTACTGCGCGATCTATCGCTGACTTCGTACGCCGAATTGGTCCTGGGCCCCGCAGGCGCCGATGATTCGCACCCGGCATTCTCCAAGATGTTTGTGCAAACCGAATGGAACGCACAGCACCAGGTATTGCTCGCCACACGGCGCCGCCGGTCCAAAAGCGAACCGGAGGTCTGGGTCGCCTCGGCTTTGCAGTGCGTCGGCGCTTCGGTCAGCGCAACCGTCGAATACGAAACGGACCGCGCGCAATTTCTTGGACGCTGCCGCACACTGCGCAATGCGCAAGCAATGCAGCCCGGGGCGCGTCTCGCGCACAGCATCGGTTGCGTACTCGATCCGATTTTTAGCCTGCGTCAGCACTTTGCGCTCGCCCCGGGCGCGAGCATTCAATTCCTGCTGTGGACATGCGTCGCGAGTTCGCGCGAGGGCGCATTGGCCCTTACGGCACAGCTGCACGACACCGAAGCGGCAGAGCAACTCTTTGCGGGTGCGGCGCGCTTCGCAGTCGCGGAGCAGTCGCGGTTGGATATCGATGAAACCCGAGGGGCGCGATATGCACGTTGGCTCAGCGCACTGCTCGTCAGCGACGCGCGATGCCGCGGACGACCGGACATAGCGACACGCGGACGGGGTGGTCCGCCTACGCTATGGCCTCTCGGCATCTCCTGCGATCGTCCGATTATTCTGCTCCGCCTTGGAGGCGCTCATGACCTTCCGAAAGCCCACGATGTACTGCTTGCTCAAACGCTTTGGCGAAGTCAGCGGTTCGCTGTCGACGTGGTATTGCTCAATGCGGTCGAGGGGCCTGCCGGCGATCGACTGCAGCGAACGTTGACCTCGTTGGTGGACGCACATAAAAGTAGCGAGGCGGCCGACAACACCGCCAAAGCGGAGTTGTTTGCCTTGCGCGAGGCTGCACTGGGCGACGACGCGCGCAACGGACTGCATACAGTTGCCCGAATTGTGCTCGATTCTGCAAGTCCGGCGTCTGACCCTGACGCGTTCAATACCTCGCCATCGGCGCCGATGCCGGCGATCCGCGCCAGCAGGCCCGTTTCAACCGCCGAGGCGCTTTCGCCAAATGCCTTGGAATTTGACAATGGCCTGGGAGGTTTCAGTCGGCACGGGCGTGCCTATCACGTTTCTCTCACCGGCGAGCGTTTCACACCGGCGCCATGGATCAACGTGATCGCAAATCCATCGTTTGGCTTTTTTGTCTCGGCTGAAGGCGGCGGCTATGCATGGGCCACCAATAGCCAACAAAATGCGCTCACGCCTTGGCCGAACGATCCTGTCAGCGACACGCCCCACGACGTGATCTACCTGCGGGATCGCGACAATGGCGCGCTGTGGAGCGCCACTGCGTTGCCGATTCGCGTCGGCGACGCGACGTATGCGGCGACCCACGAGAAGGGCTGCAGCACGTTCACGACCAATGCACACGACATCGAGGTTGAACTCACGATCGGTGTGGCGATGGCCGATCCGGTCAAGATCTCGCGGCTGCGCATTTCGAACCGCTCGGCGCGAACACGCCGACTCTCCATCACCGGCTATGTTGAGTGGACGTTGGGCGCCAATGGCAGCGTGTCGGCGCCTTTCGTGGTCACCGCGCGGGATTCTCGCACCGATGCTCTATTTGCGCGGAATGCTTGGCGCCCCGACTTTGCGGGAGACGTTGCATTCTTCGATATGGCGGGTTTGCAGCAGTCGATGTGTGGCGATCGCGGCGCATTCCTGGGCGCGTTGGGGACCATCGATCGCCCCGCGGCTTTGGGGCGAGACGATGCTTTGCCGGACCGTCTCGGCATGGGTCTGGACCCTTGCGGCGCGTTGCAAGTGCACATCGACCTTCCGTCGAACACGGCGTTCGAACTCGTGTTCTTGCTGGGTAATGCCGCGTCTGAAAGTGAAGCGCAGCAGTTGGTCGAAAAGTATCGTGCGGCTGACGTTGCAGAGGTGCTCGGCGTCGCGCTCGCGCATTGGCAGCGTCTCCTTGACGTCGTGCAGGTCCGCACACCCAGTCGGGCCATGGACGTCATGCTCAATGATTGGCTCCTGTACCAAGTGTTGAGCTGCCGCGTGTGGGGACGAACCGCTTACTACCAGGCGAGTGGCGCCTATGGCTTTCGCGACCAGTTGCAGGACGTCATGGCACTTTGCATCAGCCGGCCCGACCTCGCCCGGGAACACCTGATCCGCGCTGCGGGGCGTCAGTTCGCCGAGGGCGACGTGCAGCACTGGTGGTTGCCGCCAAGCGGACAGGGTGTACGCACGAAGATCAGCGACGATCGTGTCTGGCTTGCCTATGTTGCTGCCCACTATGTCGGCGTTAGCGGCGACGCCACGGTGCTCGACGAAGTTTCGCCGATCCTCGGCGGTCCCCAGATCCCCGATGGCGCGACCGATGTTTTTTTTCTGCCGACACCGACAAACCAGAACATCAGCGTCTACGAGCATTGCGCGAGGGCGCTCGATTGCAGCTTGACTCGGGGTCAACATGGTTTGCCCTTGATGGGGACCGGCGATTGGAACGATGGCATGAACGCGGTCGGCGCAGAGGGGCGCGGCGAAAGTGCGTGGCTCGGCTGGTTTCTCATTGCGACGCTCTCGGCATTCACCCCGTATGCCGAACAACGCGGCGAGACCGAACGCGTCCAGCGATGGGGCGCCTACATGAAAGACGTGCGCGCGGCGTTGGAGTCAGCATGGGATGGGCAGTGGTATCGACGCGGCTACTACGACGACGGTGCGCCGTTGGGTTCGGCGAACAACAAGGAATGCCGGATCGACGCCATTGCGCAATCGTGGAGCGTCATGGCCGGCTCCTCGAATCCTCGGCATCAAGCCGAGGCTATGGCTTCTGTCGAGCGGCTGCTCATCGATCCGCAAAATTGCATCGCCTGCTTATTCATGCCCCCCTTCGATCAGAACAGTGATGAAAACCCGGGCTACATCAAAGGTTATCCACCCGGTGTGCGCGAGAACGGAGGTCAATACACGCACGGTGCGATCTGGTCGATATTTGCCTGGGCGCAACTCGGTAAGGGCGATCGCGCCGCTGCGCTCTTTGATCTTTTGAACCCCATCCATCACAGCGACACCGCCGAAGGCGTCGCGCGCTATCGCGTCGAACCCTACGTGTCCTGCGCCGATGTTTATTCCGCAGCACCATGGATTGGGCGAGGCGGTTGGACTTGGTACAGCGGCTCGGCGGGGTGGCTATACAGGGCCGGACTCGAGTCCGTACTCGGGTTTCAGCTGCGCGGCAATCGGTTGCGCATCGATCCGTGCATTCCAAAAAACTGGGCGGGCTTCGAGCTCGCCTATGAGCATCGAGACGCGGCTCAGGTTGCGACACGCTATGAGATTCAAGTCACGAATCCAAATCGTGTCTCAAGCGGTGTCCAGCGCGTGGAGCTCGATGGCGATGTCTCGGTTGACGGCTCGGTTGCCCTATGCAACGACGGACGCACGCACAGGGTGACCGTCGCACTCGGCTAGACGTCGCGCCGGTGCTGAAGCGGGAAATCTACTTATTCGCACCCCGATTCTCTGCCCACCTGAAGCCTCCTCGAAATTTCGAGCCAGTTGAAAAGTAGAGTTCCGATCATCCAAGGAGCTGCGCATGAAGAAGTCGAAGTTCAGCGAGGAAGTTGACGCATGAATTGCAGGGCCAAACGCAACGCGCGACGCCATCTCGGGTACTCACTGGCGCTCAGCTCGATGCGCGGCGAACACGTGATCCTTGCGCACGTGACGCGAGGGTCGATGCGTCGCGCATGGCGCGCGGACTGGGCATGCATGAGCGAGCGAGAGCGTGCGTGAGTGATTTTCCTCGATGAGCTTGGGGGATTTTTCTGCATGCTCCGAAAGTGAGAATGAGTTCGCGGTTCTCGTGCGCGCCGTGCGGATTTCACATTGCGCTTACTTGAAAATGTTGTATACGACTTTCGATCGCTCGTGCGTACGGGGATTGCGCGCACGAAGTTTCGCGAAGCACATCGCAGGGTAAAGCTCCGTTCCGGTTCAGGGTGAATCGCCGGGACGCGCCGGAGCCGGGCTTGCGAGATCTGCGGAATCCGCGATGCCCGGCCGAGAAGGGATTCGACGCCGTGCGCGGCAAGGGGGAATGGAACGGCACCTACCGGCGATGCGAGACGCATCGCTGCGGACTGCTGCGGCTGCCACATCGCAAGATTGGGGAACAAAATGTACGAAGGAACGATGGACGTCGGCGGTCCGGCGCGCTCGAACACGGCAGTCGTAGCGGAACGATCGCGCAGGAAACCCGGTACAAGATCGTCCTTGTTTCTTTCGCGTGGTTGGCCCCGCCTGCTGCTCACGATAGGGTTCTTCTTCGGGGCAGCCACGGCGCATGCCGCCGTCACGGTGAACAAGACCTTCTCGCCGTCGTCGATGACGGTCGGCGGCACTTCGACGATCACGATCACGCTTGGCAACACCGGCACGTCCGCGGCGACCGGAACGGCCTTCACCGACACCTTGCCGGCGGGACTCAGCGTCGCCTCGCCGAGCAACGTCGCCACGACCTGCGGCGGCACCGCGGCAGCGACACCGGGCGGCAGCACGATGTCATTGAGCGGCGGCACGATCGCGGCCAGCGGCGGCACCTGCACGGTCACGGCCGCAGTCACCGCCAGTACCCTCGGCAACTACACGAACACGATTCCTGCCGGCGGCGTGACGAGCTCGGAAGGCAGCAACGGTTCGGCCGCATCGGCGACACTTGCCGTCATCACAAGACAGCCGATCACGGGCAGCGGTTCGATCAGTTGGCCACCCGGATTCGGCGGCAATCTGAAGGGCAACGGTCCGCCCGCACCGTTCATCTTGACGATCAACGATCCGAACACGTTGGCGCTGACAAACGTCGGGCTGACCTTTTCGCTGACGCAGCCGGTGCTCGCTTTCGGTGCACCGTCCAATCTGAGTACGACCTGCGGCGGCACCGTGACGCTGAATACGGCGGCCAGGACGGGCACGCTGTCGGGCGGCACGATTCCGGGCAACGGCAACTGCAAGATCCTGTTCGACATCGTTGCGGCCCAGCCGAACACCTACTTTTACGGCAACGCGTTCGTTTCGATTGCGGCCAGCAACATCACGGACGATCAGGGAATCACGAACACCGCCGCGATCAACATTGCGATGGGCACGCAGACCGGATCGCGCGTCGACAAAAGTTTCTTGCCGACCTCGATCATCAGCGGCGGCACGTCGACGCTGACGCTGACGATCCACAATCTCAATTTTTCGACGCTGTCGCCGATCGACTTGACCGATACGCTGCCGAGCGTGGCGGCAGGCGCGATGATCGTGGCGCCCGCACCCAACGCCTCCACGACCTGCGGCGGTACGCTGACCGCGACGGCAGGATCGAACAATGTGCAGCTTTCGGGCGGTTCGCTGCCTTCAGTGCCGCAGAACGCCAGCAACTCGGTGACCTGCACGATCAAGGTCGACGTCGTCGGCACGAATACCGGCACGACGGCGATCAATCTGACCAATTCGATTCCGGCGGGCAACTTCGCCGGGGTCAATTATCCGGCGGTGGCGACCAATTTGACGGTGACGCCGAACCAGCCGCTCTTCGGCTCGAGGAAGGCGATCGCCAACGAATATTATGCAGGCGCACTGGTCGGCACACCCGGCACCGTGCATGCGATGATCATCACGCTGACCAATCCGGCGAGCTCGCCGGTCACGGTCACGTCGCTCACCGATGATCTGACCACGATGGGCACAGGTTTCACGGTGGCCGCGACCCCGGCGCCGTCGACCACCTGCGCGGGCGGCACGGTAAGCGCGCCAGCAGGCGGCACCCTGATCGCGATGTCGGGCGGAGCGGTTCCGGCCGGGGACGGCACGACCTCGGGTACGTGCACCGTGACGGTCGCCATCTATGTTTCGATGATCCCGGCCGTGCTGGGTAACCACTACAACACGATCCCGCCCGGCAACATCGTCACGAGCACGGGCAGCAACGTGACGGCCATTTCGTACGGCGTCGGCTTCGTCACGCCGATGGCCATCGGCAAGTCGTTCAGTCCCGCTGCGGTCAATCCAGGAGGAAGGTCGAAACTGACGATCAGCTTCAATCGCAACGTGAGGCTCAACGAAACGGGCGTCGATGGGCTGACGAACATCAGCGACACCGATACGTTGCCCGCAGGCATCGTCATCGACACGCCATCCGGGTGGAGCACCACGTGCACCGGCGCGACCGTCACGGCACCCGATGGCGGATCCACGATCAGCTTTTCCGGCGTCAATCTGACGCCAGCGCAAGGCTGCGCCATCACTCTCAACGTGCTCGTGCCGCCCGGAACGCCGACGGGCGTATTGCAGAACCTGATTCCCGCGAACACGGTAACGACGAACGAGGGATTCACGAACAGCAGCCGGCCCGTCGGCGGGGGATCGTGGGGTAACGGCTCGGCCGCGGCGAACATGACCGTCGCCAGCGCGACCGTCACGATCAACAAGACATTCACGCCGGCCACCGTCGCCGTCGGTACCGCAAGCCAGCTCGCGGTCAACTTCGTCAACACCAATCCGGGCAACATCCAGCTCACGCAGGCGGCTCTGACCGATGCCTTGCCGCCCGGCATGACCGTCGCGAGCCCGGCCGGCGCGTCGTTCGCCAGCGCCGGGTGTGCCGGAACCGTGGCCGCAACCGTCGGTGCATCGAGCATCGGCGTGTCGAATGCAACGATCAACGCCGGCGCGACATGCACGCTCAAGGTCAACGTCGTCGGCACGGCCGCCGGCAATCTGACCAACTCGATTCCGGCCAATGCACTGACCTCGCTGCAGAACGTCACCAACACCTCGCCGACTACGGCAACGCTGGCGGTGAGCGGCACGGCCAATCTCGGCATCACCAAGACCGACGGCGTCACGCAGGTCGCGACCGGGACGACGAGGGCGTACACCGTCGTTGTCAGCAACGCGGGCCCGAACAACGTCATCGGCGCAACGGTGACGGATACGCCGCCGAGCGGCATGACGTTCACGAGCTGGACGTGCGCGGCGAGCGCGGGCGCGAGCTGTGGAACCGCGTCGGGTACGGGTCCGATCAACGAGACAATCAACATCAACACGGGCGCCACGGTGACCTACACCGTGCAGGCGCTCGTCGCCGCCAATTACGGCGGCGGAACGATCACCAACAGCGCGACGGTCACGCAGCCGGCGCTGGTGACCGACCCGAATACGACCAACAACACAGCCACCGACACCGACACGGTCATTCCCGGCGTGGTGCTGGCGCTGACCAAGACCGACGGCAGCACGATGTACACGCCGGGCGGCACGGCGACGTACACGGTGACGGTGAAGAACACGGGCGCTGCGAACGCAGCGCAAGTCAACGTCAACGACACGCTGCCGACCGGCGTCACGCTCTCCGGTAATGTCACCTGCGCACCCGCCGGCACGGCGACGTGCGGCACGGTGGCCGGCAGCACGGGCCAGACGAGCTTCTCGGCGACGAACGCAACGATCCCGACGGGCGCCGCGAACCAGCTGACGTTCACGGTGCCGGTCGCGTTTGCCTCGAGCCTGACGACGAACCCGCTGGTCAACACGGTCTCGGCGAACGATGCCGCGAGCGGCGCGACGGGTTCGGTGAGCGACAGCGACACGCTGAGTGCGAGCGCGAACCTCTCGATCGCCAAGACCGGCCCGGCGAGCGTCGTGCCGGGCGGTGCGATCAGCTACACGCTGACGGTCGCGAACGCGGGCCCCTCGGCCGCGAACAACGCGACATTCAGCGATGCGGTGCCGGCGTCGATCACCGGCATTACGGCAAGCTGCGGCAGTGCCGTCGGCGGTGCGGTATGTCCGGGCGCGGTCACGGTCGCCGGCAACAATGTCGGCGGCACGATTCCGACGCTGCCGCCGGGCGGCTCGGTTGTGGTGACGATCAACGGCACCACGTCAGCATCGACCTCGACGCCGATCACGAACACGGCGACGGTCGCGCCGCCCTCGGGCACGACCGATCCGACGCCGGGCAACAACACGAGCCCGTGGACGACGAACCTGAAACCCGTCGTGCGCGTCGACAAGAGCGTCGATGCGACCTCGGTGATCCCGGGCGACACGGTGACCTACACGGTGACGGTGACAAACACCGGAACGGTCACCGCGAGCAACACGCTCGTGACCGACGCGATGCCGAACGGCATTACCGGATGGACATGGACGTGCGCGGCGAGCGGCGGCGCGGTCTGTCCGACGGGTTCGGGTTCGGGCAATCTCAACCAGACGATCGCGACGCTGCCTCCGGGCGCGGCCGTGGTCTACACGATGACGGCGACGGTGAGCGACACGCCGCCGACGAACATCAACAACACCGCAACCGCGACGCCGCCGAACGGCGCGTGCGCACCGGCCAATACGCCGGCACCGTGCTCGGCATCGGCCAGCCTCCCGCCCGTGCCGCAGATCGGGATCAGCAAGACGGCCGACACGACGACGGTGACGCCGGGCGGCACGATCACGTACACCATCGTGGTGTCGAACACGGGCGTCGTCGACGCAAGCGGCACGCCGGTCGACGATCCGATGCCGGCCGGCATTGCGAGCCAGGCGTGGACCTGCGTTGCGAGCGGCGGCGCGTCGTGCACGACGGGCTCCGGCGTCGGCGCGATCAGCGACACGATCGCGACGTTCCCGGCCGCAAGCTTCGTGACCTACACGGTGACCGCGACGGTCGATGCGAACCCGCCGGCGATCGTCAGCAACACGGTCACGGCGGCACCGGTCGATCCGAGCACCGTCTGCACGCCGGGCAACACGCCGGGCCCGTGCACGGCGACGGCGAACGTCACCTCGAATCCGCAGATCAGCATCACGAAGACAGCCGACACCTCGACGCTGACGCCGGGCGGCACGGTGACGTATACGATCACCGTGACGAACACCGGCGCGGCCGCGGCCGATGGCACCACCGTCGACGATCCGGTCCCCGCCGGTATCGCGAGTCAGACGTGGACGTGCGCCGCCAACGCGGGCGCGGTCTGCCTTCCGAGCGGCACCGGTGCAATCAGCGACACATTGACCGCATTCCCGGCGGGAAGCTTCGTCACCTACACGATCGTCGCGACGATCGCGAACAACCCGCCGGGGACGATCACGAACGTCGCGACGGCGAACCCGCCGCTGGGCGGCCTGTGCACGCCGGGCAATACGCCCGCGCCGTGCGATGCCGAAACGAGCGGCGGCGCCGTGCCGCAGATCAGTGTCACGAAGACGTCCGATGCCGCGGGATCACTGATGCCGGGCGGCACGGTGACGTACACGGTGACGGTGACGAACGCAGGCAGCGCCGATGCGACGAACACGCTCGTCAGCGACACGCTGCCGGCCGGCATCGCCTCGGCGACATGGACGTGCGCCGCGAACGGCGGCGCGGTCTGTCCGAACGCGTCGGGCTCGGGT
>Ga0068853_100005109_pt1 | contig 10252 bp, 6 predicted proteins | sample KBSCornC32_FD_65655 | JGI IMG/M metagenome (GOLD analysis project Ga0068853, IMG submission 65655) | Corn rhizosphere microbial communities from Kellogg Biological Station, Michigan, USA - KBS Corn C3-2 | ecosystem: Host-associated > Plants > Roots > Rhizosphere > Soil ... | reverse complement strand
GACTGCATCATCAACAATGCCGGCATCGCATCGATGAACCATCTGCTGCTGACGCCGCTTGCGACCATCCAGAACGTCTTCAACACCAATGTCTTCGGCACCTTCATCCTGTGCCGTGAGGCCGCCAAGGCGATGCTGCGCGCGAAACAGGGCCGGATCATCAACTTCGCGACGGTGGCGACACCGCTGCGCCTGGAGGGCGAGGCCGCCTATGCCGCTTCCAAGGCCGCGGTCGAGAGCCTGACGCAGGTGATGGCGCGCGAGCTGGCGAGCTACAACATCACCGTCAACGCGCTGGGCCCCACCCCGATCGACACCGATCTGATCCGGGGCGTGCCCAAGGACAAGATGGACAGGCTGATCGACCGGCAGGCCGTGAAGCGGATGGGCACGTTCGACGACGTAACCAACGTCCTCGATTTCTTCCTGCGCGACGAAAGCGCCTTCGTGACCGGGCAGGTCCTGTATCTTGGAGGCGTGAGCTGATGCGTCTGGAGCGGCTTTTCGGTCTGATGGAGGATCGCCGCGTCGATCGGGCGATAGCGGAGGGCGAGGCCGGCCACAGCTATGGCGACCTCATCGCGGCAATGGATGAAGCAGATGATCTGATCGCCCTGCACCATATCGGCCCCGGCGATGTCGTCGGCCTGCAAAGCGATTACAGTTTCCGCGCCATCGCACTGGCGCTGGCGCTTTTTCGGCGAAAATGCATCGTCGCCTTCCTGTCTCCCAAAGCGGAACTCGAGGCCGCGCTGGCGGATTGCGCGGCGACAGGTGCCTTCCGCGTCCTGGACGGCACGCCCAGCTTCTATCGGCCGGCGCGCGGCCCGACGCATCCGTTGCTGAAAAGGCTGCAAGCGGAACGACGCCCCGGCTTCATCATCTTCTCCTCCGGATCGAGCGGCAAACCGAAGGCGATCCTGCACGATCTGGACGCCTTCCTCTCCTCCTACGATCGCCCGATGAAGCCCGCGCGCACGCTGGCGTTCCTCCTGCTCGATCATATCGCGGGGCTGGATACGCTCTTCTACACCCTCCATGCCGGCGGCATGCTGGTGATCGAGCAGGATCGCAGCCCGCCCGCGATCTGCCGCGCGATCGATCGCTGGCAGGTCGAGATCCTCCCCGCTTCGCCTTCCTTCCTGAAGTTGCTTTGCATAAGCGGCGCGGCGGAGGCTGCCGATCTCGGTTCGCTGAGGATCATCACCTTCGGCTCGGAGCCGATGGACCGCGCGACGCTCGCGCGGATTGCCGAGATCCTGCCCAATGCCGACCTGCGCCAAAAATATGGCAGCTCCGAATTCGGCGCGCCAAGCGTCAAGACCCGCGCCGGCGACGAGCTCTGGATCAAATTCCACGGGGACTCGGCGCGGGTGACAGACAACATGCTGTGGATACGCGCAGCGTCCACGATGCTCGGCTATCTGAATGCGGATCAGCCGATCACGAAGGACGGCTGGCTGTGCACCGGCGACCGGGTGGAGGTGCGGGACGGCTGGATGCGTGTCTTGGGACGCGACAGCGACCTTATCAATGTGGGCGGCGAAAAGGTTTTCCCCAGCGAAGTCGAAGCAGTGATAAGCGAGATCGACGAGGTCGCAGAAGTCGCAGTGTCGGGCGAGAGCCACCCGCTGATGGGGCAGGTAGTATCCGCGATCGTGCGACCGAAGACGGACAGCGGCGATTTCGCGGCGCTGCGTTCGCTGGTGCGCAAGCACTGCATGAAGCGGCTGATGCGCTACAAGGTGCCGACGAAGATAAGTTTCACGACCAACGCCCTGTTCACGGAGCGTCAGAAGATCGTCCGCACCGGGCCCAAGATTGCGCAAGGATGAAAAAAGGGGAGCCGCCGGCTCCCCTTTTCTCGGGCATCGGCCGGCGGATCAGCCTGCCAGATAGGTCCGCAACTCATCCTGCGAGATGGTGCGGTCCTTGTTCGCATCGGCCTTCGAGAACTCGGCCGCGGTGGCGTTGAGCACCTTGGTCGCCGGCAGGTTGGCCTGGCGGCTCTGTCGGGTTTTCTCGATCTGCTTGCCCATGTCGTTGCCCTGTGCGGCAAGCACCCAGGCGCCGAATTCCAGTGGGGTCAGCTGACCCTTGTTGCCTTCGTCATATTTGCTCCAGTTCTGCGCGATCATCTGATCGGCGGCCTGAGCCTTGGCGGGATCAATGGCTGCCGGGGCCGGCGCGGCGGCTGCCGTTGCCGCATCGGTCGCGGGCGGGGCGGCCGCAGTCGCCGCGTCGGCGGCTGGGGCGGTCGCCGCGGTGGCCGCATCGGTTGCAGGCGCTGCAGCGGCAGAAGCAGCGGCGTCGGCTGCCGGCGCGGTGGCTGCCGTCGCATTTGCGGTGTTGGCCGTATCGGTTGTCGGTGCCGCGGCAGGCGCATCAGCGGGCGTTGCCGGGGTCGTCGTATCGGCGGGGGCCGGCATGGTGGCGGCAGCATCGGGAGCTGCCGGCGCAGCGGCTTCCTGAGCGATCGCGCCGGTGGCAAAGGCAAGTGCCGCCGTACCGGCCATCAGCATATGAAATCTCATCTGGTGTCTCCTAAAGCGTCCCCGAGTTTTACCCCGGTCGCTGACACAAACGCCGCGCCCGAACGAGCGTTGCCGGACCGTAACGGAGAGTCCATGAACGGACGTGTAGGCACGACGAAACGATGTCCGCCTCCAGCGTTGATGCCTGCCCATCGCTCTGCTACCGGCCTATGCATCTTAGCCCCTTCCCCGACAGGATAGATTATGGTCCCCCGCTATTCCCGGCCGGAAATGGCCTCGCTTTGGGAACCCGAAGCCAAATTCCGGATCTGGTTCGAAATCGAGGCGCACGCCACCGAGGCGCTGGCCGGGCTTGGCGTCGTGCCGAAGGAAGCGGCCGACGCGCTCTGGGCGTGGTGGGCCACCAACCCCGCGATCGACGTCCCCGCGATCGACGCGATCGAGGCCGTCACCAAGCATGACGTGATCGCCTTCTTGACTTGGGTGGCCGAACAGGTCGGCGACCAGGCGCGGTTCATGCATCAGGGCATGACCAGTTCCGATGTGCTCGATACCTGCCTTGCGGTTCAGCTGGCGCGTGCGACCGATATCCTGCTGGCCGATCTCGATCGCCTGCTGGACGTCATCAAGCGCCGCGCGATCGAACATAAGCTGACGCCGACGATTGGCCGCAGCCACGGCATCCACGCAGAGCCCGTCACCTTCGGCCTGAAACTGGCGCAAGCCCATGCCGAATTCGCCCGCAACAAGGAGCGGCTGATTGCCGCCCGCAAGGATATTGCGACCTGCGCGATTTCCGGCGCCGTCGGCACGTTCGCCAATATCGATCCGCGCGTCGAAGCGCATGTCGCGGAAAAGCTTGGTCTGTCGATCGAGCCTGTCTCGACCCAGGTGATCCCGCGCGATCGCCACGCCCTCTATTTCGCGACGCTGGGCGTCATTGCCTCGTCTATCGAACGGCTCGCCACAGAAGTCCGGCATCTCCAGCGCACTGAAGTGCTTGAAGCGGAGGAATATTTCTCGCCCGGCCAAAAGGGCTCGTCGGCCATGCCGCACAAGCGCAATCCGGTGCTGACTGAAAACCTCACCGGCCTTGCGCGTATGGTGCGCGGCTATGTCACGCCCGCGCTCGAAAATGTCGCGCTCTGGCATGAGCGCGACATCAGCCATAGCTCGGTCGAGCGCTATATCGGCCCGGACGCCACCATCACGCTCGATTTCGCGCTCAACCGGCTGGTCGGCGTGGTCGACAAGCTGGTCGTATATCCGGAACGGATGGACAAGAATCTCAACAAGATGGGTGGGCTTGTCCATTCCCAGCGCGTACTGCTGGCCCTTACGCAAGCCGGCATCAGCCGCGAGGACGCCTATCGCCTCGTCCAGCGCAATGCGATGAAGGTCTGGGAATCCGACGGCCAGCTGTCATTGCTTGAACTGCTCAAGGCCGATCCCGAAGTGGGCGCCGCGCTATCGCCTTCGGAACTCGAGGAGAAGTTCGATCTCGACTATCATTTCAAGCATGTCGATACGATCTTCGACAGGGTCTTTGGGTGAATGAAGCCCATAAGCTGCTCCGTGAGGGCACGGCAGATTGTCACGCCCGCGTGGACGCAGCGTTTGGTGGGTTCGACCTTTCTTTGCCTGACAGATATCGCGATTTCCTGACTGCGCAGGCGCGCGCTTTCCTGCCAATCGAGGAGGCGCTGGATTCGGCAGGCGCTGCGGAATTGCTGGCGGACTGGCCGAAACGAAGGCGAGGAAATGCGCTTATTTCGGACCTGTACTGTCTAAAAGTGCATATACCGGAACCATGCCCCGTCCCTAAGGTGATTACGGCTGCCGCCATTTGGGGCCAGATCTACGTGCTTGAAGGATCGCGGCTTGGCGGACAGATGTTGAAACGCTCTCTCTCTTCAGAATCGCCGCAAGCGTTCCTGGGTCATGCGATCAAGCGCGGCGCCTGGCGGGCATTGCTCGATCGCATCGATCAGGCGCTGGCTGACCCGGCCGATCGTGCAACGGCCGTTGACGCAGCCCGCGCCACCTTCGCCGTCTTCGAAAAAGCCGCTAACAAAGCGAAAGCTCGGACTGCGTGACGGAGGGCCCGATCCACGTCGATCTGACCAATTGTGATCAGGAGCCCATTCACATCCTCGGGGCGGTGCAGCCCTATGGCTTCCTGCTCGCGATCTCGAACGACTGGATCATCCGGCAGGTATCAGTGAATTGCACGGAATTCATCGGCAAGACACTCGATGAACTGATCGGCGCGGCGCTTACCAGCATTTTTCAGCCGGAAGCTGTCCACGCGATCCGCAATCGCATGGCGTTGCTGCGCGGCGAGGATGCGGTAGAACGTATGTTCGGGCTGCAGCTGATGCCCGAAGGCCCGCTGTTCGATCTCGCGATCCATCTTTCCGAAAAATCGATTGTCATCGAAGCGGAGCCCGCGCCTGAAAATCTGGAAGGCGATTCCACCGGCACACTGCGCGCAATGATGGCGCGGCTGAATCAGGCCGACAGCATGGAAGCCTTCTATCGTGAAGGCGCCCGTCAGGTCCGCGCGCTCACCGGCTTCGACCGCGTCATGGTCTACCGCTTCGACGAGAGCGGCGCGGGCGAGGTTGTCGCAGAAGCCGCCCGCGCCGGGATCGGCAGCTTCCTTGGCCTCCATTATCCCGCCGAGGATATCCCGGCGCAGGCCCGCGCGCTTTATGTGCGCAACATCTTCCGCGTCATCGCCGATATCCATGCGACGCCGGTGCCGATCGCGCCGCAGCTGGACGACAAGGGCAATCCGCTCGATCTGTCGCTGTCGGTGCTGCGCTCGGTGTCACCGATCCATATCGAATATCTCAACAATATGGGCGTGGGCGCATCGCTCTCGATCTCGATCGTGGTCGAAGGGAAATTGTGGGGGTTGTTCGCCTGCCATCATTATGGCCCACGCTTGCCAACGCTCGAGCGGCGCTCGGTATGCGAACTGTTCGGCCAGATGTTCGCGCTGAAGCTGGAGAGTCGCGAACGCCTCGCCACCAGCCAATATCTGCGCAGCGCACGCGACGCGGCTGACCGGCTGCTTGGTTCGCTTGCCAACGATACCTCGCTGTTCGAGGATTCGGACCTGCTGGCCGATACCATCGGCGGCGCGATCAAGTCGGATGGCGTGGCGGTCTGCATCGAAGGCAGGATCGCCGTCACTGGCCTGACCCCACCCGTGGAGGAGATCCGCAAGCTCACCCGCCGGCTGAATTCGCGCGGATCGGTCGAGCTGCTCGCTGTCAACCGCATCTCCGAGATCGAACCGGAAGCCGAAGCCTATGCCGATGTCGCGGCGGGCATGCTGGTGATCCCGATTTCCCGCGTCGCGCGCGATTATGTGATCCTGTTCCGGCAGGAGATCGTGCGCACGGTGCGCTGGGGCGGCGATCCGCGCAAGGTCGTGACCTACGGCCCCAATGGCGCCCGCCTGACCCCGCGCAAGAGCTTCGAGACCTGGTCCGAGCTGGTACGCGGCAGCGCGCTTCCCTTCACGCCCGCCGAAATCCGCGTCGCCGACACCTTGCGCGCGACGATGATCGAGGTGGTGCTGCGGCTTTCCCACGAAGCCCATGCCGAGCGGCAGCTTGCCAATGAACGGCAGCAGCTTCTGATCGCCGAGCTCAATCACCGCGTCCGCAATATTCTGAGCCTGATCCGGGGGGTGATCCGTCAGTCAGACAGCGCCGGCAGCACCGCCGATTTCGTCCACGAAGTCGACAACCGTATTCAGGCGCTCGCGCGTGCTCACAATCAGGTAATGGCGACTGACACGGCGTCAGCTTCGCTCCGGATGCTGATCGAGACGGAAAGCGCCGCCTATCTCGGCGACAAGGCCAAGCGCGTAATCCTGACTGGCCCGAATGTGGGATTGAGCGCCCATGGCTTCTCCGTGCTCGCGCTCGTCTTTCATGAGCTGATCACCAACAGCGCCAAATATGGTGCGCTCTCCGACGACGGGCAGGTCTCGGTCGATTGGCGCACCGATGAGGACGGCGATCTGATCCTCCACTGGCATGAAATCGGCGGGCCTCCGGTCGGTCCGCCGACCCGGCAGGGCTTCGGCACCACGATCATCAATCGCTCGATCCCCTTCGATCTCGGCGGAAAGGCCGAGATCCATTATCAGCTTACCGGCGTCACCGCCCATTTTTGCGTACCGTCCAAGCATGTCCGGTTGGATACGCTGGTTGAAGGCGAGCAGCCGATCCCCGCGAGGGCGCCGAAGGAAGTGGTCGTCGGTCCGAAGCCGCTGGCGAACAAATGCGTGCTTCTGGTCGAGGATAGCCTGATCGTCGCGATGGACGCTGAGGATCTTCTGCACTTGCTGGGCGCGAACCGGGTCGTCGCCACCGCCACGATCCGTTCAGCCAAGGAGGAGCTGGATCGCGAGGATATCGACGTCGCGATTCTCGACATCAATCTCGGCGATCATTCGAGCCTGCCGATCGCCGAGGATCTGGCTAGTCGCGGCATCCCGTTCCTGTTCGCCACCGGCTATGGCGACGACAGCTACCTGCCGGCCAAACTGGGAAATGTGCCCATCGTGCAGAAGCCCTATCAGGCGGACGCAATCGCCGAAGCGCTTGGAAAGCTGTCCTCGGCCTTCCAATAAGCAGGTTATGTTGCAACTGCACAACACGTGCGTTGCGGCATCACATGGCAGAGCAGCCCGCAGCAGCTGATTTAAGCCAAAAACAATGGTTTTCAGGATCATGCGCCGAAGATGCATTTCTTGCATCCGTGTCTAGACGTTTAGAAATTGCGCCAAACTGAATTAATAGATATATGTGCAGTGCACAATAAGTGCAGCTGAGCGGCTTGACCGCAAAGGAGCAAAGACCATGCAGGCGTTTGAACAAGCGACAAATGCACTTGTCGCGATCGTCGCCCAGTTTCTGGTCGTCGGGGTACTCGTTACCTTCTGAGGACCGGAGCGCTCCGCTCAGGCCGCTGGCATCGTCCGGCGGCCGGGCGGGGGCGGGATTGCCCATCCGCGTCGGTGACGCGAAGCTGAACTAGCTGTTCCAGATATCCTTGAGCCGGCCGAAGAAGCCTTCGTCCGAAGCTGCCTCGCCGCTCTCAAGCTCACGAAGCTCCTCAAGCAGTTCGCGCTGGCGGCTGCTGAGCTTGCTTGGCGTTTCCACATCGATCTGGACGACCAGATCCCCCTGCCCGCGCCCATTTAGCACCGGCATGCCTGCCCCGCGCTGACGAAGCTGCGTACCTGATTGCAGGCCAGACGGGATACGCAGTTCGATCGGCGCGCCGTCGATGCCGGGCACCTGAATGGTGCCGCCAAGCGCCGCAGTCGCAAAGCTGATCGGTGCGCGCGCGAACAATGTCGTGCCCTCGCGCTGAAACTGCTGGTGCCGCGTCACATGCACGAAGATATAGAGATCGCCCGGCGGCGCCCCGCGCGCGCCCGCCTCGCCTTCGTTGGAAACGCGAATGCGCGTGCCGTCATCGACACCGGCCGGCACCTTGACGTTGAGCGACCGCTCCCGATCCACGCGGCCTTCGCCACGGCAGGTGCCGCACGGATCGCTGATCGTCTCGCCGCGCCCGTGGCAGGCAGGGCAGGTCCGCTCGACCACGAAGAAACCCTGCTGTGCCCGCACCTTGCCGTGCCCGGCACAGGTACCGCAGGTGCGCGTGCCGGTCCCCGGCTTGGCGCCCGCGCCGTCGCAGGCATCGCAGGTCATCGCGACATCGAAGCTGATCGTGGCTTCCTTGCCGGTATAAGCCTCTTCCAGCGAGACCTCGAGATCGTAGCGCAGGTCCGCGCCGCGCTGGACGCGCTGGCGTCCGCCCCGGCCGCTGCCGCCCATGAACTCGCCGAAGATATTCTCGAAAATGTCGGAGAAGCCGTCGAAGCCCTGCTGGCTCTGCCCGAAGCCGCCATTCTGGAACGCGGCCTTGCCGAACCGATCATAGGCGGCCCGCTTCTGCGGATCCTTCAGGCAATCATAGGCTTCGCTGATCGCCTTGAACTTTTCCTCGGAAACCGTGCAGCCGGGGTTGCGGTCGGGATGGCATTCCATCGCCAGCCGGCGGTACGATGATTTGATCGTCTTGTCGTCGGCGGTCCGCTCGACCTGAAGCAGCTCGTAATAATCCGTGTCGACGCTCATTCAGCCCCCCGGCCGATCTTTATACCCACAACCGTCATCCCAGCAAAAGCTGGGATCTCAATGCTTTCATGCACCAACATGGAAGAAGAGAGATTCCAGCGTCCGCTGGAATGACGATGCGTGTTCATCACCTACGACTTGTTTTCGTCGACTTCCGAGAATTCGGCGTCGACGACATCGTCGTTCTTCGCGCTTTCCGAACCTGCGGCATCCGCGTCGGGAGCGCCACCGGCGTTCGCTGCCTGCTCCTTCTCGTAGATCGCCTGGCCAAGCTTCATCGCGACCTGCGCAAGCGCCTGCGCCTTTTCGGTCATCTGCTCGGAATCGCCACTCTCGACCGCAGCCTTGGCAGCGGAGATCGCGCCCTCGATCTCGGACTTGAGACCCGCATCGACCTTGTCGGCATGCTCGGCAAGCTGACGCTCGGTGGTGTGGATCAGGCTCTCGGCATTGTTCTTCGCCTCGGCCGAAGCGCGGCGCTTCTTGTCCTCTTCGGCGAACTTCTCGGCGTCCTTGACCATCTGATCGATATCCGCGTCGGACAGACCGCCCGATGCCTGGATCTTGATCTGTTGCTCCTTGCCGGTGCCCTTGTCCTTCGCGGACACGTTGACGATGCCGTTGGCGTCGATGTCGAAGGTGACCTCGATCTGCGGCACGCCGCGCGGCGCCGGCGGGATGCCGATCAGGTCGAACTGACCGAGCATCTTGTTGTCCGCCGCCATCTCGCGCTCGCCCTGGAAAACGCGGATCGTCACCGCGTTCTGGTTGTCCTCGGCGGTCGAATAGGTCTGCGACTTCTTGGTCGGGATCGTCGTGTTGCGGTCGATCATGCGGGTGAACACGCCGCCCAGCGTCTCGATGCCCAGCGACAGCGGGGTCACGTCGAGCAGCAGCACGTCCTTGACGTCGCCCTGCAGCACGCCCGCCTGGATGGCGGCGCCCATCGCGACGACTTCGTCCGGGTTCACGCCGGTGTGCGGCTCCTTGCCGAAGAAGCTCTTCACGACTTCGCGCACCTTCGGCATGCGGGTCATGCCGCCGACGAGCACGACTTCGGCGATGTCAGCCGCCTTCATACCCGCATCGGCCAGCGCCTTGCGGCACGGCTCGAGCGTGCGCTGGATCAGTGCTTCGACCAGACGCTCCAGATCGGCGCGCGTGATCGTCTTGACGAGGTGCTTCGGCCCGTTCTGGTCCGCCGTGATGAAGGGCAGATTGACGTCGGTGGTCTGTGCCGAAGACAGCTCGATCTTCGCCTTTTCAGCCGCTTCCTTCAGACGCTGCAGCGCCAGCCGGTCGTTGCGCAGGTCGATGCCCTCGGCCTTCTTGAACTCGTCGGCAAGATATTCGACGATCTTCGCGTCGAAATCCTCGCCACCGAGGAAGGTGTCGCCGTTGGTGGACTTCACCTCGAACACGCCGTCGCCGATCTCCAGCACGGAGATGTCGAAGGTGCCGCCGCCAAGGTCATAGACCGCGATCGTCTTGCCGTCCTGCTTCTCAAGCCCGTAGGCGAGCGCAGCCGCCGTCGGCTCGTTGATGATGCGCAGCACTTCCAGACCGGCGATGCGGCCGGCATCC
>Ga0068853_100005108_pt1 | contig 10253 bp, 10 predicted proteins | sample KBSCornC32_FD_65655 | JGI IMG/M metagenome (GOLD analysis project Ga0068853, IMG submission 65655) | Corn rhizosphere microbial communities from Kellogg Biological Station, Michigan, USA - KBS Corn C3-2 | ecosystem: Host-associated > Plants > Roots > Rhizosphere > Soil ... | reverse complement strand
CGCTTGTCTCTACGCCGAGATCGCCACGCGCCACCATGATTCCATCGGCGGCAGCAATGATCTCATCGAGGTGATCGATGGCTTCTGCCTTTTCGATCTTGGCGATGAGAGGAGCACGGCCACCTGCGTCGCTTATCAACTTCTTCGCGTGCTCACAATCGCTTGCGCGTCTGACGAACGAAAGCGCGATGTAGTCGGCGTTCTGCTCAACTGCCCATTTGAGATCGACGATGTCTTTTTCGGTGAGCGAGTCGATCGGCAAAGCGACGCCGGGCAGGTTGATGCCTTTTCGCTCGGCGAGCAAACCGCCGTCAATCACTCTGCAGACGACATCTGTATCGTTGGCGCTCTCTACGATCAACGAGAGGGCGCCGTCGTCGAGCAGCATTCGCGTGCCTGGCTTAACGACGCGCGGCAGGTCGTGATAGTTAGTCGAAACCTGATTCTCGTCTCCGAGCACGGTCCTGGTGGTGATGGTGAAAGCCGCTCCTGGTATCAGTCTTACTGGTTGATCGTCTTTCAGCTCGCCGGTACGGATTTTTGGACCAGAGAGATCTACGAGCACTGCGATCGGTTTTCCCAACTTAGCGGCTGCGGCGCGGGCACGTTCGATGTCGACAGCTTTTTCTTCGTGCGTGCCATGCGACATGTTTATGCGCACACCGTTCGCGCCGGCGGCGATCAGCTGTTCGACTATTTGCGGGTCGCGCGAAGCTGGGCCAAGAGTGATTAGAATTTTTGCTTTTCTCATTTTACTGAGCTGGAGTTTTCAATGCCGTATCAACAGCGCCGTCGAGGTAAATGCCTGTATCTGAGCCGAAGCCGACAAAACGTTGGACCAGTTGGCCCTGCCGATCGAAAACGAATGTTTGCGGGATCGCGTCGCTATCGGAAAGCAGAAAGCTGACAAGATCTTCGTCGGGCTTGGCGAGTGTGTATTGAATGCCAAACTCCTTCGCGAACGCAGGGACCTGCTGTTCGTCGCCCGGTCCACCAACATTCAGTCCGACAACAGCCAGCCCTTGATCTTCAAACTTCTTTTGTAGTCCGATTAAGTGCGGAACACTGTCACGACAGGGAACGCACCACGTGGCGTAGAAATCCAGTATCAGCACCTTCCCTTTGTATTCCGAGAATACGGAGCGCTTGCCATCGGACGTTTGCCATCCCATGTTGGCGAGAGATGTGGTTCTCGTCGGTGGCATCGGATAGGTTGTGCCCGTTGGCGGATTGGATATGACCGGCGTTTTGTTCGAATTGACCGAGTCATTGCTATTACACGCCGCCAACAACAAGCTGAGAAGAATAATCCTGTAAATCTTGTTCATCCTGTAAGAAGGTTTTACAGGATTTTCAGGATTAACAGAATTAACAGGATGGGCCATTTAGAACTCTTTATCGTCCTCTGTCGGACCAGGTTGATTTTGATCCTGCGGAATCTGTTCACCGGGCACACGATACTCGCCCTCGACCCATTTACCGAGATCTACTAGCTGGCACCGTTCTGAACAGAAGGGACGGAAAGGGTTATCTTTCCATTCGACTGGCTTACCGCAGGTTGGACACTTCATGAATCTTGAAAGCCACTAAACGGCCTGTAACGCATCAAAGAGATGCCGGCCGTTTGATCAGAATTCGTCGTTTGACGAATGCGATCGTACCTTCGCGGCGCATGGCATTCAAGCGTACGGTGACGCTTTCACGGGTAGAACCGACAATGGAGGCTATTTCGCGGTGGGGAAGTGGAATATCGATAAGGACGCCTTCCGGTTCAGAAACCCCATAACGCAGCGAAAAATCGGCCAAAAGGCTATCCAAACGAGCCGGAATGGCATTCAAGGCAAAGTCAGCAAGGCGGCGTTCAGCATGATCAAGACGTTGACCGATCAATCGGAAAGTGTAATCATGAAGGCGGTCATCCTCAGCCATCCCCCGTTTGAAATCCCCGACCTGAATTCGCAGGAGCCTGGAGTTTTCATAGGCAATTGCAGAGTTCGCTCGTTGCCCCGCAGAAGAATAGAGAGCTGACTCCCCAAATAAGGATCCCTCAGGAAGGATATCGATCACGGCTTCGCGGTTAGAGTCAGATTCGATTCGGCAAAGTTTTATTCGGCCATGAATAATCGCGTACAAACAATCGGCAGGTTCGCCGGCACGATAGACGAACCGGCGGCGACGAAAATCAAGGACCACTGAACTGCGAGCCATATCGCTTACGAGAGCATCGTCCAGTGTTGAACCAAAATCCAAACGGCGGATTAATTCGGCGCGATCTTCCGCACTTAGATCTCGCGCACGTTTTTGTTCCTGCAGGGCATTCATCTCCATGTCCTTTTGGGCATCGAGTTACGGATTCAAGTTTGACTCAGTGTTCGCCGCGTATTGCCTTTATTCAAAGTGGTCCTATGCGGGTTAGTTTTTACGACGATTGTAAGGAAACCCGCGCGATGTTCCCAGGCTTGTTACTCTCGATTGAATCTGTTGACGCGATGCTAGGGCGAGTACAGGCACGGCCGTTTAACCGAGGCCGGAACTTTAGCATGAAGCTTTCAGGCGCGCAAGAAATATAAAAAAGTTCACGTTATTTCGTGTTATGGAGTCAAAATCGAACATTCTCGTCGTTGACGACAACCCCGATAAATTGAGCCTGATCGAGGCTGCTTTGAGTCTCGCCGGCTATAACGTAACCACTGCCACGGACGGTGTTGAAGCTCTTGCGGCCATCGAGTCGTACCAACCGGACCTGGTGATAACCGACGTGATGATGCCCCGGATGAATGGCTATGACTTGGCCCAACGTATCAGGGCGAATCCGTTGACCAAGTTTATTCCCGTCATCATGCAGACCGCGGCCGGGCGACGCTCCGAAGATTTACGGAGGGCCAACGAAGTCGGCGCTTTGGGATACATCACAGATCCCACCGATCTCGACCTGTTACTCGCGAGGACCAGAACTCTACTCGAGTTCAAAGCCTATCTCGACGTTTGTGAAGAAGCGGCCTTTACGGATCACCTGACGGGCCTTGCAAATCGCCGGCGATTTGAACGCCAGCTCGAACGAGAAGTAGGGCGTGTGCAACGGTTTGGCCATCCGTTCAGTCTTCTGATGATCGACATCGACCGGTTCAAGAACCTCAACGATAGCTTCGGTCACGATGCCGGTGACGAAGCCATACGTCGCATTAGTAAGGTCTTGCGAGAAGGAACTCGCGGCATCGATCTGGCTGCGAGGATCGGTGGCGAAGAGTTTGCGGTGTTGCTCGTTGAGACTGGTAAACAAGGCGGTTACGAAGTCGCCGAACGACTGCGTAACGCCATCAAGATAATGGAGATTCCAAACGCAGGACAGATCACCGCGAGTTTTGGGGTTGCGGAATGTCCTACCGACGCGCAAACTGCTGTTGATATCCTGAAGGCGGCGGATGTCGCTTTGTATGAAGCCAAGAGAAGCGGTCGCGACCGGGTGGTGAACTCGGGGCCGCTGAGGTCGAACTCAGTGGCGGCGGGCGACGTACAAGGCGATGGAAATCTAGGAGTTGCATCGCGAGGATAGCATGGCAGATTACAAAGATAAGCTGGACGAATGGCAGGAAAGGGCACGCCGAAAAGCGCGCGAGCTCGACGAGAAATTTGCGATCTCAGACCTCGTAGGTGAAGGTGCTCGTGCGGCCAGTGAAGCTGCAAAGCGTGGCGCTGAGACGATGGCCAATGGCGCTGAACGTTTGCGGACTGAAGCGGAACGGCTGACCGACGATGAAGAAGTTGGCGAGGCTGCGAAACGTGCGGCGACTGAGACTGTCAAAAACGTTAAGCGCGCCGGAAAAGCTGTTCGTGACGTTGCGGGCGACACAGGCAAGAGAGTTTTTGACGACGCGAAGACTTATTACGATCGAGCGTCGCAGTTCGTCGACACTGGCGCACGATTCACGCGCGCCTCGACAGCCGCGACGAGTGGATTGCTAAAGGCTCGCGACTGGATCAAGGAGAACCCAGGAAAGGCTGCGGTTGTTTCGGTGTCACTTGTACTGGGTATCAGAGCCGGCGCGGCGCTTCCGGGTTTGGATGCGGTGCTGCTCGGCTCTCATCCGCACTGGTTGACGCACTCCGCGCTTCCGGTTTGGGGAATCCACAAAGCGAGCGAAAAGTTTGATAACTATCTGAAGAAGCAGGAAGATCTGATCGCGCGCGGCGAACTCGACGAAGCTGCGCAACAACGAGCGGAGTTTGAGCGCAAGATTGTGAAGTACGTTGGTGCTCCGCTGCTCGGAGCGTTTAGCTGCGCGGCGGGTGCGGCGATGTGGGCGCAGATCTTTCAGCCGGGCGCGATTACGGGTGCGCCGATCAGCTGGTTACTCGGCGGCAATCCGTTCCTCGATGGTGTGTGGTTGTTTGCGAACGGCGTGATCTGTTTCCACCAGGGTTACAAGTTCTTCATGATCGCGTTGGCCAATCAGGATGAGGTCGCGCGAGTCGTGAGGGAGATTAAGGGGCTCCTACCCGCAGCGGTTTAGTTATCCACAGATTACACAGATTCTATTTAACAATCGGCGTAATCTGTGGTTCTAACTAATCGTAATTGGAAACGGCAGGAAACATAAAGCGAACACGATCAGCGTCACGACTGCGATCAGGATCCGTTTAGTCCCCAAAGGTTCCATCACCGCAGGCTGCGGATGGGGGACCTTCATCATCACCGCCAGGAGCACGGCGTAAAGAAATCCACTCGGGCTGCCGTGCCACCAATATCCCAGCACTGCCAGCACCGACACAGTCACAAACACAATTCGCCCGATAACCTTGTGCGCGCGGCCGCCAAACAGCGAGTACGTACCGTGACCACCGTCAAGCTGTCCCACCGGCATTAAGTTCAAACTCGTCACCAGCAATCCGATCCAGCCCGCCATATAGTATGGATTGGTCGGCGAATTCGGTTCGAGTGGTATTCCCGCAAGTTTACCGATCAACCGAAACAGGAGCGGATCGTTGAAGAAGATCCAGTGACCTGCCGGTTCCAAAGGTGGACTGACCATCAAAACACCGATAACGGAAATCGGTAGCGCAACCACAAATCCCGCCAAAGGACCCGCAAGACCGATATCGAAAAGCGCGCGACGCGTCGGGATCGCGGATCTGATCTTGATGAACGCGCCGAAAGTGCCTGCAAGAAAGAGCGGTGGCGCGGGAATGAAAAACGGCAATGTCGCATCCACTTTGTAATAACGACAGGCGAGATAGTGTCCCATCTCGTGCGAGAAGAGGATTGCGAGCAAACAAACCGAGAACGTCACGCCCTCTCCAATCAAAGCAGGGTGTGAAAAGGCATATCTGAACAGCTCGACGATCGAATAGTAATAAGTAAGCGGAATGTACAGCAGGTAATCGAGCGGAGTTGCCAGGCTCGGTTCCGGAGTCGGAAGGTCCGGCGGCGCTCCCTGCATGAGTCCGGCGACACTTGTAGTGACGATCGTCAGTAAAAACAGCAGACCATGAATCCGCCAATCACGCGCCGAGATCTTCGCCCGTTGGCGCTCGTAAAAGTCAAAACCCGGCGGTACAGTTCTAATCGATTCAGCCATAGTTCAAAGGTTTGATGCCGAAAAGGGGCGGCCACGGAGTGCCGCCCCTAATAAGTAAATCCTTATTTTCCTACTCGGTTCTAAAACTCGTCGTCCTCGTCGTCGTTCGAATCATCCAGCTCGATATCGCCGTCATCGTGTGACTGGAGTTCCTTGCCGGGCTTGAAGCGAATAGTTTTGCCTGATGGAATTGCGACCTCTTCTCCCGTTCGAGGATTGCGGCCGACGCCTCGTTTCCGCGGCTTCACCACGAAGACGCCGAATCCGCGGAGTTCAATCCGTTCACCTCTGGTCAGCGCCTCTTTCATCGAATGGAAAAGAGCTTCGACGGCCTGTTCGGCTTTCATCTTCGGTACGCCGGTTTTATCAGCAACGCGGTTGATGATGTCTAACTTGATCACGTCCTAGGGGCTCCTTTCTGCTGCACCTGCGGACGCTGTCCGTGTGCTGCAAAAATGCAGGCGAGGATGATAGAGAGCGCCGCTAAACCCTGTCAAGGAAAGCGGAAATGCATATTCGCCGATTGCACAGATACACCGATTAAGCTAACCTCCAGACCGTTAGGAAAAGTGGTTGATTATGTTTGGAATTCGTAAGCGCAGACCACCACCGTTCGGCGGCGTTCACGTCGACGACGACAAAGATATTCAGGTACATAAGCCTGAAGACGAGTCGCGAAACGATCTGTGGTCGGAAGCGCGACTGCTACTTCGCGATCTGATCTTCGCACTCATGATTGCGGCGCTCGTCGTAGTCTTTATCGTACAGCCCGTTAAAGTTGAAGGCACCTCGATGTTGCCTCGTTTGCACGACGGCGAACGCATCTTCGTCAATAAGTTGATTTATTACGACGAGTATCGTTGGGCGCCAAAGATCGACCGCGGCGACATCGTGGTTTTCTGGTTCCCGGACGATCCCTCAAAGAGTTACATCAAGCGCGTCATTGGTTTGCCGGGAGACGTGATCGAAGTACATGAAGGAATTGTGCGCGTAAATGGCAAAGATATCGAGGAAGATTACCTCGACCCGCGGTTGAATCTCTCACACCGGAGCCAGGCGCCGACTATAGTGAGGGCTAACTATTACTTCGTAATGGGCGACAATCGCGACAACTCGAGCGACTCGAGAATCTGGGGGCTTGTGCCGAAGAAATACATCTACGGGAAAGCCTTGTTTCGCTATTGGCCACTGACGGCGGCGAGCGTAATACACCACGAGAACCTTACTCCAATGCCAGGCCAGCTTTCGCCGGGGTACCGCCAGCCCATGGACGATCAGAACGACCCGACGGGTGAACCGTCGCCGCAACCGTCGATACCTGGCGAGGGTTCTCCATAGCCTTGAACCTCTTATGATTGATTGGCTGCGTTTCCTGCTGATGATCTTTTATGCTCCGGTGCGTGGTATGCGGGGAATGCGCGACCGCGGGTCACTGGCGCCGGTGGTAGTGATCGCATTTCTCAGCCAGTTTGCCTTTGGCTTTTTCGCCAAGCGGTTTGCTGGAGTAAACAACGTTTCAATCGCCGCCGACTTGTTCCATGCGGCAAAGATCATCGCGATCGTCGCAATCGTGCTTATCCCAATCCTCACCCTGGTTGCGAACATATTCGAACGTCGTGGCAGTTTTCGAGTGGTGCTAACTCAGGAATATGCACCGCTCGCTGCGTCAGTCTTGTATGCTCTGACGGCGGCAAATCTCGTCAGCCTGTTGATCGCTACGGCATTCCACTACTCCGGGTTGCAGCCCCAGTACGTTGCGAGTGTGATTCAAGGGGCAGATAACAATCCTTACATGCAGCAGTTTGGAGAAGTGGCCCAGCAACTCAAGAACCCCATCGTGGTTGCGTATAGCTTCTTCGCGTTTTTCCAACGAACAATTTTGGCACTCGGAATCATCGTTGCCGTCAAAGACACGTTCAGAATGTCCGTAGGGCGTGCTTTAGCAGTAGCTTTTGTTTCCGGTTTCTCCTCAATTTTCTTTGCGTCGATGGTTTTTGTGCTGCTCTCTGGCGTTCTGGGCTCACCGTTTTGGTTGGTGCTCTTATTCTTTTTATTACGTGGTTATTTTAACGATATCGTCGGCAGTCATCGTGCGAAGGCAGCCTTCAAGCAGAATCTCGAATCAGCAACATTGAACCCGGCAGACTCTTCGGCGCATTACAACCTTGGTTTGATTCATCAGAACCGGGGTGAACTGGAACAGGCGCGCCAACGATTTGAACGAGCGTTGGAGATCGATCCCGAGGAGGTTGACGCGAGTTATCAGCTGGGACGAATTGCGCGCCAGCAGAAGCGTTACGCCGACGCGATTCAAAACTTCGAACACGTTGTAACGCGAAATCCGTCCCACTCGCAGTACGAAATTTGGCGCGAAGTAGCCGCGACGTATATCGCAGCGGGGCAGTTTGAAGATGCGCGCACGGCTTTGGATCAGTTTTTGGAGCACCGGCCGTCGGATCCTGAGGGTTTGTATCTAATGGGTCGCGCGCATGCAGGGCTTGGTCACAAGCGTGAAGCGACCAGCTTGATGCAGGCGTGTATCGAGGCGGTGAAGACCGCTCCGGCTTATAAATATCGAGCCAGCAAACGCTGGTTGAATGAGGCGCAGCAGTTTATAAAAAGCAGTCAGTGACATTGCCAATTGCCGATTTCCAATTGCCGATTGTTAGTAACCAGGCAAACAAAATTGGCAATCGGCAATTGGAAATCGGCAATTCAAATATTCATGTCTAATCGAATCCCAGCTCTGCTTGCTCTCGAAGATGGTCGTACGTTTCGTGGTCGGTCGTGGGCGGCCGAAGGCGAAGTGTGCGGCGAGATAGTTTTCAACACCTCGATGACGGGTTATCAGGAAGTGCTTACTGATCCCTCTTATGCCGGACAGATCGTCTGCATGACTTACCCGCTCATCGGCAATTACGGCGTAAACGAAGCCGATTCCGAATCAGGTCGACCGTGGGTCGAAGGCTTTGTCGTGCGTGAGGCGAGCCGCATCAAGTCGAACTGGCGCGCGGAAGAGAGTCTCGACGATTACCTGAAGCGCTGGAACATCGTCGCTATTGAAGGCATCGACACGCGTGCACTCGTGCGCCACATTCGCGACAAGGGCGCGATGCGTTCGTGTCTTTCAACGATCGACCTCGACGAAAAGAGTTTGGTTGAAAAGGCACGCCAATCACCGCCGATGGAAAACCGTGAGCTGGCGAGCGTCGTCACCACAAGCGAACCTTACGACTTTCCAGCTGAAGGTGAAGAGCGCTTTCACATCGTTTGCTACGACTACGGCGTGAAGAGAAATTCGCTGCGCGAACTAGCCCAACTCGGCGTTCGCACTACGGTAGTGCCCGCCTCAACTTCTGCATCCGAAGCTCTGGCCTTCAAGCCCGACGGTATTTTCCTCTCGAACGGACCAGGCGATCCGGCATCGATGAACAAGGAAGTCGCCGAGATTCGCGAACTGCTGAAAGCGAAAGTGCCGACGTTTGGCATCTGTTTTGGACATCAGTTGCTCGGACGCGCCTTTGGAGCAAGCACGTTCAAGCTCGTCTTCGGACATCGTGGCGGTAACCAGCCGGTGAAAGAGTTGTCGCACCCGAACGTTGAGATCACCTCGCACAATCACGGCTTCGCAGTCAGTGCTGAAAGTCTGCCACCCGAAGTTGAGGTCACTCACATTAATCTCAACGATCAATGCGTGGAAGGAATGCGTCACCGCACCTTGCCCGTGATCTCAGTGCAATACCATCCGGAAGCCGCACCTGGACCCCACGACGCGGAACATCACTTTCAACGATTTGTGAGCTTGATGGAACAGGCATCCGCAGATTCTATAAAATAATCTGCGTAATCTGTGGATTAGACTTCCGGCATCTTCAACTCACCCGTAGTCAAATCCGGCCGAACGCGCGTCATTTCTTCAGGTGTCGAGTCGGAGTGAAGCTCCTCAACATTTTGTGCAGCGAGCTCGGCGACTTTAGTGGCATCAGCCGGGCTCGCCGCCTCGAGCAGATCCGCAATTCCCTCACTGCCGCGATGCTCCATCCAGTGTTTATAACTGACTGTCAAAATCGCAACAACCGGAATTGCCAGAAAGATTCCCGCCACGCCGGCCAGCTTTTCGCCGGCGAGGATCGCGAAAATCACAGCCAGGGGATGAAGGTGAATGCCGTGGCCAATCAACCGCGGATAAATCGCATAGTCCTGAACAATGCGCAGGATTCCCAGAAACAACAGCACCAGAAAAGCATTAAACGGTCCAGCATGAAACATCGCGAGCAGCGAGGCCATGATCGCGATACTGACTGGTCCAACAAGCGGTACGAATTCGAAGAAGCCCGCGAGAACGCCCATCACCAGGCTCCCCGGCAAGCCCAGCAACGTGAAACCCAGAGCGCACACGACGCCAATAAACAAACAGGCGGTTAATTGAGCGCGAATGTACGCGGCGAGAGTGCTGTTGATGTCCTGGAAGAACTCGTCTCCACGCCAGCGCCAACGCCCTCGCGGAAGCATCAGCAATGCTGAGCGACGAAAGCTCTCGGCATCTTTCAAAAGGAAGAACCCGAGAATCGGAATCAATACCAACCATGGAATGTAGACAACATATCCCACCGCTGCAGTCGCGAATTCAGTGACAGTCGTTCCGATTTTCTCGACGATTAGTGGTACTGCCTTGTT